>JACCDR011850928.1_pt1 | contig 28187 bp, 28 predicted proteins | sample 7446431 | NCBI WGS metagenome assembly JACCDR01 (sample SAMN15323443, study PRJNA562643) | freshwater metagenome | isolation source: river surface water | place: USA:Blue River Watershed | collected 2017-08-17 | reverse complement strand
TGATGGCTTCGCGCATGGACGAAGCGACCCAGCCCTGGGCGCTGCTGCAAATCCTGTGCGACAAGGCTGTGCCGCTGTCGGCCGCATCGCACAGCCCTTCGGCCAATGATGGCTGCCAGGTGCTGACCGCGACCGAACTGGTGTCGCTGGCCATCCGTGGCCTGGGCCTGGAACAGCACATCTCCGAGCACCAGCACCTCGTCGCCGACGAGCTGGTTGACGAAATTACCGATCCCTCCGTCGTGACCGCGGCCCACGCCCTGGTCGCCCGCATCGAGAAGAGCGCTCATGCAACAAGCTAAACGCAAAACTGAAGTCATCGGCATCGCCAGCGGCAAGGGCGGCGTCGGCAAGACCACCCTGTCGTCCAACCTGGCCGTCGCACTGGCCATGATGGGCAAGAGCGTGATGCTGCTCGACGCGGACCTGGGCCTGGCGAATGCGCAGATCGCGCTCGGCTGCCAGACCCAGTACAACCTGTCGCACGTGATCGCGGGCGAGAAGTCGCTCAAGGACATCATCGTCACCTCCCGCCAGGGCGTGAAGCTGGTGCCGGGCGCCTCCGGCGTGCACCAGATGGCTGCCATCGGACCGGCTGTCACCGCCGGCATCGTGCAAGCCTTCTCGGAGCTCGAAGACGACATCGATTACCTGATCGTCGATACCGCTGCCGGCATCGCGCCGTCGGTGCTGGCCTTCATGGAAGCCTGCCAGCGCCGCTTCGTGGTGGTGAAGGACGAGCCCTCTTCCATCGCCGATGCGTACGGCATCATCAAGGTGATGACGCGCGACCTCGAGCTCGACGAGATCTACCTGATCCCGAACATGGTCGACAGCCAGGCTGCCGGCGCCCATCTGTACAGACGGGTGAACGAAGTCTGCGACCGTTTCCTGGGCAAGACCCTGCAATACCTGACATCCATCGAGAACGACGAGCTGGTGCTCGTCGCTTTGAAGAAGTACCAGTCGATCCTGGAATTTGCGCCCGGCAGCGCCGGCGCGCGTGATTTCCGGCGACTGGCCGATGCCATCACCAATCTTCCTGAAATCGAGCACGCCTCGGGCGGGCTGCAGTTTTTCATGGAAAGGCTGGTCAAGCAGAAAGCCGGGGCTTAAGTCATGCCACCATCGATCCGACTATACGAAGAGACGGGAAACCACAGCGAGGCGCGCAGCACCTCCGAGGCGCTCATTCTTGAGCACCTGGGCATGGTCAAGCGCATCGCGGTGCACCTGAAAGCGCGCATTCCGCCGTTCATGGAAGTGGACGAGCTGGTCCAGGTCGGCATGATCGGCCTGATCGAGGCTGCGCGCGCCTATGACGCGACCAAGGGCGTGGCTTTCGAGGGCTATGCGCACAACCGCATCCGCGGCGCCATGATCGACGAAGTGCGCCGGCTGTCCTTCCTGCCGCGCTCGGCGGTGGCTTTCAACAAGTCGCACAGCGCCGCCAACCAGGCGCTGGCCTCTGAATTGGGCCGTGCGCCGTCGCAGTCGGAGCTGGCCGAGTACATGGGCATGGAGATCGACAGTTTCGAGAAGGACCGCGGCGCGGCCAAGCAGTTCGAGACTTACTCGCTGGAAGTCGTGACCGAAGAAGTGATGAACATCGCCGACCAGGCGTCGCGCCAGCCGGACGCGATCGTCGAAGAGTCGCAGATGATGGAAGCGCTGACGGATGCGATCGACGGCCTGCCCGAGCGCGACCGGCTGGTGATCTCGCTCTATTACGTGGACGAGCTCAACCTGCGCGAAATCGGCGAAGTGCTGGGCGTGTCCGAATCGCGGGTGTCGCAGATCCTGTCGGCGAACGTGAAGAAACTGCGCGCGCAACTGGCGGCCGGTGCCTCGCTGGCGCTGACGCGATAAGCGCTGCCTATTAAACAGGGATAGTCCCGCGGGAAAGCTATGGAACATCAGTTGAACACCATCCTGCTGCTGTTGATGTTCACCGGCCTGGTGGGTGTGCTGCTGGTCGTCTTCTTCATGCTCGACCGCGTGAACGACCTGCACAAGGCGACCCAACTCGGCAAGGGGCAGATCAGGAAAGACCAGACCTTCGGCGGCCTGACCGGCAAGAACCTGTGGGATGCCATGATCGGCGTGCCCAGCCCGGGCTGGAGCCAGAAGAAGCTAGCCGAGCTGCGCCCGCGCTATGAACTGGTGCTGCAGAAGCACATGGAACTGCTGTTCGAGGATGGCAAGTTCGACGGCAAGGAAGGCTTTTCCGCGCCGGTGCGCAGTGACCGCATGGTGACCACGCTGCGCGGCGAAGTCGAATCCTGGATCCCGCATGAATTCGCGTCCGGCCTGTACAACGCCGGCTTCCAGCTGGTGGCCACGCCCGATGTCGAAGAAGACATCATCCGCGAACAGGTTGACATGCTCGGCGAGGCCATTTACTCGGCCGCCGGCCTGCCGCCGCAGCCGCTGTCCAAGCTGCTGATGCCGCCGCCGCGCCCGGAACGCAAGAAAGACGAAGAAGAGAATCCGGAAGCGACGGAAGAAGCCGTCGATGGCGAGGGCATGGACGAGGTAGCCGATGACGAGCTGCAGCTGTCGGGCGACGCCATTGCCGCCCTGCCCGCACCGGACGATCCCGACTATCTGGAACCGCAGCTGACGGAAGACGGCGAACTGTTGCCGGTCGAAGGCGAAGAAGCGGAATACGACGCCGACCAAGCAATGGCCGAAGGTGAAGCACTTGACGGTGAAGCCACCGAAGCCGAAGCAGTCGCAGCCACGGAAGCCGAGGCAGAAGCCCCCGCGGCCGAAGCGACGGTCGCCGCCAAGCCGGCACCCGCTGCCGCGGGCTGATAGCGCTGCGATCGATAACAGCAACACGCGACAGGCGACACGCGACACTCAACTCGCGACACTCAACACGCAACACCATAGCGCCTCGCACACAGCGCGCATCCCGGGGTACCCGCCCGCTTTGAAAACCAAAATGGGCGCAATCGGGCGCAAACCGGCGTCTGAAAAATTTGATGCAAAATGACCATCGCGAAAGCCTCAAGCTTTTCGACGATCGTCCGATTCTAGGTCTGTAGCAATGATCCACTCAGGAGCAGCAGACCATGAACATGAGACAACGTGCCCTCGCCTCTTACGGCGACGTCAAAGTGACCACCGGCGTGACCGGCGCCGATAGCATCCAGCTGATTCAAATGCTGTTTGACGGCCTGATCGAAAGCCTGGCCACGGCACGCGGCCAGATCGAGCGCGGCGAAATCGCCGACAAGGGCAAGAGCCTTGCACGTGCCGGCCGCATCGTTGTTGGCCTTCAGGGCGCACTGGACTTCGACAAGGGTGGCGACATCGCGCGCAACCTGAACGACCTGTACGCGTACGTGACCCGCCGCCTGTTCCATGTGAACGCGCACAACGATCTCGACGCACTGAAGGAAGTGCACAACCTGATGAGCGAGATCCGTGGCGCATGGCAAATGGTGCCGCAGCTGGTGCCGCCGGCAGCCCGCAAACCGGTCCTGAACTGAGGACCGTCGCGGGGTCAGCCCCGCAAGAATTTGGCAACACCGATTCAGCAATACCGATTCAGCAACGTAATCTCCCATCCCGCAGCGCGCTGCGGGATTTTTTTTGCCTGCGTGCTCGCCCCCATTCCCGCGCCTCTCCCGCCCCCTGCCGGGTGCGCAAAAGTTCCTTCCAGTTAATATAATCGCGCCATCCGGCCCGAATCGTCGCCCGTGTGAACGGGCTGACACGGTTTTTGCATTAACACAGGTCACTTCAAGCAACCCTGGAATGCAAAGCTCGATGACCACCGTACAAAATTCGTCAGTCAACGCCGCCAGCCACGCCAAAAAGCCTGAAAAATCAGGCCGTTACGGCGCGCATGGCGCAAGCTCCGACGGCTTCGCGAATGCCTTCGGCGACATGTTCAGCGCGATGGCGGCCGGCACCATGCGGCAAGATCTTGCCGCTGCGGCAGACGGCAAAGGCAAGGCTTCACCGGTCGGACTGGCGTCCGAAGTGCTGGGGCCGGCCGTGCACATCATTACCACCGCTGCCTCGGTCACCAGCGACGACAGCCTGAAGGCTTTCGCGCGCGCGCAGGGCATGGATGAGAACGCCCTGTCCCTCATCTTCGGCAACCAGCCGCCGGCCAATGACGCCAGCGCCACCGATGCCGGCCTGGGCCTCCAGGGCACGGGCTTCGGCTTCGGCGCCGATGGCGCCTTCAGTAGCGGCGGCCTGAACGGCGACGGGCTCGACCCGGCACTGGCCAAGGCCAAGGCCGATGCAGCCGCGACGGCGGCGGCCGGCGCTGCCGGCACCAACAGTCTCGATCTCGGCCCCGAAGCCAGCCTGCGCTGGTCGCTGGGCGAGACCCCGGCCCAGTCGACCCAGGACGCGCAGGCTCCGCAATTCATGTTCGGCCTAAACGGCATGCGCGCGATGCTGTCGGCCGCCGATGCCAAGCAGGCCGCGGCGACCCAGCAGGTCGAACAGGCCGCCACTCCGGAATCGGCGCACCAGACGCTGGCCGCCAGCCTGATCCTGGGCGCCAGCGAAGCCAGCCAGTTCGCGCGCCGGCTGCAAATGAAGCAGCTGACCGCACCCAAGGCTGACAAGATCGACGCCCCGGCCCGCTTCTCGCTGGCCAGCGGCGCCCTCGGCGCCGAGGCCGCCGAGGCGGAGGAGACTGCGGCACAGGTCGAGACCCTGGTGCTGGACGCCAACCTGACCGATAGCGACGCGCAGCTGCTCTGGCAGCACCGCCAGTCCGAAGGAAAGATGAGCAGCGGCCAGCAGTCCGGTGCCGGCGGCAGCGCGGCCGCGGCCGAGCGCAGCAACATCGACCTGCGCACCGAGCAGTACGAGCGCCTGTCGGAAAGACTGGCCGAATCGCTGGGCCAGCGCCTCGCGGCCCAGATCGCCAAGGGCGAGTGGAAGGTCGAAATGGCGCTCCACCCATCCGAGCTGGGCAACATCGACGTCAAGCTGCAGATGAACAAGGGCCAGCTGGAAGCGAATTTCAGCGCCAGCCATCCGGCCACCCAGGCCCTGATCGCGGACGGCCTGCCCAAGTTGAAAGAGATACTGGCACAACTGGGCATGGAAGTTGCTTCGATGCAGGTTAACGTAAGGCAACAAGGCCAAAATGGCGGAAATCCGACACCCCGGCGCGAGCCATCGGGTGTCGCCGGCGTCAGCAGCAAGCGCGGCGACGACGGAAAAGCCACAGCAGCCGCGACGCCTGCACCCCGCTCCGGCGGGATCACGAACGACGGGCTGGACTTGCTGGCCTGAGGTTGGAAAAGCAAACATCTGTTTGAAAACTGTAGCGAGCGGCCCGAGTTCGGTCCGAGAAGCGCAGTCGTACGTGAGGTACGACGAGCATCGCAGGACCGAAATCGGGACGCGCAGTAAGTTTGCAAACAGATGCGAAACACTCTGGATCCTTGGAGGATATGATGGCTGAAGAAGCAGCAGCACCAGCAACGGAAGAACAAGCCGAAGGCGAACCGAAAAAGAAAGGCCCGCTGATCAAGATCATCTTGATGGTGGTGGCCGTCCTGCTGATCATCGGGGCATCGGTTGCCGGCACCCTGCTGGCCACCGGTTTCTTCTCGAAGAAGGAAAAGGCCCAGGAAGCGGTTGACGCCCAACTCGACAAGCTCGAAGGCGATCACGGCGGCGGTCATGGTGACGGCCACGGCGATGCCAAGGGCGACGGTCATGGCGATGGCCATGGCGACGCGAAGAAGGACGACGGCCACGGCAAGCCGGGCGCCGAGCCGCCGCAAAAAGAACTCGTCTCGCCGGAGGCGGACAACCAGCGCTGGAAGTTCAACTACTACGCGCTCGAAAAGCCGCTGCTGTCGAACGTCGCCGGCTCGCGCAAGGTGATGCAGGTCACGCTGACCATCATGACCCACTACGACGACCGCGTGATCAAGAACGTCAAGACGCATGAACTGGCACTGCGCGCCGGCATCCTGGATGTGATGCGCCAGAAGACCGAGGCCGATCTTCGCGAACCGGACTTCCGCAAGCAGCTGGCCGAGGAAGTGCGCCTGACCATCAACTCCCTGCTCGAGAAGTACGAAGGCTTTGGCGGCATCGAGGAAGTGATGTTCACCGAATTCGTCGTCCAGTAAACAAGTACACCTACGAGCAAGCACGGAAGATCGCGCCATGGCTGATATGAGCAACCTGCTGTCACCGGAAGAACTCGCTGCCCTCGCCCAGGGCATCGACGACGGCTCCATTGCCATCGACACCGGCTTCAACCTGACCACGCGGGTCAAGAAACACGACCTCGCCAGCGAGGACAGCACACTGGGCGTGAACACCTCGTCGATCGAAATGATCAACGAGCGTTTCGTGCGCCTGTTCCGCATGGGTCTGATGGACGTGCTGCGTACCAGCCCGCGTATCAATCCGTCGCGCGCGCAGATCGTGCGCTTCGGCGATTACCTGAAGGACCTGCGCCCGCCGCTGGCCGTCAATACCATCCGTATCAATCCGCTGCGCGGGTTCTCGCTGGTGACGATCGAGCCGACGCTGGTCTTTTCGGCGCTCGACAATTTCTTCGGTGGTTCGGGTTCCGGCATGCCGGGCACCCCGCGCCGCCGCGCGACCGACAAGGAAGGCGAACCGCTGCCAGCCAACTGGCTGCCGCCGACCCGGATGTTCACGCCGACCGAGTCGCGCATCATCAAGATCATCCTCGAAGTCTTCTTCCGCTCGCTGAAGGAGGCCTGGGCCCCGCTGCTGCCGGTGGAATTCGAGCACGTCGGTTCCGAAATCAACCCGCAGTTCGCGCAGATCGCCGACGAAAACGACCTGGTCATCATGTCGCGTTTCGAGACCGAGAGCGTGGGCGGCACCAAGGGCTTCGTCGACCTCGTCTATCCGTATGCGTCGCTCAAGCCGCTGCGCGACCTGCTGCGCAACCGCGTGCAGGCCGATGGCAGCGAAGAGTCCGACATGAAGTGGCGCAATGAACTGACGACGGCCGTCGGCGACTCGCAGCTCGAGCTGCAAGTGCTGCTGGGCACCGTCATCGATGACTATGCGCGCGTCAAGCAACTGAAGGAAGGCGACCTGCTGTTCTTCAAGAAGCCGGAACTGGCCACCATGCTGATCGGCGGCCTGCCCGCCTTCGAATGCCAGGTCGGCATGGCCGGACCGAACGTGGCGGTGCGCATCGAAAAAGCCACCAGCCCCGAAACCCTTTAAGTCCCTTTAAGACCCTCACATTGAACGGGGAAGCATCATGAGCGATATCACTGAACAAGACACCATCATGGCCGAACCGCTGGGCGGCGCGATGCCCGACCATCACATCAACCCCGAGGTGCTGCAAAACATCTCGGTGGCGATCAAGGTCGAAGTGGGCCGTACCAAGATGAAGATTCGCGACCTGCTGCGCCTGACGCAAGGCTCGGTGGTCGAGCTCGAGCGCATCGCCGGCGAGCCGCTGGACCTGCTGGTCAACGACACCGTCGTCGCGCAGGGCGAAGTAGTGCTGGTCAATGACCGCTACGGCATTCGCCTGACCCGCGTCGTTCCGGCGTCGGACCGCATGAAGAACCTGTAAGCTCAGGCCTCTTCCCTTTTACAGAAAGCCGCCCATGCACGCCACCGACTGGTTGTCCTTCAGCTTCAGCTTTGCGATCGTACTCGCGCTGCTTGGCGCGCTGCTGTACGGCCTCAAGCGCCTGCAGAGCGGCAACCTGCTCGGCATGCCGCAGCGTCGCATCCGCATCCTCGAAAGCACCTCGCTGGCGCCGCGCCAGAAGCTGGTGCTGGTGCGCGTGAAAGACCAGGAACTGCTGCTGGGCGTGACCGTGCAACAGATCAGCACGCTGGCCAGCTTCGCGGCCACCGGCGACGAGCCGGCCCCGGAAGTGACCGCTGCCGACCTCAATGGCAATAATCATCTTGCGCCGCTGGCGCACAAGCTGGCCGAGCTGCTGAAGTCCGTCAAGGACAAGCCGGCCGACGTTCCCAAACCGCCGCACGCCGGCGAAGACAAGGCCTGACCATGGCACGCCGCCTGCCCCAACTGTTCAAACTGGCCTCGCTGTTCGCGCTGCCTGCACTGTTCGCGCTGGCGCTGGTGCTGCCCGCGTCGGCATTTGCCGAAGGCATGCCGGTCGTGACCGTCGCCACCGGCAAGGGCGGCGTACAGAATTATTCGCTGACCCTGCAGCTGCTGGCGCTGATGACGGTGCTCACGCTGCTGCCGTCGATGCTGCTGATGATGACGGCCTTCACCCGCATCATCATCGTCTTCTCCATCCTGCGCCAGGCGCTCGGCACCGGCCAGACCCCGCCGAACCAGGTGCTGGCCGGCCTTGCGCTGTTCCTGACCCTGTTCATCATGCAGCCGGTGATGACGGACGTGTACAACAACGCGATCCTGCCGTACATGAACCAGGGCATGCCCTTCGAGCAGGCGCTCGAAGAAGCCGAGAAGCCGATCCGCGGCTTCATGCTGGCCCAGACCCGCGAAGAAGACATCGCGATGTTCATGGAAATTTCGCGCAACAAGACCCAGCTCGAAGGCCCGGAATCGGTGCCCTTCACGACGCTGGTGCCGGCCTTCGTGACCTCGGAACTCAAGAGCGCGTTCACCATCGGCTTCCTGATTTACATCCCCTTCGTCGTCATCGACCTGATCGTGTCCAGCGTGCTGATGTCGATGGGCATGATGATGCTGTCGCCGATGATGATTTCGATGCCGTTCAAGCTGATGCTGTTCGTGCTGGTCGACGGCTGGAGCATGCTGATGGGATCCCTCGCCTCCAGCTTCGCGATGCCCTGACCGGCAAAGAACAAAGACTCAGAACAGACAGCGACAAGTACAAGGACAAATCATGGAAATCTCAACCGTCGTCGACCTTGGCCGCTCCGCCCTGTGGGCCGTGGTGCTGATCGCCTCCCCGATGCTGGTCGTCGCGCTCGGCGTGGGCCTGTTCATCGGCGTGCTGCAGGCAGCGACCTCGATCAACGAGCAGACCCTGTCCTTCATCCCGAAACTGCTGGCCCTGGGCCTGACGCTGGCGCTGTTCGGCGGCTGGCAGCTCGGCATGCTGGTCGATTACACCCGCAGCATCTACCAGCGGATTCCCGCGATGTTCTCCTGACGCCGGACCGGCGCAGGACGCACTGACCTGACCAGAAACGAAGCCCACGACGCCATGACGCTGCTTGTTGCCGACATCGTTGAGCGCTTCTACACCTTCCTGTGGCCGATGCTGCGCATCTCCGCGCTATTGATGGCGGCCCCGCTGTTCTCGCTCGATGCGCTGACCCTGCGCATCCGCATCATGCTGGCGCTGGTCATTACCTTCCTGATTTACCCACTGGTCGACTGGCCCGTCATCGATCCCATCAGCGCGCAAGGCATGCTGGAGATCGTCAACCAGCTGTTCATCGGCGGCATGATGGGCCTGATGCTGCAGTTCGCAGTCGGCGCGATCGTGATCGCCGGCCAGAGCATCGCCGGCTCGATGGGCCTGTCGATGGCCTCCATGATCGACCCCAACGTCGGTAACGTGCCGGTGATCTCGCAATTCCTGCTCATCATGAGCACGCTGATCTTCCTCGGCTTCGGCGGCCACGTGATCATGATCTCGATGCTGGTCGACAGCTTCACGTCAGTCCCGATCGGCAAGTTCATCCTCGGCCAGGTCGCGTTCGGCAAGGTGGTCGCGTGGAGCAGCATGATGTTCCTGGGCGGCGTGCTGATCGCGTTGCCGGTGATGGTGTCCCTGCTCTTCATCAACATCGGCCTCGGCATCGTGACCCGTGCCGCGCCCAGCCTGAATATTTTCTCCGTCGGCTTCCCCGCATCCATCGCCGCCGGTTTTCTTGTCCTGATCCTGTCGCTCGAAAGCATAGGCGGCCGCATATCGTGGCTGTGGATGCAGGCTTTCAGCCACGCGAAGGATCTCGTCGGATTGGTGAACTGAGATGTCAGGCGGCTCCGACGAAGACAAGACCGAAGAACCTACAGCGCGCAAGCTGTCCAAGGCCAGAGAAGAAGGACAGGTTGCGCGTTCCACCGAATTGCCGGCTGCCGCGGTCACGATCGCGGCGCTCGGCATGCTGTACCTGACCGGCGACTGGCTGGTCAAGAAGCTGGCCGAGGCCTTCGTGTCGGGCTTCCATTTCGATCGCAAGCTGGTGCACTCGCCCAACCTGCTGCCGGCCATCTTCGGCCACGAAATGTTCGAGGCCTTCATCCTGATCGCGCCGCTGATGATCCTGACTGCCGTGGTCGCGATCGCGGCCTCGGGCGCGACCGGCGGCTTCCTGTTTGCGTCCAAGGCCATCATGCCGAAGACGGACAAGCTCAATCCCCTGAATGGCATCAAGCGCATGTTCGGCACCCGCGCCTGGGTCGAGCTCGGCAAGGCACTGCTGAAATTCGTGCTGGTGTCGGGCGTGGTCGCCTACGTCCTGTATGACAACATATCGACGCTCAATGAAATCGGCCGCATGTCCTTCGAGCCCGGCATCGCGGTGGCTGGCAAGCTGCTGTCGAAGTCCGCGCTGATCATGGCCTGCTCGCTGATCGTGATCGCGATGATCGACGTCCCGTTCCAGCGCTGGCAGTTCATGAAGCAGATGCGCATGTCCAAGCAGGAAATCAAGGACGAGATGAAGGACATGGAAGGCCGTCCCGAAGTCAAGGCGCAGATCAAGCGCCGCCAGCGCGAGATGGCCAACGGCCGCATGATCGACCGCGTCAAGGACGCCGACGTCATCATCACCAACCCGGAGCACTTCGCCGTCGCGCTGTCGTATGATCCGAACGGCGACAGCGCCCCCATCCTGCTGGCCAAGGGCTCGGACGAGATCGCCGCCCGCATCCGCGAAGAGGCGACCAGGCACGGCATCGAGATCTTCCGCGCCCCGCCGCTGGCGCGTGCGCTGTTCTACACCACCGAGATCGAGCAGCCGGTGCCCGAAGACCTGTACTATGCGGTCGCGCAGGTGATCGCCTATGTGTTCAACCTGGCCAGCGTGCGGCCGGGGGCCGCGCCGGTGCAAAAGCCCAATCCCAAGGTGCCGAAGAACATGCAGTTCGATGCCGACGGCAGGCTCGAAAATGAAGAGGCCACGACGTGACCGACATGGAAAACCCTATGAGCAACGATACCGTCGGCAACGACGGTATTTTCCTTCGTGCTGCCGACCGCGCGCGCTTCGATTACCTGATGCGCGCCATCCGCGAAGACAACGCATCAGTGGCGCTGTCCTCCGACAATGACGGCGTGCTCGACCATTACGGCCGGCTGGTGCTCGCCAAGCTGCGCAAGACCGACGGCCTGCAGATCGAGGTCTTCCTGCCGCAGAACACCGAAGCCCTGCTCGAGCGCTACAACCAGATCCTGGCCGGCCTGTCGATCGAGGATGCGCGCAAGGCCAGCGGCTCCCCTGCCCCGCGCCGCGTGCTGCTCGCGCATGACGCCAAGGCGCTGTCGACCCGCGACCTGCAACTGCTGGCGCGGCTGGTGCAGGACTTCCCCGGTGCGAACGTGTCGCTGGTGCTGCTGGTCGACAAGGCCGGCACCAAGCTGCACGAGCGCACGCTCGAAGGCTTCGGCCAGCGCCTGCTGCGCTGGCCGGTGGAAGCGCCGACCCGCAGCGAAGGCGATGCCTTGCTGAAGGTGGCGCGCGCGATGGGCTTCGAAGTCGAGGCCAAGAAAGTACTGGCAGCGACCGGCTATGCCGAGATCAAGATCGCGCAGAAAAAAGACAAGGCCAAGGCCGAGCCCGATGCCGCCCAGGTGCGCTTCGAGCAGCAGCTGGCCGCCGCCCGCAAGGAACGCGACGAACTCGACAACGCCGAGCGCGCAGCGCAGGAAAAGGCGAGCCTGCAGGAATCGCTGGGCCGCACCGAGCCCTCGCTGGATGGCCCGGCCCCCACGGGCAAGCTGTTCACGCCGGCCACTCCCAAGGGCCGCTCGCTGCTGAACACGGCCGCGCGCTGGGTCGCCGCGCTGGTGCTGCTGCTGGCCGTGTCGATCGGCGTGATCGTCGCGCTGTTCCCGCTGCGTATGTCGCCGCTGCTGGCCAATTCGCCGATTCTGAAGGAAACCCTGCCCCCGTGGGCGATGGACATGGTGGTGTCGGTGGTCGGCAAGCCGCCGGCCGCGGTGCTGGAAGAAAGCAAGGCCGAAGCGGCCAAGGCTACAGTTCCGGCCGCTGGCGCCGATTTACCGAAAGACGACATGGCTTCGGCGGCGGCAGCCCCGGAGGCGGCAGCAGGCGCTGCGACGGCCCCGACTGCAGCAACGACCGGTACACCGACGGCGGCCATGGCTGCTGCAACGACTGCAACTAATGGCGCGGCACCGGCCAACCAGGCTGGCCCGGCTGCGGCTGCGGCTGCGGCTACCACGGCGGCACCGGCGGCTGCGGCTGCTGCCCCGGTCGATGCCAAGGGCCTGCCGGTGAAGACCGATGCAGGCAAGGCAGCACCGACCAAGGGCGAGCCCGCTACGGCGGAGCCGGCCAAGGTCGACGCGAAGAATGAAGTGAAGACGGAAGTGAAAGCCGACACGAAGGCCGACGCGAAGACTGACCCGAAGACCGACCCGAAAGCGGATGCCAAGGCCGATCCGAAAGCGGATCCGAAAGCGGATCCGAAGGCAGCCGCAGCGAAGCCGGCATCGGCAGCTGATGCGCTGGCGCCGCGCTCGGAGACCGGCGTCGATGCAGCTGTACGCGCAGCGATGACCGGCAGCTTCTTTGTCCAGCATGTATCGCTGGGCTCGATGGCCGAAGCCCAGGAATGGCGCGCGCAGTACCGCGCGCTGTCGGGCGCGAAGATTGTCGCCGTGAATACGCAGGACAAGGGCATCAAGTTTGCAGTGATCTCCGGCCCCTTCGCCGACCGCAAGCAAGCTGAAGCCTTTGCCGCCAAACCGGGCGTGCCCGCAGACCCGTGGCTGCGCCCGGTGAAGTCGCTGCAAGGCGCGCTGCTGGGCAGCAGCCGCTGATAGTCAGCGCACGAGAGGAAAGCAGGAATGTCGAACCAAGAACACACCCAGATTTTCCGCGGCGATAACCAGCCGCCGGAAATCGGCATCGCAGAGACGGGCGGCCCGGCGCAGCGCCGGCGCCCTGCTGCGCCGTCGGACCAGCGCAGCCTGCACGACCAGACCAACGGGCACGCGGACCAGCGCAGCCTGCATGACCAGTCGCATGGCGCGTCGGATACGCGCCAGCTGAATGACCACCGCGATGAGCTGGCTGACCTTCGCCAGTTGCATGATGCGTCGGGTGCATCCGAGCTGCGCAAGATGGATGACGCCGCCGGTGGCCCGTCGGTCCAGCACAGCATGACGGATGCCGACGGTGTGATCGATGCGCAGCACGCGCACGATGGCGCCGGTCCGTCCGACCAGCACAGCATGGCGGATGCCGATGGCGTCGTCGATGCGCAGCACGCGCACGATGGCCACGGTCCGTCCGAGCAGCGCAGCCTTAACGACTCCGAGGGCCTGGTCGATACGAACCACGCGCATGATGGCGCCGGCCCGTCCGAGCAGCGCAGCATGCAGGATGCACAAGGCCTGGTCGATGCCATCCTTGCGCATGATGCGCAGGGCCCGTCGGATCAGCGCAGCATGAGCGACGCCCAGGGACTGGTCGATACGCGCCATGCACAGGATGCCGCAGGCCCTTCCCTGCAACGCCAGATGCAGGACGCCACGCACGCGCCGGCCGCAGCGCCCAAGCGCCAGGCGCACAGCTTCCATGACGACGAAGAGCCGGAGCCGGCAGCGAATGCCGGCATGGTCACGCTGAACAGCGACGGCGAAGTGGTCGAGCCCGACCCCGCAGAAGCCCCGGCAGCCGCGCAGGCCCAGGCGCCGGTCTCGGACGCCGACCTGACCTTCAAGGTCGAGGAAGCTGCGACCCCGTGGGCGCTGTCCATCCACCTGGAAGCACGGATTGCGAGCCTGACGGAATCGACGGCAAAAGTGAATGAACAGCTTGGCGGTCTCGAAGACTCGATCAAGCGACTTGCGAAACGGATCGGAAAATGAGCGACGACGCAAAAGACGACAAGGCACCGGAAGCAGCAGCGGGCGATGGGTTCACGCCTGCGCCCACGCCACCGGCCGTGAGCCCGGAAGAAGCCGCTGCGGCCGAGGCCGCTGAAGCCGAGGCTGCGGCTGCAGCTTCGATCAGCGCCGCTGCCTCCAAGATCGGCCCTAGTTTCGCCGGCCAGATGCCGGACGGCACGATCCCGGTCGCGCATGACACCGCCAAGCGCGCGCTGGAAGCGGTGCAGGTGCTGGTCGAGAACAACCGCTCGGCATCACAGCAGCTCGAATCGCTGATGACGATCGTGCTCGATGCCGCGGAAGTGGCAAACCGTTCCGCATCGGCCGTGGCCACCACCGGCAGCCATGTGAACAAGGCGGCCGAAAAGCTGATCGATGGCGCACAGCGCACGTCGATGCAGGCCAAGGTCGTGCTGGCGCTGGCCGGCACGGTGCTGGTCGGTTGCGCCGGCGTTTTCAGCTTCATGAGCGTGCAGCTGCAGAACAAGGTGTCGCAGCTCGACGAGATGATGCTGGCCGTCGGCAAGCGCGCGGTCGACCTCAAGCGCCGCATGGAGAGCATGGATGACATCCATCAGGCGCTGGAAGAACTGAAGCTGGCACAAGAGAACACGCAGTCGGTGCAGGAAGCAATCGAGTCCAAGATCGCGAAGCTGTCCGAAGTGCCGCACCCGCCGGCTCGCCCGGAACCCAAGGCAGCACCGGCAGCCGCGGCCCCTGCTCCGGCTGCCAAGGACCCGGCTGCCGCGGAAGCTGCAGCGAAGAAGGCCGAGGCCGCCGCGAAGGCTGAAGCCGCTCGCGTGGAGCGCGCGCGCGCCGAAGCAGCGCGTGCCGAAGCACAGAACAAGGCCTTGCTGCAGCAGCTGACCGCACTCGACGGCATGTTGAAAGACCAGGCACGCGCCGTGAAGGACTTGTCAGGCCAGTTCAACAAGCTCGAAGGTTCGGTCGCCAACGTGCAGAGCGTGAAGAAGGATGTGGAGACGCTGGCCACCCAGCAGAAGCTGCGCGAAAAGGAAATGGCGCAAGAGCTGGCCGCGGCCAACGCACGTCGCGACAAGGAACTAAAGGACAAGGAGCGCGAACTGGCCCGCGAGCGTGAACGCGCACGCGAGATCAGGGAAGCGAAGGAACGCGAACTGGCACGCGAACGCGAACAGGCAGCGAAGGACCGACAGGCCGCCGAGGCTGCTGCAAAGGAAAAGCGCGACGCAGCCATCACCTACAACAAGGATGCGAAGCAGAAGACGGCGGATGCGACGGGCGGTGCGACCGGCGGTGCCCCGAGCTACCGGCAGCCGAAGGCCGAGCAATAAGGCACCCACGCCAAATGAAAATGCCTCCCGACGGGAGGCATTTTTTTTCGCTGCCACGCGCAGTGCGGCGCATGGGCCTGGAACTTCTGAGCTTCTGATTCGGGGGTCTTGCCAGCGGCCGCTTATTTCACGTCACTCATCGCCGCATCGCGGGTACTGGCCGGCTGGTTGTTGGCCCGATCACCCATCAGCCACCAGGCGGCCAGCGTGACTACGCCGATCACCAGCACCGCCGTCACCAGGAACAAGCGCAGCGCCAGGAAGCGCGAGGCCTTGTCATTGCCGCCGTTGAGACGGTCAATCTGTTCGCCGATTTCGTCGCTCCTGCGGTCGACTTCGTCGAAACGCTGCCGCGTTTCATCGACCCGCCCGCGGGCCGCGTTCATTCTCTGATCCATTGATGCTGCCAGTTACTGCTTGTTGCTGGTTGCAGCTACGCGCTGCAGCGCGCGGCGGACATCATTCGTCCACTCGCGCCGGGTCACGTCATGCGGCTTCGAAATAGCCCTTGTATTTCATGTCTGACAGCAGGATATGGTCCACCCACCAGTCGTCGAGGAAGGTACGCACGCGCGCCTGGTCCGGCACGCCGGTGATGGAATCCATCAGCAGGTTGGTCAGCCCCTCCTGGTAATCCAGGTGTTCCTTTTCCTGCTCATCCATGTGCGGGTAGTTAATCTCGCGCAGCACGCGCTCTTCCGTCTTGAAATGATTGATAGCGTAGACGCTCATCGAATTCAGGATTTCGTGCAGGCGCTCCGAGTACATCGGATCCGTCACATCGAGATCACGCACCTGTACGCACAGGTCGAGGATCATCTTGTGCTGACGATCAAGCACCTCATGGCCAACACTGTAATTGGCCGCCCACGGAAATTTTCCGACTGTTTTTTCAACCATGTCTTTCACCACCACGACAATCGCGCACTGAAAATCAGCGCGCAAATTATGGGCAAATTCAATCTTATACGACGATTGTACGACACTTTACTTTACGAAAGTTGTAACTGAGCAACTGATGGAGTAGCCTAGTCGGCTATTTGCTCTTCCGCTAACACGCCGAAACTGGCCGGGTCCAGCTCGCTCCGCAAGCGGTACGACAACAGTTCCTGTCCCGCCCCGGCGTAGGCGGCGTCGAAGAATCGGGTGACGTCGGCCGGCAAGGCCGGCAAACGTTTCCATTCATGCAGCTCGATCTTGTGCAGCCCGAGCACGCGGTCGACCTGGAACACGAGCGGCGGCTGTTCGGGCGCGGCGCCATAGACCACGCTCGCGCCCGGCCGGGCACCATCGAAACCGAAGAAGCGGCCCAGTTCGATCGCGGGCAGCACCTCGTCCCGCCATTGCACATGGCCGCGTGCGCTGGCGGCACCGCTGCCCTCGTTGCCGCCGACCCCGTCGAGCACTTCGTGCACGCCGGAGGCCTCCAGCAGCACCAGCAGCGGCCCGGCCTGGACCTGCAGGTAAAGCGTTCCCATCGTCAGGCCGCCAGCACCGGTGTCGGCGCGGCGTCGTCGCCGACATTCTCGGCCAGCGTGAAGATCGCCGCGCAATCGAGGATGAGCACCACCTTGCCATCGCCGAGGATGGACGCGCCGCCCACGCCCGGCAAGTCGGACAGCCGCGGATGGATGTTCTTCGAATACAGCTCCTGGCGGCCGACAATGCTTTCCACCGAAATGCCGACAGTACGTTGCGAATCCGACAGCACCACCGCGAAGGGATTGGGGTTGCGCGTGCCCGGACGCGCATAGCCCAGCAGGCGATCAAGTCGCGCCACCGGCAGGAAGTGGCCGCGCAGCAGGATCGCCTGCCGGCCCTTGACCGACTGCAGTGCATCCTGGCCCACCTCGATCACCTCGGCCACATAGCGTGCCGGAATGGCCAGCGTCTGGCCGGCAGCGCGCACCAGCAGCACTTCCTGCACCGCGGCCGACAAGGGCATCTGCATCGTGAAGACGGTGCCGCGGCCAACGGTGGAATCGAGATGGATGTTGCCGCCCATGCGCATCACATTGGTACGCACGACGTCCATGCCGACGCCGCGGCCCGAGGTCTCGGTCACGACTTCGGCCGTGCTGAAGCCGGGCCGGAAAATGAATTTCAGGATCTCGTCGATGCCCATGGACTGGCTGTCTTCGTCGCGCACCAGCCCGCGCTCGACGGCCTTGCGGCGTACGCGCTCGGGGTCGATGCCGCGGCCATCGTCGGACACGCGGATCACCACGCGGCCACCCAGTTGCTCGGCCTGCACGCGGATGGTCGCCTCTTCCGGCTTGCCGGCGGCGCGTCGCTCTTCCGGGGTCTCGATCCCGTGATCGATGCCGTTGCGGATCATGTGCAACAGCGGATCAGACAGCGAATCGACCATTGCCTTGTCGATCTTTACATCCTGTCCACCCAGTTCGAGGCGGACCAGCTTGCCCTGCGCCTGCGCGAGGTCGCGCACCATGCGCGGCAGGCGCTTGAACACCAGTTCGACCGGCACCACGCGCAATTCCATCACGCCATCCTGCAGCCGCGACAGCGCGCCCTGGATCTGCGCATCGACTTCTTCCAGCCGGCGTGCCTGCTCGTCCATCAGGTCCAGCAGCCCGGCCAGTGCCGGGTCGGCATCGGCGCGCGCCGACAGTTCGCGGCGCAGCGCCTGCCGCAATTCGCGCGGCGCATCGCCGGCGGCAAGATGCGTCAGCTGGCCCCGGATGATCACCATCTCGCCGATCTGGTTCATGAAGCGGTCGAGCACTTCGCCCGGCACGCGAATGAAGTTTGATGCCGCAGCGCCGATAGGCGTGGGCGGCGTGCCAGGCATAGGCGTGGCGCGCTGCACGACCGGGGGCGTCGAGGCCACATTGGCCGACGCATTTGCTGCAGCATTGGCGGCGACATTCGTGGCGGCAGCCGTGGCTGCCGTCGCTGAAGGGGCTGCGCTTGGAGCTGCTGCAGCCGACTTGTCGCTGTCGGCGCTGCCGGCGCCCTCGACCAGTTCCACCAGCCCCTGGCCCTTGTCCATCGCCTGCAGTTCGGCGTGGATGGTGGCGCGATCGGAGGCCGAGAAGAACAGGATCTCGTACCAGCTCTGGTCATCCAGGAAAACGGAGCGGTTGTTGATCAGCGTGCCGCGGCCCTGAATCCAGGCGATAAAGGCCGAGGCCAATTCTTCGGAGGATTCGAGGTGGGCCGAGATCACGTACGCATGCGCGCCTTCGTTCAGCAGGCGATTGATCTCTTCATGGTTTTCCGGCGTCAGCAGGTCGACCAGACCGCTGGGTATGCGTAACTGCTCGACCAGCAGTTGGCCCATGTCCTGCGACGGCGCGCTCTGCCACAGGTGGTCGCGGATCTTTTGCATCAACGCGGCCACCTTGTCCGAACCGGCCAGCGCGGCAAAGCGCGCCGCGTCGAGCCCGGATGCCACATCGCGCAACGCGGCCACGGCTTCGGTGGCGATCGCGGCCAGTGCATCGAAGCCGCCGGCCTGCACGCCGTCGCGGCGGTACACGTCGGACAGCACCAGCGGCAAATCGAATTCGATTTCGGGGAAACGCGTGACCAGGTATTCATGCACGCGCGCGAATGCTTCGCCCAGCTGCACGTTGCCATCGCGGTCGGTCGCCGTCGCCTTGCCGAGGCCGGACGCGATCGAATCCAGCAGCGACACCAGTTCGTTCTGCAACGACTCCTTCAGCAGGCCGACCAGGCCTTCTTCGCCGAACGAGGTGCCGCTAAATTCGGCCAGCCGGCGCAGGTCGCCCACCAGGTCGACGATGCCGTTGACGATCTGCCGGCTGTCCGACGGCGCGCCGTCACTGGCCGGCAATGCATCGATCAGCTGACGGATGTCGCGCGACAGGCCGTGGTACTGCAGCTTGTCGGTCAGGCGCAGCATCCACAGCAGCGGACGGCGAATGTCGGTCGCGACCTGGAAGACGCGCTCCGGATGGTCTTTCTCGGCCAGCGACATGGCGAGCTGCTCGAGCAGCGGCACGCCATTGCGAATCATGCGGAAGAACACTTCCTGCGTGCTCTCGGCGGCGGGCTTTGCAGCGGCCGCGGCCTCGGCATTCGCAGCAGCGGGCGCAGGCGCGGCAGCGGCCGGCGCAGCCGCTGCCGACGATGCCGCGGCGGGTGACACGCCGGCAGCCGGTTCAGTGCGCGCGGGTTCGCGTGCCACAGCGGCCGGGCTTGCGGCAGGTGCAGGTGGGGAAGCGGGTGCGGGTGCGGAAGCGGGTACAGCAGATTCGGTCGGCGCAGCGGCGACCGCGCCACCAGAGGAAACCGCCTGGTAAGCAGTCTGCAGCTCGCGAATCAGTTCATCGGGTGCCGTGCCGTCGGCACGCTCGGTGACAGCCTTCTCGCGCAGCACGCGGATCGCGTCGAGCGAACGCAGCAGCAGGTCGACGGTGGCCTTGTCGAGCGGGCAGACGCCATCCCTCACCAGGCCCAGCAAGTCCTCGGCGCGGTGCGCGATCTTTTCCAGCGCCACCAGCTCCATCACCCGGCTAAGGCCCTTGAGCGAATGGAAGGCACGGAACAGCCCGGACAGCTCGTCCGCAGCCAGCGCCTGGTCGTCGGCTTTCACCAACAGCGCTTCGATGGTCTCAATATGCTCTTCGGTCTCGATCGCATACTGAGACCACATGGTCTCAATGAAGTCGTCTGACATTAGCTTCGCTTTCCGTTACCCGCGCCTCATGGTCGCTCTGTCCTCGCCCTGCCCTCACCCTGGTCATGCCGTCGGCTTCAGATACCCAGGGTCTTGCGGATCGAGGTAACGATCTCGTGGCCTTTTTTCGCACCGAGGTCGAGGCTCATCGCACCCGACGGCTTGGCGATCACGTCGGCCGCGCCCAGCTTGCGCGCTTCCAGCGCCTGGGGCGAGCCGGCCTGCGCGACCGAAGACACGATGATGACCGGCACATTGCTCAGCAGCCGCAGGCGGCGCAGGCATTCGATGCCATCCATCTGCGGCATCTCGATGTCCAGCAGCACCAGGTCCGGCGCTTCCTTCTTGATCGCCTGCAGCGCCTCGAGGCCGTTGGTCGCTTCGCCAGCAATCATCAGATCCGGATCTGCGACCACGATGCTCTTGAGCAGAGCGCGCATCACAAAGGAATCATCGACGATCAGGATTTTTTTCTGGCTCATGTTTACTTGCTCCGTTAATGCTTGATTCCGGGTCAGGGCTGACCCGCCAGTTTGTCCAGGAAGCCCACCCCGGCGATACGCGCGAGACGGCGACCTATGTCTTCGGGCGGCAGGATGGCCGATGCGAGTTCGGCCTCCACCACCGAGTGCGGCATGCCATCGACCACGCAGCTCGACGACTCTTGGGCGATGATCATCGCGCCCTTGCGGTCGACCAATTCCTTCGAACCCCGCGTGCCATCGCTGCCCATGCCGGTCATGACCACGCCCAGCACTTCGCATGAGATCTTGGCGGCCGACGTGAACAGCACGTCGGCGTTTGGATGGATGCCCGCTCCCGCATCCAGTCTTTCGAACACGGTCAGGTGTCCCGGCGTGAGCTCGCGCACGATCAGGTCGGTGCCGCCCTTGGCGATGACGACCATGCCCGGTTCGAGCTTCAGGTTGTCGGTGCTCTCGACCACGTTCAGGCCGGTGTCCTTGCGCAGGTGCGTGGCCAGGCCCTGGGTGAACATCGGCGGCATGTGCTGCGCGATCACCACCGGACACTTCAGCCTGCCCATGGTCTTGAGCAAGCGCGGCAGCGTGGCCGGACCGCCAGTCGAGATGCCGATCACGATCAGTCCCGGCGCGCTGCGTTGTTCTGCGCGGCGCAGCACCGGCAGGCCGGCGCTCTTGCCAGCTGCCGGCAGCATGCTGTCGCCAGAACGCAGCGAGGTGGACGTCCCTGCGGCACCGGTCGTAAAGGTCGTACCCGTGGCGCTGCTCGCTGACGCGCCTGCGCTGCCTGCAGTCGGCAGACGAAAGGATTTGCGCGAGCCCCAGAATCGCAGCTTCTCGATCAGTTCCTGCCCGATCTTCACGATGTCGAGCTGCACGAACGACGATTGCTTGGCAATGAAATCGACGGCGCCCAGGCTCAGCGCCCGCATCGTCGTTTCCGAATCCTTTTCGGTCAGGCTGCTGACCATGATCACCGGCGTCGGATGGCTCGCCATGATCTCGCGCACGGCATCGAGGCCGTTCATCACCGGCATCTCGACATCCATCGTGATCACGTCCGGCCTGAGCTCTTTGGCCATCTGCACGGCCAGCTGGCCGTTGGCAGCTTCGCCGACGATCTGGATGTCGGCCGACTCGCTCAGCATCTTCTTGAGCGCGATCCGCATGAATGCGGAATCATCGGCGATCAGCACGCGTGTCATGCGTTCACCCGCGTATCGTTGCGCACATACCAGGCGCCGCCGCGGCCGAAGCGCGACTCGAAGTATTCGGGCACCAGCAGCCGCACGGCGCTGCCGAGCACCAGCACACCGCCCGGCGCGATCGCGCGCGCCAGCATGGTCTGCACGCGGCGCTTGGCCTCGTCTTCGAAATAGATCAACACGTTACGGCAGAACACCAGGTCCATGCCCTCGACCGGCGGCAGTCCCGACAGCAGGTTGAAGCGCGTGAAGCGCACATAGCTCTGCAGCCAGCTGCGCACGCCGAAATAGCGCTCGCCCGTATCGGCGCGGTCGGATGGCTGCTCGACCTGCTCCAGCATCTCCATCCAGGACGGCGGCATGCTGCGGATCGAGCCCATCGCGATGTTGCTGTAGACGCCGGAGCGCGCGGTGCGCAGCACCTGGTTGGACACGTCGGAACCGAGGGTCGACAAAGTCCAGCCGTCGGTCAGGCGCGGACCGAAATCGCTCCAGTAAGCCTTGCCCTGCGCGGCCAGGTGACGCAGCGTCATGAAGGTCAGGTCATACGCTTCCTCGCCAGTCGAGCAGGCGGACGACCAGATCTTGATCTGGCGCTCGCGCTCGCGCACCCTCATCAGGTGCGACAAGGCTTCGTTGTTGACCATCTCCATCAGGTCCGGCTCGCGATAGAAATAGGTTTCGTGCACGGTCAGGGACTCGACCAGCGACTGCCATTCCGGGTGGTCGGCATTGAGGCCGTTCATGTACATCACCCAGTTGGCCAGCTCGGGCAGCGGCACCGCGCCCATCACGCGCTGCAGCTTGCGCTCGACCAGTCCGCCGGGCTTGATGCCGAAGCGGGACTCGACGCCCTGCATCAATTGCTGCAGCAGCACCGAAGAATTGCGGTCGGCCGGGTCGTTGGCACGGGCCTGCCGTGCCAGCAGATCACTCAACACTCGTATACCTCGATTCAGGTTTGGCGCTCGCCAGCGGCTCCAGGGTCATCAGCGAAATCAGTTCGCCGTCCAGTTGCCCGACTTCCGGCAGATAGTCGCTCTGCCTTGTCCTGATCGGGGTGATGTCTCCTTCGGGTATTTCGATGACGCCATCGACCTTGTCGGCCAGCAGTGCCCAGCTGGCATCAGCGACATGGGTGACGATGTACGCGCGCGCCGCAGCGGAGGCTTCGCCTGTCGCCATCGTCGTTGCGCGGCTGAACAGCAAGCGACGCAGGTCAACCACTGCAGCCAGCTGCCCCTGCACTTGCAGGATGCCGGTGAACGCGGTGTCGCTTTCCGGCAGCGCCACGCCGTCGACGTAATCTTCGATGCGGTCGACCAGGTCCAGCGCCAGCGCGCAGCGCTCGTCGCCGACGCGGAAGGCGAGCAAGCGGCGCACGCGCGCCGGCTCCAGCTGCAAGGCCAGTTCGCCGCCTTCGGTGCCGGCCATGTAACGGCCGCAGTTTTCAAGCAGGACCGGCGACAGCAGGCCGCCCATCGACAGCAGGCCGGTCATGCGCCCGGCACGGTCGCCGACGCCCGGCAGGTAACCTTCGAGCTGACTGTCGCCGACGGCCAGCGCCTGCAGGCTGTCGCTGCCATGGTTTTCCATGCCGACGATCTCGGCCACCGAGATGCCGAAGCGCGTGCCGCCAACAGCAACCACGATCACATGCGATGCCCGCCCCTCGCGCTGGCGACCCAGCAGGCGCGCCAGCGACAACACCAGCAAGGCCGAGCCGCGCAGCTGCATCAGCCCCTCGACTTCGAGGCCGGTGCCGGGCAGCTCGGTCATTGCGGCGACCTCGACGATCTCCTGCACGTCGTGCATGTGGAATGCATAGTTCTCGTCGCCGTCGCGCACGGACAGCACCGGCAAATCCGGCAGCTTGCGCGTCGACGGGCCGGCCTCGAGCGCGGCCAGCTGGCCGAGCAATCCGCCGCCCTCCTCGGGCACGCCATGCGGCGCGACATCCTGCAAGCCGAGATGCGAGGGGTCGAGCAGCAGCGCAAGCGTGCCGTCGAGCTGGAACTCGCCGCGCACCAGCGACTTGCCGTCATCGCGCACATGGAGGTCCTCGTCCTTGACCGACACCTTGTGCTGCACGCGATCGACCGCGACCACGACATTGTCGTGCCCGCCATTGACGATCAACAGGCTGCCGTCCGCGTGTACCTTGTCCGACGCCAGCCCGAGCCGACGCGCGAGGTTGACGCGCACCATGACCACGCCACCGACATTGACGAGTCCGTCGATATCGGGCGGCGCATACGGCAGCGGCGTGACCGGCAGCGGCTCGAGTACCTTGCCGATATCGCCGGCCGGGAACGCATAGCGGCCGCCACCAAGTTCAAAAAGCACCAGCTCCATCGCCAGGCCAGCCTCTTCAGATCTCGAACTTGCTGATTTCGCGGCGCGTCGAATCGGCCACGCGCGACAGTTCGATCATGCTGGCAGCCAGTTCTTCGGACGCGGCCGAATTGCTGTGCGCGATCTTGTCGAGGTTGGAGACGTTCTCGTTGATCTCCTGCACCATGCGACCCTGCTCCTCGACCGCAGCCGAAATACGCTGCAGCATGCTGTCGGTCATGTTCGAGCTCTGCACGATGCGCTCCATGTCGGAACTGACTTCATGCACGGCCACTACCGCACGGCTGGCTTCGGACACCGCCTGCTGGATCAGCGAGGTGATTTCCTTGGCGCTCTCGCCGCTGGAGGCAGCCAGCTTGCCGACTTCCTCGGCGACCACCGCGAAGCCCTTGCCATGCTCGCCCGCACGCGCAGCCTCGATGGCAGCGTTCAGCGACAGCAGGTTGGTCTTGTTGGCGATCTTTTCGATCACTTCGGTGATCTTGCTGATCTTTTCGGAGTTGACGGAGATACCGTTGACGACCTCGACCATCTGCGACATCTTGCCCTGACCCTGACGCACGATCTCGGCCGATTCCTGCGCCTGCTTGCTGGCGGTTTCGGTGGACGACGAAATATCGTTGATCGCGGTGGCGGTCTGGCGGATCGCCGATACCACCTGACCGATGTACTGGGTCTGGCTCTGCGCGCCATCGGCCAGCTGGCCGATCGCGGTCGAGGTTTCGCTGGCTGCACGCGCCACCTGCTGCGCGTTCTCGCCGATGTCCTTCATCGAACCGGCCATCGCCGACAGCGAGCGGTTGATGTCATCCTTCAGCTTGGCCAGGCTGCCCATCGCATCGGCGCTGACGCGCTGGGTCAGGTTGCCCTGGGCAACGGCGTCCATCACGCCGGCCACGTTGCCGACGATGGCATCGAGCGCCTCGATTGCCTTCTGCGAATTCTCGAGGATGGTCTTGTAGTCGCCCTCTTCGTCCGCCATCTTCACGCGTACCGCGAAATTGCCGTCGGCCATGCCGCCCATGGCGTGACGCAGCGACTCCACCGTGCGCGAGGTGCGCAGCTGCGCATCGGCGACTTTCAGCAGCACCTGCGGGAACAGGCCCGACATGCCGGCCGTCTGCGGGTAGCGGTTGAAGCTGCCCTCGGCCATGCGCGAGACCACGGTCAGCGATTCGCGCAGCACGGCCTCGACCTGGTCGAGCGATTCATTGACGGACCAGGCGCATTCGGTCAGGCGCGAATTGCGCGGGATATTGACCACACGCGGCTCGAGCACGCCACGGCTGAAGCTGTCGAGGGTCACCTCGATCTGGCCCAGCAGGCGCTGTTCGCCACGATAACCTGCGATGGACATCAGCGTGACCAGCAGCGCAATGGCCAACACCGCGAACGACCACAGGGCCAGCCCACTTTCCCAGACCGTCCAGGCGGACAGCGCTACCAGCAGCGCCGACAGGACAAACAGGCCGCGGCCGGTCGACAGTTCAATGCGACTGAAGCGAGAAAACCAGCTCTTCATAGCTCATTCCTTTTTCATTCAATACTTGCTGCAACAGGTCCAGCGATGCGGCGGTCGCATCGCGCGCGCCAGCCTGGCGCTCGGCCGCCAGCATGCGGCGGTACAGGTCGGACACGATGGACAGTGCGCGCGGGTTGGGCTTGCGGCGCACCGAGTAGTAACCAATGATGTTGCCGTTCACGTCCAGCGACGGCGTCACGTTGGCCAGCACCCAGTAATAGCTGCCGTCCCTGCACAGGTTCTTCACGTAAGCAAAGATTTCCTTGCCCTCCTGAATCGAACTCCACAGCAGCTTGAAGACGCCGCGCGGCATGTCGGGATGGCGAATGACGTTGTGCTGGTAGCCGATCAGTTCAGGCTCGACAAAGCCCGAAATCTCGATGAACACACGATTGACGTAGGTGATGCGACCTTTGGTATCGGTCTTGGACACGATAAACTGGTCATCGCGCATTACGATTTCCTTCTCGGTCGGGACTATCTCTCTGTTTTTGCTCATAAGTCGATCCCTTGTTGCGCCCTCTCATGTGGGTTGATCATGAATTCAAACTCCGTATCGGCGTCGCCGGTGTCACAGGCGGCTGGGTACCACCTGCCGTGTCGGCACGCCGAACAATTTTTCTTCGCTGCGGCTGACGAAATAGGTCTCGACTTCGCCCAGGCTCTTGACTTCGATGCGCCCGCGCGGCTCCAGATGGTAGTGGCCTTCCAGCAGCGCCGCGGTCTGCGGCGACACATGCACCCTGCCCGGCTGGCCGGTGGATTCCATGCGGCTGGCGACGTTGACGGTGTCGCCCCACAGGTCATAGGTGAACTTGCGAACGCCGATCACGCCCGCGATCACGAGGCCGCTGTGCACGCCGATGCGCATGTTGATGTCGCTGCCGGTGCGCTCGCGGAATTCGTTGAGGAAGTCGATCATCTCGAATGAGGCGCGCACCACGGCCAGCGCATGGTCGTCGCGCTGCAGCGGTACCCCGCCGGCCAGCATGTAGCAATCGCCGATCGTCTTGATCTTTTCCAGCCCGTGCTTTTCGGTGATCAGGTCGAAGCCCGAGAACAGTTCATCCAGCAGGTCGACCAGCGCGGTCGCCGTGGTCTTGCGGGTCATCTTGGTGAAGCCGACCATGTCGGCGAACAGGACGCTGACGGCCGGGAAGGAATCCGCGATGCGCTCTTCGCCATCGCGCAGGCGCTTGGCGATGGAGCGCGGCAGGATGTTGAGCAGCAGCTCTTCGGTCTTGGCCTGCTCGGAGGCGAGCTGTTCATGCTGCTTGCGCAACTGCTTCAGGCGCAGCATTTCCTGGTCGCGCAGCAGCTTCTTTTCGATCGAGGTGGTGACCCGCGCGCGCAGCAGAACGGGATTGAACGGCTTTTGCAGGTAATCCTCGGCGCCCAGTTCGATACAGCGCACGGCGTCGTCGCTGGCGCCTGCGCCGCCGGAGATCACGATGACCGGCGGCCATACGTGGTGCGGCGATTCGCGCAGCAGCTCGAGCACCTGCATGCCGTTCATCTGTGGCATTTCCATGTCGAGCAGCATCAGGTCGAAGGGCTCGCGCATCAGCAACTCGACCGCCGCCATGCCGTTGTCAACTTCGCGGATGTCGGTCAGGCCGATCTGCATCAGCGAGCGGCGCGCACCCATGCGGATCATCTGGCTATCGTCAACCAGCAACACGCGCGCATCGGCAAAGCTGCGCCCTTCGCGCGAAAAATCCTCCGCCGTCTGGTCGGCCGCGGGATCGGCTGCCCGCACGCCTCCTTGCCCCGGCATACCTGCCACTTGCATGATCGGGCGTCAGACCGGCGAGTGCGACAGCAGCTCGCTAACCTTGGCCAGCAGCTGCTTGGAAGTGAAAGGCTTGGAGAGCGTATCGGTGGCGCCGAACAGCAGCGCCGAATCGAGCCCGAAGCGGGCGCTGATGACCGGGCTGCCGCCCGAAATGGTGAGGATGGGTACGTCCGGGAAAGAGCGACGCAAATGTTCGACGAAATCGACGCCATCCATCTCCGGCATCACCACATCGGTGATGACGAGGTCGATGCGATCGGCCAGCGCGAAATTCTCCAGCGCCTTGGCGCCATTGTCGGCTTCCAGCACCTGGTAGCCGTGCGATTCCAGAACATCCCGCAGCCCGTCGCGCAGCAGATCTTCATCGTCGACAAGCAAAACCGTTTTCATGCAAAACCCACTTTCAACCCGTTATCGGCATGAATCTCATACCTGTATTTTTGTTTCTTTCGAGAACCACTGCTTGGGGATCCTATCATATTGCCAATGCGAAATTTTGCTGAAAATCAATTTCTCATGAGAAATGAAAACAGGCTACAAAGGATGCAGGCGGGATGCCGCTTTGCAGGTTGCCGTCTCAGCGCAAAGCGTGCGGTTCAGCGACAAGACGTGTGACACAATGACAATGACCGGAGGTGATACGGCATCGCTCCGGCCATTTTTTTCGGTCCGCTCCTGCGGCCGGATTGAATATGAAATATTGAATCCTGCGCGCCGGATCCGGCGTCAACCGGCGACGGCCTCCTCGCTCAGGCCCTCGATCTGCGTGAACACGCGACC
>JACCDR010177687.1_pt1 | contig 28199 bp, 25 predicted proteins | sample 7446431 | NCBI WGS metagenome assembly JACCDR01 (sample SAMN15323443, study PRJNA562643) | freshwater metagenome | isolation source: river surface water | place: USA:Blue River Watershed | collected 2017-08-17 | reverse complement strand
TCGAGAAACGCTGCTGGCCATAGCCCATGCCGTAGGTCGTAACGTCGCCCGGGGTCTTGGTATCGTTGATCAGGTCCGCAGCCGACGGACCCATTGCCACTGCAGGTGCCGACACAGCGGCGCCCAGCGCGGTCGCCAGGGCCAGGCCCAGCACCTTGCTCGTCATCTTCATGATGTCTCCCATTGTTATAAAAAAGATCGCACTGCCGGAAAAACAATGCATCCTTGACTTGATCGTGTACCCAGTTGTGCCAAGTTGCCGATCAGCGAGGCGATTGTACATAAGCTTTTCGTAAGAAAACCAACTTTGCGAACAAGGAAAACGAAATATTTTGCAGGCGTTCTGATGATGCAAAGCATCAGTTTTAGGCGGCCTAAAACAGGCCCCGAATTTCGCAAAAAATCGGTACGAATGTTGCGACGCAACAGGAATGTCCGCCGTTGCGGCGCACTGCTTGCAGGCCGATCGCGAGCGCGATCAGGTGATGATGGTGTCGTCGGTGCGGGTGACTTTTTCGGTGTCGATCCAACTGATCGTGACCTTGTCACCCGGCTTGCCGCCGCGGAAGCGGAAAGAGAAATACGGGTCGCGCGCGACCGACATGCCGAAGTGCACATGTAGCACCGGCTTGCCGTTGCAGTCGCCACGGACCGTTTGTATGTAATGCGGCAGCACCAGATGCCCCTGGATGTCCCAGGTCAGGCGCGACAGCATGCGGTGCTTCATCAGGATCTTCACTTCGACCCAGTCGCCGTTCATCACGGCGCGCACGCGCATCGGTTCGGCGGGCGTCGTCATCCGAGGCATCCTCCGATCATGACCGTGATGTCGCGCAGCGTGAAATACCATTTGCCGCCGGCACGCGCCGCAGCGACCAGGGTCGAGGTCTCGGCGACCTTGATGCGTACCGAGAACTCGGCGTCGTTTTCGGGCAGTACATTGAAGCCGACACAAACCGGCATCGGATTGTGGTCGGCAATCAGCGCGATGAAATCCGTATCCGGCAAGTTGCTGCGGATCGTCACCGGCACATTGGTGCCGTTCTCTGCCAGCTCGGGCGCATCGAGCAACAGCTCATTGTCCCTGGCGCGGCTGAGGTTGGGTGCATTGCCCCGATCGACCACGGTGCGCGAGGTGTTCGGCGTCGTGGTGTCGCCGCTCATGGCAATCACGAAAGCTTCCAGGCTCTTGGCGGAATAGACAGCACCATTCCAGTCGCTGCCCCACGCGCCTGCGGCAAATACATCCGACGGCTTGAGCAATCCCGAGCCGAACGCGATCGCGAAAGCCGAAGCCACGCGCATCAGGTCACGCCGGTTTTTGTCCAAGGTGGGTCTCCGCTTCAGGCAGTTGGGGATGGAGTGAGGCAAAGCAGTGCCGGACGGCATTGTGCCACCGTTTTTAAAATCGCAGCGGACCTTGCATGCGGACCTTATTTCGGGCGACGCGTATCGACACCGCGCACCGGCCCCCAGGTGCGGTTCTGCTCGGCGAGGTTGCCATTGAGCCCATTGACCGTGGGTGGCAGCACCACCAGCGACGCATCATTGACGCGACAATTGCTCATGCAGGCTTCGCTTTTGACGTCTGGCTTGCCATTGACGTCGAACATGCCATGCGCAGTCGACATGCCGTCGCGATTCGGCATGCGTGCCTGTGCCTGCGCCATCGTCTTTTCCGACAGCGTGAAATCACGCGGGACAATGTCGGCCAGGTGCAGCAGGTAAGCGGTCGCCGCATAGACTTCGTCCACCGACAGGCTCTTCGGTTTGTCGAACGGCATCGCGCGTCGGATGTAGTCCCACAGGGTCGAGACGTTGGCCACCTTCATGAAGGTCGTCTTTGCATTCTCGGTGATCGCTGTCAGGCCGGTGACGCGGCCGCGCTCGATATCGGCTTTGGTGGTGCCACCGATCAGCGGGGGAAATACCGCGGGCGATTCACCGAACGCGCCATGGCAGCTCGCGCATTTGGTTTCCCACAGCTTCTCGCCCTGCACCACCGAACCCGACCCGGCCGGCAGGCCGGCGAAGTCGGGGCGCACGTCGATGTCCCAGGCAGCGATTTCGGAAGGCGTGGCCTTGCGGCCGATACGCGCATAGTTGTCAGCGGCGACAGCCGGCGACGGCAGCGCCAGCAGCGACACCAGCGATACGCTCAAGCTTGCCGTCAGCAGCAAGGCCGCCAGCACAGCGCGCGGTGCCGACGCCATGGACCGCACCCTTCCAGCTTGCACCGATGCGCCCGCGCGGCTGCCGCAACCGAGGTCAGGAGATCTGTACATTCACCACCTCCCCCGAGCTTTCGACTCGCCACGACTGTATGCCATTGTTGTGATACACCGAGCGCGTGCCGCGCACGGCGCGCAGCTCGGCAATCTTCGGCTGCACATAACCGGTCTCGTCGATGGCGCGCGACTGCAGGATGCAGGGCTTGCCATCCCACTCCCAGTCGATATTGAAACGCGTCAGGCATTTCGGCAGCACGGGCGACTCCAGTCGCGCCGTCCTCCAGTTGCGCCCCCCATCGACGGACACATCGACGCGCTTGATCGTGCCGCGTCCCGACCAGGCCAGGCCGCTGATGTTGAAGAAGCCCTTGTCCAGCAGGCGCTGCCCGCCGGAAGGCGACGTGATCACCGACTTGCATTCCTGGATCAGTGCGTACTGGCGGTGCAGGCCGTCGGGCATGAAGTCGAGGTATTGGGTCGACTCCTCGCGCGTCGCATACGGCGCGTCGCCCACTTCGATACGGCGCAGCCACTTGACCCAGCACACGCCCTGCACGCCCGGCACCACCAGCCGCAGCGGATAACCATTCTCGGGGCGCAGCATCTCGCCGTTCATGCCCCAGGCGACGATCGCATCGTCAAGCGCGCGCTCGATCGGGATCGAGCGCGTCAGGCCCGCGCCATCCGCGCCTTCGGCCAGGATGAATTTCGCCTTCGATTTGTCGATGCCGCAGTCTTCCAGCAGCAAGGACAGCGGCACGCCGGTGAACTCGCAGCACGACAGCATGCCGTGCGTGTACTGCACCGATGGCACGGCCGGGCTGCCCCAGTCCATCGCGGTATTGGCGCCGCATTCGATGAAATGCATGCGCGACACCGAAGGCAGTCGCAGCAGGTCGGCCATCGTGTAGACCTTGGCCGTTTCAACCAGGCCATTGACCATCAGGCGATGCGAAGCGGGATCGATGTCATGCCAGCCCGCATGGTGGCGCTCGAAATGCAGGCCACTGGGCGTGATGATGCCGAACAGGCCCTGCAAGGGCGTGAACGCGATGCTGCTTTCGCGGCGGCGCGTCAGCCCCGGCGATTCGCGGCGCTGCAAGTTGGCTTCGTGCTTCGATGGCAGTCCATACGGTGCCTGCGCGACCGGGTTGCCAAGGCTGGTCGCCGCCTTTTGCGGCTGAAGGATGGCGAGGTCGCCATCCGGTGTCGGATGGTCGAGCGCCAGCGCGCTGCCGCTGGCCAGCGCGGCGCTGGCAGTGACGAAGCTCTTGCGCAGGAAATCGCGCCGTGCCGAGTCGAGGCCTTTGCTGGCGATCTCGTCTGCCAGCGCATCGGGCACATAATTTTCGGGCGCGGGCAGCAGGCGGCCGAACCTCTGCTTGCTCATGACGATATCCCTGTGCGTCCTTATTTGGCGCAGGCGATGCGGACCAGCGTCTCGTCGACACTGCCGGCCTCGGGGTTAACCCAGGGGCCCGGCTTGTAGACGGCCTGCACCATCTTGTTGTTGCCCATGCCGCCCGTGTGGTAGAAGCTCAGCATGTGGCGATATGCGCCCTTGTCGCACTCGTACTCATCCTGACCCTTGACCGACATGTAGGGCCGGCCGTCGAGGTCCTGCTCGGCCTTGTAGTCATACAAGTGCCACATCTGGACAATGCCTACACCTACGTTCTTGATCGAGTCACGATCGATGTAGACGGACAACTGGTCGGCCGCAACATCGACACGGGCCCAGTCGGCATGCGCCTGGGTCGCCAGCAGGGCGAGGCTAAGGGTGGCGAAAATCTTCTTCATTGAATCTGGATACTCCGTTTGCCTGCGCGCTCACGAATGCAGGTAAAGATGCGCTTCCGGAGTATATCAGCGCAATTTTTTGCCTGTACAATCGGCAACACGGAACGGATCGCATGACTAACCAAACGCGGTCGTCGAGCCGGCAGAACACTTTACAAACCGCTTGCAGCAAGCGCTGCAGGAGACAAGCTATGCGACCCACTCCCCAACGCTCCGCGCTGGCGGCGACTTCGCCTTCCGCACCCGCGTTTCGCTTCCAACTTTCCCTGGCCATGGCGGCCACCATCGCGCTCTTTGCGCTGGCGCCCTCGCCTTCGCGTGCAGCCGATGCGCAAGCCCTGTATGTGAAGGGGCTGGCCGCAACCTGCGCCAACTGCCACGGCACCCAGGGCAAGGCCCGGAAGGATGCGACCGTGCCCGGGCTGGCCGGCCTGAAGGCCGACTACATCATCGAACAGATGCAAGCCTTCAAGAGCGGCGCACGCGCAGCGACGATCATGCACCAGATCGCCAAGGGCTATAACGATGAACAGGTCAAGCAGTTGGCGGATTACTTCGCCAGCCAGAAATAAGGGGATGAACATGGACCGCAGAACATTCCTGCAAGCCGGCGCTGCGCTGGCGCTGCTGGGCACCGGCGTTTCCGCGCATGCGATGCGCGGCGCGAAAGTCGTCGTGATTGGTGGCGGTTATGGCGGCGCGACGGCTGCCAAATACATCCGCCTCCTGTCGGACATGGCAATCGATGTCACGCTGGTCGAGCCGAACAAGGAGTTCATCTCCTGCCCGCTGTCGAACCTGGTGGTGGGCGGCAGCCGCAAACTGGCCGATATCAGCCGGCCATATGCGAACCTGACCCGCAACTACGGCATCAGCGTCGTGCATGACATGGCCGCCAGCATCGATACCGCAGCCCGCACCGTGAAGCTGGCCGGCGGCACCTCGCTCAGCTACGACAAGCTGGTACTGTCGCCGGGTATCGACCTCAATTTCGCCAGCATCGAAGGCCTCGAGCAGGCGCATGCCGATGGCAGCGTGCTGCAGGCCTGGAAGGCCGGCGCCGAGACCGTTGCGCTGCGCAAGCAGCTGGAGTCCATGCCGGACGGCGGCGTGTATGCGATCACGATTCCGGAAGCGCCCTTCCGCTGCCCGCCCGGCCCGTACGAGCGCGCTTGCCAGGTCGCCTGGTACTTCAAGAACTTCAAGCCCAGGAGCAAGGTACTGGTGCTGGATGCGAACCAGGATGTGGTCTCCAAGCCCGGCCTGTTCAAGAAAGCCTGGGCCGAGCAGTATGCAGGCATCATCGAATACCGTAACCAGCACAAGGCGATCGCCGTGTCGCCCAAAGAAGGCCTGATCAAGTTCGACGTGCAGGGCGATGTGAAAGCCGACGTGATCAATGCGCTGCCCGCCATGCGAGCCGGCAAGATCGCGCAGCAAACCGGCCTGGTCAACATGGCCAATAGCCGCTGGTGCGGCGTCAACTACCAGACCTTCGAATCGGCGGTCGCGAAAGACGTGTTCGTGATTGGCGACTCGATCCAGGTCGCGCAGCTGATGCCCAAGAGCGGCCACATGGCCAACAACCATGCAAAGGTCGCGGCCGCAGCGATTGTCGCGCAGCTGTCGGGCTTCGACCCCAACCCGCAGCCGATGCTGACCAATACCTGCTACAGCTTCATCGACGACAAGAACGTCGTGCACGTGGCCAGCGTCCATGAATACGTGGCCACCGAGCGCACGTTCAAGGTGGTGCAGGGTTCGGGCGGCGTATCGACCGGCCCGACCGAGCTCGAAGGCTCGTATGCCAACAACTGGGCCCGCACCATCTGGGCCGACATGCTGGAGTAAGCGCTGATGAAGTACTGGCTGTCTCGCCTGCTGTCCCCGCTGCTGTCAGCGCTGACGGCGCTGGTCACGGTCGCGATGCTGTCGACTTCCGCCGCAGCGCTGGCCATGGACGACAAGCCGCCGATGGCCATCGAAAATGGCGGCCGCATGGAATTCATCCATGCGGTCCGCAGCGGCAAGCTGACGGCGGCGCAGAAAAGCGCGCTCGAAGCCCGGCTCGTGGCGGAATGCGAGGCACCGACCAATCCGATCACGCAGGGCATGATCGAGACGCGCGGTCCCGGCAAGTGCATGGCTTTCGTGCGCAACCAGTGCAATTGCACCGACTGCGAGATGCCCACCTACTGCCTGCCACCCGAGGCACGCTGATCACTACTGACAGGACTGCCATGGCTCCCATGGATCAACAGCCGATCGACCACGCCCCCGTCGACTGGTACTTCGATTTCATTTCCCCGTTCGCCTACCTGCAATGGCATCGCCTCAGGAAGGAAGCGCCGTCTCTTGCGCTGCGGCCGGTGCCGGTGCTGTTCGCGGCACTGCTCGCGCATTGGGATAACAAAGGCCCGGTAGAAATTCCGCCCAAGCGCGGCTGGACCTATGCGCATTGCCTGTGGATTGCGCGCCGTCACGGGATTGCGATGCAACTGCCCGCCGGCCATCCGTTCAATCCGCTGCCGCTGCTGCGGCTGTCCATCGCCCTCGGCAATACGACCGAAGTCATCGATCGCCTGTTCGCCTATGTCTGGCGTGACGGCCACCTGCCCGACTCTGCCGCGGACTGGCAGCAATTGCTGGATGAGCTCGGTGCATCGCCGGCGCAACTGGACACCGATGCCGTCAAGGCCACCCTGAAAGCCAATGGGGAACAGGCCATCGCGGCCGGCGTTTTCGGGGTGCCGACCGCGGCAGTTGGGCGCGAACTGTTCTGGGGCGTCGATGCGACCGATATGCTGCTGGCCTGCGCCGGCGGCGACCCGTTCTTCTCTTCGTCCGAATATCGCCGCGCGTACGACTTGCCGGTGAGCCTGCAGCGCAAGCGCACGCCCGATATTCGCTAGGCTGACCGCCAGTTGTGCAAGCCATGCCTTGATTTGCCTCAGCAAGACAAAGCCAAATCAAAACAAGGGCTTATTTCAATTCCGCGCAAGTCATCCACAGACTTATCCAAGATTTATGTGGATAGTTTTCTGCCGCTGAAACGCTGTCAGCGCATGCCGGCCCTCGGCCTTCGGCAAGAGAGACGAGGCTCGCGCGAGCGATTTGCACTCGAAGGCATGAATTTATTTCTTTCACGCAGTAAAATCAGGCGCACACGGGTGGCAACGTGGCTGCCCGACGAAGACGTTGTCCTGCCCTATGATTTCTGCTTTCAGCGCGACTGCCCGACGAATCGCTGCCGCCACCCTGCTGCTGGCGCTGGCCGCCTGCGACTCCGGCCCCAAGACCTATGACGACTGCATGCTGCAGGCGTCGCGCAACTCGGACAAGGACCGCCAGTTCCGCGCCATGGCCGATCGCTGCAAGGAAGAATTCCGCAACAAGTAAAAAAGGCCTGCGCTCCGCGCAGGCCTCTGTCCTTGCCTCTGTCCTTGCCTCTGTCCTTGCCTCTGTCCTTGCCTCTGCACTTGCCGCTGCAGTCGCCGCTGCAACTCAGCGCAGCTTGAACACCGACACCGACTGCGCCAGGCGCGCTGCCTGATCTTCCAGGCTGGCTGCCGCGGCCGCCGCCTCTTCGACCAGCGCTGCATTCTGCTGGGTGACCTGGTCCATCTGGGTGACGGCCTGATTCACCTGGTCGATGCCCTGGCTCTGCTCATGGCTGGCGGCACTGATCTCCGACATCAGATCGGTCACGTGGCGTACCGATTGCACGATGTCCTGCATGGTGGTGGTCGCATGCGCGACCAGACGGCCACCGGCTTCCACCTTCTGCACCGAATCATGGATCAGCTGACGGATCTCGCGCGCTGCACCTGCGCTGCGCTGCGCAAGGCTGCGCACTTCGCTGGCCACCACCGCAAAGCCGCGTCCCTGTTCACCGGCACGCGCGGCTTCCACTGCGGCGTTCAGCGCGAGGATATTGGTCTGGAAGGCGATGCCGTCAATCAGGCTGATGATCTCGGCGATCTTCTTCGCCGATTCGCTGATGCCTTCCATCGTCGTGCCCACTTCCGACACCGCATCACCGCCCTTGCGGGCAACATCGGAGGCCGAATGCGCAAGGTGATTACCCTGCTGTGCATTCTCGGCGTTCTGCTTCACGGTCGACGCGAATTGCTCCATGCTGGCCGCCGTCTCTTCCAGGCTGGATGCCTGCGCTTCGGTGCGGCCCGACAAGTCCATGTTGCCCTGCGCGATCTCACGGCTGCCGATGTGGATGGCTTCCACGTTGGCGCGCACATCGCCGACCACGGCCACCAGGTTGGCGCTCATTTGCTGCAGCGCCTGCAACAGCTGCCCGGTATCGTCGCCGCGATCCACCTTCACCTGCTGAGTCAGATCGCCGCCGGCAATGGCGCGTGCCACGCGCGTGGCCGTATGCAGTGGCGACACAATCGCCTTGTACAGCGCCAGCCATGCGGCCAGCAATAGCGCCAGCGATGCCAGCTCCATGCCCAGCATCGAGCCCGCCGCACCCTTGAGCATCGTCATGATGCTCATCGCCGCGATCAGCAGCGACGGCAAGCCAAAGCCCAGTCCGATGCGCAGCGACAGGCGCATGTCGCGTATCGCCGCCAGCCTCGCTGCCAGCCCGGTGCGCACCACCGCGCCATTGCGGATGGCAAGACCACTCGCCTTCCCTTCCCTGAATTTGCGGTAGATCGCATCCGTCGCCGCTACCTGCTCACGCGTGGGCTTGCTGCGTACCGACATGTAGCCGACCGGCTGGCCGCGCTCGACGATGGGCGTCACATTGGCGACCACCCAGTAATAGTCGCCATTCTTGCAACGGTTTTTCACCATGCCGGTCCACGGCACGCCGGACTTCAGCACCCGCCACAAGTCATCGAAGGCTTCGGGCGGCATGTCCGGATGGCGCACAAGGTTGTGCGGTGCGCCCATCAGCTCTTCTTCGGTGAAGCCACTGACCTCGATGAAATACGGGTTGATGTAGGTGATGCGCCCCTTGAGATCAGTCTTGGAAACGATGGACTTCTCGGCGCTGAGTTCAACTTCGTTGTTGGTGACGGGCAGATTGGTGCGCATGATGGCGGCTCGGGTCCTGGAGTTGGTTGAGCGGGAAGCAATACGCCTTGAACGGCCCTTCCCAGTTGCTCGCTATCGTGCACTGATGCAGGACGCAGACAATACAGAAACAGCGCTGGGAATCCGGCGCTGTTTCTGTATTCATGACGATGAAGCTACACAAACGGCCCCGGCACGGCTGGCCGCAGCCGTACCAGCTGCGCGTGCAGCGCGCCCGCTCAGATCCTGGGCACGTCAACCATAGCGCCGAGCATGGGCACGCTGACCCGCCAGTGCAGCTCGCGTTCGATGCGACAGCGCAGCGCATCGGCGGCGGCCGGCTCGCCGTGGGTCACGTAGACCTGGCGCGGGGCTTTGGGCAGTGTGCGCAGCCATTCGATGATCTGCGACGCATCCGCATGCGCCGACATGCCGGGCAGCGACACCACCTCGGCATTGATGCGCACATCCTCCCCGAAGATGCGCAGCTCGCGTTCGCCCGCGGCCAGCCGCGCGCCGCGCGTACCGCCAGCCTGGAAGCCGGCCAGCACGATGCTGGTCCGATGGTCCGGACCGAAATTGCGCAAGTGATGCAGGATGCGACCGCCGGTGGCCATGCCGCTGGCGGAGATGATGATGGCCGGATAGGCCAGTCCCGACAGCTCGCGCGATTCTTCCACCGTGCGGCAGAATTTCGCGACATGCGACATGGCCTGGCAGTCCTGCACCGACAGCCGGTGCTCGGCGTGATGGCGGCGGTAGATATCGGTGGAATCGATGGCCATCGGGCTGTCGAGGAAGACTGGCAGGTCGGGGATGCGCGAGGCGCGCTTGAGCAGGAGGATCTGGTACAGCAGCGCCTGCGCGCGGCCGACCGCGAAGGCCGGGATCACGACCTTGCCGCCGCGCGCCGCCGTGCGTGCAACGACATCGGCCAACAAGGTCCCGCTGTCCTCATTGCCATGGCTGCGGTCGCCATAGGTTGATTCGACGACTAGCGTGTCGCCGGTCTCGATCATGGCCGGCGGCTTCATCAGCAAGTCGTCCGGCCGCCCGACGTCGCCGGAGAAAAACAGGCTGCCCCCCGCGCTGCGCATTTCGACCGAGGCCGCGCCGAGGATGTGGCCGGCCGGACGCAGCCGCACCTTCAGACCGGCAAGGTCGATCGCATGATCGAATTCCAGCGGACGCAATTGGCGCAGCGCATAACGCGCATCTTCCTCGGTGTACAGCGGCAGCGCCGGATCGTGCCGGGAAGATTTGTGGCGGTTTGCGAAATTCGCATCCTCTTCCTGCAGGTGGCCGCTATCGGGCAGCAGCAGGCCGCACAAGGCAATGGTCGACGGCGATGCATACACCGGACCCTTGAAGCCATTGCGCACCAGCAGCGGCAACGCGCCGGAATGATCGAGATGCGCATGGGTGAGGACCACGGCATCGAGCTGCGCCGGGTCGAACGGCAAGGGCTGCCAGTTCAGCAGGCGCAGGTTCTTGTAGCCCTGGAACAAGCCGCAATCGACCAGCACGCGCGCGCCGTCATGTTCGATCAGGTATTTCGAGCCGGTGACGGTGCCTGCACCGCCCAGAAACGTCAGCTTCACGCCGAGTCCTTTTATCTGGTGTCGATGCCGCCGATCATGCCAGAATTTGGCATGATCGGGCCGGCATTTTGCTGGGGGCATGCCTGCCCACAACCGACGGACCGCAATCGACGGCCCGCCACCGACAGGTCGTGCACGCGAACGATGACCCAAGGCCCCGACAACATGGGAGAACCGATGAAGGAAGGCAGCACCGGCATGACGACAGGCATGAGGGCGGCCATGCGAACGAAGGTCGGATCAGGCCAGCCGGACGGCGCAGGCCAGGGACTGCGCGGGCTGGATGCGGCGACCGCCGCACGCCGCTTGCAAGATGAAGGACCGAACGATATCGGCCTGTCGCAGCAGCGCGGGCTGCGCGCCATCGTGGTCGAGGTGGGCACCGAGCCGATGTTCCTGTTGCTGATTGCCGCCGGCCTGGTTTACCTGCTGATGGGCGATGCCGGCGAGGCACTGGTGCTGCTCGGCTTCGTGCTGGCCATCATGGGCATCACGATCGTGCAGGAACGCCGCACCGACAATGCGCTGGAAGCCTTGCGCGACCTGTCGAGCCCGCGTGCACGCGTGGTGCGTGACGGCGCGCCTGTGCGCATTGCCGGCAGCGATGTGGTACGCGAGGATGTGCTGTTGCTGGCCGAAGGCGACCGTATCGCCGCTGATGGCGTGCTGATGGAAGCGCACGAACTGGCGGTGGACGAATCGATGCTCACCGGCGAATCGCTGCCCGTCACGAAAGCCGCCGGCGATCCGGTATACGCGGGCACGCTGGCCGTCAGCGGCCAGGGACTGGCGCAAGTCAGCGCCATCGGTCGCCACACCGAGATGGGCCGCATCGGCGCCTCGCTCGATGAGCTCGATCCGGAAACCTCGCCGTTGCGACGGCAAATGGACCGGCTCACGCGGCGCTTCGCAGCGCTCGGCCTGCTGCTATCGCTCGGTCTGGCCGCGACCTTCTGGATGATTCGGCACGACCCGGCGCAGGCGCTGCTGGCCGGGATCGCACTGGCGATGTCGCTGCTGCCGCAGGAATTCCCGGTCATCATGATCATCTTCTTTGCGTTTGCCGCACGCCGGCTGGGCAAGCTGCAAGTGCTCACGCGGCGACTGGGCGCCATCGAGACGCTGGGCCAGACATCGGTGCTGTGCGTCGACAAGACCGGCACGCTGACCCGCAACCAGATGCAGGTGGCTGCGCTGCGCACACCATTGGGCGAGCATGCGGCCAGCATGAAAGCCGATGCAGTCAGCCTGCCCGCCGACATGCGCGAACTGGTGGCCACGGCAGTGCTGGCATGCGAGATCGTGCCGCACGACCCGATGGAAAAAGCAATCCTGGACTTCGGCGCAGCCGCCGCCGAAGTCCAGGCCGCTCCCGGCGACCGGCAGCTCGCGCGCGAATACGAGCTGTCGCCAGAACTGCTCGCAATGTCGCATGTCTGGCGCAGCGCGGATGGCGCACCCGACATCGTTGCCGCCAAGGGCGCGCCCGAGGCGGTCGCCCTGCTGTGCCGGCTGCCCGACGCTCAGCGCGAGCGCGTGATGGCGGATGCCGAAGCGCTGGCGGCACGCGGGCTGCGCGTGCTGGGCGTGGCGCGCGCCAGCCACCCGGCCGACACCGACTGGCCGGCAGCGCAGACGGACTTTCATTTCAACTGGGTCGGCCTGGTCGCGCTGGCTGATCCGTTGCGGCCAGAGGTGCCGGACGCCGTCAGTTTGTGCCGTGCGGCGGGCATACGCGTAGTGATGATCACCGGCGACCATGCAAGCACAGCCACGGCCATTGCGCGCGAGGCCGGCATCAACCACGGCAGTGTGCTGACCGGTGCGCAACTGGCCGCGATGAGCGAAGTCGAGCTGCGGCGCGCCGCTGCCGGCGTGGACGTGTTCGCCCGCGTCAAGCCCTGGCAAAAGCTGGCGCTGGTCGAGGCCATGAAGGCTCAAGGGGCGGTGGTGGCGATGACGGGCGATGGGGTCAATGACGCGCCGGCGCTGAAGGCTGCGCATATCGGCATCGCGATGGGCCAGCGCGGCACCGACGTGGCGCGCGAAGCTGCCTCGCTGGTGCTGCTCAAGGATGATTTCAGCTCCATCGTCCAAGCCATACGGATGGGCCGCCGCACCTTCCGCAACATGCGGCAGGCGATGGTGTACACGCTGGCCGTGCACATACCCATCGCCGGCCTGGCCTTGCTGCCGGTACTGTTCGGTTTGCCGCTGCTACTGGCGCCGCTGCACATCGCTTTCCTCGAACTGGTGATCGACCCGGCCTGCTCGGTGGTGTTCGAAGCCGAAGAAGAAGACAGCCAGCTGATGCAGGTGCCGCCGCGCCCGGTTGACGAGCCACTGCTACAGAAACGCGATGCGCTGCTGGCCATTGCCTGCGGGCTGATGACCACGGCCATTGCATTTGCTGCCTATGCGCTGTTGCAGCAGGAGGGCACGGCGCCGGCCGCTGCCGCGACCTCGGCCTTCATCTTGCTGGTGTGCGCGAATGCGCTGCTGATCCTGCCGCTGCGCTCGCCGGACGCAGGCTGGCGCAAGCTGGGATCCGGGCTGCCGGCCATCAGCGCCTGGGTGATGACCGCCACGCTGGGAGGGCTGTTGCTGGTGACGACGGTGGCGCCGGTGGCGCGCGCCTTCGGTTTCGCGGTGCTGCCCGCATGGCAGTGGCTGGCATGCGCGCTGGCGGCGCTGGCCGCACTGCCGGCGTATCAGGGGCTGAGGCTGGCGCTCTCGCCCATGCCTTCCGCTGCGGGCGGCGTGTACAGGCGATAGCAAGCCTTGCCGGCCGCCTTGGCATCGTACATCGCGGCGTCGGCGCATTGCAGCAGACCATCGGCATCGGCTGCATGCGCCGGATAGAGTGCCACGCCGACCGAGCAATGCACGTTCTTCGCCGACCACTGCGCGAATTCGTCGCTGCTGCCGGACAGCGCTCTGACTACTTGCGAGGCGATGCGCTCGGCATCGGCGTCGCGCTCGAGATTCTCGATCAGCACGGTGAATTCATCGCCACCGAGGCGAACCACATGGTCGATGGATCGCACCGCGCCCTTGAGCGCGATCGCGGCCGAGCATAGCAGTTCGTCGCCGGCCGCATGGCCCAGGGTGTCATTGATCTTCTTGAAGTTGTCGAGATCGATGAACAACAGCGCCAGGCGCTTGCGAGCCGCCCGCGCGCGCTGTATCGCACCCGGCAGGTAATTGGCCAGCCAGCGGCGGTTCGGCAGCCCGGTCAGCGTGTCGGTGTTGACGAGGCGGGCCATCGTCTCTTCATGCTGCCTTGCTTCGGTTACATCGCGCACGATCAGCGCGATTCCCTCGCCCGAACGTATCGCCTGCCGATGAAACCAGCCGGCAATGTGACCGCTGCCGGCATCGACATAAACCTCGTCTTCCATGAAGCCTTGCTCGAGTGCCTGGTCATAGAACCGCTTGAGCTTGCGGCGCACGCTCGGCGAGTAAATGTCGACGAAGCTCTTGCCGATGATTTCTTCGCGGGTTCGTGACCACATCTCCACGGCACGCTCGTTGCAGTCTTCGATGCGGTAGTCCATCACCTGCCCTTGTGCATCGCGCAGCGGTTGCAGCATGTAAAAGGCTTCACGCGCACCATCGACGGCCAGGCGGAAAGTGGCGCGGATGCGCTCTGCGTTGCGGCGCCGGCCAGCATTGCTGACCTGCGTGATGCAGCCGAGCACTGCGACCAGCACCACGAGCAGGGTGATGAAGCCGCCGATCGCCGCATAGGTCGATTGGGTGGCACCATAGGCAGCCACAGCGCTGTCTTCCGTGATGCCTGCCAGCGCGACCAGCGGATAGTCCTTCAGCTTTCTCCACGCCACAAAGCGCGGCTTGCCATCAACGAAGCGCTCGCCCGGTTCGTGACTGACGCCCTCGGTGCCGGGCAGATCGGGATTGAGCTTGAAGAAGGCACTTTCGCGGTCGTAGACGGTCTTGGCCACCAGCAGTTCGCCGCTGTCGGCGAGTCTCACTGACACGAAATCGCCTTCGTTCAACACATCGTCGGCACTCAGGCTGGCCAGGTAACTGGGTTCGACCGACACCAGTACCACGCCGGCGAACTGACCGCGTGCGTCATTCACGCGACGCGTGAAACGAATGGTGGACTTGCCGGCCATGCCACCGACGCCTGGCGAACGCGGATTGATGCGCAGCCTGGTATCCGGATCATCGCGTGCGAGCTGGAAAAAGGTCATGCCGCTCAGGTCGAGGCCGATCGATGCCTGGCGCCAGGAGCTGATGATGTGGCCGTCTGCCCCGATCACTGCCGGATAAGTCGGCGTGTGGTGCATGGCCTTCTGGTATTGGTCCACCAGGTCGAGCGGCATCTTCACATGCTGCCACTGGTAGGAAACGGTGAGCGAGATCTGGTCGATCTCTTTCGCGGTGCGGCTCAGCTGCTCGGCATACACACTAGCCCGCGAACGCGCCAGCTCGGCGGCTCGCTGATGCAATTGCCCGCGGTCATAGCTGACCTTGGCGAGCACCACGCCCCACAGGAGCAGCAAGAACACCAGGGAACCGGCAATCCAGAACAGGACAATGGTCCTGGTGTCACGGATGACAACTTCATCTGGCTCGAAAACTCGATCCATTCGCAGCTGGCCTGGCTGCCCATGATGTTGACGGGACTGGCTGGACCGTTGTTGTTATTAGCGCGAAATGTTACCAAATGGAACTGCACTTCGGCCAACTTTAATGGCCGCTTTATTTGATCCAAAGCAACTATTCTTGATCACGGCGTGCTGCAAGTGTCGGACGCACCGGGGAAAGTCTCGATGGGCTGACAAATGCGGCTGACGATCCTTTACGTACTTTTACTATGGGAAAGCGTGTGGGAAAGCGATGACTGATCAGCCAGCTGGCAGCAGCAGCGGTTCGGCGAGCGTGAACTCGTCACAGTTGTGGCCTTCACCCTTGCGGTCGATGACGACGAAATCGCTGACCTCATCCATCGCCAGCAGCGGATGGTGCCACGTGCCTGCGGCGTAATTGACCCCCTGATCGCCGCGCGCGAGGAAGGCATGCACGGCACCCGGCTCGCGGCTGATCAATTCCGATTCGGCGACCACCACCAGATAGGGCCGGCGCTGCATCGGTATGAAGGCCTGGCTGCCGAGCGGATGGCGCTCCAGCATGCGGATCTCCATCGGATACTTGCGCGGCTGTCCGCGGAAGATGCTGACGATCGCTCGTCCGCCCTCGCGCATGTTGAGGTTCGCGAGGTCGTGATAACGCTCGGTCGTGCCTTCGTTGATCGGGAAATGCTGCGCACCTTCGGTCTCGATCACATCACCAAATCGGGCGAAAGCTTCGCGCGTCAGCGGCTTGATTAGCAGCGTCTTCATGCCGGCACTCCCCACAGGCGCAGGCGTGACACACCACCGTCGGGATGCAGGTTGAAGCGCACATGGGTAATGGCCCCGAGCGATACGCACTCCTTGTCGAACTGAGCAATGTTGTCCGCCGCCAGCTTCACCTCGGGCAGCAAGGTGGGCCAGAACTGCGACACCGTCGGCAGCGAAGCCTCGGCAACGTTCGGCACATGCGCGGCCTGCAGCGAGCAGCGGTCCGGGAAGTTGCCCTTGAAGTGGGCCGTATCGACTTCGATGCGCTTGACGATGCCCGGGATGCCGAGCGCGAGGATGCACCAGTCATGGCCGGGCTCGCGCCGTCGGCGCGTCTCCCAGCCCTCGCCCATGTTCACGCCCCGGCCGGGCAGCAGCAGGTTGCTGCAGACGCCGAAGTGCGCATCGTTCCAGGCGATCGCGCGACCGCCGTGCACCATGGCCAGCAGGTCGAGGAGGCCGTCCGGCCCGGCTTGCACGGTGGTCGCCGCCGGCTGGCCATAGACGCGCAAGCGCGCCACGCCGCCATCGGGGAAGATATTGATGCGCACATGCGAGTAGATGCGGTCCGCGCCTTCGACGGTCAGCAGGTGGTGGCTGTTGCCCTTGAGCGTGACGGCCGGCAGCAAGGTCTCCCAGCTGCCTTCACTCTGGGGATCGGCGCCTTCAGGGCAGCCATCGATGCTCGCGCCCGGCGGGAAATTCCCGGTGAAGAAGCTGGTGTCGATATCGAAGCCGGCAATACTGCCCGGACGCCCGAGCTTCACCACGCACCAGTCGTAACCGGCGACGCGCTTGCGACGGCTCTCCCAGCCATCCATCCACTTGCCATGATCATCGTATTTGCCCGGCACGAAGGTCGCAGCGCCGGGCTGCAGCATGCGCGCCATCGGCGCAAAGAAATCGTCCGAGCTGGCGATGGCTTCGGCGCCAATGCGGGGGTCGGCGAGGTTGACGCTGCGCCGTGCCCAGTCGGGCAATTCGGCGTCGGGGGCGGTCAGGATGGTTTGCATGTATGCGGCACTCCGTATCGTTTCGGCTTTGTTCGGCTTGGTTTGGCTTCTTGGGATTGTAATGGGCTGATTGGCGAATGGCCTCCAGCCCGGGTCGGCATTACTGGCTGCCCCAACGGCCCAGCAAGGCACGCTCGTCGTCAGTGATGTGGGTCAGGTTCGCCGGCGGCATCGCCTTCAGTTGCACCGCTTGCTGCACGATGCGCGTACGCGCCGCTTCAATGCGCTCGGGCGTATCGAACATCAGGCCGGCCGGCGCAGACGCCACCAGCGTCGGATGTTCGGCATGACAGCCCGCGCAGCGCGCGGCCAGCACGGCCTGCACCTCGGCGATCGACACCGGCGTAGCAGCATCGGCATCGGCCGCCGTCACACCGACGCCTGCAGGCTTCAGCCATATCGCCACGCCCAGCAGGATCAACACGCCCGCGATCGGATAACGCCACTGCTGCACCCCCTTGTGTCGCTGGTTGAAGAAATGCCGGATCAGCGCGGCCGCCAGCAGGATCAGCGCCAGCACAGCCCAGGACTGCGGATGGCTGTAGGTGAACGCATAATGATTGCTGATCATGCAGAACAGCACCGGCAGTGTCAGGTAGTTGTTGTGCAGGCTGCGCTGCTTGGCGCGCTTGCCGTGGATCGGGTCGGGCGTCTCGCCGCGCTCCATCTGCGCGATGGTCTTCTTCTGCCCCGGGATGATCCAGAAGAACACATTGGCCGACATGATGGTCGCGATCATCGCGCCCACATGCAGGAAGGCCGCACGGCCCGACAACCAGTGCGTCAGGCACCAGGTGACCCCCACCACGTACACGTAGAAGATCGCCGCGAACAGCAGCGCGCTCTTGTCGATCAGCAGCCGGCACAGTGCGTCATACACCAGCCAGCCCAGCACCAGCGCCCCGATGCCGATGGCGACCGACGCCGCCGGCGACAAGGGCAGCTTCGCCGGGTCGACCATGTAACTGGCAGCCTGCGTGTAGTACAGCACGCACAGCAGCGCGAAGCCGCTCAGCCAGGTCGAATACGATTCCCACTTGAACCAGTGCAGGTCGCGCGGCAGCGTCTTCGGCGCCACCAGGTATTTCTGCGGGTTGTAGAAGCCGCCGCCATGCACGGCCCACAATTCGCCGGCCACGCCCTTCTCTTTCAGCACCGGGTCTTCGGGCGGCTGCAGGCTGTTGTCGAGCCAGACGAAGTAGAACGACGAACCGATCCACGCAATGCCAACGATCAGGTGCAGCCAGCGCAGCAGCAGCGTCGACCATTCGATCACATAAGCTTCCATCTCAGCTGCCCCGGTAGGTGCTGTAACTCCACGGCGAGACCAGCAGCGGCACGTGGTAATTGCCCTCTGCATCGGCGACGCCGAAACGCAGCGTCACCACGTCGAGGAAAGGCGGCTGCGGCGTGACCGTGCCACGCGCGTTGAAGTAGGCGGCAACGTCGAAGTGCAGTTCATAGGTGCCGACCTGCAGCGCGTCGCCGGTCAGCAAAGGTGCATCCGTGCGACCGTCGTGGTTGGTGATGCCTTGCGCCAGCGTGCTGCGGCCGCCCGCTGCCTGCGGGTCGATGCGATCAAGCCGGTACATCATGCCGGCCGCCGGTATGCCTGCTGCAGTGTCGAGGACATGCGTGCTCAGTTTTGCCATCGTCGATTTCCTGTCGCTTTACAATTTTTTTTTACGGCCTGCGCTGGCCAATGCCAGCCTTGCGCGCTGCTTCCGTTATCCTTGCTGACAGATCGGCAAACGCCGACCCGCTTTTCGACTGCCCGTCCGAACCTTACCAACGCAGCCCCTGCCCCAGCCCCTATCACAGCTCCTCTATCTGCCGCCATGACGACACTGACTGCCGCCGAACTCAGCGCCCTCGACCAGACTGCCTTCACCGACTACCTCGCGGCCATCTACGAGCACTCGCCGTGGATCCCCGAGCGCACCTGGGCGCAGCGTCCCTTCGCCAGCCGCGATGCGCTGCATGCGGCACTGGCCGCGACGCTGGCGGCCGCGTCCGAGGCCGAACAACTGCAACTGATTCGCGCCCATCCCGAGCTGGCCAGCAAGGCGGCGGTGCGCGGCGAACTGACCGATGACTCGAAGCGCGAACAATCCGGCGCAGGCCTCGACCAGTGCAGCCCGGAAGAGTTCGCGCTGATTCGCCAGCTCAATGCGGACTACCAGCAGCGCTTCGGCTTCCCCTTCATCATCGCCGTCAAGGGCCTGGGCCGCGCCGACATCATCGCGGCCATGCAGCGCCGCATCGCGCACGACTACGCCACCGAATTCGGCGAAGCGCTGGCACAAATCCACCGCATCGCAGGCTTCCGCCTGGCCGACAAGCTCAGTTGAGTGGCGCGCCGCTCATCGCGGCACTCATCGCATCCTTCACGGCACTGCGTCCTGCCCGCTGACAGCGGGTAGCGCGCATGCCGTACGCACGGTCGTCCAGCTCAGGGCGCCGACCACTGCGCGCGACCTTTCACATAGGTCGCCTTCACCGCACGGTCGTCGCCCAGCGTCAGCCAGATGAACAGCTTTTCTTCCAATGTTTCGGCGCGCGCCATGCGGCGCGCCAGCAGCGGCGTCGCCTGCGGATCGAGCACGATGAAATCGGCTTCCTTGCCGCGCACGAAATTGCCGATGCTGTCCTCCAGCCCGAGCGCGATTGCACCCGACAACGTCGCCAGGTAAAACGCGCGCAAGGCCGGCAGCACGTAGCCATTCAGGTGCGACACCTGATACGCTGCCGCCAGCGTGCGCAACATCGAGAAGCTGGTGCCGCCGCCGACATCGCTGGCAATGCCCACGCGCACGCCATCATCCAGCGTCTGGCGCAAGTCGAACAGGCCGCTGCCGAGGAACAGGTTCGAGGTCGGACTGAAGGCCGCCGCCGTGCCGAATTCGGCCATGCGCTTGCGGTCTTCGGGATCCAGCCAGATGCAGTGCGCATAGACGGCCGGCTGGCGCAGCAAGCCGTAATGGTCGTACACATCAAGATAGCTGCGCGACCACGGATACAGCTCATTCACCCACGCGACCTCGGCTTCGCTCTCGGCCACATGCGAATGCAAGGCGATGGTCGGGAATTCCTTGGCCAGCGCGCCGGCCATCTGCATCTGCGCTTCGGTCGACGTGACGGCGAAGCGCGGCGTGATCGCATAGGTCAGGCGATCGACGCCATGCCATTTTTCGATCAGGCGCTTGCTGTCGTCATAGGAGGACTGCGCGGTGTCGCGCAGGAAGGCCGGGCAATGCCGGTCCATCATCACCTTGCCGGCCACCATGCGCAGCTCGCGCTGCTGAGCCACCGAGAAGAAGGCATCGACGGAACCCGGATGGACAGTCGCGAACACCATCGCCGTCGTGGTGCCGTTGCGCAGCAGTTCTTCGCAAAAGAATTCGGCGGTCTCGGACGCGACCTCGGGGTCGTCGAAATGACGCTCGGTCGGGAAGGTGTAACGATCCAGCCAGTCGAGCAAGCCCTTGCCGGGCGAGGCGATCACGTCCGTCTGCGGGTAATGCACATGGGTGTCGACGAAGCCCGGCATCACCAGACGGCCGCTATGGTCATCGACCGGCGTGCCTTCTGGCGCGAGTGCGAGCGCGTCTTTCCAGCTGCCGCAGAAGGCGATGCATCCATCCTCGACCAGCAGGCCGCCGTCTTCGAAATACTGGTGGCTGCGCACCGAGGCGTGCGTGCCGGTCTCTTCACCCGGGTCTGACAGGAAGTGCAGGACCTCGCCGCGTACGAGCTTCAATGAACGCTCCGTCATTGATCGGCCCGGAAGCTCTGGCCCAGCGACATCGGCTTATTGAGCAGGATGCCCTGCCGGTCACGCGAGATCAGCACCAGCACCACGACGGTCGCCAGATACGGCAGCATCGACAGGAATTCCGACGGAATGGCGAGACCGAAACCCTGGCCGTGGAATTGCAGCACCGTGACCGCACCAAACAGGTAGGCACCGAGCAGCACGCCGCGCGGCTTCCAGGTCGCGAACACCACTAGCGCCAGCGCAATCCAGCCGCGGCCGGCAGTCATGCCCTCGACCCACATCGGCGTCAGCGCCAGCGACAGATAGGCGCCAGCCAGTCCCGAGAAGGCGCCGCCAAAGAGGATGGCCGCATAGCGCCACGCAATGACGGGATAGCCGACCGAATGCGCGCTGCGCGGCGATTCGCCGATCGCTCGGATGATCAGGCCGACCCGCGAGCGCGCCAGCATCCAGCCGATGACGGGCACCAGCAGCAGCGACAGGTAGACCATCGCATCGAACTGGAACAGCAAGGGGCCGAAGAAAGGTATGTCCGACAGCGGCGCAAAAGCCAGCTTGGGTAGCGGCGCCACGGTCTGGCCGACCAGGCCGCGCCCGGCGAAAGCCGACAGGCCGACGCCGAACAAGGTCAATGCCAGGCCGGTGGCCACCTGGTTGGTCTGCAGCGACAGCACCAGCACGCCAAACACGAGTGCCATGGCCATGCCGGCCAACAGCGCCGCACCCAGCCCCAGCGTCAGGCTGCCAGTGTGCAGCGTGGTCGCAAAGCCGGCCACGGCACCGACCAGCATCATGCCTTCCAGGCCGAGGTTGAGCACGCCCGAGCGCTCGGTGACGAGTTCGCCGAGCGCGCCCAGCATCAGCGGCGTGGCCGCGCCGGCGGTGCTGGCGAGGAAAGGAATCAGATGTTCGAGTGCCATGTCAGACTCCAGCGCCGGCGGTGCTTGTTGCGCTAGTTGCGGCGCGCACCGTCGGTTTGAATCGGTAGTGAATGAACAGGTCGGCCGCCAGCAGGTAGAACAGCAGCAAGCCCTGGAACAGGCCGGTAATGGCGGACGGCAGCTGCATTTCCATTTGCGCGGATTCGCCGCCAATGTAAAGCAGCGACATCAACAGCGCCGACAGCAGCACGCCGAAAGGATGCAGGCGTCCGACATAGGCGACGATGATCGCTGCAAAACCGTAACCGGGCGCCACCGACGGCTGCAGCTGCCCGATCGGGCCGGCCACTTCGCCGACACCGGCCAGCCCTGCCAGCGCGCCGCTAAGAACGAAAGCCAGCCAGACATTCTTCTTTTCGCTGAAGCCCGCATACGCAGCCGCGGCTGGCGCGGAACCGCTGACCAGCATGCGGTAGCCCGCGAAGGTATGGCGGCAGAAGAACCAGGCGCCCGCGACCGAGATCAGTGCGAGGATCAGCGCGGCATTGGTGCGCAAGTCTTCCATCAGCAACGGCAGCATCGCCGAGTCATGGAACATGCGCGACTGCGGGAAGTTGAAGCCCTCCGGATCGCGCAGCGGGCCATGCACCAAATAACCGAGGAACAGGTGCGACACATAGACCAGCATCAGGCTGGTCAGGATTTCATTGGTATTGAAACGCGTGCGTAGCAGCGCCGGCACCGCCGCCCAGGCCATGCCGGCCAGCGCGCCGGCCACCAGCATCAACGGCAAGATCCACCAGGCCTCGACCTCGCGGAAATACAGCGCCACGCAACCGGCCGCGATGGCGCCCATCGTCAGCTGGCCATCTGCGCCAATGTTGAACACGCTGGCACGGAAGCCCAGCGCCAGGCCCACGCCGCACAAGGTCAGCGGCGTGGCCTTCAACAGCAATTCGCCAACGCCATAGGCGGTCGATGCGGGCTTGATGAAATACACATAGAACGCCTGCACCGGGTCATGGCCGAGCAGCGTGAACAGCAGCGAGCCGGTGATGAGCATCGCGATCGCCGCCAGCAGCGGCGACGCGAACATCATCGCGCGCGAAAGTTCGGGACGGGCTTCAAGCCGTGGCATGGCGCTGCTCTCCTTGCTGGGTATTGGACGACGGCGCTGCGATGCCGTCGAAATTGCCGCTCATCCACGCGCCGATCTGGTCGACGCTGGTCGAGGCGACCGGCACGGCTGGCGTCAGGCGTCCCTCGGCCATCACGGCGATGCGGTCGCACATCATGAACAATTCATCGAGTTCTTCCGACACCACCAGCACGGCGACGCCCTGGTCGCGCAAGTCGATGATGGCCTGCCGGATCAGCATCGCTGCGCCGACATCGACGCCCCAGGTCGGCTGCGCCAGCACCATCACTTTCGGCGCGAGCATGGTCTCGCGGCCGACGATGAACTTCTGCAGGTTGCCGCCGGACAGGCTGCCCGCCAGCGACCGCTCGCCGCCGCACTTGACGCCGAAGCGTTCGATCACCTTTTGCGCGAACGCGCGTATCGACGAGCGATTGATCAGGCCGGAGCGCACCATGTCTTGCCGGTAGTTCGCGACATAGCCCGTCAGCAGCGCATTGTCGGCCAGCGACATTTCCGGCACGGCACCGCGCCCCAGTCTCTCTTCCGGCACGAAGCACAGGCCGACCGCGCGACGTTCGGCAGCATTCATGCTTGCGGCCGCCGTGCCCATCAGCGTGACGGCAGCGGCATCGCCGACCAGGGTTTCGCCCGACAAGGCTTTCATCAATTCCTGCTGGCCATTGCCGGACACGCCGGCAATGCCGACGATCTCGCCGCTGCGCACCGACAGGTCGATGCCCTTGAGGTCGGTGCCGAACGGATCATCGGTCGTAAGGCTGAGCTTGCGCACATCGAGGCGCACCTCGCCCGGCATGCGCGGCGTGAGCGTGCAGGTCGGCAGTTCCTTGCCGATCATCATTTCGGCCAGCGACTTCGCAGTCTCTGCCTTCGGGTTCGCATTGCCGGTGACCTTGCCGCCACGCAGGACGGTCGCGGTGTCACACAACTGCTGGATCTCATCCAGCTTGTGGCTGATGTAGAGGATGCTGCAGCCTTCGCTGGCCAGTCGGCGCAGGGAACCGAACAGCTTCTGCACGGCCTGCGGGGTCAGCACCGAGGTCGGCTCGTCCATGATCAGGAGTCGCGGCGACTGCAGCAGGCAGCGCACGATCTCGACGCGCTGGCGCTCGCCGACCGACATGCTGTGGATGTGCCGGTGCGGATCGACCGGCAGCCCGTATTCTTCGGACACGGCCTTGATGCGCGGCGCGAGCACCGCCGGCGCGATCTTGTCGTCCAGTGCGAGCGAAATGTTTTCGGCCACAGTCAGGGTTTCGAACAGCGCGAAATGCTGGAACACCATGCCGATGCCGAGCTTGCGCGCATCCGACGGCGAGGCCACCTTCACCTCGCGGCCTTCCCACAGCATGGTGCCGGCATCGGGATGGGTCACGCCGTAGATCATCTTCATCAGCGTGCTCTTGCCGGCGCCATTCTCGCCTAGCACCGCATGGATCTCGCCCGGCATCACGGTCAGGTCGACGCTGTCATTGGCGACCACCGACGGATAAATCTTGGAGACGCCCAGCATCTGCAGCCGGGGATGCTCATGGCCGGCGCCGGGATGGCCGTGTTTGCTGCTGTCGGAAATTGCGCTCATGCGTTGCGGGCCGCGGGGGCCGGTTCGAGTTGTGCGGAATCTGGGGTCTTTGCTGCCGGTGATGTACTTGCTGCCTGCCGCGCCATCGCCTCGCGCAACTGCAGCAGCTGCGCGGCAACGGCCACCGCGATCGCGGCCGGCAATTTGGACGCAATGCCGTCGACGCCGATCGGGCTTTGCATGCGCGCCACGGCGACCGCATCGTGACCGCGCTGCAGCAGCCGGCTGCGGAAACGCGCCTGCTTGGTACCCGAGCCTATCACGCCGAGGAAGCCAAAACGGTTTTCCGCGACCAGTGCCTCGCAGATGCGGAAGTCTTCGTCATGGCTGTGCGTCATCACCAGATGCCATGCATGATCAGGTGCCCTTGCTGCGACGTCTTCCGGCGTATCATCCTCTTCGACAGGAACGGCCATGCCCTCGCCCATGCCGGGGCGGCTGTCGATCCAGCGAATGCGGAACGGCAGACCGGCCAATACCTGCACCAGCGCCTTGCCGACATGGCCGGCACCATACAGATAGAGCATGGTCGCATCGTCGGCGACGTATTCGACGAAATAGCGGCGGCCTGCGTGATTGACGATGGCGGCATCGATACCGGTTCCGGGATCGCCTGCATTGTCCGCATGGCCTGCATTGGCGGACGCGATGTCATCCAGCGGCGACCAGCGCCAGCCGGGCATTGCGATCGCATCGACTTGTTCGACGCGGTCGAAGCGCTCCCAGAAAAGTTCGACCACGCCGCCGCAGCACTGGCCCAGTGTCGCGCCCAGCGTGAAGCGCTCGATATGCGGCGAAGGCTGCGTGTCGTCCAGCAGGTGGCTGGCGATCTCCATCGCGCGGAACTCCAGATGGCCTCCGCCTATCGATCCCGAGCTTTGCAAACAGCCATCGGCATCCTTCCAGTACAACAGCGTCGCACCCGGCTCGCGCGGCGCCGAGCCGCGTACGGTGGCAACCGCCATGCGCACGACCGGCAAGCCCTGCTGCAGCAAGGGACGCAATGTCGCAGTCCAGTGGTGGCTCATGGTGGTGTCGTCCCGAATTCAGTCGCGGGGACGGTCGAAGGCATCGAGCCCGCCCAGTGCGCGCAACACGCTCTCCGGCGTGGCCGGCGCCATCAGGCGCGCCGAGCCCTTCGCACCCGCTGCAGCCGCAACCGCATCGCGCAATGCATGGAACACCGACATGCCCAGCATCAGCGGCGGTTCGCCGACGGCCTTGGAACGGAAGATGGTGTCTTCGCGGTTGTCGGCGCGTTCCAGCAGCTTCACGTTCGCAATCTTTGGCCAGTCGCTGACGGCAGGAATCTTGTAGGTGGACGGCGCATGGGTCTTCAGGTTGCCCTTCGCATCCCACCACAGCTCTTCGCTGGTCAGCCAGCCGGTACCCTGCAGGAAGGCGCCTTCGACCTGGCCGAGGTCGATCGCCGGGTTCAGCGAACGGCCCGCATCGTGCAGGATGTCGACCCGCAGCAGCTTGTGCTCGCCGGTCAGCGTGTCGATCACGACTTCGGATACTGCAGCGCCATACGCGAAGTAGAAGAATGGACGCCCCTGCATGGTCTTGGGGTCGAAATGAATCTTGGGCGTCGCGTAAAAGCCGGTGGACGACAGCGAGATGCGCGCAAACCAGGTCTGGTTGGCGGCCTCGGCAAAGGTGATGGATTGCTCGCCCAATTGCACCATGCCATTCGCAAACCGGACCTGCTGCAGATCGACGCCGTAGCGGCCGGCGAGAAACTCGGCCATGCGCGCGCGTATCTTTTGCGCGGCATCCTGCGCCGCCTTGCCATTGAGGTCGGCGCCGGTCGAAGCGGCGGTGGCCGAGGTGTTCGGCACTTTGGCCGTATCGGTGCCGGACAGGCGAATCGCCGACAGCGGCAAGCCGAATTCATCGGCGACGACTTGCGCGACCTTGGTGTGCAGGCCCTGCCCCATTTCGAGGCCGCCATGGTTCACCAGCACGCTGCCATCGTTGTACACATGGACCAGCGCGCCGGCCTGATTGAAATGTGTGGCATTGAACGAGATGCCGAACTTCAGCGGCACCAGCGCAATGCCGCGCTTGAGCACGCTGCTGGCGGCGTTGGCCTTGGCAATCGCTGCGCGGCGTGCGTGATAGTCGCTGGACTGCTCCAGTTGCGAGACCAGGTCGGCGATGATGTTGTCCTCGACCGGCATCTGGTAATGCGTGACGTTGCGCTCGGTCGTGCCGTAGAAGTTGATGCGCCGCACGTCCAGCGGATCCTTGCCGAGCTTGCGTGCAATCGCATCGATCGCGGCTTCGATCGCCAGCATGCCCTGCGGTCCGCCGAAACCGCGGAACGCGGTGTTGGATACAGTATTTGTCTTGCAGCGATGCGAGACCACGCGCACGTTCTCGAGAAAGTAGCAATTGTCGACGTGGCAGATCGCGCGGTCATTCACCGGGCCCGACAGGTCAGCCGAATAGCCGCAGCGCGAGGCCAGCATCACATCGACGGCGAGCAAGCGCCCGTCGTCATCGAAGCCGACCACGTAGTCAACGAGGAAGTCATGCCGCTTGCCGGTGATGCTCATGTCGACATCGCGATCGATGCGCAGCTTGACCGGGCGCTTGAGCTTCAGCGCGGCAATGGCTGCGACGGCCGCAAACAAGGCGGGCTGGCTTTCCTTGCCGCCGAAGCCGCCGCCCAGACGCCGGCATTGCACGCTGACTTCGTGCGCATGCAGGTTCAGCGCATGCGCGACGAGATGCTGCACCTCGGTCGGATGCTGGGTCGAGCTGTGTACCAGCACGCCGCCATCTTCCAGCGGCAATGCGGCGGCCACCTGGCCTTCGAGGTAGAAATGCTCCTGACCGCCGTGCGAGAAGCTGCCCGCAATCATGTGCGGCGCCTGCCGCAAGGCCTTGTCGGGGTCGCCACGCTGCACGGTGACGGTCGGCAGCACGAAACTTTGCTTGTCGATGGCTTCGCGGATGCCGAAGATGGCCGGCAACTCTTCGATGTCGGCCTTGAACAGGCGCGCCGCACGACGCGCCGCCTGTGGCGAGGTGGCGATCACGGCGAACATCGGTTGGCCGACGCACTCCACCAGCTCGGCAGCGAAGATGGGATCGTCCTTCCTGATCGGACCGTAATTGTTTTCACCGGGGATATCGGCTGCCGTAAGCACGCAGACCACGCCGGGTGCGGCGCGTACGGCCGACAAGTCGAGCGACCGGATACGGCCGTGGGCGACCGGCGACAGCCCCAGCGCAGCATGCAGCGTATCGGCAGGCAAAGGCAGGTCATCGATGTAGCGTGCATCGCCGCTGACATGCAGCTCGGCGCTCTCGTGCGGCATGGGCTTGCCGCTGACGCCTTCGCCTGTAGGCAGGGTGCGGTCCATGTCAGTGCCCCTCCGCAACTGGTTGCGCAGGCAGCGCATCCATCGCGCTCACGCTGACGGCATCGCCGGCGACTTCGTGCCAGAAGCGGCGCAGCAGGTTGGCAGCGACCGTGAGCCGGTACGCATCGCTGGCGCGCATGTCGGTCAGGGGTTGGAAATCATCGGCGATGGCCCGGGCCGCCGCTTCGATGGTCTCGGCCGACCAGGCTTTGCCTTTCAATGCAGCTTCGGCTGCCAGCGCACGCTTGGGTGTGGCGGCCATACCGCCGAAGGCGATGCGCGCGGCACTCACCCTGCCGGCTTCCAGGGTCACCGCAATGCCCGCGCAGACTGCCGAGATATCCTGGTCGAAACGCTTGGAGATCTTG
>JACCDR011814219.1_pt1 | contig 28200 bp, 22 predicted proteins | sample 7446431 | NCBI WGS metagenome assembly JACCDR01 (sample SAMN15323443, study PRJNA562643) | freshwater metagenome | isolation source: river surface water | place: USA:Blue River Watershed | collected 2017-08-17 | reverse complement strand
GTGTGTAAGGGTATTAAGTTCCAATCCCTTTAATGTATTTTGAAGGCATGCATCTCTCAATGCTTAAGCTTTTTCCTATCCTTTTTCCCATGTATTTTGTAGGCATAGAAAAGGACTTAGTCGTTTTTTCCAACTTTTTTTTCACTTTTTTCACTTTTTTATTTTTTTTGCGCTAGAAGGCATGCCAAAAATACATAGCGATGTAAAAAAAAGACAAATTTTTTATTTTTGCTCTTTTTTTATTTTTTGTTATATACAACATATTATGTTTGGTTGTGAAAAACAAAAAATTTTTTTAGTTTTAAATATTTTATTGATTTATTAATATATAAAAAAATGTTGTGTTAGATAAGTAGGCTTGAACACTCTATGCTGTACCTACTTCTTCGTACATAGTTCCAGAAGTAATGTTCATGCCTACTGAGCCACCACAACATGATATATTTTAAGTAAAATTTCGTTTATGTTTGTTAGTTAGAAATTCAACATTTCGTAAGATCTATTAAAAAAACGTTTTTCTTCGTTGTCATATATTAGTACACGTTTAAATTTAGATGGCTCTTGTAAGTAGTTACGAATTATTTTTGATTTTTTGTCTATATCAGCCATTCGAGATATGGTATCTGCGCCCACGTTCAACATTACATAATATCTGCACGCACCTCTAATATTTTTTCGTTCAGTAGTACCAGTTGAATCATGCATTGTTATTATGCAGGTTGTATTTGAATTTTTCGCTTGTGAAATAAAGTTAAGCATGGCATTTAGTGCAGTACGTCCTTGCAGCATACCATCATCAATAAAAAGGAGCTTTCTTTTGTCTTTATGTTGGGTTTCACAATATAATGTCGCTTTTTCAATGTTATCTAAACTGAAATGAACCATTTCTGCTTTTTTATAGTTTTTCCCATCTAAAAAATTTTGTGCTGCCCAACATTCTGCCAATTCTTTTAAAAATTTAGCATTTCCAGCATAAATAAACATATCAAAATTCTTAAATTGTTGATCACATAAAAAAATTTTAATTCTAGTTGTTTTTCCGGAATTAGTTGGTCCTATTAAAGCCATATGGCCAAATTCTTCAAAAGTATTTAATTCAGGTAAGTTTAAAACATCGGAACCATTATCTGTGGTCTGAAGACCAGAATTATTATCTGATTCAGTATTAACTTCCATTATGAAATTATTATAAAAATTCACAATAAAAAAAAGTAAAATGTATTGATTTCATAATTTATTAAATTAATTTATATATTTTAAAGTTATAGCGAATTTTGGTAGCAATAATCGTAAAAATTTATAGTAATTGTAAATAGCTTGATGAACAGAAGTTTCATCATCTGTAGAAAATTTAAAATGTTTAACGTCCAATACCAATTCGGTTATTGCAGTGTATTTCATTTTAACAATGCGTCGAATTAATCTAGCTATTGAAAATAATAAAACAAAAATATTGCAGACTTCGTCAATATGTTCTACTTCTGGATGTTGATCGGCAAAATATTTTTCAATTGCGGGAACAAAACTCTTCCAGTTTTGGTCTATTTTTTTGTGCTCAAATGATTTAAATTCATGATCCATATTAACATAAACTTGTAGATGTAATAATTGATTTTCTTTTCCATAATATAATGCTTCAATATAATGATCCAATTCTAAATGAGTAAAAGTACCTTCATCAAAAAACGGATGTATTGAGCAAATATGTGGGTGATTTCTATAATGGAAGGAATTGTAAAAATTGATAGCTCGTTGAAACCATAATCTTGTTTGTGTATATCCTTTTTCTTGAATAATTGTTTGTGGTTTAATATTTGTCTGAACTATTAATCCTCCACCGGTAGCATATTTAAATTGTTCTGTCGTTTCTTCAATACTTAAGCTTAAGATATCAAATTCTAGTCGAGTTGTTAAATCTTTTATTATTGGTCGTCGTGCCATTTTTTGTTAATTAAAATATCCCTTTTTTTTTGTTATTAAATTGTTTAATGTAATGTTTTGTTTATTTATATTAATAGCATGTTCAGAAAAAAGATAAACAGTTGCTATGACAAATATTAAAAAAGATAATGTTAAAATATTTAAGCAAAACGCTAAACTTTTTATCTTGAAAGCTGTAGAATCTACTTTATTTATCTGTTGTTGATTTTGTTGTTCGATTGAAGTTTGTTTTTGTTGTGGGTTTCTGTTTTTTATTATGTTTGACGCCAAAAAGGTGCGTTTATCTCCATAACTTGTTGATAATATGACTATATTTTTACAGTCATTACAATCATTGTTTATATCACAATCTTCTCTATCACACCAAACTTTTTTACATGTGCGACAATGAATATTTTCTGTCGATGAATGACAAAATACGCAATTTCTTGTTATATCAATTGGAGCTGACATTCTTACTTTTTTTTATTTAAAGGTAATTTTTATTGTACGTTGTTTGTGTTGGAGATTAAATACCTTCCACCGCTAGCAATACTTGGCCACATTACTAAAGTTACATTATTTTCGATATCTAAAGCTATTTGTTCAGGCAATTTTTTGAGTACGATCAATTGAATGTTTTCGTCGAGCTGTGCAGTCATTCTGATTAATAGTTTACACATTACTGAATTTTGATTTGCGCTAATTATACCATTATCGGTATATCCTCCTGGCATAATTGTAATGCACATTTTTGAATTTACTCCCCGAAAATTAAAAGGTATACCAAAACTTTGTCCTGATTCTTTCATGCCCAAATCATTTTCATGTAAGTAGGATTGTTTTTCCATTTTTTTTAATAGATAATCGTATCCACTTAGAACTCTATTACCATAACTACTAACTGCTCGATTATCTTCGTTACGTATGAAATATTGAGTTCTACCATTAAAAACTACTTGTATATTTTCTATATCTAAATTAAATAATTCCTTATAGCCCGCTATTGTAACGTTTTCTGTTGATTTGTGTCTACAACACATAGATTGTCCGAAAAAATGAAATGGTGTTCGTTGTGTTTGAAATAATGGAGTCGTATTTTTTGTCTGTTTGGCGATTGTATAAATAAATAATTGTGTAGGTCTTTGCTGTGAAATGGCTATATCAACTTCAAAATGTGGTCCTAATGATGAATCGACTAAAAATTTTTCGACTGTTTCATAGTTGTAAATGAACTTTTTTCTTAATCGTTCTTCAATTAGGAACCTATTGTATGACATTTCTAATGAAGAAGAAATATATATTAGTTTAGGCGATCCTTTGGGTATTACAGATACTTGTAATCTAGCGTTATCAAATGCTGCTCCTTCGTAAAATGTTGGTGAACAAGCAATAACTCTTTCTTTACCATATAGTTCTGAAACTATTTCAAGTTTGAAATCCGGTGGCAAATAGGAAGGTATCTTAAAAAAATTACATACAAGGCACAATGGTAAGGTCAAATTAATAGTTTTAGTGTTATAATAGTAAGTTGAATCTGGTATCACTGGATTTGGAATTGGACCAACAAGTACTCCTGTGTTTAATACATCATTAAAAATTGTGTTGGTGCATGCTATTGTTTTTGATCCTAAATATTCATGATTATTGTTAAATTCCTGTTTAAATCTTGGATTTACATACACGTTTTTATTTGATGCAAAACCATATTGATTCAAAAATTCTTCATAATTTTTGTCCAACCTGTTTTCTCCAACCCAAAATTTAATACCATCAATAAAATTTGAATTTGATCTTGTTAAATCTTGATGATTAGATCCACCTTTAATAAAAAGCGCATAAATAAAGTCTAAAAAACAATATTCTCCTTGTGCTAATGATGCTAAATTTGTATATTCTTGAGGCCAAACAGCTTGCGGACGCGAGCATCTAACTTCTATTGGAAATTGAATTACTATTTCTGTTGTTTTTGTCCAATCTTTGAGTTTTTCAATTAATTTGTATTTTATTATTTCTTGAGATGTATTTGTTAAGTCTTGAAGTTGATCTATATATGATTCATTTAAAGTAGTATCATAAAAATTTTCAATAAATTGTACTTGTTGTGTAGTGTTAAATAATTTTAAATCAAGTAAATTCGATATGTTTGAAGAATTGGGGTAGTTAAAATCTTTTACAGACTCAGCAACGCTACTATCGGCACTACCATTTCCTCTTATTGATTGATTGTAAATAATTTTAGACATTTCTTGCCAAACAAACCATAAAATTTTAATATAAAAAATTGTGTAAAAGTTGAAACAAAATCATAAACATTTATTATAAAAAAATCGTTACAACCACATTATAAAATGGCAACAAATTTACCTCTAGTAGTGTCTTTCAATACAAGGCTACCACAAGTTACTGATGGCTCATCAAAGATAACAAGTATCAAAGAAACTTTACCACCAGATACCACAGTAATGGCCGTTTCTTTGGATGCTTTTATAGATAGAAGCGAAGCGATATTTTCGGAGGATTATGTGTATTTTGTTTCGTCAAAAGATTGTGTTTTGTTTATTCAAGCACCTTTGGCGAATACTACAATCTCTTTACGTGATGCAAAAGGAGCTCCATTGTTTACAACTAATTTAGCTTTTTATCAACCAGCAGGCCTAATAGAAAAAAATAAGTTTTATATTTTGGGTTCAAAGTGTAATGGTCCAGTTCCGCAAGGTACCTCTTTTGGAAAATGCTATTTTACTACGAGTGAAAAGGTAAATGTCGATGAAGTAATACCTGGAGGACTTCAAGTAGCATTGCCGGTCAATCCTAACGTAACAACTGTGATAGATCCAGTTACTGGATATATTACGTTTACTTTTACTAATTATCCATTAGTAGAAGGTACTGGTGTAGATTTATGTTGGGGTCCAAATCCTGCCATCGGAAACCTATCTGCGGTTATAACAATTACAAATGGTGGCGATTTTTTTGAGCCAAAATATACGTACGCGTATAATACAGGTCAAATTGTTATGTGGGGATTGAATCCTTTAGCTACAGGAAACTTTACTGGAGTTATAGTTTGTATGACAGGAGGTAAAGATACACCGACTGATTGTATACCGATGTCTTTCCAAGGATCATGGCAAAATACATAATTTTTTTTTAATAAAAAAATAAACAAAAGATTTAATTAATTTAATATATTTTATTAATAAATAATAAAAAAATAATTGTTTTAAAGTTTTCGTTTTTTTGTTTCTTCTTCTTCTTCCTCATTCGGTTTTGTTTCCAAAATACCAAAATCGGGTTTACTGTTCCAACATATTGTTTCAATACTGTCTTCTTCAGAAAAAATGTTTACTAAATTTAATCCCGGAGTAGTAAGGATTGAATCCGAAATGTTATCTAAAGATAATATGTATCCAATATGTGGAAATAATTCTACTGTTTTATTTTTCGGGTCGATTGCTAAAATATTGTTCTCTGATCTCATTGTTCTTAATGATAGACGAATTGCTTGATGTGGTTCCATAGTTACTTGACATCTTTTGTTTATCGTCAGACCTATATTTAATCGAGTATTTTTCAAGAACGGTCTCTGATTTTGTATTTTTATTCCCCATTTTTTTTCTGTTCCGTCTTCTATTAGATGATTTTGAAATGCTACTGTTTCAGCGTAGTAAATAATAGATAACAAGAAATTTTTCATTTTTTTTATATGTTTATTGATAAAAACGTTTATTATTATTAATTATAAATTTAAAAAATGTTATTGTTTATATTCTTTATTTTTTAGCAAGTTTTTTAGCATAGTTTGATAAAAGCATTTTTTGGAGTTCCTTTGTTGAAGGTTTCTTTTCCTTTTGTGCATCTAATCAAAATATCAAATAAGGTTCTTCCAAATGAAGAATCATCAAAATGTTTAAATCCTTGTGAGGTTTGATAGTACACTACAATAAATGGAAAATTTTTTTTCCATTCTGGATCAGTTTTCATTCCAAGTTCATTGAGCTTTGGTGGACTGAGGTCTAAATCAGTTGGAAATGCAACAGCTAGTTGTGATGTGACCATTAAAATTCTTATACCTATTGATAAAGCTTCGATAAATTTTTGATTAAAAGTTTTTATTGTTGGTACTAATTTGTTCAAAATTTCACTATCGACAAATTTTTCAAATACATAAAATTCCTTATATTCAACGTCTTCAGGTATTATATGCATATCACATATACTTCCTTGTATTAAAAATTGCTCGGAATTTTGTTGCTTATTTATTGGACATGTTTCATCTTCTATAACAACTAGGCGTAATACATTTTTTATTTCTGTGTATAAACTTTTTTCGTCAATGCCTTTAAAATACAATGGTATAAGTGACTTGTGCTCGTCAATATGAGCAATTTTCATCATATGTTCCAAAACATCAATTGTCATCATCGAAAATTTTATTAAACTAGAAAAATACTTCTTATAAATTTTTTTATCTTTAATCTTCCAATTTGTAGATTTTTCAAAATCAAATTCTTTTTTTTCGGCTTTTATCAAGAGATGTGACTTTGAAATTGGTGCTCCAGAGCTGCATGAATCATCTTCCCCTTGGATTAAAATGTCTAACGTCCATTCTTCGGTGTTACAAAAAAAGGTTTCAATTTCAGTGATACCATCATTTCTAGGAGACATTCTTTCAAGCGATTTTGGATTTGTCCAGATGTTAGTATTTTTTTCCAATAGATAGGTTAGGGCTTCGCAATATTTGTTTTCTAATCCGTCATTTGTTGCCAAATCTTCAGATGTTAAAAGGTATCTTTTGCTGCTTTCTACGACCATTTTTTTCTTTTTTTTTAGTCTTTCAATTAAATATACTTATTGTTAATCTTTTTTTAAATTAAAAAATATTATTTATGTTTTTATAGACAAAAATTATCTTTTTTTTATTTTTTTTATCTCAATATGATGTTTTTTTTGCAGACTAATTATTTTTTTATTACGAAGTCTTATTTTCTTATCGTCATATGATTTTTTTGGGTGGATTTTTTTAGATTAAATCGACTATAAAAAAAGTGATTTTTTTCTTTTTTTTAATAAAATTTATTGAAATAATAGAAATACAATAATAAAATGGATTCCGAGATTTGTCCTGATCAACCGAAACTTTTCCCAATATTGGATTTACCACTTGTGTTTGCAAACGAAACTATTAAGCAGCACCCTGATACTCATAGGTCGTATAATTTAAGACTTAAGTTTGAATGTACAACAAGGAAAATAGATTTGCCATTAATTACGGTTGAAATAAACAATGATACATATTTGGATGTTGATTATTATCGATCGTTAAATTCAGAAAACAAAAGGGCTTTTGATCGGTGGTGTTATTGCCGTGGTGAGTATATATATCCTATTTTACCTAATTGTGGTCACAAAACGTGTGCAGTAATAGAGGAGCATTTGGCCGTAGATGGGTATTGGAATTTGATTAAAAGAAATTTGAATGTATCAATGAATCCAACACCTAAACGTAAAATTAAAGAAGTACTTGATGCTACAACTGTTAGTGCAAAAAAGAAGGCACCGTCACGTGAAATTACAGAATTGTTTATCTGCAAGGATGTTGTAAAATCTTCTAAGATTGCCCATTTTGAACTTTTAGAAGAATCTGTTTCTTCTTATTTTGTCAAATTAACTATTTGTTCTAATTTTCCACTAAAAAATGAATTGCAGGTTCTAGTGTTGGAATCGAATGTTTGTGCAGTCAATGAAACTGGGGACGTTGTAGGCTTCGAGATAACTTCCGATATGTTTGAAAGCGAATATAAAGAATATACACCAGTGTCAATTTTCAATAATAAATTGAAAGTATTGAAAAATGTCGTTGTGCCATCATTTCGTGATTATTGTAATATGCCGAATGCCCCTTATACAGCTATGATTTACTTAAAGAAAAGCATGTTTAGAATATGTGATTTTCAAGACCTTAATTTAAAGTATGTAGGTGTAACTGTTTGCAATTTTAGAGATTCTATTTTTCCGCCTAGACAACATACTGAGCTTTTAGTTACATCTTTGATTAAAGCAACTGGCGCAGCTCCTATGGAAGCATCATTTCATGATGATTTTGGTATAGCCGTTGAAAATTTAGATATGATGTTTGAACCATCACTTATAGGTACTTTAGAAGCAGAACCTTGTATGCTGTTTAATACTACTCATGATTTTAAAAGTTGGCTACATTTCAATCAAAGTAGTAAATTCATAGATGGATTTGAACCTAATTTGGATAATATTGATAATAACATTACGTATAATGATTTTGATGAAGTTTTTTATCTTTCATCTTGTATAACTGTAACTAAGCAGTTTATAATTGACTTTATTTGTACTTTTTTTGAAGAATATTGTAAAATTCGATGTACTTCACTAAAAAGTAAAGAACATCAACTACGCAAATTAGTCGATCAATATATGAACGATTCTTCTATTCCTGAAGATCAATTGAAAGAATTATTTAAAGTTCAGTTGACATCCTATGCACAATCGAAAGGGGTAGTGATAGTTTTTGGCGATAAAATTACGTTATCGAACCTAAGTTCTGATTTAAATGATTGTATAGAAACAATAAAACAAAATAGTGATTTTTCATCTTGTTTTTGTGACTTAGCGTATCGAAAATTTCTGAAATACAAAGAAAGTTTGGCTAGATTTGAAGATAAACGATCGTTGCAAAACTTTTTACATTCGCAGTTTACTACTTTAAGTAGTGATACATGTAAGCAATCCAAAAATTTATATGAACAATTGTACAAAACGATGCGTAGAGATAGAGTTTTTTGGTTTGTATTACCAAATCATGATATCAGTAACATATTAGATGAAATTAGTCGTATGAATAAAATTAATTTTAAAAAGCCTACTCTATCCATACGAGTATCTACTTTAAAACAAAAGTTCGAACTATCACAAGAATGCTTGTTAAATAATTGTCCAAGTTTGGCATCAGTTCAAAAATACAATTCGTTATTACCTATTCCAGTTTTGTTAAAACCCAATGGTGTGGATGGTTTTATATGCAATACATTTATAAATCTTTTGGAAGGAAGTACGGTGTCTAGATTAATTAGAATTGAGTTTGTACCTACTATTTCACAAGAACTTTTTAATGCGTTATATCCAAATTGCATGGATCGTCCTTATGGTGAAGAGTGGCATAGATATCTATCGAGTGGTCCAGTAGCAATGTTATGGTTTGAAAGTTGGGTATCGAATTTAAGAGAGATTTGCATAGAAACTCGACGTTTATCCGGATTAGTATGGACAAAAAATGTCCTCCATTGTCCTGAAACTGATGAAGAAGCGTTTAAAAATTTGAATGATTTTGATTTGGAAACACAAAAAAATAAGTTTACTAGCTTATTTTAACTTTAAAACTTTTTTAATAGATGAACGGTTTTTTTAGTTATAATAAATAATATATAATCAAATATTATTACATTATTGTTTTTTTGCTTTACTTTAGTACACTAATCTCGTAAAAAAGATTGGATGATGTACTTAACTTTATTGATTTTTTTTAAAAATTATTGTTTTTTAGTTTAGACGAAAAAAATATAAAAAACTTTTTTAGATCAATATGGCTTCAACAAGTGAAAAACCAAAGATTGCTAATCCTAAATCATGGTCGGTAAATAAATTTAATTTGTTTCGTTCGATGGATAATCAACAATTGGTATTACTTTGTTTCTGTGGTGAACCGTTGGTACAACGTAAATTAGATTACATATGTGCTAAAGATACTTGTGGATTTACGATAAATGTTAATTCGTTTACTTTTATGTATGATAATGATATTTTTGCAGTAGATGCGAATAAAAAGATTATTGCTGAACATGCTGTTCCGTTTTGCAAGGAATGTCATTCCATAAATTTATTTATCAATACCAATCAACCATCGTGGCAATCTTATATGAAACCTGGATATAAATGCGCTTGTGATCAGAATAAACGCCTTTATGTGAATTATTATGATAGTCCTCTTCTTTCAAGTAATTTTAATTTGGACGCGTTATCAGAGTTTCAACAAATAGACGATGAACCTGAAGATGATAATGAAGTCAGTGATAAAACTGCAATGAGAAAAACTAAAGGTGGCCGTGTTGCGAAAAAGAGTATAAAAGGCAAAGTAGCAGTTGTTTCAAAAAAGGCTACGAAGAAAATCTTACCGGTTGGTTTTGAATAAGAAAAAATGAAAAAATATAATGTACTTTATTTAAAATCTTTAAAAAATGTTTTTTGTTTAAAAATAAATATTATTGACGGAATTTTTGTAAATTGGTTTTTTAATGTAAATTTTAATTTGCATCATTTAATTATTAAGTTTCATATGACACATAAAACAAATTTTACACCAGACTTAGATTGGTTGAGCATTGACTCAATCTTAGGAGATCATATTATAGAACTTGAATTTACGACACATTATGCAAATTTTATTAAATGTATTAAGTTGTTTAAATACATTGTAAATAGAGATATTATCAACTTTAAAAACAATTACAGAAGAATTGAACAATTGGACAAACAAAAAAAATTTGTAACTTATGCAAAACAACTTTCTCCTATGTTTAGACGTACGTCGTTGAGTCAAGTAAATAGAACCTTTAATCAACAAAACTTGCTAGCACAAAAAGCTTTAATGACTCAGCCAATTGCATATAAGTCTATAAAAGACTTGTACGATAAATTAAAAATATTATGTTTCTGGAATTTCGAGATTAATTATGGTTTGGTGGACAATTCTTAAAAAACAAATAGATAAACACGGTACAGGACTTTCAAAAAAAGATAAAGACCAGCATTATAGATATCTATTGCACCGTTTAAAAAATATAGATTATATTCATCATCGTGGTGGAGGAATATCGTTTTTAAAAAAATTGGAAAATGCCTAAAACAAAACAATATATTAAACAATTACGAACAAGTCGACAAAATAAAGATTATTATAAAATGGCAATGGGGATTTACGAAGCACAAAAAATTTATACACGAACTAAATTAAAAAAAATACGTAAAGATACTGGAGAAGCGGTTGAAATTGTATAAAAAACATTTTATTTAATTAGAACATTTAAAATAAAATAAAAAATTAAAAAATAAAATATCATAAATCGTATAAAATTTTTTTGCAACTTCTTTCATTTTTTCTTCTGTGTTATAATAGTTAAATTCAAATCGGCGTTCATCAGTTTCATATATCGGCCATTTATATCCTTTAGTAATTTTATGATATTCCATTATAAATTTACATCTACCAAGTAATGGAAAAAATAAATGCTTGTATAATTGCGTCTGTTTTGGATTATATATTGAATCAAAAATTTCTTCAATTGTTTTGTTTGAATGTAAATATTTAAAAGCATCAGCACATATAGGCGAACGATCAGTAAATATTATATTAATGTTACTTTTTTCACGAACTAGTTTTCGCATTTTTAAATATAGTTTAATAAACCATAAATGTGAAAATAAAAATGATGGTAATTCTAGTAATGATTTTCCATCTATTAAAGTAGGTAAGCGAAAAACTTCAGTAGGTTCGGCTACAAAACAACTGTGTGCCGTTTCTAATGACTGTTTTTTTGAATCCATGGATTTCCCTTCCAAGATAAATCCGCCATTAAATATTATGGTGAATTTATTGTCTAAATCATAATATTCGTGTAAACACAATTGTTCATTGACAGTTAACTCGATACCAAGTTGTGAAATTATTGTTCTAAAATTTTCAGTAGAAAATGTCAATTTAAGATGATTTACTATTTCTTGAACAATGAACCACCAATGTTTTTCAAAAATTTTTAACTGATGAATCTCTTGTTGGTGGTAATTTATTGGTAACGGAGAATATGATCCAGTTGTTGATAATATTTCCTTAAATGGCGTTTGGGTTTTAGTGAGACCCAATGAAGTATTATCAGTTCCTTGTTGTCTTGCTGTGATATTTAAAAAATCTTGGTGCCATTGTAATAAATTGCGAATCGTTGATTCACGCTGTAAAAAAGAATCTAAAGACATATTTTCTAAAAGAAATTATAAAAGATTTTTTTATTAAAAATTTTTATTTAAATAAAATAATTTGTTTAAACTATCCGCAAAAAAAAATTAAAATAAAAAAAATAATTTATAGTTTTTTTGGTTTTCTATTTCTCAATTTAACTTCCACAACTATATTTTCAAAAGCTTTTCGAAGAAATTGTGCCAGTGGATTTTCATCTTGACTAGTTAAAATAATTCCGTCTTTTAAATTGGTAATGTTAACGGAGGCATTTGTTAAATGTGCTATCTGATTTTGTATTTCTGGAATAGGAACAAATTGCATAAAAGGATTGTCGATAGTGATTTCTTTATTTGAATAATTTGAAACAGTAAATTCAATCACACCATCTTGACCATTTAAAACATAGCCTAAACTTAAGTTTTTTCCACTATTTCTTGATCTCAATAAAAACGAATTCGGAGCACCCATAAATTCAGATATTCTAGCTTTATCAAATAGTATACAAAATTGAAAAATTCCGTATGGTGATATCGTGATGTCTTCTATATCATTTAGTACAATATCGAATCCATTAGCAAAACAGCTTCCTTTGACCAGTTTTTTAATGGTGTGGGCTGGTAAGCGTGTGGCTATCGACTTGTTCTCTTCATAATCTAACAAAGGAAAATTGTATGGAGACGTTTTGCCAAAAGGAGGACGTACAAAATAATTAAATACTTTCATATGTATATTATCTGTAACAAAAGTTGTTTGTGTATGTAATCTCATCACCAAATTAAAAGCATAATCTTGATCTATTAATGTCGGATGGATATGATATAATGGCGAATAATAATCTACAATTAAATAGGTACTGGCCGTTTTGGTATTTGGTGTTTCAATAGAATAAGTCTTATTGCCCAAAAATGTAAATTTAGTTTTGAGTCCAATAACCCAAGTTTCATAATAATGTTCTCCTGATTTAGACTGACAAGAAACATATGAAATTAAAGAAGAATTAATCGTAGTCATTTTTTTATTATTTATTTTGTAATGTTAAAATTATAAAAAAATTTAATTAAAAAAATTGTTTAAATAGCAAATTGTTATCTAAAATTATTTCTAATGCGACGCAATGAAGATTCAATGTGAGGACCTAAATTTAAAAAGCTTCGATGAGTCGGCAAAAATTGGTTTAAACGATTCAAATTAGAAGATAAATTTTGCCTGTTGCGCAAATTGTGATTATGTCGTGCTCTAGCTTGCTGTTCATGTCTAATAAAATCTAATCTAAGTTGTTCATTATGACGCTGACGCAAATCATTAAGGTTGTTAAGATAATAAGCTTCAACTTCTCTCTCGTGCTCTTCACTATCATTAAAACGCAAATGAAAAATATCTTCAATGTCAATGTCGATATTATAATGTGATCTTGCATAAAATTCTTTATCTGCCTGTACAAGGGCGTTGTATTGAGGGTTTCTAAGGAACGACCAATTAGGTAATAATCTAATGTTTGATTCAATGCCAAAAAAATCTGTATCAAGAAATTGTCCATTTTTTAAATTATTGAGTAGGTCTAATTTTGAATTGGTAGAATGCGTAATTTTATTCATAAATTCGCTTACAAAATTATTTGTAAAATCTTCAATTGATCTATTTTCTGGATCTAATTGTGAATTGCCTTCTTCGTCTCTATCGTCAAATAAAAATATATACAGGCGCATAAGTAGATCCATAGCTTCGTGAACAGACACGGCTTTATAGTTGAAATAAATGTTGCCAATTGTACCATTTATATTAAAACTCACTATACGAAATTTTTCTTTCCATATTAAAGGCTGGTATTCATATAAAAAAAATATTTGGATAACTTTTTTTAAAATATATTGATTAAAATCAAATTCTTGTATTAGTTTGGGACCATCTCTCGTAAATACATAGGTTTTAGCATAAAATCCTAATTGTGTTGGAATAGATTGAATTCTTAAATTATTAAATCTATTTAGATAAAAACTAGACATTCTAAATAATGAATGAATCTAAAGAAAAACAAAATGAAAAAGATGAAAAAGAGGTTATGTTAACACAAATAAGTATAAATGATATAAAAAAAATAATTGCAAAATATCGTACACGGCCTCTTGGTAGAGTTGCATTCGATAGCAACGATCAGAAGGAAAATCAAGTACATGACAACAATGTACCTGCATATAGGCGACCAAGAAGAACTAACTTACCTATTGATAATGATGATGAATTTTTTGATGCGCCAGATGATTTTTTAACACCAAACGATTCGCAAATTACAGAAGATGAATCAACTGACGATGATGGAAACGAAAGCGATAGATCAACAACGACGGTAATTAGAACACCAGCCGTTGGAGATACACGCAGAGGTCCTCCTCCACCGCCTAGACCATCTTTACCTAATCATGGTCATGATTTATATAGAGCATTAGACAATTTGCGTCGTGAAATTAGAAATACTGAAGCACAACGTAATATATCAGAACGAAATTCAGTTCGTTTTAACGAAAATAGATTGGATCAATTGATTAGTCGTATTCCGAATCAAATTCATATACCTGCTCCAGTATTACCAACAAACGTTGTATTGAATGATCAATTGAGTCAAGAAATACAATCTCAATTAGACAACATCTCTAGACGACTAGCTTCTATACCTAGTAAATTTGACACTAGCGTTTTGGAAAATAAAATCGCTGAATTAACTGCTAAAGTTGAATCAACTAGTCGACCGACTTCTACGTTTCAATCTTTAAATATGCCCGCATCTAATTCACTACCTACATTTGGACAACCATCTTCAACTCTTAATAGTATTTTTGGTCCACCGTCTAATGTTGATCGTATAAGCCCGGAACTAACGGAAAAATTGAACGAAATTTCAGCTCGGGTTTCGGCTTTAGCCGATAATAGAGCAAATAACGAAAAATTTAATTCAATGCAGAATCAAATTAATTCGAGTTTAGATAATATAAGAGCTGTCATACAAAGAATTCCTCCACCGTCAGTACCTACTGATCCTAATGACGTAGCTAATCAAATTAGTACTAATATTAGAACTAGCATCGATGGATTAAATTCTCGATTAGATGCAGTAGTTAAAGCAATAACAGCTACAGCACAAAAAGCAAAAACCCCTGCTGCTCCGCCGAACATCACTGTTAACGGATTAGAAGATACGGTTTCTCGTTTAGAACGAATTGAATCTGATTTGCGAATTGTGGCAAATAGACCTAGTCCAACAATACCACCACCGATAGTTCAAGTTAATAGTTTGGAAGACGTACAAAATTCCTTAAGATCAATCACCACAAAAATCGAAGCTTTAGAAACAAAAGTAGAACCGCAAACTCCTAGTAATGATGGGCAAATTAATAACATGATAAATAATTTAAGTGATCAATTGACTGATGTAAGCAATAAGTTTAATGAATATATTAATGCTGCGCCTCAAAGAATACGATCACGACAAGAATTACCTGCTAGAAGACAAACGATTTTTAAAAGACGTGAATCTACACCAGCACCTAGCATTGCTCCTGCAACTCAAGATTTAAATGTATCCGAGTTGGTGGATGATATAGCCGATTATGTAACTCCAAAAGGCCCTAGCGCAACAAGACCGTCAACTCTACTTTCCGATAATGCTATAGCTACAATGTCTGATAATATAGCAGCAGATTTAACGTGCCCAATATGTACAGAATATTATAGTAATCGAATGGTTAAATTAAGAATATGGAATTATCAAAGAAGAGATTTCGATGAAAAAATGGTGAGTCAAGCCGCATATAGAACTCGTCCATGTAATCATTTGATGCATATTTCATGTTATGAAAAAGCCGTTGATGAAAATTTAAACAACAGAATACCGAACCCAAATGCTTGTCCGATATGTAGAGGACCGGTTTCTTCCACAAATATCGATGAAGCAATAACAAAAAGATCTATGGAAGAATCCCAAGCACCGGGATTAGCCTTAGCTAAACAAGTTCGCGATCAAATTTCTGGTCCTATGTCACTTGAAACACCTACAATAAACAAAAATGCGATAAAGCAGGTAATAAAGAGAAGATTGAATATAATGGCCACCGTTAATGAACAAGTGGAAGAATATGAAAGTGTGTATGAAAAACTCACTAAATTGGTGGAAAATATTATGACAGAACAATTCCTAATAGCTGAAGGAGAACAAGGGGTTGTTCAAACAGATATAGTTTCTGCAATTGGTGAAATAAGCGATGAAGCACGAACAATGTACTTACAAGCGCGAGAAATAGATCCTTCTCCAATGACATGCCTTGAGCATGTCTTAGTTTTAATTGGACAAAAAATTGACTCCTTGAATAGACAATATAATAATGCTGGAATGGGTGAAGACGAACCAGATTTAAATGAATCGCAATCGTTCTTAGATGCTGCTGATCAAACACTTTCAACAATAAACGCTGATGAATTTGAGGACGAAATTTCGACGACAGAATATGCTGCCGGAGAACTTACTCGTAGGATGATCGGTAGATTAGGACAAATGATCAATAAAAAATTTTTACAGTGCGATCAGTGCTTAGACACAGAAGCAAGTAGTATTTTAGGTTGTCGACATACGGCATGTAGAGACTGCTTAATATCACGAGAAGGGGACTGTAGATTATGTGGAAGTAGAAATAATACTTCTTTAAACGTAATAGATCCACTAACTAATGTCGATGAAAATGCACTAAGACAAATAGCTCTAAATTTAGAAAATACACAAAAAGAATTTATAGGGCTTAAAGATATATTAACCGCACAATATCAATATATAAGAGATACTTTTGGAGAAGCAGTTAGAGCAGCTCCAACTACTGGTTCTGCTGCCACAAGTAGATCACAAAATATAACACAAAGATTAACTACGATTCAAGAATATTTGGAAGATCGTGTACCAAATATAATGGAAAACAGTGGTAAATCAATAATAGCGAAAATAGCTAATGTTTTAACATCACAACAAACACTAGTATCACAAAAAATTGATGCAATTGTTCCATCGTTAACAACACAAATGACTGTAGCCAGTCAAAGAGCGGCAAATCCACGTTCAGGAGAACCCGCCGCACAACCAAACATAACCGCCGTAAGAAACGACATTGCAGCATATTTACGTAGTTCAGATTTTACAGAACAGATCGTTCAACAAATAAATACTAACGTAACACAATCTATTGGATTAAACTTAACAAATCTTGATTCTAGAATAGGTAATGCTTTAACAGATTTTGGACGGACATTAGGAGAACAATTATCTACAACAGTTACTCAAAACAATAGCTATTATCAAATAACTGAAGCATTATTTAAATTTGAAAATTTTTTAAACACAATAAATACTCGTGGATTGGATCCAAACGTTGTTGCATCGACTGTTGATACTATAACGGAACTAAATAGCGTGATTTCAAGAATTTCAGACATGTACGACACGGGTTTTAATAATGTCAATGCTTTATTAGATGGAATAAGAACAAATGTACAAACACCGATCGCTTCGATAATTGGAGATAATAACACCTTTAATCGACAAGATATAACAGAATTACAATATACAATGAGAGCATCGTTGGAGTCTATGGCAAGTGCACGCACAGCAGATATCGAAAGTATAACCACTAGTATTAGTGAAATACTAACAAGACAAGAACAGCAATTACAAAAATATGTTGAAGACATCGCCAGAGGATTATCAATTGTAGGAGGAACAGCTCCTAGAATTGGTCCAGATGGAAGGGAAATAGTGCCGGTAAATATAGACGATGTTAAGACCTCTTTAAATGAAATGGCTACTTCAATTCAATCAGCCGATCAAAAAAAAGCACAAACTATACTAAAAGAATTAAATGCGATGGAAACAAGAATTACAGATTCAAATAAAAAATGTGTTGAATTAATTAAGGCAGTTTCTACTGGAAATACTATGCCAAATACAGGTAACACTACTTCTGCAGAAATCCAAACCCTAATAAATAATCACAACGTAAAAATGGAAAAACATCTACAGGATCTAGTATCGAAACAAAACGCCTTAAACGAACAATTTCAAAAAAGATTTATGAAGCATAATACCAGATTAGATTTAATGTCACAAGCTGTTTCTGATTTAAAAAACCAAATACCAAATACAATAGCGAGCAATGGAAATAACCCTTCAAGTACTTTAGGATCAATTATAAATCCAATTGTAATAAATGATATAGAACAAAAACTTCCACCGCGTGCAGCCAATCAAGTAAAAGAGATGTTCGAAAATATGAAACCGGAAGATTTTATTAGAAACGAACTACATACACATGATATAGCTAAACTTGGAATACCCCTAGTACAAGATAATATAAAAGCTCCCGCAATACGAGAAGCACCTGAACCGCAAAGATCTCAACTTACGGATACCAGACCAAATCAACTACCGCCCCCGGGCGATTATAATGAATTTGTTAATGACCTACAAAACAATCGAACAATTTCGTCAACACCACATCCGTTAATTGAATCGGTTGCTTCAAATAGACCTGTAGCAGCAACACAAGAAGAAATTAATAGAATAACCGATGAAATAAGCATATTACAATCAACATGGGTTAAAACTTTATATAGAAATACAATAACTAAACTTAATGTCGCAAAACGTGCAACATCCAATATGAATTATAATCAACTTGTAAATGCAGTAAAATTCATAATGGACGATTTAGAAGCCGTTATAACAATTGTGGGTGAAGAACATTTAGACGTGATTTTAGCAAATATACCGGGAAGAGAAGCTACGCTAGATTTAATACAATTTTATGAATCTATTGCACGAACAGGTGGAATTAGTAATTGGCAAACTGTAAATAAAATAAATGGTGATATAACAGGCATACAATCTACACAACCCGCAATTAATCAGATGGGAAATTATCAACCAAAAAAAATAATACCAACAGGAGATAAACCGCTTACAAAAATTGATTTTACTCGTATAAAAGAAAAAAATCGAATAAATCTACAAGGTCCAACGATCGAGCCATCAGTAATTAGACAAACCGACGAATTAGCTATTAAACAAGAATTAATAAATGAACATGCAATCGATCAAAACCAGGCTGCAGAACAATCGTATGAAAATGGAGATGAAAGCATGGAAATTGAAGAAATATTTAGAAAAATGGATAAAAAAAAATTAAAACAAGAGTATACAAATCATTATGCGGCTATGTTAGGAGAATTACCTACTCGTGGTTCATATTTTAATTTAAAAAATGCAGTAGATGTGAAAAAGAAACTAAATTTACTTAAAGATTTCATGCTTAAAGATAAAGTTTTACGTGATCAAAAAACACCAGACGCACTAAACAACTCAATGGAAGATGATGCGATAGATCAAGAGGCTAGTTTTACTATGAAACATTTTGATAAAAATCGTCAAGAATATGAGAGAATAAGAGACGAACTACAAAATAATTTAGATAGTACAGTTAGACCAAACAAATTAAAAAATAAATTAGCTGAAACTAAAAAAGACGGTCGTAAAAATACAATAGCTCCGCATCAAGAAAAAGCAAGAAAAAAGAAGCCGCAGGAAGTAATTCCTCAAATACCAGACAGCGACGATGAAAAAAAAGGAAAAGGAGTCCCATCTCCTAGGTACCTTATGGGTCACTTAGTACATGCAGGCGGTCCAGCTACATTACAGCACTTTAGAGAGCAAAACGAAATTAACAAACACCATAAAGACTTTAGAAAGAAAGCATTTACAACGTTAAGTGATTTTAAAAAAAAATTACCTGAACATAATTTACATAAAATACATCATATGGTTGAATCATCAATCGAGCAAAAACCAAAACACGAACTAAAAGGTGAAGGTTTAGTATGTGCACATTGTGGTAAAACTAATGAGGAAAAATATCACAAATCAAAATCGGGTACAATCATGCATCGCGGATGTTTCGAAGGAAAAGGTATGACACCAGATAGAAAATTGTATGAAGAAGATTATGGAGATGATATTGATGAAAATGGACCGTATCAAAATTTATATAATAAACATAATGCCTATTTAACGGCGCAGAAACAGGGGACATTATCATATCCTACTATATATGAAAGATTTAAAAAATCTATTCCGACAGAAATAAAACCTAAATTAAAAAAAATTGTTGGTGTAGCACGACATAGTTTAATATTTAACGGGAGTATGAGTGAAAACAGATTAGATGAATTTATTTATCTATTAGGATATATTTCAGCCGGTATAGATCATCGTAGCTCAATACCTGAAAACATAGTTGCCAATATGGAAGTTGCTGCAAACAAAATACTGTTAAAATATAAACCAAATGAAAAAGCAAATATAAATATTTCTGATTTAGATTTTAGTAATTTTGAAAACCTAAAAAAGCAAATAAAAGAAAATCCGGCTATATTATATGAGCTCGATTTCCAAAAATGAATGGATTAGCTGACGATACTTTTTTCGTTGTCTTGAATAAAGCAAATGGATATAAAGTTGAAAATTTTCTAGTAACGCCAGTAGTGAATGCGACCGCAGTAAGAGCATTATCAAATACCATGTGCACAATATCAACAAATTTTGTGTATGATTCTTATCTATTTTCGCCGATCACAGAAAATATGCCAGATAGAATTCAGGGTTTAATGCTTTGTGGAGATGAAAAACAATGGTATAAAGTATCACAGCCATTAATAACACATCCTACAATTAAATTGGTCAATACATTAATAGAAGGAGATTATGAATATTATATTATTTTTCAATTTTTAAGATGACAAACATTCAATTAATACTTTTTTTAAATAAAAATATCATAAATGTATCAAAACAAATTACTTTTTTACAAAATTTTTATTCAGTCGATAATGGTTGGTTTTATTATAAAAATCAAAGAATTTGGATTAGTGCCTTACAAACCACGAAAGAGTTTTTTAATGTGTTTATAAATTGGATAAAGCTTAATGCAAGTTATATAGTTTTAAACCTAACTAGCGAACGTATACCCTATATTGGTCAATATTCCGTATCAAATCAATATTACCAAGCATTTAATACCATCTTTTTACCTTTTAATTGGTATTCTCGTGATATAATTTATAATAGTGATACGATAAGTTTAATACGTGGTATAAACAACCAATATTATCATGTATTTTCAGTGGGACAAACTGTCGTAAGTAAGATAGTAAAAACGACAAATACACAAATATTCAGCGGAGGTTCAGCATGTGTAATAAAAGGAGAAAAAACGAAAGTAACACCTGATAATATTCCATATAGCCAAAATAAATTAGAAATCATTTCACCAACACATATATCTGGTTTGTTAGTTACTTTTTTAGAAGGACGAAATAGCTCTTTAACATTTTCCGCCGCAAATTTTGATAACGATTTTACCATCAGTTATGAACCCTATAATAGTTTCGAATATTATGTGGATAATGAAGCTAACCTAATATTTTCAAATAATATGGTTCAATCAACATTAAACGTATTAAATACAGATAATAATATTCAACTTTTACAAGCAGTAAAAAAACCAATAGCAGGAAATTCAATAAGTCTATTTAACGATTACGCGGACGGAGGCACGGGTTCATTTAATAATAGTCAACTAAAAGGTGTTTTTGCAAATATTAATAAAATAAATACAACGATTAAAAATCAAATATGCTTATTTTCGCAAACATACAAGGAAAAACTTAATTATAAACCGATAGATTGGGTAGCTGGATTTTGTTCAAATAAAGATATAAAAGTTGATACTACAAATACAAATGGTGAAGTAGTTTCGTGGCAATACGGAATTCTACTATCTTCTTATTTTATCAATGAGCAATTTACATATAAAATTTCAGCAAACCAACTTGGTACTGACACATATTTTACACCCGAAGAAGGTCAAAATATGGTTGAATGGATAAAATGTACAAGAGTACATCCTGGTTATAGAGGATTTAAACAAGGATATTATGATGATGAAGCAAATTTTATAAGCAGCTTAAAACACGTAACATTTGCAATAACAAATCCAACAGAACAAATGATGGTATTTTTAAATAAAACTTCGACATACACAATATTAGTACAATTATTTAGAAACGATGATACATTAATAAAAAATTTTTGGAAAGAAAATTATCTACCATATGTCGATCTAAGAGAATATAAAGCATATATACCATTTTTTGAATTAAGAATGACATTAGTTAATGGTGGGAAAGATGTTTTAATAGACGACTTACAAAAAAATTTTTACGAACCTATAGTAGTTTTAAGAGAGTTTTACGAAAGAGAAACAACATTAATAGATTATCAATATTATCAAATGGGTACAGATTTAATATACTATGGAGGACTGCCATTCACATTCACTATTTCCGAATTCCCAATATTGGACGTATGGGTTTATATTTATGACGATCGAAATGTTTTAATAAAAACCATAAATACACCAAATGAAGAAATGACTATTAACAATGTTTATGCAATGTCGGTACAAATTATATGTAGGGGTGAAACAAAAATAATGAAAGACGATCTTATTCCTTTTTTAATCCCAGAAGCAATCCGTGTGGTATCAAATGTAAATTTCGATTTTAAGGTGATGACATGGGGTAATTTTTGGCCCACCATGAAAACAATTCAAAAACAGACCGGTGTAACATTATCAACATACTATCAAGACTATTCAGGAGAAGAAAATAAAACAATGAGTATATTTAGATACAATACATATGACAAATTAACAAAAAAAACAAAAATACATGAAATTAAGTGGACAGATACAAAATCAAATGGTACATCTTATAAAGAAAAATGTCTCAAAAGAATTAAAGATGAACTAAATCCAAATTTAGTAAACGCCTTAATTAAAATTGAAGATAATACTGAATTATCTAACGGCATATATATAATAGATAATTTTTTTGACATGGAATTATATTTACGTTTTGAATTTATAGCTTATAATATGTTTTCAATTTCTCCTTTATATAAATATACTTATGATAATTCATTAAAATTATATAAAAGCGAAAAGATCATATTACCAGCATGGTTGCCTTTATGGACAAAGATGTTTGGCATAAGTTATGAACCAGACGTACGAACAATTTTAACAGATATAGGTGGATATAAAAGAGGAGTACCGCGCGCTATTTATTCCTCAAATCAGTATTTTTGGAGTCAAATTATAATAGATTTTTCGAGAGTACCTTATTTTTATATTTGGGTAAATAAAATACCAACAAAAGAAATACTACTAGGAGTAGATGTTTAATTAAATGCGAATACAAAGAAAACGAAAAGGAGGATTTATTCAAGCAATATTACCATTAGCACAAGCAACTTTAACAGACTTATTTTCTGGTTCTGGAATTAAAATGCGACCACGACGACGACGAGGTGGTATGGCAGCCATGGCGGGCAGAATTCGCGGACGAAAAGGCGGATTTATCCTTAATTTATTAAAAAGAGCTGTACCGTTCGTAAAAAAAATTTTTTCAAAAGGGAAAAAATTCGTAAAAGACAACCCTGAAGTCGTAAGCTTAGCAAAAAAAGGAGTAAAATATGTTGGAGACAAAATTAACGAAAAAAACAGTCCACCAGCTGCAACCGAAGGTGAAGGATATAAGAGAAAAAAAAGACGAAGAAGAAGAAGACATATTTTAATGCGAAGATCGGCAGGTCGTGGAATTGCTCCCGTACCAGGTCCATTGCCATAAACTATATTGTTTTTTTAAAGATATATTTTCGGTTAAATAAATAAAAATTCATTCAAAAAAAAATCATAATTTTTTTATATTCTTATTGTAACTAAAACACACAAAATCATAAAAAAATGATGAAAGGTGCTATGACAAACGCTAACAGTAATTCTACCGCCATTTATGGTGATGCTACTACTGCTACAGCCACATACATACCAGATTTAAATAGTTTAGCAAATGATCCATATGTTAAAATTACGGCAAATACCGCAGAATTTAACGTATGGCAGACTTTTTTTATGAGTAGTAACTATTATGATACAAGGTGGTCAGAACAGTATCATACTCAAACAACGACAAATAATGATAATACGATATATACGCTGCAGGGAAATATCGAAGGTTGGACACCAGCTGACGAAATATTTATTGAAGTACCTATAACTCTAGAATTTTTCGTATCAAATGAGGTGGCCAGTAAGGATGCTCCAGGGGCTGGAGACAATCAACAAGTAGATCCAATTACTTTTACAAATTTCAGTATAAACTTATTAAATCGAGCAGCAACAGGTTATGGATTTCCAAGGGATTTAGGATTAAATCCCACATATGGAGATATTTTTAATGCGAGCTGTTGTCAAGACGTTTCTGACTTACTACAACCCGATTGGGCATTACTACATGTATTCAAAAGAATCGCTATTAACGGAGGAAATAATAATTTAAATATCGGTAGAACACCCTCTTGGTATTTGGAAGGTATGAAATTTGCGGCAAGTGACGATAAATTTGATGCTGAAAAAGCTAGATTATATGGAATGTGGGGTTTACCTGTATCAAATTTACAACCATTAGCAGGACATCGAAACGATTTAACACAAGCAATGCTTCCAACAGGTATGACTTTTAATGGAACAGGAGTAGCAGGAAATGCCGTATTAAAAGATTTCGTAGATGCCTGGGCTAAAACAATATCTATGACTAGCGAAAATTTTGGAGCGACGGTAGTAAGAAGTGTCGATCAAAGAGGATATTATTATACTAAACAAATTCAAGTACCATTAAAACTTGGTATGGTACATCATTTTTTCAAAGATAGAAAATTTTTACCTCCAGGTTTTAAATATAAAATTGATATCGAGACCAACACACAGCCGCAATTAATTTGTACTATGCCAGCCTACGGTATAGCAAAGGCCGGAAAACCAAATCCAACCTTCGGTGCATTAAAAGCCGTAGTCAGTGGAGCTCCAAAAATCGTTATGCCTACACATATTTTAACTCAACCCATTCAATTACAAATAAATCAGAAATGGATACAAAATCCATTTGTTTATAATTATGAAACGTTTGAAACATATGATATAATGAGTGAAAAAATGGGAACCACTTTCATACAAAATATAGCCATATCTCAACAGCGACCTACTCAACTTATAATTCAAGTAATAGATACAGTTACAGAAAAATGGCCTCCTGAAACTTTTTTTGATTCTTCGAAAGTACAAGGTAGTTTAGGTGCTAAAGTTAATGGACCAGGAAGTATACCGGCCGATAAAGACGAGTACATTCCCGATAATTTAGTATATATTCAATCAATGCAAATAACTTTGGCAGGTAGATTAAATTACTATTATCGTAATGAAGCAAACACAACAAACAGTTTTTTACCAAACGCATATGACGCAATATGTATGCAACAACAAAAAGATTGTTATAAAGCATATGGCCACGTAGAAGCAATGAATCCATCCATCACAACATTTAATGCACCTGGCTTATCATCTAGATTTTGTATAACAATTGCACCAGGAGCATATGTTAATACATCGAATATGCCCGTTGATCAAGGAGCAAATATGATATCAGTACAAATAGTTTTTAACAAAAAATTAGAAGTAGGAAAAAAGGTTCAAATTATTAAGAAATTGCCAGAGCAAATTGCGATGGATACTAATCAAAATATTACTTTGATAATGTGGCCAGCTATAAAATCAAACACGGGATTTATGATTCAAAACACAATAAACGCCCAATAGAAAAATGACTAGTAAAATATATAAAGAGGTATTTTCTTCAAAAATAGCTCTTACAGATAAAAATTTAAGAAATTTTTGCGAAAAAAACGACTTAAAATATAACTTAGTAGAATTAAGTGAATTAACTGACCTTAGTGACATTCCAAAATATACTTTTGTATATACGGGTAGTTCTAAAAACGACGCAAATAACGGTTATACGCATCACTGGTTGTATTTATGTGGTAGTTACTTATTTGATTCATTTGGTTTTCAATCTAAATATAAAATAAACAAAAATATAAAAAGCATAATAACGTATCCAAGACAATTACAAGAATTTAATAGCGACGTATGTGGAGAATATTGTGCTGCATTCGCACATTTTTGTCAAAAAGAGAATAAAATAGATTACACAAATATTGGGGTGGATTTTCAAAATAGATATGGCTTATCAGCGAACAAAAAAGAAAACGACATCACAATTCTCAGGTGGTTTAAAAAGAAATCATAAGATTAAACATGAAAAACAAATAAAAGACGTAATGACAAATATTCAAGCAACGTTAGCACTTTATTTAGAAGAGTTGAAAACCATATCTCACGCGACAATAGATAAAAATTTAATAACTGATATAAATAATTTAGTTAATAAAATAAATTTTCAAAAAAAATTTGTTGAAGAAACACATAGCATTCTTTTTAATTAACAATATGCTGATTTTTAAATGTGATTATATTAAAAAAAATTATTTTAAAATAAATAGTATTTACTCAAAAAAGGTTTTTTATTTCTATAATACAAAATTTACAAAAATAAACAATGTAATACACTTAATTTTTTTTAAAGATCATGCTTATTTCTGCGATATTAGGAGATCTATGTCTGCAGAATCTAAAGATTCTATTAAAGACATAAGAATAGGAACTTCTTATTATTATGATAGGAAAAGATTTAAGATAGTATCAATTTTATATGATGAACAGTTAAATTTTAGTATTAATCATCTTGTATCAAATACAAATCCTTTTGATGCTAGCAAAAAAGGTCCTGTTTATAAAATATATTCGCATGTTGCTCTATTAGAATGTAGTTTTATGAAAGTTTTCTACTATTTCAGTGATTCCGTAAAAACTATTAAGGATAATCAAAAATATTGTACAAACTTTTGCGACCTTATACGAAATAAGTACATATTTTATTCAGGCTTCGAATTATGTTGTAAAAAAATTGAAGATGGACCTTCCTTATTAAGTTCTGATTTTGACAATCTTTATAATAATGATGGTGAAAATAAGGATTTTGTCATTGAAAATATTTCAATCAATAAGACAGTTCACTCAAGTTTTATTAACATATGTTATGACATCGAAACAGTAATCGTAGATGGTGAATTAGTTCCTTTTCTAATTTGCGCCAAACAAATACAACCGCTCTTTTTCAAACACTGTAGTATTATGGAAGAAGACTGTGATCATTTGTATGAATCAATTAAAGCAAGCAATATGAATGATTTTTTTATTTGGCATTGGAATTATAAAAAATTTAATAAAGAAGAAATGTTTGATGAAGCCGGAAAATCATTTAGACGATACATTGAATCTTTTGTTCGCGCGGCTGAAGAAGATTATGTTATGGATGTCGATAATAACGACGAACCTGAAACACGACCACAGAATTTAGAACTTCGTATTTTTGGATTTAACAACAATAATTTCGATAATCATTTTATTTTTAAAGAATTGAGAAAAATGTATAGATTTGAACTAATTTACCATTCACGTTTTGGTAAAATTACTTCTTGTGTTTTAAAAAAAGCAAATTATATAAGCATACATATATGTGATTTAATTAAATGGTTACCTGATAAATCACTAAAAGAAGCATGCGAAGATTATGAAATCGAATCTACAAAATTAGATGTAGACATTTTACGTTATGGTAGATTGTGCAATCATTATGGTGGACTAATTTTCTTTACTAGTGAAGAAACTATACAAAGTTGTATAAAAAACTACTCGAAACTACATAATAAACTAATTAAAGAATTTAAAAAAGAAGGAAACATACAAAACAGTAACTATGATATTTTTGGCTTGATAACAAAATATTGTAAAGTTGATGTTTTAGCGACGATAGAACTTTACAATAAAATTAAAGAATCGGTAGCTTTATTCTTCTTAAAATTAAATTCTGCTGACATTAAAGTCCCTTTCAGTGACTTTATGAAATATGTTAGTGTACCGCAACTAAGTTTTTCAATCTTAACACAGACTCTTCGATTAAAAAACGAGAAATTTATTTTTTTTAAAAATCATGAAATAACGCAAACAATATTTGGAACATACTTTGGAGGTAGATGTGACTTTACCTTTATTGGAGAATACATCGGTATTTCAGAAATTTTATATTATGATGTAACTAGTGAATATTCATTAGCGATGACTGGTTTATTT
>JACCDR012437107.1_pt1 | contig 28205 bp, 17 predicted proteins | sample 7446431 | NCBI WGS metagenome assembly JACCDR01 (sample SAMN15323443, study PRJNA562643) | freshwater metagenome | isolation source: river surface water | place: USA:Blue River Watershed | collected 2017-08-17 | reverse complement strand
GTAGGCCGTATCTGAACCTGTGTTTTGGAAACGAATCAGGTATTTGAGACTAGCCGTAGTAGGCGTAAAATGCTCGGTTGTAGTACCGATAGGTGAAACCTGTTTGTCGTTGGGGTCATAAGAATCTATAATGGGTAGACATTCGATCGCCACTTCTGCTTCCGAATCATCTTGGGGCAGCACATCCACAAATCCTTTGCTGACCACTTCACTGGCAGAAGCTACACAACCTTCCAATGTCAGGTTGGACTGTGATTTGCGTGGGTGGTATGGACGTTGGTTGGCTTCGAGACGAACGGTTCTACCATTGGCAGGAATACGAAGGACCAGGCTGTCGCCTTTGGCTAACTTGAAGTTTTTGCGCAAAGAGAGTTGGGCGTTTAGAAATACTCGAAACTCAGAGCTATCAGCCATGCTGCCTTGTCCGGAGTTGGTGAGTACAAACCGTACCCGTCCATTTTCGATGCACTGGCCTTTGAGAACAATATCCGACTGATCCCAACTAGATTGAGGTGTCACTGGGTTGGCTGGTGTAATCCAAGCTTTGGTACAGGCTGTCAGTCCGGTAATTCCTCGTTGACAGACCACTGAGTCTTTAATCTGGATTTGCCCTATCTCTCCTGCTTTCAATGTACCAATGGTAAAAACATAGTTGGAATCTTTGTCTACTACATACGATTTATCGGCTGATTTGAGGGCCACGTACTTGGGCATTTTTACATACACTTTTACATTCTGGGCATCAGCATAGCCTGTGTTGGCATAGTTGACGGTGGTGGTACTGAGAAAACATCGACGACGGCGGTTGGAACTCACATTGCTGGACAAGTGTGGTAGCAGTGTAGCTTTATTAGCAAAATTGACATTGATTACACTGTCGCCGAGGACTTTTAAAGTCACTTCCTCAGACTTATTATTGACAGGACAGGTAGGCTCAATGAGTCGGCTGGAGCTATTTTGGATAACCTGACTGACTGTATATTTGCCTGTATCGACTTTTATAGTATATTTTCCACTCTGGTCGGAGATGCCGTAATAATTGCCGGGTTGCGCGAGCAGTACTACATTGGAAAGCGGTTTTTCATTGGCATCCATCACGCAGTTCTGATTCTCATCCGAGAAAATGCGTCCACTGATCTGACTCCAGCTATGCGCAGCCTTATAAATAAGAACAGCATTATTTGAGGTAGTATAGAGTGTATTGTACCGATCCAGCGCAATGCCCATGTAGGATAATCCATATCCTATGTTTGAAATAAACTTGCCAGTGGCATCAAACTTCTGGATGTGGTAATTATCTCCATCCGTCACATAGATATTGTCCTGACCATCGACGGCTATACCAGTAGGAGAATAAAACTGCCCATCGGCAGAACCCCAGGAGCCAAACTTGGCTACAAACTTGCCAGTGGCATCAAACTTCTGGATGCGGTCATTATCTCTATCCGCTACATAGATATTGCCCTGACCATCTAAAGCTATACCATTTGGATTATTAAACTGCCCATCGCCTGTGCCATAGGAGCCAAACTTGGCTATAAACCTGCCAGTGGCATCAAACTTCTGGATGCGGTAATTACCATTATCCACCACATAGATATTGCCCTGACCATCTAAAGTTATACCAGTAGGATTATCCAACCGCCCATCGGCAGAACCCTGTGAGCTAAACTTGGCTACAAACCTGCCAGTGGCATCAAACTTCTGGATGCGGTCATTAAAATCCACCACATAGATATTGCCCTGACCATCAACGGCTATACCATTTGGATTATTAAACTGCCCGTCGCCTGTGCCATAGGAGCCAAACTTGACTACAAACCTGCCACTGGCATCAAACTTCTGGATACGGTCATTATATCCATCCGCCACATAACTATTGCCCTGACCATCAGCGGCTATACCCCTAGGAAAATTAAACTGCCCATCGGCAGAACCCTGTGAGCTAAACTTGGCTACAAACCTGCCAGTGGCATCAAACTTCTGGATGCGGTGATTATTCACATCTGCCACATAGATATTACCCTGACCATCAAGGGCTATACCAGTAGGCATCAACTGCCCATCGGCAGAACCCTGTGAACTAAACTTGGCTACAAACTTGCCACTGGCATCAAACTTCTGGATGCGGTAATTATCTCTATCCGCTACATACATATTGTCCTGACCATCGACGGCTATGTCCCAAGAAGTCCAAAACTGCCCATCGCCTGTGCCAAAGGAGCCAAACTTGGCGACAAACCTGCCACTGGCATCAAACTTCTGGATACGACTGTTTTCCAGCACATAGATATTTCCCTGACTATCTAAAGCTATGCCTCTAGGATCATAAAACTGCCCATCGGCAGAACCCTGTGAGCCAAACTTAGCTACAAACCTGCCATTGGCATCAAACTTCTGGATGCGGTAATTAAAAGTATCCGCCACATAGATGTTGCCCTGACCATCTACGGCAATGTCATAAGGATAAGAAAACTGCCCATCTGCAAAACCCTTTGAGCCAAACTTAGCGACAAACCTACCACTGGCATCAAACTTCTGGATCTGGTGATTATCTCTATCCGCCACATAGATATTGCCCTGACCATCTAAAGCTATGCCACGAGGATTATTCAACCGTCCATCGGCAGAACCCCGTGAGCCGATCAAACCTATAAGTTTTCCTTGTGGATTCAACTTTAGTATCACATCAGGCTGTGTGATATACATATTTCCCTCTTTATCCAACGCCACAGCACTAGGATAATTAGTAGGTATTCCAATGGTATTCTTCAACCGATACTCCTGCCCCCTAAGCGGCAGTACAGCAGATACAATCAAGAATAACCAAAAAATAGGTGCGATTTTTTTCATAGAAGCAGTGTTTAAATTACGGCTTCAAAGTTCTATAAAATACCCCACTTTGCCAAACTAAACCTTTTCACCACCCCCCACACCTATATCCAACCAATAAAAACAGAGGTTAAGATAAAAACCCTGTTTATCGACGCTAATCCGCCCCTCTTCTTCTCTCCTACTTGCATAGCTGCGCATCTCGTGTATCTTTGCCTTTCGACAAACTGTTGCTGAAATGAACATCCGCAAAATACTCATTGCCAATCGGGGTGAAATTGCCCTGCGTATTATCCGGTCTGCCCGTGAAATGGGCATTGCCACTGTGGCCATCTACTCCGAAGCCGACCGCCAGGCCCTGCACGTTCGGGCGGCAGATGAGGCGTATTGTGTCGGGCCTCCGCCGTCGGCCCAGTCGTATTTACAAATGCAGACTATTATAGACGTAGCTAAGAAAAGCGGTTCGGATGCTATCCATCCAGGCTATGGATTTTTGTCTGAAAATGCCCGTTTTGCCCAGCTTGTCGAAGACAATGGATTGATTTTCATTGGTCCATCTGCCCATTCGATCGAAATTATGGGTAGCAAGCTGGCAGCTAAGAATGCGGTGGCTCAGTACGACATCCCAATGGTACCAGGCATTCCAGAGGCTGTTAGTGATGTAGCCATTGCCCGGCAGCAGGCTGGTCGTATTGGGTATCCGGTGCTGATCAAAGCCAGTGCAGGAGGAGGAGGAAAAGGGATGCGGCTCGTCGAAACTGAAGATCAGCTGGAAGAACAGATGCAACGGGCCATTTCAGAGGCTACGGCTGCTTTTGGAGATGGATCAGTGTTTATCGAAAAATATATTTTATCCCCCAAACATATTGAAATTCAGGTTCTGGGCGACAAACATGGTAACATCGTTCATCTCTTCGAACGCGAATGCTCGGTACAACGACGACACCAAAAGGTGATTGAAGAAGCTCCGTCTGCGGTAGTGACACCAGAAATTCGGGAGAAGATGGGCCAAGCGGCTGTCTTTGCGGCTAAGTCGTGCAACTACTACGGAGCCGGAACGGTAGAGTTTGTGGTAGACAAAGACCTGAACTTTTATTTTCTGGAAATGAATACCCGCCTACAAGTAGAACACCCAGTAACAGAACAGATTACAGGCATAGACTTGGTGAAGGAACAAATCAAAATAGCAGCGGGAGAAAAGCTTGGTTTTTCGCAGGAAGACCTAAAAATCAATGGACATGCTGTGGAGGTACGGGTATATGCCGAAGATCCAGCCAATAACTTTTTGCCTGATATTGGCACCTTGCAGACGTACATCCGCCCGCAAGGCCCTGGCATACGGGTAGACGATGGCTTTGAACAAGGCATGACCATTCCTATTTATTATGACCCAATGATTGCCAAGCTGACAACCTTCGGCAAAGACCGCACCGAAGCCATAGCCCGCATGATCCGAGCCATTGACGAATACCAGATTACAGGCATCGAAACCACCCTTGGCTTCTGTCGGTTTGTATTGGAGCATCCAGCCTTTCTAGACGGAAGTTTTGATACCAACTTTGTAGCCCGCTATTTTACCCCAGAAGTACTGCAAGCCGGAAAAACAGAAGCTGGAGCCGAAATAGCCGCCTTGCTGGCTGTCAAGCTGTTACAGGAACGAAAAGTAGCGGCTTCGCCCAATGGTTCTGCCAAAGTTTCGAAAAGCAACTGGAAGGCAAACCGGACATAACTGTAGGGGCGAATATTATTTGCTCCCATGTAGATCAATAGGCTCGCCTACACATCCGTTGGGTTCTAGGATATTCAAAAGCATTGCTACTGTTGGAGCTATGTCGGCTACGTGTACCCGTTCTGTTGTACTTCCCGGCTGTATTAATCCACCATAAAAGAGAACAGGCACGTGTGTGTCGTACGGATAAAATGTACTATGTGTAGTGCCTTGTTTGCGACCTTCCATCCAGAATGGCTCAAATGCTACTAGAATATCTCCAGAACGTTTGAGATGAGTACCGTTTTTGATATAGCCCATAAAATAGTCTGGTACAGAACTTTCGGAGGGTTCATGCAGATTCACTACATACGCCACTCCTTCCTGGGCCATCAGAAATGTCTGAATCTTTTCGTATACGTCCTCTACCGACTTTCCTTTTTGTGCCAGTAATACATGATTGAGGTACAATTGCTGGTTTTCATAACCCTGAATCCACTCTCCTTCTCCCAACGAGGCAGACAGGCTTTTTTTCAGGTCGCCAAATACTTTTCGGCTGTCAAATACACCTGCGGGAATGTTCAGCTTTTGCATGTAGTCGGCAACAGGGGCAACGCCGTGGTCGGCGGTGAGGAAGACAAGCAGGTTAGATTTCCCTACCCATGTATCCAGAAATGCCAACAGTTCTGCCAGATCCCGGTCGAGGCGTAGGTATACGTCTTCGGTTTCGATGGCATGGGGGCCAAACTGGTGTCCAATGTAGTCGGTAGACGAAAAACTAATGGTCAGAAAGTCGGTTGTAATGCCTTTGCCGAGTTTTTCGCCTGTCAGCACAGCCATCGCAAAGTCTTTGGTGAGGCTATTGCCAAAAGGTGTACTACGAATCAGGTCAAAATCAGCTGTTTTCAGCTTAGGCAAGTCATGTGGAAAAGCCGATGTAGTTTCACCTTTGAAGCGGCCTTCAAACGGCTGGTCGTCTGGCGTACTTTCACTGTATTCGGATACATGAAGTAGCGGTGTCCAAGGTTGAGACAGGTATTTGGCTGGTAGCTTCTGGTTGTTAAACTGTTGTACCCAATCTGGTAAATCTTTGCGATAGTAAGTACTTGTAATCCAGTTGCCACTAAACGAATCAAACCAGTAGGCTGCATTGCCCAAGTGTCCGGCGGGCAGGATTGCCCCTCGATCTTTCAGGGCAACACCCACCACCCGTGACCGATGATTATTGGATAGCCGCAACTGGTCAGTGATGGTGGTCGTGAGCAAATTACGAGGCGACATCCGACCTGCCTGCGACTCACTTCCGACGGTCTGTACCGTGGTATCATCCACACAGTAGATTGTTTTTCCGGTCCGTTTGTCTATCCATTCATTGCCTGCAATACCATGTACAGCTGGTATCGAACCCGTGTAAGTGCAGGTATGTCCGGCTCCGGTAGTAGTAGGAATATAATTGTAATGGGCATTTTTGCACAGGAATCCTTCACGAACCAACCGTTTGAATCCCCCTTGGCTATACTTACTGTCATAACGCATCAGAAAATCATAGCTCATCTGATCCACTACAATACCTACAACCAGTCTGGGCTTACCAGAATCAAGGGCAGGTAATGCTTTAGGTTTCTTGACTGCGGGAGTCTGGGCACATAGCGACAGGGAAATACAAAAGAAGAAAAGTATCTTTTTCATACAATAGGTAGGTATTAATAAGAGAGAAGCATATATCTAGAAGGAAAACGATTCTGGCAGCGAAGGTAGAACAAAACCGATCACAGATGAAACAGATTACGCAAATTTCATGATTTTTTTATCTGAACCTTGATTCAGACAAGTAATCAAGAAAATCCTTCAATCAAGTAAATCAAGGTTCAGACAATGGAAAATTTCTTCCCAGGCAAGGCTTTTACCAATCCTTGAAGCTCCAGCGTTAGCAGCAGAGAAGCCAGTTGGTTAATAGGCACCTGCGACTGCCAGCTGAGTTCGTCCATTTGTAGTTGCTGTCGGTCTTTGAGGACACGTAACACGGTTTGTTCAGGCACCGAGAGTTCAGCCCAGCTTGTGTCAGGCTGTGGAGTGGGTTTGGCCAATGTTTCATCCCAGTTCATGAGTTGTTCCAGGTCTTCGATGCGGGTATAGATATGGGCCTGGTGGTTTCGGATCAGGTAGTTGCAGCCAGCAGAATAGGGTTGTTCCAGATTACCGGGTACAGCCATTACATCTCGGTTATAGTCATTGGCTATTTGAGCAGTAATTAATGCCCCACCTTTGATAGCAGCCTCTACCACAATGGTGACATCAGCCATCCCTGCCACAATGCGGTTTCGGGACGGAAAATGAGGAGCATCTGCAGGCACGCCAAACAGGTATTCGGTGAGTAATCCGCCATTTTCAAGCATTTGCTGGGCGGTAGCCTCATGACTGGCCGGATAAATAATGTCTATGCCTGTTCCCATCACTCCTATCGTAGGTATACCCATTCGTATGGCGGCCTTATGTGCGATCACGTCAATTCCATAGGCTAACCCACTGACAATAAGCAAATCGGGATACTTTGACAGTTGTGCAACTAGGTCTTCTGTCATCTTTTTTCCATAGGCTGTAGAACGGCGTGTACCTACAATAGCTACCGTTTTAGTTGCATTTAAATTCGTCGTTCCTTTATAAAAAAGCAAGCTTGGCGGATCAGGCAAGGTCTTTAGCCGGGTAGGATAATCCCTATCCAGATACGACAGGATTTGCACCTGCTGTCTGGCAGCTTGGTCACAGATGCGTTCGGCCAGTGGAAAGGCCTCTTTGGCCTGCACTAGGTCTGCCATTTTTTCGCCGATGCCAGGGATTTTTAGCAACTTTTTTCGGGGACTTTTAAACACTTCCAAAGCCGATCCGCAGTAGCTAATGAGCTGTCGGAAGGCATAAATGCCGATTCCAGCCGTGAGACTAAGGGCTACACGGTGCAAAATTTCTTCTTTAGGGACAGGATTTTCCAAAATACTTAATTTTATGTACCTACAAAAAAGGAATCACCTATACAGCGTATTCCCTCAAAACAAGTGAATATGAATAGATTGATTTGTTTTTATCGTATAGAAAGGTACAAATTCAGAGAAAATCTTTCATATGTGCCTTGCCTCTGGGTTTCTTGATAGGAAACCAATAAAAAATACCGACCTTTCGGATGTAAAGTTCAGAAAAAACTTTCAAAGAAAACCTAAACAAATTTCTTGCTTATAAAAAAAATCTACCATGAAAACGGAGCAAAAAAACCTCGAAAACCAGTTAGCATCTTTAGAAGAACGCATCGCCCAATTGGAAAAAGAAAGACGCGAGCTGTTGGATAGAAACAACGAGTTGTATCGGTATTGCCGTCTCATGGATCGGAAATACACAGATTCTGTACGCCGTGAATTAGGCTACCAAGAAATGTTGTATATCTTCAATAACCGACAAGCTTCTGAACTTCTACAAGATTATATTGCAAGAGAATCACTGAAAGTACAATACGCCAGCCATTATCATTTCCGTTCCAACTAAGAACGGTTTGGGCAGATATTTATTTATCTGTCCCGATTATATGAATGTGTAAGAAGAGAGACTAATGTATATATGGTACGTACTTCTTGTACTCTTTTTTGCTACGAATTTCATGGTCTAAACATACACTCATCTTCAAGATAAGCAGTATGTCGTTCTTTGTAGCGGCTACTGCTTATTTTTGCTTTCCAGTGTATCCCGTACCTGTGTCAGAAATCCCTTTAGGTTTTCCAAGGCTTCAATCAGTTCGGCTTTGTCAGGTGGCTGGTGTGATTTGGCTTTCAGCATCTCCCGAGCTCCCTGCAAGGTATACCCCTTTTCCTTGACCAGGTGGTAAATAACACGAACTAACTCCATGTCTTTTTCGGTATACCGCCTGTCTCCTTTCTGGTTTTTCTTAGGCTTCAGCATCGGAAACTCTGTTTCCCAATGCCGCAGCAACGAAGGCGTAACCTGGCATTTCTCGGCCACTTCTCCAATGGTATAATATAATTTTTTTAGCTCATCTGCCATAGTCTGAACCTTGATTTTTAGGATTCTAAGATTACCTTGATTATTGTCTAAACCATGATTCGTAGGATTAAAGGATTGCCTTGACTAGGTTCTTATTTCCAACCAAGATCCTTATCCAATCAGGTGTATCACGAATGAACAAGGACAAAGATACACAATCAAGCTAATCTTCGAATCCTAAAAATCAAGGTTCAGACAAAGTTCTAACTTACGACAGCGACTGGTTTTCTGCCGATGAAAGTTCCAGCAATTTCTGGTACTCAGCGGGCGTCAGGTCGTTGTAGAAGAAGTGAACTGGGTTTACTTTTTGTCCATTGTGAATGATCTCATAATGCAGGTGAGGAGCTACCGATGTACCCGTACTGCCCACGTATCCAATCAGTTGGCCACGTTTGAGGCGTTGGCCGGGCTTGACAATAAAGTTTTCCATGTGGGCATACAACGTAACATAGCCATAGCCATGATCTACTTGTACCTCATTTCCATAGCCCCCACTGTTTCGGACAGCTATGCGTACCACTCCGTCGCCGGTAGCATAAATAGGTGTACCCCGCTGACAGGCAAAATCTACACCTGTATGCATTTTCATGACTTTATAAATCGGGTGCATCCGCATGCCATAGCCAGAAGCTAGGCGTTTCAGTTCTTTGTTGGAAACTGGCTGAATGGCAGGCATAGAAGCCAACATGTGGGCTTTATTATTGACCAGTGTCACAATTTCGTCGTATGACTTGGTCTGAATGTACATCTGCTTTTTGAGTTTCTCTACTTTTTGTAAGGTCGAAACAATGAGGTCTTCGTTTTTCAGTCCTTTCTCTAGAATTTCTTTGTACCGATCTGATCCTCCAACCCCTGCTTCACGTACTGACTCAGGCAATGGATCAGTTTCAAAAATAACTCGATAAATATTGTCGTCACGTTCCTGCAAGGAAGTCATCATCCGATTGGTTTTCTGCATTTCTTTGTTTAGTACATCATAGTAGAGTTTCAATTCCTGGTTTTCCCGGTACAATGACTCCTCGCGGTCTGAACGGAAATAGGAGTTATAAAAAGGAAGTAAAATCAATGCACACAAAAAGGCAATGGAAATAAACCCTATCGTATTAATGGCTACATCCGCAGGTTTTACACGGATTCTCTCATATTTGCAGGTTTCCGTATCGTAGTAGTACTTTATTCTGGCCATTCGTTCAAAAATTTTAGTTTAACTGCTAACTTTGCATTCCAGCTTCTCAGAAAATAGTATTTGTATGATTTGAAGAAAAAATACTGTCTAACAGACCGCATGTTTTTTTTAAGGTAGGAGGTGCAAGATAGAAAGTTTTATAAAAACGCAAACGCATTTTAATAGAATTAACCTTACATAACTACTTTTTCAGAAAAGACAGCTCTGTTATCAAAATAAATAAAAGCATATAATTCACTGATTAATAGATTTTTATAAAAAGAAATACCAACTTTATGACATCACACGAAATTCGCCAGGCTTTTCTGGATTTTTTCCGTTCCAAAGGACACCTGATTGTACCCTCAGCTCCGCTGGTACTAAAAAACGATCCCACCCTGATGTTTACTAATTCAGGAATGGTACAATTTAAAGACTACTTCCTAGGAAATGGTACTCCTCCTTCTCCTCGCATTGCCGATACACAGAAATGTTTACGCGTCAGTGGCAAGCACAACGACCTAGAAGATGTAGGTTTTGATGGTACACACCATACCTTGTTTGAAATGCTGGGAAACTGGTCTTTTGGTGATTATTTTAAAGTAGAGGCCATTGAATGGTCTTGGGAGTTGCTGACAGCCGTATTGAAAATTCCAAAAGAACGGATGTATGCCACTGTTTTTGGTGGAGATGATGCCGAAAAATTGGCTGCAGACGAAGAAGCCCTCCACTTATGGAAACAGTATTTGCCTGATAATCATATATTGTACGGAAACAAGAAAGACAATTTTTGGGAAATGGGCGAACAAGGCCCTTGTGGTCCTTGTAGTGAAATTCACGTAGACCTGCGTTCGGATGCCGAACGGGCAGCTGTACCTGGCGAAACGCTCGTCAACAAAGACCATCCAAAGGTAATTGAGATCTGGAACAACGTATTTATGCAGTTTGAACGCCGTGCGGACAAGTCGCTGGTGCCGCTGCCTGCCCGTCACGTAGACACTGGCATGGGCTTCGAACGCCTCTGTATGGTACTGCAAGGCAAAGAATATACCTACGATACGGACATCTTTACACCGTTTATCGAACGTATTGAAAAACAGTCGGGGAAGACATATACTGGCACCTACAACCGCACCAACCTGACCGATGTAGCCATGCGGGTGGTGGTAGACCACATCCGGGCAGTAGCCTTTACCATTGCCGACGGTCAGTTGCCTTCCAATACTGGAGCTGGCTATGTCATCCGCCGCATTTTGCGTCGAGCAGTACGGTATTATTATTCGTTTCTGGACATCAAGGAGGCTTTTATGCATACATTGGTACCGCTGCTGGCTTCCGAATTTGCGAAGGTATTTCCAGAACTAAAAGCCCAAGAAGCATTTGTCAAAAAAGTAATTTTGGAAGAAGAAAAATCGTTTCTACGTACCCTAGATGAAGGTTTGAAGCGACTAGAAACGGTAGAAATAAAAAATAATATACTGGATGGACGCACCGCATTCGAGCTCAATGACACATTTGGCTTCCCAATTGACCTGACTCGACTGATTATGTCTGAAAAAGCCAACACCATAGATGAAGACGAGTATGCCAAAGCCTTAAAGGAACAAAAAGAGAAAAGTAGAAAAGATGCCGAAAAACAACTCGGCGACTGGGTGATTCTGGACGATACCACCCAAGTAACATTTGTAGGTTATGATGACCTGACCCTCAGTGGAGCTAAGGTACTCAAATACCGTATGTTCAAGGACAAAAAAGGTGAACAGTTTCAGATTGTACTCAACCAAACTCCGTTTTATCCAGAAGGTGGTGGGCAAATCGGTGATACGGGAATGATGATCTTTGACAGTGAAGAAATTAAGGTACTGGACACCAAAAAAGAAAACGACTTGGTCATTCATATCGTCAGCCAGTTGCCAGTAGACATCAAAGCAGATGTGACTGCTCAGGTACAAGCCACCAAACGTCACCTGACCGAAAACAACCACTCTGCTACGCACCTCTTGCATGCCGCCCTGCGGAAGGTGTTGGGTACACACGTAGCTCAGAAAGGTTCCCTGGTAACAGACCAGTACCTGCGGTTCGACTTTTCGCATTTTGAGAAGATCTCAGACGAGCAACTATCTGAAATTGAGCATATCGTCAATCAGAAAGTTCGGGAAAATATTGCCTTGCAGGAAGATCGTTCGCTGCCTATCGAAGAAGCTCGTAAAGCTGGAGCCATGATGCTGTTTGGTGAAAAATATGGCGATACTGTCCGCATGATTACCTTCGATCCTGCGTATAGCCGCGAACTCTGTGGGGGTTGCCATGTGTCAGCTACCGGAAAAATCGGTCTGTTCAAAATTACCTCCGAGAGTGGGGTTGCCGCAGGTGTACGACGCATCGAAGCCATCACCGCTGATGCAGCCGAAAACCTGATTGATACTGAGTTAGGATTACTGAATAACCTGAAAGCCTTGCTCAAAAACCCAAAAGACGTACACAAAGCCCTGACTGAACTGCTGGAAGAAAAGCAAAGTCTGCAAAAACAGGTAGAAACCTACCAAAACCAGCAGCTACAGATCCTGAAAGAGCAACTGGTACAAAAGGTAGTACAGACCAACGGTGTAGCAGTACTATCCGAACGGGTATCTGTGCCATCCACAGATACCCTCCAACGACTCGCTTATGACCTGAAAGCCAAAATAGACCATGCTTTCATTGTACTGGCAGCAGATATTCAGGGCAAACCGCAAATTGCCGTTATGATTGACGAAGAGGTGATGAAAGCTAAAAACCTGCATGCTGGAAACATTGTCAAGGAACTGGCCAAAGACATCAAAGGCGGAGGCGGCGGACAACCCTTCTTTGCCACAGCCGGAGGCTCAGACGTAAGCGGCCTAGATCGGGTAGTTGAAAAAGGCAAGTTGCTGATTTGATAGATTCTAACCGCAAGGATGCTAAGAAAATAGGTTTGGTAACCTTTACCTTACATCCTTGCGGTTCAACTTTACTATATGCCTATGGAACTTCGTCTGCTGGTCATCCGAACGGCTCAACTTGAAAAAGTAGTAGAATTTTACACCCAGTTGGGCTTGTCGTTTGCCTACCACAGGCACGGCACAGGTGTATACCATTATGCAGCTACACAAGGTGTTTTTACCTTTGAAATTTATCCCCTTCAGAAACACCAGCAAGCGGCTGATACTTCTACTCGGCTAGGCTTTGCTGTACTTGATTTTGATGCCCTGCTAGCATCTGTGGCAACTTCTCCTTTGCTAGTTTCGCCTCCACAGCCAACTGAATGGGGTGAAATGGCTCTATTGCAAGATCCAGATGGAAGAAAAGTAGAAATTTATCGAAAATACACTACTTGAGATATACACTAAAATTATTAACCAATTCATTCTACAGAAAATCTCTATAGTGTACGATTTTAGCAATTTTTGAATTGCAAAACCTACTGCTGATACCTATTTTTAGACCTGTATTCATCCATAATGATACAAGTAGATTAACCACTGCCATTCCACCTAAAATGGATCTATTAAGATAAAGTTCTCTTAATTAAGAGCCAGATTCGATATATTCCGTTCAAACATCTGGCCTTTTGAGAGTCACGAAAAGATCCTATACTATCACTTAAACTAATCAGCCTATCAGATTATCTGGTCTCTGATGTAATGAAAACTATTATTTATGAACGTATTTACACCTATCACTTCTATTGTATTTTTTGCCTGTAGATTTTGTCTGCTAACAGGCTTTTGGTTTTGTATACAATCTGTACAGGCACAGTCTCCAGGTGGGGTATCTACACCTGCCTTCTGGATCAAAGCTGATGCAGGCTTTACTGGAGCCACTTGGGCAGACCAGAGTGGAAACGGTATTGACCTGACGCACATCTCTGGCACACTGGATATGACGATCCTACAGAACTACAACCCGATGGTTAGGTATGTAACCTTTGGAAATATGAGCAATAGTACAACTCAAGTTGGAACAGGCAATACTGTATCAGCGTTTTTTGTTGGGCAATCTACAGATATGACAGCGGCCTTTGTTCTTTGTATACCTCCCTTTAATGTCACTACCTATTCCCAAGGTCCTGTCCGCTTTAACCGACGTACATTCACCTCCTATGGCACAGCAGCTATTTTTTACCCTACAGGATTCAATGATGTCTTTCCAGCCCGGATCAAAAGTATTGTTTCCACCCGAAACACATCCGGAAATGTATATGACAATGCCATACCGAATAGTTTTACGCCACTGAACGTTAATAATGGTAGCTATCCGTACATTGAAGGCCCGGCAGGTTCGTTGATGGGCGAAGGTATTATATTCAACCGAATCCTGACAGCCAACGAAATTCAGCATGTACACTCCTACCTGGCTATCAAATATGGTGCTACACTAGCCGAAAACTACCTCCAAAGCAATGATACCATTGTCTATCAGCCCTTAACTGCTCCTTCCTACCCCAATGATATTATTGGTATTGCCCAAGATGCCAGTGCAGGACTACTCCAGAAACAGTCGCACACAGCCAACGACAGCCTCAAGATTTATATACAGGATAGTTTATTTGTTTCCAATGCCCTCAACACCAATACTTTTCCCGCTGGTGGCGGAAGTCCCAATAAATATGTCATGATCGGACATAATGGTGCAGCTCAGAATGGAAAAGCCTTTAGTACAGAATACCCTGCGGCCTATGTAGATCCTGTGTCTGGTACAGGCATCTACAATCGCATCAGCCGCGAATGGAAAGTGACCAATACCCGATACAATGGCCCCTATTCCCTGCAAATTCAATTAGATGCCGCAGCCGCTCCTATCAATGCTGCCGATCTCAGGCTCATGATTGATAGTGACGATGGCAATTTCACCAATGCTACTGTGGTGAGCCCAGTAGCAGCCAATGCCCCTACCATCACCGTATCGGGTACATTAATCACCATTGAAAACATCCGCACAACTCTTATTACTGCCAATACCACTTCTTACCTGACCCTAGCGAGTATTGGACCTGCTACCCCCCTACCTATCTCTCTGCTGCATTTTGAGGCGGTGACTCAGCCAGCTACAGGACAGATTAACCTGCATTGGACTACCACCCAGGAAAAAGACAACAGCCACTTTATCGTCGAACGCAGCCGCAATGCGGTCAACTTCGAGCCGCTGGACACTGTGGCAGGTAAAGGAACACTGACTGTACTCTCTTCCTATGCCATCACCGATGCCAGTCCGTGGCCAGGGACGACCTATTACCGACTCAAACAAGTAGATCTCGATGGAACTTACCACTATAGTTCTATTCAGTCAGCTACTCTATCTGCCACAGACCTAACTACTAGCCAACGCATCATTATCTATCCCAATCCTGTCACCAACCAATTGTACTTCTCTTTTACCCAGCATCGTCCAAAAAACATCCAAGTAGAGATTTACAACGCAGCCGGGCAACGGATCAAACAATTTATCTTACCTGATACACAAGTATTTATAGACATGGCAGATTATCCAGTGGGGCTGTATTATCTCAAAATTGGACTCATAGCCACCACAAAGGTTATTAAAAAATAAACTGAAAATAATCAGACGTATACTTGTCAATCTCTAGATTTATTTCCGACTTTTGAAGGGTATTTATTCTCTAAAAATATGGAATCCGTATCTACAGGTATACACTTATTTTTTATAGTCATTACATTGCTGACTGTTTTTCAGTTTTACAGGGCCACACAGAAATCTGTCATGTTTCTGGTCATCCTCTCTGTCTGGATGGCATTACAGGCAACTATCGGATTATCAGAATTTTACACATACTGGGAAGCTACACCACCTAGGTTTATCTTCTTAATAGTTCCTGCAATAAGTATTATTATTTTGCTGTTTATTCTTCCCAAGGGAAAAAAGTTTCTTGACAACCTGAACCTATCCCAGTTGACACTCCTGCATATCATTCGGATACCTGTGGAAATCACCTTGTATCTGCTCTTTGTAGCCGGAACCATACCCAAACTGATGACCTTTGAAGGAAGAAACTTTGACATCGTAGCTGGACTTTCAGCTCCAGTCATATTTTATTTTTTCTTTGTGCAAAAAAAACTAACACCTACCCTACTGTTGAGCTGGAACTTTCTTTGTTTGGCATTGCTCCTAAACATTGTCATCATTGCCATTCTCTCAGCCCAAACACCCTTTCAGCAACTCGCCTTTGACCAGCCTAATGTGGCCATAGCCTATTTTCCTTTTGTATGGCTGCCTAGTGTGGTAGTTCCGCTGGTGTTTCTTTCGCATCTGGCAACTATTCGACAATTGCTACGAAGGTAAAAGAAGCACTGGCAGTGTCTATCTTCCGTTCATCAAAAAAAATGTATACCTGTCACAAACACCTCTCACCTTTGTGGCAGTCGTATTTTTTGATGAACATTTTTTGATCTACACACGCCATGAAAAGAATTTTTGCCTTTTTTGCTGTCTGTTTTTTTTTACAAACCCTCTGTAATGGACAAACCAAACCAGAGGATTTTGGATTTACACACAAATTTGTTTTATAAACTTTTTGTGACAAAATTTACTAAAAAAACTCTTATAGTAGATACAACATGGGTAGCAGCACTTATTTGTGAGCTGTCCCGCTGTATCTACTGGCATTTTTTAATCTTTATTGATATGTCTATTTTTTCTTTTCGCCGTACAGCTTTTGTATGGCTCGTAGTCCTGACTCTGTGTTCAGGCTACCACAGTCTGGCTCAACGCCAAGAATGTATGCCGCTTTCTCCACAAAAGGCCGCTGCCTTTGAAGACTGGATGCAACAGAAAGCAAAACAGGCTCGTCCACTACGGACAAGCGAAACACTGCCCATTCTCCGACTGCCTGTTGTAGTGCATGTTCTTCATTTAGGAGAAGCGGAAGGAGAAGGATTTAATATTCCCAAAGAACAGATTGTCAGGCAAATACAAATTCTGAATGAAGACTTCAGACGTATACCTGGCACGCGTGGCTACAACACCCATCCGGTTGGCGTAGATACCCGCATTGAATTTCAACTGGCCCAATATACGCCCTCAGGTGACCCAACGGATGGAATTGTACGGATAGATATAAACTCTGTTACAGAAGACTGCCCTAATTGCGATCTTTTGGAGAATATAGCCTATTATAAGTACTGGGATCCTGAACGATATATTAATGTGTGGGTATATCCTGGCTTTAGGCCTAATACACTTTTGGGACAAGCCCAATATCCAGAAACTGATCTGCCAGGCCCTGTCATAAAATCAGAAAAAGGAGATGGGATACTTATCAGCACCCCTCATTTTGGTGAAACCACGCTGGAAAGCGATGCCAACCTAGGTCGGACGCTTACTCATGAAATGGGACATTTTCTGGGCTTGCTGCATATGTGGGGTGTAAAGTGGAGTTGCGACAACGATGATTTCTGCCAGGATACGCCTCCAGTCAGTGGGGCGACAGACTGCAACACCCATCCAGTGGCTTGTGATGGCACTTCAGCCATGGTGGGCAACTACATGGACTATTCAGGCGATGCGTGTATGAATATTTTTACCAACGATCAACTCTTTCGCATGCGTACCGTCCTGGAAAATAGTCCCAGACGCAAAACACTGACTAGTTCAACTGCCATTGACCGAAAAATACCTGTTGTTCGAGATGCCATGGTTGTCTATCCTAACCCGACTCTTTCCAACGAAGTAGTAGTAGCTTTTCCATCCAATAACATTCCTGAAACCTTTGAACTGGTGGCACTGTCTGTCACAGGCAAAGAAATATACAGAGCCAACTATACATCCAATACCGAAGCTGAAGTAACTATAAAGCTGCCTAAAAGTCTGGAAAATATACTCATCCTTCATATTATTGCAGCTGGAATAACCTATCAGACACAGAAATTAGTACATATCCCAAACTAGCAGAACAAAACAACCATTCGTTTGCCTATTAGCAACTATCTATAGCCATGTCAAAAGAACTATTTGAAGATCAGACATTTGAAAAAATAGATTTTACCGAAAAAGGACTTCCCAAAGGCACCTATGAAAACTGTACGTTTAGGCAGTGTACCTTCACAGAAACTCACCTATCCAATCTCAGCTTCGAAGAATGTACGTTTGACACCTGCAACCTAAGTGCCGTACACCTCAAAAATACGGGTTTAAAAACAGTCATTTTCAAAAACTGCAAGCTGCTAGGCGTAGATTTCAGTGAATGTAACCCTTTTCTGCTTACGCTGACTTTTGAAAACTGTGCCCTAAATCTGGCTTCATTTTACAAGCTCAAAATCAAAGGAACAAAGTTTAAGAGCTGCCTATTACAGGAAGTAGATTTCATAGAAGCCGATCTGGCCAATGTCCTCTTTGACCACTGTGACCTGAGCCGTGCCCGGTTTGCTCAAACAGTACTGGAAAAAGCTGATTTTCGCACAGCTTATAACTATTCGCTTGATCCTGAACAGAATAAAATCAAAAAAGCCCGATTCTCCCAGCAGGGCGTATTCGGGCTTCTAGACAAATATGGCATATCAATTGAATGAAGACCTGTTTGAAGAAGGTATAGAATATTCTATAATTATTGGGTAGTTGACCCTATACCCTCTACGTATCCTACAGTACAGATGGGAAAACATGGCAGCCTTACGAAGGTGCCTTTGGTCTTTCAGGCTATACATCAAAGTCTTAGACAAAAACACACATACACCTAGCATCTCGTAGATGTTAGGTGTATGTGTGTTCATTCGGCCAAAGCTACCTTATAACGACACTTTCAGGGACAGGCCAAAGCTGCGGGTGTTAGGCAGGTTGAAATAGTCTAGTCCACGACCATTGGAGTTGCCTGTCAGGTTGGTTTCTGGGTCAATGCCTGTGTAACGGGTGTGTAGCCAGAGATTTTTGGCATAGACACTTAGTGACAGATTTTGCAGTTTTAATTTCTGAATCCATCTGCTGCTAAAGTTGTAGCTCAGGCTGATATTCCGGAGACGTACCCATGACGCATCCTGAATGGCATCTTCGGCGACACCACTGCTACCATACCGAACCGACCGATTCTGGTTCAGATCTGTACCCGACACAAAATCTACGGCTTTGGTGTTGGGGCTGCCATCGGCAGTCACACCTGCAAATACATAGCCTGTGGTACCCCGCTCCTGTGCAGACTGCTGCGACAGGCCGAGATAGTTCAGGGTATTCTGCGTACCATTCCAGACCACGCCCCCTTTGCGGATGTCCAGCAAGGCCGTCAGGGTGAAGTTTTTGTAGCTCAATGTATGTTCCATGCCAGCTGTCCAGTCGGGGTTGGGATTGCCGAGTACACCTTTTTGTGGGTCTACGACCGGAAAGCCGTCAGCTCCGATCACCTGCTGTCCGTGTTCATTGCGTAGGTAGCGGGTTCCGTACAAGACACCATAGGGCTGACCAGCAATGAGGCTCGACGAAATATCTGTAAACCCAACCAGAGCCACACGGTCTACATCCAGTGACATTACCAGCGACTGCATACGGGTAACGTTCAGATCCATGTTCCAGCGGAATGCCTTATTTTGTAACAAAGACATCTTCAAAGCTCCCTCCCATCCTTTGGTTCGCAGTGTCCCTCCGTTTTGCAGCGTAATCGTTTCTCTGGTACCGACGGGAATATACAGGTTCTGGGTAGTGGTATGGAAATATGAGCCTTCCAAGGTAATGCGGTTTCTCCACAAAGCAATCTCACTTCCAACTTCAAAGGTATGAGCTGTTTCAGGGGCACGAACGCCTGCGGCAGATACTCGGCTGCGTTCGAAATGGTAGGTAATGTCATGGGTATTCAGCAAGGAAGCATTCTGATACCCAGCATCCAGAAACAGCGGAGCTTCCTTCTGAACAGACGCATACGAGCTATAGAGTTTTACTTTGTTCAGTATTGAACCTGACACACCCAGTACATCCAGCAGTTGGGTACCTACACCCACCGATGGCGAAAACAAATGCCGTCCACCTAGTGTAGAAGTCCATTCGTTGACTGCCGACAAACTTACCGTGACACGGCTTTTCCAGCTAGCTGTAGCATCCGTCAACCATTGAAGATTGGTTTGCAAAAAATGCTGATTCAATCGAAAAACAGAAATCTCTCCTGCCTGTGGCGTACCTGTTTCATCCGTCCGGCGAATACGGCGGTTGGTTTGCTGGTAACTTCCTTGTGTGTGCAGATTTAGTTCCAAGTTTGACGAAGAAAGATTGGGAGTCCAACGAATACCTGCCGCTGCCTGGCTATTCAGAAACTGCTCGGTACGTTGCATCAACCGTCCGGTGGGATCTCCAGCAGACGATTTTTCAATGCCATAGGTACGGGTATCGGTAAAGCCATCCGCTTGCAGAACAGATTCCAGTTTCCATTCGTCGTGTAGGGTATAGACTACTTTCCCCATTCCCATCCATCGGTGTACAGTGGTTTGTTGTAGGTTGTGCTGGCTGCCCCAGTACGGGTTATCAAAGGCTGTACTAGCCCGCCGTTGGATGCCATCGTCCCATACAAAACCTGCGGCATTGTCAAAGTTGGGTGGTGTGGTTAGGATTCCGGCAAATATGCCTGATGGATTGTTGCCCTGCAATGTCTGTTGCCCTCGTGTATTTGTATACAAGCCTGACACGTCAACTGTAAACCGATGCCACGTTTTGCCCAGATTAAATGGCAGAGTAGTTCGGTTGTGGGTCAGGCCGGGAATGATGCTGCGACGGTGTGTATGACCAGCTCCCACAAACCAGTTCCAAGTATTCTTGCGATGCGAAAGGCTGACAAACGTAGCATAGGTCAGTCCGTTGCGCAGGAACGTATAGGGATTGGTCGCAGACAAACTTGCATCAGAAGGAGAACCTTTAGGAACGATGTTTCCGGAAGCATCAGTAGTCAGGTCTGACAGACGTGGCCCCCAACTGAACTTGTCTCCCAGTTGGAATGCAGGTTGCCCGTTGGCAGGTCTGCCCTGGGCAAATTCCTGTTGCAGCTTGGGCAATTTATTGGCTTCGCTGACTTCTACCGACGACTCAACAGATACTTTTGGATGGTTTCCAGATGCGTTTTTACCTGTTTTAGTCGTAATCAGAACTACACCATGAGCCCCCCGACTGCCATAGGCAGCTATAGCAGATGGCCCTTTCAGCACCTGAATGGTTTCAATGTGCTGTGTTGGAATATCGGCAATGCGGGTGGCATTGGTAAAGCTACCTGTACCATTGTCCGATTCGCTATTGTCTACCATTATACCATCTACAATGTACAGTGGGGTGTTGGACAGAGCCACCGAATGCGAACCTCTGATTTGTATGGTGGTGTTTTCACTCTCGCCAGAATTTTGTGTCACTACTACACTGGGCAATCTGCCTTGTATCATATTGTTTACACACGTATAGGGTACAGTGAATGCATCCGACTTTTGAACGATAACTGAATTCATACAACATCCTCCTAAATTACAACCAGGGCTACTTCGTTTACATGTTCCATATCCTACCACTACAACTTCCTGCAAAGAAGACTCATCCACCTGCAGCCCAATGACAGGCGAGTAGGCTCCTGTAGAAGCAGAACCCCGAATTTTTATTCCAGAGGCAGCTCCTACAAACCCTCCATTTCCTAGAACATGGTCTGTCACGCCCTGCGGTAAAGGCAATGGCTGGTTTACCTGTGTAGCAGGTTGTTGGGAACGTGTTGTAGAGTCTACCGCAATAAATGAGGTATAAGCCGTAAGCAGATTGTATTTCAGGCCCAGTTGGGTAACGGCTTCTTTCTGGCTTTGAGAATGTGAGCCTTTGGTATTACTATAATATTGCTCTTTGTCAAAGAACTGTGCGTAATCGTCCCAGTACTTGATGCGTTCACGGGCCCAGAGGTACCGCAACGCCTGGTTGTGTTCGGTACGGGCAGTGGCTACGTCTATTTTCTGGATATAGGCTTTTTGTCCAGAAATACCCCGAAGTTGAATAGTACCACTGGGCGTACCTTTGTATTTGCCATAGACCACAATAGGCCGCTCGGCAAAGACATCTGGAATCTGGGCAGGTTCGACATCGTAGACTTGCATGCCGCCAAAATCTAGGGCAATATTGGTCAGTACAGGATTTTCGATTAGTGTCTGAAACGTATCGGCAATTTTAGGAGCTTCGGTTTCATTCAACACAAAAAACGGTTCGCCCATGCCTGCGTGTGCCAGTCCTTCCATCAGGTAACGATTTACTGATGAGCCAATGCCAAAGGCAAAAAAGTTGGCTTCGCCGAGGTTGTTTTTCACCAGTGAAAAAGCTTCTTTTTCCACATCCACATAGCCATCACTGACCAGCACAAATGTACGGGCATAGTTATCGGTTCCTTTCAGAGCCAATGCCCGTTGCAAGGCAGGCAGCAGGCTGGTGCCTCCGCTTCCCCGCTGGCTGTCTATAAACCGAAAGGCATCAGAAATATTCGTTTCAGTGGCTTCTACTGATTGGTTGGAGGAATAAATAGAACTCGTTCCGGCAAAGAGAATGACGTTAAACCGATCTTCTTTCCGCATATTGCCTAGTAGGTTTCGCATCAGTTTCTTGGATACTTCTAGCGGAAAGCCGTGCATAGAACCTGACACATCTACAATAAAGACATACTCACGGGGTGGAATCTGTTCGGAAACGGGTTTTTCGGGTGGTTGCATCATGAGCAGGAAGAAGTTTTCGTCTTCGCCCGGATGCAGCAGCAGTCCCGATTCTACCTGTCGGCCACGCAGCCGATATCGCAGCACATAGTCACGGTTGCCACCTGTGGTTTCGGAGGCATCCAGGGCAATATCGGCAGTGTGGGTATCGGTAAACGTGACGTTGATTTTGTGCGAAGGCGAAAACACTTTCTGCACAGGCATTCCAGCATTGAGATGGGTTTTCAGATTAAAGGTATACGTTGGCTGTTTGCCCTCATGTAGATACGGGTTTTGTACCCACTGTTCACTGGCATGGGCAGCATCGTCAGGGGTTTCGGAGTAACGAGGACCTACCACAGTTGGGTACACAAACGCATACAGGCCATCAGTAGCTTGAAGCAGTTCGGTGTAGTGCATCTCGACCGTAATCTTGTCGCCGGGCAGGATGTTACCTACGTTCATCTGAAACACATTGGGACGTTTTTGTTCTAGCAGCGAGGCAGTTTTTCCGGCTTGCAAGGCGGCGTTGTATTCCTGCCGGGCCTGTTCTTTTTCCTTGATCTTAGCTACAATGCGGCGTTCGCCCACCCACATGGTCATGGCATAAACGGCAGCCCGTGTAGAACCAGGAAAGATATAAATGGCCTCCAGCGGCTTTTTGCCTTCATTTTCATAGACCTGACGAACCGTGACATCGGCAATGACTCCAGCCACACTAGCTTCGACGGAGGTAGATTTGAGCGGCAGGCGGTCGGTGGTGGGGTCGTCACTCTGGACATAGAAGTAGGGCGACAAGGTTTTGTCGTCTGGACTGTCGGGAATGGTATGGTGAAACGTTTTGGGTGGATTTTCTTTCAGCAACGCCTGTTCTTTTACTTCCTGGGCATTCAAGGGAGGCACCACTATTTCCTGTGTCTGGTAGCCAATAAACGAAATCCGCAGGATAGCCCCTACAGGAGCCGTGATGGTATATTCGCCGTTGGCATTGGTGACGGTTCCGGTAGTGGTGCCTTTGACTGAGATACTGACACCAGGCATTGGTTCTCCGCTCTGCGGATCCACGAGTTTTCCGGTAAGGGTTCGGGTTTGGGCGTATCCAACGGTGCATACAAGCAAAAGGATAACCGCCCACCCCACGTAGGTATATAATTTTCTCATAAAAAATAAATGGGTGTAGGTGTATAAAAAGCGGGTGATCACCGTTGCTACACGAAGTAGATGCAGGAAATGTATAAATTCCACACAGGAAAAAATATTTTTTTCAAAAAACCTGAAAATACCCAGCCAAAAAAACTCCCTTCCTTATTTCAAGAAGAGGAGTTTTTTTGGCTCTTTTTATACTAAGGCTTGCTTTATCACAGAAAAGTCAGAAAACAGGATAAGACTCAGGAATGTGTACGTCAGGCTCAGGAGTCTATACAACGAACTCAGGAGCGTGTACATCGCTCTCAATAGTTTGTACACGACTCCCAATAGTTTGTACGCTAAACTTAATAGTTTGTACGTAGTACTTATGAGTGTGTACACGTCTCTCCATAGTGTGTACAGCCGCCTAAGGAGTTGGGACATCACTCTCCATACTTTGTACCACAACCTCCATAGTTTGTACACGCCTCTCCATATGTTGTACCGTACTCTTAACGTAAATTCTGGATGAGCTTTAACAGAATCGAGTAGTTAGCTATCTGAAATGTAGCTCCGAATGGCATTCGGAGTGCCAGCCGACGGCACAAAATAGCTTTTAAAACACTTTCTAAGTGTATGGGAACGGTTTGAAGCATCCTTCGGCTGCTACACAGAATACCATTCGGAGCTACATTCAAAAATCCTATACGAGTAGACGTAGCCTACTCTAACGTGAATGCTGGATTATACTTCTTCAAAAACACGGATGGTCAGACATATACGCAGCGCAGCGTGTAGGGGCGAATAATTATTTGCCCGCCTGGTCGTGCCCGTGACTGGTTGGGATCATCGGACCGTTTGGCCAGGGAATCCATTTTATTCTGACCGTTCGGTTCGTTCTGACCTGTAGCGTTCGGAACGGTGGCAGGCGGCCACAAGAGCCGCCCCTACACGGCGGCGTCCCATCCAGCATGTACATGACTATATCCTGCTTTTTGCGGAAGAAGGTAGCTACGGGGAAGGTTTATAGATTTTACTTCCTTACTCTGTATTTGTTGAATTTCAGATCTGTAATCTGCTTGTATTCGGGAGAGGTGCGGGGATAGATGGACTTGAGGTATTTTTTGACTCCTTCGGCTACATTAACCATACTTTCCGGGTCGCTATACAGGCATTTAAACTGGTCCATACGCATGGCCTCTTCCGTGTTTTTGGTACCGACAGCGTTGTCATGGACGGTTTGCAGGGTAGCCAGCAGGGTTTGGAGTCCATTCAGACTGAGTTCTTTTTCGTTGGGGGTATAGCCTTGGGTCACTTCCATGCGGGTCAGCATCTTACGCATTTCTTCCAGACGTGCACTGAAACTGGTTTTGATGCGTTTGGTCCGGACTGTTTTCTTTCCTGCCGCCGCTTGAGCCGCTGCCTCTTCTGGGGTAATTTCTGCGGGGGAACTATAGCCAGCAATGAGGTTGAGTTGCTGCACAATTTCCTTGATAGTAAGCGGGGGTATATCTGATGCCTGAATGGCGTTGCGCAACAGTTTCAGCAACTCTTTCAACCCTGTAAACTCTTTTTCACGCCTGGTAGCGGCTTCGTCGGCCTTGCCAACGGCTATTTGGAGGTTTTCCATACAGGTTTCGGCCTTGGCTACTACGGCCTGTAAAGCAGTCAGTTGCAGCCGCACAGGTGACGGATTGTATCGGGGGCCACAGTTGGTACAAAAAGCAATGAGCTTATAAAACGTACGTACGTTTTCATGATGCCCGGTTTCAGCAGGGATTGACATAGACGTAAATAAGGATAAAAGTGAACACTAAAAATGAGGTATAAACCACACGAAAAACTACACTTTTTGGCAGATTCACCCAATAAGGTGTAAGGTTCCTACTATAATTACAGCCAACCGAGCCCCCCTTTTCGACTAATTTTGAGATTTGGGCTATGGTTGGTAACTAGGGGTAGACAGAAAACACCTCATTTTCAATGAAAAATACCCCGATTGGGGTATTGACTGGGGGGGCAACAATGGAGATATTAGCAGTTTGATGGAAGTGCGTTTATTTTTCTATTTGGAGGCATAGGCGCAACTGAGGGGTAATACTTGCGTTTATTTCATGTTAGGCGTCAGGCTAAAAAACAGCCCCTCAACTGAAAATTTAGACATAAAATGCTTTGGTTTGTGATTTTTTCACTACATTTGCACAAATTAAATAGAGAATTATGCTAATTAGATTCACTTTAGAGAATTTTCTGTCATTTAAAGATAGGACTATATTTTCAATGATTCCAGGGAAGGGTACTTTAAAACAGAATCATAAAACTAAACCTCTAAAAGGTTTAAGTACACTTAAAACAGCTGTAATTTTTGGTGCAAACGCTTCAGGAAAATCAAATTTAATAAAAGCAATTGAATTTGGAAAAGTTTTAGTTTTAAGAGGAAATAAAAGTGAACAACCCATAAAATTCCAACCATTCAGACTAAATGCAAACTCATTATCAACAAATTCTAGGATGGAATATGAAATACAACATAAAGGTAAAAACTACGCTTATGGCTTTGTTTTTAATTCAAAAGAAATAGTTGAAGAATGGTTATTTGAAACAACAAATAAAGCTGATATTAAAATATTTGAAAGAAATATCAAAAATAAAATACAATTTGACATTGACCCACTTTTTAAAAAAAACAAAAAGGAAGAACACCGTCAATTTTTAAAGTTTATCGCTAAGGGGACACCCAACAATCAACTCTTCTTGACTGAAATTAGAACTCGTAAAGTAAAGGATAACGTAACTGATATAAATGATTTACTAAATGTTATTGATTGGTTTCAAAACACTTTAAAAGTTGTTTTCCCTGATGATAAATATAATGAGGGAATAAAATCTGAACTTAAAGATGATTCTAAATTACAAATTACATTTGAAGAATTATTGAAGTACTTTGATACAGGTATAAATGGAATTTGTTTGGAAAAAATAGATTTTGATTCTATAGAAATACCTTCACGATTAATTGAAAAAATAAAGGATGACCTGTTAAGTTCAAAGTCTGAAAATGTCCGAACACTTTTATCAATTAATAATACTACTTACTTTATTTCGAAGTCAAATAATGATTTAACTGTTCATAAATTTATGACCCAACATAAAGTTGTGGGACAAACAAAGGCTGAATTGTTTGACACGAGTGATGAGTCTGATGGTACAAATAGAATAATTGACTTTATACCATTAATTATAGACTTGCTTCAAGGCGACAATGTATTCATTATTGACGAGATGGAGCGTAGTCTTCACCCTAACCTTATATATGATTTATTAGATTTGTTTCTTGATAAAAGTGATAATATAAACAGCCAATTAATTTTGGCTAGTCACGAATCAAGTTTATTAACTCAAAAACTCTTGAGAAAAGATGAAATATGGTTTGCGGTAAAAGACAATGATGGTGCTAGTCATTTACATTCACTTGAAGAGTACAATATTCGTTTTGATAAAGAAATTAGAAAAGATTATTTATTGGGTAGATTCAAAGCTATTCCTAGACTTGGAAACAGAAATACATTAACCGTCTTACCTAATCAAAGCAATTAATTATGCCTAGAGAACGTATTGAATTTATTAGGGAGAGTAATGTAATTGAACGAGAGAAATTATTTTTATTGGCATATGAGGGCAATGAAACAGAGCCAACTTATTTTGAAGCACTAAAAAAAAATTATCGATTCAATAAAGATAGGATTGAAATTGTTTCTTTAAGGAGAGATGCTAAAGACACTAAAAGTGCACCTAAATATGTTTTTGAGAACCTTGAAAAAATTAAAGACGAGTATGATTTAGGCAATAACGATGAACTATGGATGATAATTGATAGGGATAGAAATGGAAAAAACATTGAAAAGTATAGTGCTAAATGTAAAGCGACACTAAATTTTTATTTTGCCTTAAGTAATCCTTGTTTTGAATTTTGGTTACTTCTTCATTTGAAAGACACCACCGAATTTACAGAAGATGAATTAAGTTTAATTTTTGAAAACCGAAAAGTAGGTAGAAAAAAAACATATTTAAAGAAACTTTTAAGCGACATATTGCCAGATGGTTATAATGAAACAAATTTGAAACCAGAACGCTTTTTACAACATATTGAAGATGCGATTTTCAGAGCAAAAAATATGAATGTTGATGGTGAAGATTATCCAAAAAATTTAGGCACAGACGTTTATAAACTCATTGAAAAAGTAATCCAATAAAAGCCCGAACGCCTAACATCAGTTTGGCAAAATGGCGGGTTTAGTGCTAAATTGAACATTTGGAATTCTATTGAACATTGTGCAAATTTTGTACTTTTGTGCTTCGATTTCCGCCACTTCGCCAAGCTGCAAAACGTGTGTGACTTGAGTCACACTTTTTTTTTTAAAAAAAAAAAAGTGTGAGTGCTGTAAAACAGATGGAAGACATTTGAAAGATTTTTTTATGATTGTGCAGAGTTCAAGCGAACCGAATGGCTGACAGCATAAAAGAAAACAAATGAATTGGACTTCCGCCGAGGATTTTCAGGAGTACTTGGCAAACCACCTTATGCTGCATGATTGGAAACAAGATTGTGGTGAGCGATTAAGGAAAAACGAGAACAAGATTTTCGTAGGTGAGTATAACAGAGCTGAATGAAAATGAACCC
>JACCDR011482635.1_pt1 | contig 28205 bp, 21 predicted proteins | sample 7446431 | NCBI WGS metagenome assembly JACCDR01 (sample SAMN15323443, study PRJNA562643) | freshwater metagenome | isolation source: river surface water | place: USA:Blue River Watershed | collected 2017-08-17 | reverse complement strand
AGCAAAGAAAACAATATGAACAACTTCTCCAAATCTGTCTCCAGTCGTTTTATGACACAGGGACTTATTGGGTCTGTTTTTTTGGCAGGACTTATCGCCCAGCCAATCAAAGCAGAAAAATCCTTACCCAGCCATCAGATAATTATAGCGAGCAAGCAAGCAGGCGAACTGAGCATCAAGGGCAGCGTAACAGACGCTACCACCGACGAGCCGTTGGTGGGCTGTTCGATTCTTGTGAAAGGAAGCAATCGAGGGGTAAATACCGATGTCAACGGAAAATTTACGATTAGTGCGGATGAAAAAGCCGTTTTGGTTGTGAGCTATGTAGGCTACAACAAGCAGGAAATTGCCGTGGCTGGTCGTGCCAATATCCAAATCAAAATGGTGGCAAACAGTGCAGCATTAGAACAAGTAATTGTTATCGGGTATGGCAGCACGACGCAAAAAGACGTAACAGGCTCGATGAAGTCTATTAAAGAAGGTGCTTTCAATAAAGGGATTATCAACTCGCCAGAGCAGTTATTGCAAGGCAAAGTAGCAGGGGTAAACGTAACTTCTGCCAGTGGCGAACCCGGTGGAACACAAAGTATTACGGTGCGTGGCCCAGGTGGTGTACGTACAGGTAGCACGCCTTTGTTTGTGGTAGATGGACTCGCCCTCGACAACTCTAGCACGGGTGGGGCAACCAATCCTTTAAACTATTTGAACCCACAAGATATAGCCTCCATAGATGTATTGAAAGATGCCTCAGCTACAGCTATTTATGGTGCACGTGGGGCTAATGGCGTGATTTTGATTACGACCAAAAAAGGAAAAGCAGGTACTTCGTCGCTTACCTATAATGTTGATTATGGTATTTCTACAATGGCTCGCCCTTTGTCGGTATTTAGTGCCGACGAATACCGCAAGCAAGTGGTAGCTGTAGGGGGAGTACTCGAAGACCTAAAGGCTTCTACCGACTGGCAAAAAGAAGTTTCGAGAACGGCCATTACACAAAATCATAACCTTTCGTTTAGTGGAGGCAGCGACAAGCTAACGTATTTTGGTTCGTTCGGTATCCAAAACCAAGAAGGTATTATCAAAAATAGCCAACTTAACCGTTATTCTGGTCGTATCAACGCAACACAAAAGCTTTTGCAAGACCGCCTCACGGTAGATGTAAACCTCAGTGCTTCGCAAACTTACAACGAGCGTCCGCCGATTGGGTCTGTATTGGGCGGTGCTATTGCCACCAACCCTACTTATCCTGCATACAACAGCGACGGAAGCATTTATTTGTATCAGTCAGGCACAAACCCTTTGTTGTCGCTCAAACTCGAACAAGACGCTACTACCATCACTCGTATTGTAGGAAATATCAGTCCGTCCTTGAAAATCATCGACGGCTTGGTTTATAAACTCAACTTTGGTATAGACAATGCTAGTTCTGCCCGTGATTTGCGTTCGTTGGCCAATGCTGTGCCTTTGCAAGAAGGACGTTTAGAAACCATCAATACTTATAATAATAACAAGCTGATAGAGAATTATTTAACCTATAGTAAAACGCTATCGGCTCATAGTTTTTCAGCTTTGTTGGGGCATTCTTATCAGAAGATATTCTTACAAGGACGTGCGTACAGCATCAACAAATTCCCAATTTCCGACATCGACCCTATTTATAATCCAGGTTTAGGACAAGAGCTTACCCTTGCCAATAACAAGCCGTCGGGTTACGCACTCATCAATGAATTACAATCGTTTTTTACGAGGGTAAATTACCAATACAAAGACAAATATTTGGTAACTGCCACGTTGCGAGCAGATGGTTCTTCTAAATTTGGAACAAACAACAAATACGGTTATTTCCCTTCGTTTTCATTGGGCTGGCGTTTGTCGGAAGAAGCTTTCTTGAAAAATACAGCCATCAGCGATTTAAAACTACGTGCTGGTTGGGGTAGAACAGGAAACCAAGAAATTCCGTCTAAAATTACGCAAGCACGCTTTACCTCGGTGGTATCTTCTACTACAAGTTATCCTTTGTCTGAGTCGAATACCTCACCTGCGGGTACTTCATACACTCGTTTGGCCAATCCTAATATTCAATGGGAACAGTCAACTCAAACCGACTTAGGGCTTGATTTCTCCTTCTGGAAAGGGGCACTTTCGGGTACAATAGATGTATTCCGTAAGGTTTCGGGCGATATTCTTTTAGAAGTTATCCCGTCGGACCCTGTACAACCAGCAGGTACTTATTGGACAAACGTATCGGATATGACCATTACCAACAAAGGTTTAGAGCTAGACCTTAGCTACAAGCATAACGCCAGCAATGGTTTGAGCTACGAAATTGGTGGAAACATCACGTTTATTGATAATGTCGTGAAAAACTCGCCTTATTCGGTAATTCCTTCGGGTTCGGCTTCGGGTTCGGGGCTTACCTCTGCAACCATCAACGGCTACGTGAATGATGCCCCTATTGGTGCTTTCTTCTTGAAAGAATTTACAGGCTTCGACGACAAAGGCGTAAGTACTTATCGTGATGTTGACAACGACGGACAAGTAACCGACAAAGACCGCATCGTGGCAGGAAGTGCGTTGCCCAATAAACAATTCAATTTCTTCGGAAAAATTGCCTACAAAGGCTTCGACTTGGCTGTAAACTTCAACGGCGTTTCGGGCAATAAAATCTATGACAATACCGCCAATGCCAATTTCTATAAATTACGCCTCTCTAAAGGCATTAATACCACGCCAGAAGCCATTGCTTTTGCACAAGAATCAATCAACAATGCCGCTCCCGTTTCGACACGATTCTTGAAAAACGGTGCATTTTTACGCCTCAATAACCTATCGCTTGGCTACAACCTTAATCCGCAAAGTATTGGCTTGAAAGACTGGGTGCGTAACATCCGTTTGAGCGTAACTGGACAAAATTTATGGGTATTGACAGATTATGATGGCTACGACCCCGAAGTGAATACCGACCGTACCATCAATGGTATCACGTCTTATGGTATTGATTACTTGAGTTATCCTAAAGCCCGCACGGTGATGTTTGGCTTAAATGTAACATTTTAATTAACAAGATTTTATGAAAAAGAAAATAATCGCATTTAGTACATTGCTGTCGATACTTGCCCTTGGCAGTTGTACTTCGCTCGAAGAGCAAGTCCTCGACGAGTCGTTTACGTCAAGCCTTTCGGCCAATGCCATTGCCGACGGAGCTTTATCGCCTGTGTATGCCTTATTACCTAACGTATATTTGCATACCAATTACTTTGCCTTACAAGAAATCTCCACCGATGAGGCTATTTTACCTTATAGAGGAGGCACCGACTGGGGCGATAATGGTATTTATTTGGCTTTGCACCGCCATACTTATACCAGCACCGACCCTAACATCAGAAACACTTGGGGCTTCTTGTTACAAGGAATTTCAAGAGCTATTTCGGCGATGAATACCTTGCCCACTTCGACATCAGCTTCTGCGAAGGTATATCTTGCCGAAGCAAGAGGGATGAGAGCCTTTTATAACATGCTCACTTTGGATATGTTTGGCGTAGCATTTGTAAAAAATGACATCGGCGAAACCTCTAAAATCATCAGAGGAAACGAAGCCGTTGAATACATCAAAAACGAATTTTTAGCCGTCGAACCCGACCTTGCTACCAATGTTGGGCCTGGTCGCCTGACCAAAGGGGCTGTATGGGGCTTGTTGGCTCGTTTGTACCTCAACGCCGCCGTTTATCGTGACCCTTACAGTGCTACGGTAGCTTTCAAAAATGAAGATTTAGATAAAGTAATTGAATATACCGACAAAATTATTGCATCGGGACAATACCAGCTTTCAAACGATTACTTTGCGATTTTCAACTCTGATAACCATACCAACAAAGAGCTTGTGTTTGCCGTTGACCAACGAGCCGAAGTAAATGGACACAACCGTCTGGCGTATTTCTCGCTCTCTGGCGACCAGTTCCCTTTGCCAGCTTTCCCAAGTGCCAACGGAACCGACGGCCCAGCCATTACGTCAGATTATTACAGAACATGGGCGAATGCCTACGCTCCGCAAGACCCTTCGGTGGACCCTCGTTTTTATAAGCAAAACCTTTCGATTTATTCTAACCCTGCCGATTCTTGTGTAGCAGCCGAAAACTTCAACATCAACCGTGGGATTTTGAGAGGACAACAGTATGGTTTGATTCGTAAAAATGGCGTTTTCTTGAAATGTCCCGATGGTAAAATGAAGGTAGGAAAACTCTACAACGATACTCGTAACAAACCCACATTGCCCGTTAATTTTACCGAGCAGGTGGACTTTACGGTCGAAGGCAGTAATTACAGCACGGGTTATCGTGTAGAAAAATATGAGTTTAGTAAAAAATCGTCGTCAGGTCGTAACCTTGGCGATGCCGATATTGTGATTATCCGTTTGGCCGATGTATATATGATGCGTGCCGAAGCCAAATTGAGAAGAAGCAACGATGCTGCCTCGGCTCTTGCCGATGTAAACACCGTAAGAGCCTCTCGTACTAGCGCAACGCCACCGCCAGCCCTTACGAGCATGAATTTGGAATTGCTCTACAGAGAAAGAGGTTTTGAGTTTTATTGGGAAATGTTGCGTCGTACCGATATGATTCGTTTTGGTAAATACGAAGATACATGGACAGAAAAAAGCAATACCGACCGAAACAAAAGAATCTTCCCGATTCCACAAACGGCCATTGATGGGGCTTCAAACTTGCCTGGATATTTGTCGCAAAATCCTGGATACTAAGTATGAATGCTGAATTATACGTGCGGAATTGTGAGTTAGTGTTTTGATTTTCAAGAATTTATCTTCTATTTTAATCTAACTTAATGTTGAATTGAAATGAAGTGTAAATACCTGAAAAATAACATTTTAGATTCACAACTCCGCACGCACAATTCATAATTTGTACTTGGGGCTAAGAACTTTAAAATTCTTATTTTCAACCCATTGCTACGCCTTTTTTCTGATTTGGATGATATTGACAAAAAATGAAAATGCCATAGAAAAATAAATATAGCCTTTCGGAATATGAAAGCCGAACCCTTCGGCCATCAGTGCAATTCCTACCATAATCAAGAAACATAAGGCTAAGATTTTGAGCGAAGGGTGTTCGTTGATAAAATTACTAATTGCTCCAGACACACTCAGCATAATCGAAATAGACACAATTACGGCGACATACATTACCCAAAGCTCATCTACCAAGCCAACGGCTGTAATGATACTATCGACCGAAAACACCAAATCGAGCAAGATAATTTGACCAATAATTTTCCGAAAAGATTTGGCTACATTAGGGGTATGAATGTCATGCTCTTCGGTTTTCTCAAAAATCTCCTTGTTGCTTTTGTACAGTAAGAAAAGCCCTCCAAGTATCAGAATCAAATCTTTTCCCGAAATTTCATTGCCCGAAATCGTAAATAGCGTTTGGTCGAGCTTCATAATCCAGCTAATACCTGCCAGCAAAACTAAACGAGAAATCAAGGCTAAACTAAGCCCAAGAGTACGGGCTTTTTGTCGGTTTTCTTTGGGGAGCTTGTCGGTAAGAATAGAGATAAAAATGATGTTGTCGATACCCAGTACAATTTCAAGCACAATCAGGGTAACGAGCGATACAATTACTTCGGTAGTCATAAGTTGTTGTTGTATATGGTTTACCTGCTCAACGCCTAAAGCCCCTTGAATGTTGGACAGATTGTTTTGAATGGTATATTTTGTTTTTAAATGGACTACAAGCGTGTTTATTGGTAGGCTCAAGAAAATCTTTCATTTCTTTTAAGTTAAAGGAAAGATTAATAATTTACTTCCATCAAAAACAAGCCCTCGGCTGGTACAGAACGACCCGCTTTTTGGCGATTTTTTTGTAAAATAATCGCTTCAAAATCTTCGAGCGAAATTTTGCCTAAACCGACCTCCAGTAAAGTACCTACAATGGCTCGTACCATGCCTCTGAGAAAGCGATTGGCTTTGATATGAAACACCAAAAGCTCGTCGGATGGCTGTTGCCAGTGTGCTTCTAAAATTGTACAATTGAAGGTTTTGACATCGGTATGTAATTTGCTGAAACACTCAAAATCATGGTGTCGAAACAAAATTTTGGCAGCGTCATTCATGGCATCAACCGACAAGGGTACTTCAAAATGATACGCCATATTTTGATAAAAAGGCGATTTTGTTCGTAAAATTCTATACTCATATTTACGAGAACTGGCTTCAAAGCGACAATGGTAGTCGGAGGCAACGGAAAAAATTTGACTTACGACAATATCTTTGGGAAGAATTTTGTTGAGTTTGTACAAAAAACCTTGAATTGGTGGAAAAACTGCTTCATATTCAAACTGGGCAAATTGCTGTTGGGCGTGTACGCCGGCATCGGTGCGACTGCTCCCCGTAAGTTCGATAGGTGTTTTCAACAATATAGAAAGTCCTCGTTCTATTTCGCCTTGCACGGTTTTGGCATTTTGCTGAATTTGCCAACCACAATAGTTTGTTCCCAAATAGGAACATTCTAAGAAATATCTCATAATAGATTATCTGGAAAAATCTTTTTTCGCTGCACAATAAATTTAAAAACCTATTCACAAGCGAAAACAAGCCGTTTACATACTAAAAACAAACTTTAACACTAATTAATGGTTGCAAAAACAAAATTTTTTATATATTTGTAATGAAAACTTATCTAATAGGTTAGTGATCAAATAATAGCAAGAAGCAATATGGCAAAGCTGTAAGGTAAGTACCTTACAGCTTTCTTTTTTCTCTCGGAGCTCTAACAGGCGTTTTGGGCTAATGATTAAATTGGTTTTTCAATCACAAAATTATGATTGGTATAAATACATATATCGGCGGCGATAGTTAAGCCTTCTCTCACCATTTCTTCGGCTGTAAGATGGGGGGCGTGTTTTTTGAGTGCCAAGGCTGCCGATAAGGCATAGTTACTTCCCGAGCCAATCGACGCAATGCCATTTTCGGGTTCGAGTACATCGCCTGTGCCAGAAATAATCAAGGCTTCTTCGTTGTTGGCTACAATCATCATGGCTTCGAGGCGACGCAAATAACGGTCGGTACGCCAATCTTTTGCCAGTTCGATACTCGCTCTTTTCATATTTCCGCCATAAGCATTGAGCTTTTCTTCAAAACGTTCGAGCAAGGTAAAGGCATCGGCTGTAGAGCCCGCAAAACCCGTTACAATTTTTCCTCCGAGGAGTTTTCTGATTTTACGTACATGATTTTTGGCTACGGTACTGCCCATTGTAGCTTGTCCGTCGGCTCCAATAGCCACTTCGCCATTGTGTACAATCGCCAAGACGGTTGTTGACTTGATTTTTTCCATGATATTTTTACTGAATAAGTGCTTAGACAAATTTATTCATGGCATGACTCAAATCATAAATTACTGATAATGAGTAAGTTGTTTCCAGTCATGCCATGAATATTATGCTCACTAATTTCATATTGGTACTTAGCCATAAAAAAAGAAAGATGAAAGCTCGAAAAGAACTTTCGGCTTTCATCTTTCTAGGAATGATGCTTTATCTTAAACCAATAACTTGATTGGGTCTTCGAGCAATTGCTTAAACGTTTGTAAGAACGCCGCACCTGTTGCACCATCTACTGTACGGTGGTCGCAAGTGAGTGTTACTTTCATCACGTTAGTTGCGTAGAATTGGCCATTTTTCACACCTACGGTTTCTTTGATGCCACCAACAGCCAAGATACAAGACTCTGGTTGGTTGATGATAGACGTAAATTCGTCGATACCAAACATACCTAAGTTACTTACAGTGAAAGTATTACCTTCCCAGTCTTTTGGTTGTAATTGTTTGTTTTTGGCTTTTCCACCCAAATCTTTTGCTTCTGCCGAAATTTGCGAAAGCGATTTGGTATTAGCAAAACGAATCACTGGCACGAGCAAGCCATCTTCTACCGCTACAGCCATGCCAATATGTACATGGTGATTGATACGGATTTTATCGCCCAACCAATAAGAGTTTACTTTCGGATGCTTGGTCAATGCTACAGCTACAGCTTTGATTACCATGTCGTTGAATGAAATTTTCACAGGAGAATATTCATTCATCGAAACACGAGCAGCCATTGCTTTGTCCATGTTGATTTCCATGGTCAAATAGAACTCAGGAGCAGAGAATTTCGATTCCGACAAACGACGGGCAATCGTTTTACGCATCTGGTTCACAGGGAATTCTTCGTAGCTTTCTTGTCCTAATACAACGGCAGGAGCAGGCGTTGAAGCAGCCTTGGCAGGTGCTGGAGCAGGTTTAGCGGCAGGAACAAAGCCGTCGATGTCGGCTTTAACGATGCGACCATTTTCGCCAGAACCTTTTACTTCGTTGAGGTTGATGCCTTTATCTTTTGCCAACGCTTTTGCTAAAGGAGAAGCCTTCACACGACCGTCGGCAGTAGCTACAGGAGCAGCTTCGGCTACTGGAGCAGGAGCGGCGGCAGGAGCAGGCGTAGCACTTGGAGCAGCACTAGCGGCTGGTGCAGGAGCAGGACTACCACCTTTCAATAAAGCTTGGAAATCGGCACCAGGCTCACCAATCACAGCAATTACGTCGTCCACTGCAACGGTTTTGCCTTCTTCGATACCAATATACAACAAGGTACAAGGAGCGTATTTTGTAATATCAATGAAGTTGTCGAGGTCAAACTCCATTGTCGCTTTATCTGTTTCGATTTCAGCCAACAACGCTTCACCAGGCTTAATTACATCGCCTACTTTACGAAGCCACGACACCAACGTACCCTCTGTCATGGTATCGCTCATTTTAGGCATTCCGATGATTTCAGCCTTAATGTTTGACGTATCTACTGCTGGGGCAGCGGCTACGGGAGCAGCAGCTACAGGTGCTTCGGCTGGACTTGCGGCAGGTGCTGCTGGTGCACCTCCTAGAAGATGCTCGTATGCCTCACCATTTTCACCAATAATTGCAATAATGCTATCTACTGGAACAGCCTTACCTTTTTCTAAGCCAATGTATAAAAGTCTGCAATCTTTAAAATTACTCAAATCCATTCTCTCGTCCAAATCAAGCTCCATTGTCGCTTTGTCTGTCTCGATTTCTGCCAAAAGACCATCACCTGGTTTGAGTTGGTCGCCAACTTTTTTGAGCCACTCTGCCACGACACCTTCTGTCATGGTGTCACTCATTTTGGGCATCGTAATAATTTCTGCCATGATTCTTAGTTATAGGAAATTTGTGGTCGAAGCAACGATTGTTGCATCAATCTATAATTGATTAAAGGGATTTTAAAGATCGTTTTTAAATAGATGAGTACAAAGATAAAACACCGTACTCAGCTTGGCAATTTTTTTATTTGTACATTTTACTCAGTAAAAATGATGGTTGTAGCCATTACTTGTACAAATTTCATATATTTAGTTCTCAAAAATAAGCGTAAAGGATTGCTTTCAAAAGCTATATTTGAAAAATATAATTTTGTCTTTTTAAAATAATGTATTTTTGAGCTTTGTACAGGCGTTTATACGCTGAAATTTGCATTATTTTATTATTGCCCCCCTTTTTATTGCACTTTTTCAACACTTCGAGTTTCTAAGTAAACCAAGTAGCCTTCTACCTCATGGTAGCCCATTGCTTGATAAATACGAAGGTATTCTTTTACTTGCTTGGCATGGCTAGGACTTTTTCCGCCTGTTTTATAATCGAGAATGACAATTTTTCTACCCATCTTTACAACCCTATCAGGGCGAAGAGGAGGCTGGTTGGGCCGAAGTATTTCTCGTTCGTTTTTCACAAACCTTTCGTCTATGTCAAAATAAGGACGAATTTCGGGCAAATGAATCAATTCTTGTACTGTTTGCTTCAAAGGCTGCTGCTCGATTTCGGTAATCATGCCTTCTCTTACGAGTGCTTGCGTGGCGGTATCGACATCGGCAATGGTTTTGATTTTGGCAAAAGCCGCATGGATTTTATTGCCGTAATCTTTGCTTTTCTCAAAAGTTGCCAAGTCAAACAACCGTTCTGCCGAATGCCTCAGCCGAATGGTATGGCTGCGTTTGGTCGATTCGATGGCGTTGATGGTCAATACTTGCTCTGGCGTTTTGTGTGTTTGCTCGCCCACATACAGGCTTCCTTCATAAATGCAGTGCGTATCGCCCTCTGCTGGAATCTCCGGACAGTCGAGGTATTGATACAGCAAGCCGCCCACGGTTTTGTCAAATTTAAAAGTATCTTTATTGACAACCATGTACAGGCGTTCTTTAGGACGTGTGAGGGCCACATACAGCATATTGAGGCTTTCGAGGAAAGTGGCTTCTTTCTCGGCGGCGTACTGTTGTGCTACGCTGGTTTGCTCTAAATCCTTAACCATTGCCAAGGGTGCAGCCGCCAAATACTTGGTTTGCTCGTCGCCTTCGAGGAGCAAAGCAGGCAGTATGGGCTTGCTCAAATCGAACCAAGTGCTTGAATGCAAGCCTGTGTCGGTAGTCCAATGACAATACGGAATGATTACCACAGGAAATTCTAATCCCTTCGATTTATGTACGCTCGTGACGGTAACGGCTTCTTGTCCGGCTGGCGACGAAATAGACAAGCTATCTTTTTTATGTTCCCAAAAACGGATAAAGTCCGTTAAATGCGTACTTTTCGTCTGTTGAAATTCGAGTACTACATCTAAAAAACGAAAGATAAAATCAAGGGCTTTTTGATGATTGAATAACTCGAATGTTTGCAAAAGTGTTTCGGCAATTTCGTACAGGCTCATCTGCTGAAGTGCCGCAGGATTGAGGGGTTTTTCCAACAACGTGCAGTAAGCCAGTAAATTACCTTCGTCTATAACACTTTTGATAAAATTGTTTTGCTCGGTATCGGGAATACTATTTTTGAGTAAACGATAATATAAATACACACCTTCGTACTTTGCCAAGGCATTGTCTGGATTTTGCAAAATCCGCATAATTGCCATCACAAAATTCAACTCATCGCAACCACCCAAACTCAAAGAATCGGACGAAATCACGGGAATTTCATGTTCTTTTAAATGATTGGCGACCGTTCGGGCATCGAGGTTACGGCGACACAAAATGGCTATATCGCTGTAGGTAAAGCCAGCCTCTAAGGCTTCTGTCATGATGTCGTCGATTTTACGCAACATCACGGTATCGGTTTCTTTGCCCGCCACCCAATCAATTTGTACGTGTCCTTTGCGTCGGTTGGGGTCGTCTGTTTTTTTGTGGGCAGGAATCGCCTGAGCAAAATGCTCGTCATACACCTGTGGCAACGACGGTGCTACGGCTTGGCATTCGGGATGATTTTTGACAAACGTAAAAAAGTCGTTGTTGAAGTTAATCACTTCGGGCGAACTTCTGTAATTGGTATTGAGGTTTGCAGGTGTGAGGTAATGGCTAATATTGGCGTAGCGTTCATGCACGAAGGCATCGGGCTCAAACTCGCCAACCAAGGCACCAATATTTTTTTTATGCAAATGCACAATCAGGTTCATTTCGCCACCCCTGAATCGGTAAATAGATTGTTTGGCATCGCCTACTGCCAGATTGAAATGCCCACTCGCCAAGGCGTTTTCTATCAAAGGCAAAAAATTATGCCATTGCAGCGTAGAAGTATCCTGAAACTCATCAATCAAAATATGGTTGTAGCGTTCGCCTAATCTTTCATAAATAAAAGGCACAGGCTCATTACTGACAATATCCAAGATTTTACGGTTAAATTCAGAAATATGGATTTGTCCCGTTTCTTGTTGAATAGCGGCAATTTCTTGCTTGAGTTGGGTCAATAAAGCCAGTTTTTTGAGTTGCTTTAACACCTCTTTGTACAAAAAACTCAGGGGTTTGAGCGTTTGCTGGGCATCGAGCAATTGACTGCCCAAATCGGTGAGCATACTTCCAATACTTCCGATAGCCGCCACCATACTTTTGCTTGCCGTTTTGCTATGCCAAGTATTGCTTTCGATGGCATCGAGGGTGCGTTTGCCTGCGTCTTTAAAGATTTGTCCTTCGGCAACTTGTACGAAAAAGCCAAAACTTCCACTGCGTTTATAAGGAAAATCATCAACCGAAAGTCCGTTTTCGGTGGCTAAATCTAGGGCATTTTGGGCGATAGATTGCAGGATTTCTTTCGCTTCTTGTTGGAAAGCTTTGATTTGTTGTTCTATTTGTAAAAAATCGTTGGGGTTTAATCCTGCCAAAGCCTCAATATTTTGTTGGAATTGGTCGAATAAAAGATTACGACCAAAATTGGCAATTTCGTTGGCTAAGTTATTCCAAGAACGCCCCTCAATTGCCTTTTCTAGGGCAAAGCTTTTGATGGCTTCGGTGAGTTGCTCGTAAGTATCGGTATTCGTTTTTTGTAAAAGTGCTTCAACCGCCGCATCAAGTAAAACGTCTGATTCGAGGTTTACTTCAAAATTAAAAGGAAAGCCCAACTCTTCGGTAAAAGCACTTACGATGCGTTGCACAAACGAGTCGATGGTGGATACCGAGAAATTGGCGTATTCATGAATGATATGTTTGAACGTTGCCGAAGCCCTTTGTCGTAGGGTAGGAGCGTCAATGTCGATGCCTTCGGCTTGTAACTCAGAAAGAATTTGCTCAAAAAGTCCTTGGGAAGCCTGTAGTTCTTGGGCATCCTGACTAGAAAACTGGCGTAAATACAACAAAATACGTTCTTTCATTTCGCCAGCCGCTTTGTTGGTAAAAGTTACGGCCAAGATATGATTGAAGTACCAAGGCGAACGAGAACGCAAGGCTAATTTGATATATTCTTTAGCCAAGGTATAAGTTTTGCCCGACCCTGCCGAGGAGGAATATATTTTAAATTGGTGATGACTTACTTGCATACATTATGGCTTTTAAAAACGACTCCCTGCTTTTTGTTCGGGAGCAAATCCATTGCAATTTATCAAAGATAAGGCATATATTTACTGTAAAAATAAGGATGGGCTACGATTTTGCCCAAATAGTTACCTTCGACATTGCGTTGAACAAAACCTAACTTTACGAAATGCCCCCACTCATCACCAACGATGCCGTTGTATTAGGACTTTTATTAGCCGTCATTGCTTTTACTTTTTACACGTCGGCCTTGCCTTCTCGTTTTTGGCAAGGCTTTTACAGGGTTGTCCCTGGTATTTTGGTATGCTATTTTGTGCCAGGCTTGCTCAATTCTTTTGGCATTATTTCAGGCGAAAAATCCAAGCTATATGAGATTGCTTCTAAATACCTTTTGCCTGCTTGTTTGGTTTATTTTACTATCAATATCGACTTTCGGGCTTTACGGCAGTTAGGACCTAAAGCACTTGTCGTCTTTTTGGCAGGCTCGTTGGGTGTAATGATAGGTGGGCCTGTGGCTTTGTGGTTGGTCAAGCAATGGATGCCCGAAGCTGTGGCAGGTGATACTTGGCGAGGGCTCGCTACCATTGCGGGCAGTTGGATAGGCGGTAGTGCCAACCAAACGGCATTGAAAGAAGTGTTTCAGCCAAGTGCGGCGGTTTTTTCACAAGCCATAGCGATAGACGTGGTTACGGCAGAACTGTGGTTGGCGGTATTATTATATGGGGTAGCCAACGCCAGCAAACTAGATAAATGGCTTGGTGCCGATACCAAGGCAGTAGAAGAAATTCGCCTAAAAATGCAAGCCGAAGCCGCCCAACACCAACCCACCATGCAACTGACCTCATTACTTTGGGTGTTATTGGTCGGCTTTGGTGCAACCGCCTTAGCACATACCTTAGCCGATGTGATAGTGCCTTTTATCAAAAATCATTATCCCGAACTAAACAAATACAGCCTCACTTCTACCTCATTTTGGCTTATTAGTTTAGTGACACTCATAGGGCTAGTATTATCGCAAACACCCGTCAAAGGCATTGAGAAAGCAGGTGCTTCGGTGATAGGCTCTTTATTTTTATACCTGTTGATTGCAACGATTGGGATGCAAATGAACATTGTAGCGGCACTCGACAAGCCTGCACTGTTTTTGGTAGGTATTATTTGGATGCTCTTTCATGCAGGGTTTACGTTGGTGGCGGCGTATCTGACCAAAGCACCTTTCTTTTTTACAGCCGTTGGGTCGCAAGCCAATGTGGGCGGAGCGGCTTCGGCATCGGTTGTGGCGGCGGCATTTCACCCTTCTTTGGCATCGGTAGGCGTATTGTTGGCTATTCTGGGCTATGCACTTGGTACATACGGGGGCTATCTTACGGGCTTAGTAATGCAGTGGATTATGGAATAATTTTGTAAAAAATACAAATCAGAAGAATATTTTGTTTTGCGTTTTATGTGTATTTATTCTTCATTTATGTACATAAAATAATTTTTCGTGTACTTTTTTCATAAAAAAGATTTATAAGGAAAGAAAATTTTACAACAAAATAATACGTTTTCTTGTTTGAAAATCAATGAATTGTCTTATTTTTACGTGATAAAACTTCCTTTGTAGAATTATGAAAACCATACAAAAAATTGTCCTAAGTGTAATAGTTATTACAGCTTTTGTGCTGTTTGTTGCCTTATTTCTACCCAAGGAATATATGGTGCAACGAGAGATTGTGATTAATCGTCCTTCGACGGAGGTGTTTGACTACATCAAGTATTTGCGTAATCAACACCAGTTTAATGTGTGGACTTCTGAAGACCCACATACGAAAAGTACTTTTTCGGGACGTGATGGAACGATTGGCTTTGTGTCGGCTTGGGAAAGCGAAAATGGAAAAATCGCCAAAGCCGAACAAGAAATTGTGCATGTGATTGAAGGCAAAAGCATCGACACGCAAATTCGCTTGCATGAGCCTTACGAAACGGTAGTGCCAACTTATATGCTCACCGACTCGATGGAAACCAACAAAACCAAAGTATTATGGGGCATGAAAGCCAAAATGCCGTACCCTCGTAATATTACTTTGTTGTTTTACAATGCGGAGGCTGCGGTAGGCAAAGATTTGGAAAAAAGCTTACATAACCTCAAACGGATTATGGAAGTTGACCGAGGATTTGACAATGAACAACTCGGTATGGTAACTAATCAGTAAAATTATTGAGTGAATTGTGGTTGAGTGATTTAAGTAACAATGCAAAATTATATTAGCTCCGCATTGCTACTTAAATCACTCAACTGCCCTACTTCTCCAACAAACGCTCGTATTCGTCCAAAAAGCGTCCTCCCACAGGAATTTCGATATTACCAATCATGATTTTTGACTTCTGAAATGCCGTAATTTTATCTATCGAAACGATGTACGAATTATGAATTCGGCTAAATAAATGCGTTGGCAATTTGGCTTCCATTGCCTTCAAATTGGCACGGGTAAGTATCGGACGGCTTTCGTGCTGCACGTAAATTTTTACGTAATCTTTTAGCCCTTCTATAAAAAGAATGTCTTGAAATGGAAGCTTTATTTTCTTGTAATCGGCATTAATAATGATAAAATCTTGTGTGTGAGTAACAGGGCTTGGTATTGGCTCTGGAATTTCTTTGTTGCGTAAATTAAACAACTCATAGGCCCGATTAGTGGCTTTCAAAAACCTATCAAACGGAATGGGCTTGAGCAAATAATCGACAATTGCCAAATCATAACCTTCTAAGGCATACTGCTGATACGCCGTGGTAAAAATAACCATCGGCGGCTGACGCAACGCCTTGAGAAATTGAATGCCCGTTAGCGTAGGCATTTGAATATCTAAAAACACCAAATCTACTTGCCCTGTATTGAGTAAATCCCATGCTTCAAACGGACTCGAAAAGGTTTTGACCAACTGCAAATAAGGTATTTTTTGTATATCATCCGCTATGATTTGCAAGGCAAAAGGCTCATCGTCGATGGCAATACAACGCATGAGCGAAGGGTTTTCTGTGAGCATAAGTAGCAATGCAAAATTATGAATTATAAATGATGAGTTTGTCCTTGCACAATAGATTGCCTACGATTGATTCTTAGAATAATCACAAGGCACAACACTGTCTTTACTGGTTTATAACTGAATCCAAAGGTCTATTTGAAAAAAGTTTTCTTGTTGCATGAGGTACAGCGTATGTTTATCAGGATAATGCAATGCCAAGCGTTTGCGTACATTTTGTAAGCCAATGCCCGAATCTTCGGTTTGTGAACTGGCAAAAACAGGATTATGTGTATGAAAATGTAGGCGATTTTCTTCCACAACAATACTAATAGTTATTTGGCTTTTTTCAAACGAATGGATGCCATATTTAAAAGCATTTTCGACCATTGGAATAAAAAGCAGGGGTTCTATCAAAAAACGTTCGACATCGCCACTAAAGGTAAAGTTCACTTGCGTTTGGTCGGTCAGACGCATTTTTTGTAAATCTATATAATCTTGTAAGTAGTTGATTTCCTGAACTAAAGCTACCTTTTCACTTTCAGAATGATACAACATATACCGTAATAATTGAGATAATTTTACGATGGCATCTTCGGTGGTATCGGCTTTTTTACGGGCCAGCCAACGAATATTATTTAGGGTATTGAAAAGAAAATGAGGACTAATTTGCAATTTCAGCACAGCCAATTCTGCGGCTACTTTTTCTAACACAATTTGCTGTTGCGTATCGTAGGTTCTGACACGGTCTTGCCACAGCACCAACAACGAGCTTGTTACAATAGTAAAAAAATAGCTCAATACTCCTGAGAAAATTTGCGGAAAAGGCAAAGGAGGTTTGGGCGGTGGGTTAGGCATTAAAGGAATACGGGGCATATCATTTCGGGGCAATGGTCGTTCCATCATGGGGTTACGAGGAATGATTTCGTTCCATAAAATATTACACGTAACGACCAATAACAGTCCCAAAAAGATAAGTCCAACAAAAAGACGGGTACGTTTTTTGAGTAAAAACTTTGGCGAAAGTACAAGTAAATTGAGGTAAAAAACACCTACAAGTAGCACGTTATTAGATAATTGCGAAGAGAAAAAATGTACAATATTTTTTAACGTAAAAAAATGACTAGGTATCACCATCAAAGGCATAGAGAAAAAGATGCTCCAACCCAAGAGATGAAAAAATATGGTATATTTATCAATTTTCTGTAACATACACGCATGAAGGAATGATAAGTGAAATGTCTTATAATAGCACAGTAAAATAACACGCCAAACAACAGAATACAAGGCGAAATCACTGAAAATAACGGCTAAACCTTAAAAATTTGCGTAGAGTGTATATGAATAATACAATTTTGTAGATACACTCCTCTCGGCTCAGAAGAATCTACAGATACGATTCATTGTTCTATTTGTCTGTACAAAACTGCCTTTTCTTTACGTATTTTGGGTGACAATCAGACCTTTATCATATATTCGCCATGAAGCATCGCCCCTTTCTACTGAGCTTGATTTTATTCTGTTGGATGCACCGCATTGTTGCCCAACAAATGCCTAATTATGCCCTTGTTTTTCCTGAAAATCAGGTAAATACCCTCGAAATAGCCATCTCCAAAGCCGACTGGGATAGCATACAAGTAGATATGAAAAATAAATTTCATACAGCATTTGGACAAATGGGGAAGGGGATGTTTGGCCCTCGTGATGGGCAAGCCATGCCTCCCGACCGTCCGCAGGGAATGCCACAAGGCGAAAAAATGGGCGAAGGACCTTTGCGTTTAGGCAACGATACCGAGCCTCGTTATGTTGAAGCACAACTCAGTTTTAAAGGAAAACAATGGACAAAAGTTGGTTTTAGGCTCAAAGGAAATTCGAGCTTGATGAGTTCTTGGGGACAAGGGATTTATAAATTTCCTTTTCGTTTAGATTTTGGGAAATACGAAAAAAATACCTTTGGGGGCTTTACAGAAGTATCTATGTCGCCTGCTTTTCATGATGCCTCTTTGGTCAGAGAAAAATTGGCGAGCGATATTTTTAGAGAAGCAGGCATTGCTACCGCTCGCACGGCTTTCTATAAAGTCTATATCAACTTTGGCGAAGGTAAAAAATACCTAGGAATTTATACGATGGTAGAAGTGATAGACGATACGATGATTAAAACCCAATTTGGCAGTGATTCGGGCAATATTTATAAGCCAGAATCCAATTTTCAGCGTTTTGTAGAGCGACAATTTGAAAAGAAAAACCATAAAAAACAACACAATTGGAACGACGTACAAGCCTTTATCAAAGCACTTAACGATAGCACTCGCCTTCAACAACCAGCACTTTGGCGAGCCAACTTAGAGAAAACCTTTGATGTAAACTATTTTTTGAAGTGGCTGGCTGTCAATACCGCCATGAGCAATTGGGATACGTATGGTGCAATGGCACATAATTTTTATCTGTACAACGCTCCCCAAAGGGGCTTCGTGTGGATTCCGTGGGACAACAACGAAGCCATGAGCGAGAACAGTATGCCGCCGCCTTTTATGGCTCAAAATAACCCAACACGCCAAGGCGAGCCCCCACAAGGATTGCAGCCATCAGCAGACCAAACCCACAATTCGCCTCGTATGAATGAAGGAACAATGCCTCCTCGCCAAGGAGGTGGGCCAATGATGGGCAGAAGTTTGGCTTTAGACCTCAAAAATGTGCCTTCACAATTTGTCTTAATTACTTACTTAATCGCCGACCCTGTATATGGAGAAACTTATAAACGGGCCGTAGCACAGTTTAGAAAGCAAACTTGGCAAGTGAAGGCATTACAACAAAGAATTACGACGATGGAGCAATTGCTCAAGCCTTGGGTAATGGGCGACGAGCAAGAAACACCCCCTTACTCACATTTGAGCAAGCCAAGTGATTTCGCCACAGGCATACAGGCGTTGAAAGACGCTATCGAAAAAAGAGCCAAGCTCATAGACAGTTTTTTGTTACAGGAACATGCCAAATAAGCATTTTTCAGCATACACCTCTTTTTGAATGTTATAGTAAACGGACTATAGGGAGTTAGCAAAGCGTTTGCGAGCCTTGAGGCATTGCAAACGCTTTCTTTTTATGAAAGTTTTGGCTAATTGCCCAAGCTTCTTTATCTTGCTTTTACCGCAATCAATTTCTAAGAAAAATGCAAGAAGAAAAAAAACTGATTTGGGCTGATAACCTCAGAGCATTGGCGACCGTCGCTGTGATTTTGCTGCATGTAACGGCTTCGCTTGTGTATCAGTACAAACGTGTACCTACAGGCTATTGGTGGCTCGGACATCTGTGCAACAGTGCTGTACGTTTTTGCGTCCCTGTATTCTTGATGCTTACTGGTACATTACTATTGCCTAAAACGTATGAAATTAGACCTTATTTGACCAAACGTTTTACTCGCATTTTAATCCCTTTCCTCTTCTGGAGTATTGTCTATATTTTTTTTAATTGGTGGCTTTTAGGGAAAAAATGGCATTTCGACACCGCTTTTTTCATTTATGCGGCATTACGCCTGAAAGATGGGGCGATGTTTCATCTTTGGTATATCTATACCATTATAGGAATTTACCTGTTTTTACCGATGCTAAGTAAATGGGTTGTAAACAGCAACACCAAAGAAATAGCTTTTTATGTAGCAATATGGCTTATCGTACTGGTCTTTAGAATGCCAACCCTCAAGCCTTTTATGCTTGCTATTGATTGGATGTATTTCTCTGGTTATTTGGGCTTTTTAGTCTTGGGTTATTGGCTGAACAATATACAGTTAAGTTCCTCTCTACAAATGCGTTGGATAGGATTTGGCTTGTTTGTGCTGGGCGTTGTTATCACAATGGTTGCCACTTTTATGATGACACAACAACAAGGCAAACTCAACCAGTTATGCTATGCCTACACCAGTCCGAATGTCGTATTGGCTTCGGTCGGGGTATTTTTGTGGGTCAAGCATAGCGTTTGGTCGTGGCAATGGATACAAAAGATAGTACAGTTGTTGAGTCGGTATAGTTATGGCATTTATCTTTCTCATGCCTTGGTATTGGTATTGCTCAACAAAGCTGGATTGCTATGGAGTTGGGTACATCCTTTGTTGGGCATTCCTGTCACTACTGTGATTTGTGCAGTCCTATCGCTTGGGCTGACATACCTATTGCATAAAATCCCTTTTGGCTCGTGGATTGCTGGGTGAAGTTGTAGCGTAACGTAGCTATCAAAGCCCCAATTTATCCATCAGATTTTTTTGGGCGATGTGGTGTTTTAAGCTTACTTATACCTCTAAAATTTCTCCTACATGTTTTTGGATATTTTTACACAGTTGTAAAAGTGGCAAATCGTTGGCATCGTTTCCAAATGGATTTTCTATCTCTTCGGCAATCAACTCTAAACTGGCTAGTACATAAAATACAAACATAACGACTGGTATTACAATATAACCCAACGTAAATACATAGCCGAATGGTAAAGTCATGACGTAAAAGAAAATGAACTTTTTTAAGAAAACGGTATAGGAAAAAGGAATCGGTGTGTTTTTGATTCGTTCGCAAGCACCGCAACTATCGGTCAATGCACGGATTTCTTCATTCAGGAAAAGAAGTTGTTGTTCGCTGATAATTTTTTGTTGCAAAAGCCCGTTTAGCTCCAGCATGAGTAATTTAGCAATATAATTAGGTTTGTGGAGTTTTGCTTCAATTTTATGAGCCGATACAAAATGCTCACTGTCATGCTGATGTCCTCTTAAATGCCGTTTCAAGGCAAAAACATATTCTACGATTAGCTGATATAGTTGCTGTTTATGATTCGTGTCTGGCACAAGAGCGTTGATTTTTAAGGCAAAATTACGAGAAGCGTTCGTTAAGTTTCCCCAAATTCTACGCCCTTCCCACCAACGGTCATAAGCTGTATTTGTTCTGAAAACCAGCAACATAGAAATAACAAAGCCTAGCATTCCGTGCATTACTGGAATGTTTTTAACGTGGCTGTTGTCGTTGAGTTGGAAAATTTCTACTTCTAAATAAGCGATAAGACCAGCGTACAAACCTATAGCAAGCAACATCGGGAAAAGTTTCCGAAACGTATCGGCTTTGTGTAGGCGAAAAATAAAAGTGAACCAGTCTTTTGGGTTGTAATTAATCATGTTTAGGGTAATTTTTGTTACTTTAAACAAATATACAAAACCTCTTGGATGCAGGTTGAAAAAAGGCATAAAAAATTGTCCGTTAATTGTTGATATGCCAACAATTAACGGACAACGATAAAGATAACCGTAGAAAATTTACAACAAAGCTCTGTCTAAATGCACATAACCGCCATCGACATGAATCAATTGGCCGGTAGTGTGGCTCGACTTTTTAGAAAGTAAAAAAGCAACCATGTTGGCAATTTCTTCTGAGGTTGTCATACGTTTTTCAAAAGGAATTTTTTCTGTAATCTTAGCCAAGGTTTCTTCTGGATTAGGTAACGTTTTAATCCATCGGTCGTACAAAGGCGTATAGCATTCGGCCACCACCAAGGCATTTACTCGAATACCATAAGGTAGCAATTCAACAGCCCATTCTCTCGTGAGAGCATTGCGACCACCGTTGGCAGCGGCATAGGCCGACGTTCCTCCTTGTCCTGTTTCGGCAGTTTTTGACGTGATGTTCACGATACTACCTTTAGACGCTTTGAGGTAAGGCAACGCATGATGTGCCAACAAATAATAATGAATAAGGTTGCTATGCAAAGATTTGATAAAGCGTTCGTAGTTGCCACTTTCTAAGCCAACGCCATCGTTTACGCCAGCGTTGTTGACAAGCCCATCAATGCGACCGAATTTTTCTCCGATGGCTTTAATCACTTGCTCGCAAGCTTCGGGCTGTGTCAGTTCTGCTACAAACGACCATGCTTGGCCACCCGTGGCTTGTATTTTTTGAATAGCTTTTTGGTTATCTTCTTCGTTTCTTCCAACAATTGCTACAAAAGCTCCTTCAAGTGCCAAAACACTAGAAATGCCTTCGCCTATCCCTTTTGCACCACCAGAAACGATGATGACTTTTTCTTTTAAACCTAAGTTCATGAATTGTCTTTGTTTAAATAAGCATGAAAGATTTGGGGACAAAAGCTTGGCAAATAAATCATTGTCCAAGCTTTTGTTTTACACATAATCACCGTCGAAAGTTCGGGTTATAATCTATAAAACTTTGCAGCATTATCTCCGAAAATCTGCTTTTGTTCAAATTTCGTGAAGGTACTGAAGTAAGAAGTCACCAAATCGAGCATTTTATCGTATTCGGCAGCAACCAAGCAAACAGGCCAATCAGAGCCAAACATTAATCGTTCTGTGCCAAAAGCTTTTACTACGGTGTCGAGGTAAGCCGTAAAATCGCTTGGTTTCCAATGTTGCCAATCGGCTTCTGTCACCATGCCCGAAATTTTGCAATACACATTTTCGTGTAAGGCTAGTTTCTGAATAGCTATTTTCCATTCGTCAAGCTCTCCATTTTTGATGTCTGGCTTGGCAATATGGTCGAGGACAAAAGGCTGTTCTGGAAACAATTTGACAAAACGAATGGCTTGTTCGAGTTGGTGATGATAAATAAGAATATCATACGTGAAATTGTAGGCTTCCAGTGCCGCTATACCAGCCCTAAACTTAGGCCTAAGCATAAATTCGGGGTCGCTTTCACCCTGAACAACATGCCGAAAGCCTTTGAGCGTAGGAAATGCTGCGAAATAATCGAGGCGTTCGTCAATATTGTCGGCCATCAAATCAACCCAACCAACCACACCTTTGATAAAAGCGTTCTCTTTTGCCAAGGCAAGCAAAAAATTGCTTTCTTCTTCCGATTGGCTCGCCTGTACAGCCACACAGCCATCGAATTGATGTTTTTGTAAAATAGGGGCTAAATCGGCAGGCAGAAAGTCACGCTGGATGGCCTTCATGTCGTCGTTAATCCAAGCATCTCGAACGGGGTCGTACTGCCAAAAATGTTGATGCGAATCTATTCTCATACGCTTTTGTAATGAAGTATTTGTGCAAAATTATCTTAGACTTTAAAATGTTGTAATGTTCTGAATTTTTCACATTCAAGACTCAACACTCCTAATTCAGCACTCATACTTATCTTTCCCAATTTTTAGCTACTTGCGACGAAGTGCCTAATTGGTCGATACCCAATTCAACTACATCGCCTGCTTTCAAATAAATAGGAGGATTGAAGCCCAAACCTACGCCATGCGGTGTACCTGTTGAAATAATATCGCCTGGCAAAAGCGTCATAAATTGGCTCAAATACGATACCAACGTTGGGATTTTAAAAATCAATTGGTTGGTATTACTTGTTTGGAATTGTTTGCCGTTCACTTTCAGCCACATACCCAAATTATTTACGTCGCTGATTTCGTCTTGTGTTGCCAAGAAAGGGCCAATAGGAGCGAAGCTATCACAACCTTTTCCTTTACTCCAGTTGCCACCTCTTTCTAGTTGGTATTCTCTTTCCGACACATCGTTGTGCAAGCAATAGCCCGCTACGTAGTCTAATGCTTCTGATTCTTCTACATACTGTGCTTTTTTTCCGATAACAAAAGCAAGCTCCACTTCCCAGTCGGTTTTTGTTGAATTTCTAGGAATAACGATAGGGTCGTTTGGTCCTGATAAAGCCGTAGAAGCCTTGAAGAAAATTACGGGTTCGGTTGGCACGGCAGCACCTGTTTCACGGGCGTGGTCGGCAAAGTTGAGCCCAATACATACAATTTTAGAAGGACGAGCCACACATGAACCCAAGCGCTCGCTATCAGCTACTACAGGCAAGCTTGGCTTGGTAGCCAACAAGGCTTCGAGTTGTGCCAAACCCTCGTTTGCGAAAAATGCTTCATTAAAATCTTGAAAATATGCCGATACATCATAACGAACGTCGTCGATAAGAACGCCTGGCTTTTCTTGTCCTACTGCTCCAAAACGAATTAATTTCATACAAATTGAATAATAAATAGTTTGATATTATTGTACTAATGCTTCTAGCATTTGGTCGGCTACCAACTGGTTTCCTACATCGTTCAAATGCACACGGTCGGTCGTCAAAATACCCGATTCTTTGTTGTCAGGGTTATGGTCTTTGTTGTACGCTAAAAATGCTTTTCTTAGGTCAACAAGTTTTACATTATTCTTCGCTGCTATTTTACGAATGATGTTGGCATAATGGTTCATATCGCCATCTTGCGGATTGCTAAAGTCGGTGCGTTCGCCAATAACGGCAGGCGTGCATAAAATTACTTTTGCTCCGTTGGCTTGGATTTTATTGATAAGTGCTTGGTAAAATGCCTCAAATTTGTTGGCATCTGTACCTGTGCCAGAAGTGGTTTTATGCCAAACGTCGTTTACGCCTACATAAATAAACACCACATCAGGCTTTTTTTCTAAAACATCCGACTCTAAACGCAAAAATAAATCATAGACTTTATTGCCTCCAATACCTGCACCAATGAGTTCGTAAGCTTGTTTTTTGCCCTGTTTTTCTAAGGCTTCACCTATTCGCACAATATAGCCATTAGGCTTGACAGCCGCTTGCGTAATAGAATCGCCAAAGAAAATGACTTTTTTCGGCTTATCCACAACAAAAGCAAAGCATAGGCAGACAGCCGCTAATAGGATGAAGGTTTTTTTCATAGTTGACATAGTTATAAGGTTTTAATTATTTAAACGAATAAAGCCCCCGTCAATCGGATAGTCGGAACCTGTGATAAAGCCCGATTCGTCTGAGCAAAGGAACAAGGCCAATTGTGCTACTTCTTCGGGTTTTGCCATGCGTCCGATAGGCTGTGTTGCCGATAATTTGGCAAACATTTCTTCTTCTTTGCCGGGGTAATTTTTTGCAATAAAACCATCAACAAAAGGCGTATGTACCCTTGCAGGTGAAATACAATTACAACGAATATTATCCTTGATATAGTCTTTGGCAATAGATAAAGTCATGGTTAATACAGCTCCTTTCGACATAGAATAGGCAAAACGGTCGGGCAAACCGATAGACGAAGCAATAGAAGCCATGTTGAGAATAACGCCTCCGCCTTGTTGTTTCATCAACGGAATAGCAGCAAAAAGGCAATTGTAAACACCTTTTACATTCACATTAAATACTCTTTCAAAATCGGTCGCCGCACATTTTTCTACATTACCTACGTGGGCAATCCCAGCGTTATTGACTAACACATCAACCTTGCCAATCGCTTCAAAAGTAGCCATCACCTGTGCTTGATTCGATACATCGCAGGCAAATACCTTGGCGTTGCCGCCTGCGGCTACGATGGTAGCAAGAGCGTCTTGCCCAGAAGCCTCAGACAATTCGATAATATTGACGAATGCTCCTTGTTGAGCAAATAGTACAGAAATGGCTTTACCAATGCCACTGCCGCCTCCAGTAATAACAACTGTTTTTCCTTTTAAACTAAACATACGTTTTATTTTTATAGCTTAATAGAAAAGGTCGGAACGTCTAATTTATTGAGCCAACCTCTTCTCTTTTTTGATGATTGTTTTCTTACAAACTTACGCCTCTTCTCCAGAACATAAAGTCGTCTTGTCCTAATTGCATAGCTTTGGTTTCGTATTCGCCAGAAGCTAAACCGATGATATATTCTAAAACCTCTTCACCTACTTCTTCTACTGATTTTTCGCCTTCGATGATTGCTCCGCAGTCAATATCAATGATTTCTGGCAGTTTTTTAGCCAGTATTGTATTGGTGGCGAGTTTTACCATCGGACAAATGGCGTTGCCTGTGGGCGTGCCAAGTCCTGTCGTAAATAATTGAATGGTAGCCCCAGCCCCAGCCATGCCTGTAGTGGCGAGTACGTCGTTGCCAGGTGTACATACCAAATTAAGTCCTTGTTGCGTAGCGTATTGCCCATAGCCCAAGGCATCTACCACGGGCGAAGTGCCTGCTTTTTTGGCAGCCCCGGCCGATTTAATGGCATCGGTAATCAAGCCATCTTTGATATTACCCGGCGAAGGGTTCATGTCGAAACCTGCTCCAACGGCTGCCGCCCTGCGAGCGTATTCTGTCATCAGATAGCCAAATTTTTCGGCCACTTCTGGCGTAACCGAGCGGTTTTGTAATTCTTGCTCTACGCCGCACAATTCTGGAAATTCGGCAATCATTACCTGAGCACCTAAGCCGACCAACAAATCGGCTGTATGACCGATAGCAGGATTGGCCGAAATGCCTGAAAAACCATCCGAGCCACCACATTTAACGCCTACTTTTAACTTACTCAAAGGAGCAGGTTGGCGAGTATAATTGTTGATTTCGGCAATGCCAATAAATGTCTGACGAATGGCATCGGCTAATAATTTCGATTCGCCAAAACCTGTATCTTGTTGTTGTTCAAGCAAATAAAAAGGTTTGTCGAAATTAGGTGAAATAGCCTTGATGGCATCTTGTAGTATTTTTGCTTGTGAGTGCTGGCATCCTAAACTCAGTACCGTAATACCGCCTACGTTTGGATTGACACAGTAGCCAGCCAATAAGCGACAAAGGTTTTCGGAGTCATCTTTGTTTTCGCCACAACCACTTTCGTGCGTCAAAAACTTGATACCGTCCACATGTTTAAAAATACGATTTTGGCGATAATCAGCTTTCTGTTGCGTAAACGGAATGGTTGCTAGGTCGTCTAAAGAAGCACCCGTTTGGTATGCCGATAGTAAGTTATGTACTTGGTCTTGGTAAATATCGGGTTGTGCATAGCCCAGTGCTTTCAAGAAGGCTTGCTTCATGACATTGATGTTGCGGTTTTCGCAAAATACCAAAGGAATCACCAACCAGTAATTTTGTGTACCAACTTGTCCATCGGAACGATGATAGCCCATAAAACTGCGATTAGCCCATTTCGATACATCAGGGGCTGTCCAAGTATAATCTTTGAGTTTTCCTTGGAACGGCTCAGAAGCGTGTTTGAGGTTAAAGGTATGAATCAAACCACCTGCTGGAATGTCCTGTTGGGCTTTTCCTACCAACACGCCGTACATGGTAATAGGCTCTCCCTGTGGCACGTAGTGGATGGTAAATTTATGTTTGGCAGGAATGTTGTCCTGCAATACGATGGTTTGTTCTTCAAACACTACACTTGTACCTTTGGAAAGGTCGGTAAGTGCTACCAACACGTTGTCGGTTGGATTGATTTGCAAAAAAGTTCTTTTCACGGATTTCAAAAACGAAAGTATCTAAGTTGGGAGCTACAAGCAATTGCCGAAAAGTTGGTATGCAGCAGCAATGGCTTCCAATTGATAAGTGATACACTCCGAATTTATACTCTATGCGGTGAAAGATTTTTTGTTTAAGAAAAAGGTACATAACGGTAGGATGTACCATGATGTAAAATGCTGGAAATTTAAGGGAAAATATTAGAAAAAATTGAGTGGAAAAGCATTAGCGGCTTATTCAATTTGGTAAAGGTTGGGCATTGTAAAACGCCCAACTATAGAATAAACGGAGCTTTAGGAAAACTAAGGAATTTCTTCTATATATGTTAATTCAAATGGTTCTGCTGGTCCAACGCTTTGTTTGTAAGTAGCTCTCAACGTTCCACTGATGATGACTTTTAAATTTTCTTTTTTAAAACATACTGGAAAATTTAATGGTGCTAGTAACTTAAATGCCTCTATTTTGCCAATGCCTCTATCTCCCCAGAAGACTTCATCTAAAGAAATATAATAAAAAACGTATCCATCAGGCTCGATGCTATTTACTACAGTAGCGTTTACACGATTAAAAGTTTTTACTATCCGCCATGTTAGGGTGTCATTTTTGTCATTACACTTGATAGGAATATTATCTTGAAAAAGGCTACAGTAAGTCCAGTCAACTTTTGTCAATGCGACATTGGTACAAGTAGGCTTAAATACGTCTGCGTTTTTGCATGATGATAGCCCAAGGAGCATCATCAAAATGAAATTTACAAATAAACATAATACAAGTAATTGAATGTAGATTTTCATAATATGATAATTGTTCAAGTTAAAAATGGTTAATAAATAATGGAAAATTATTCGTTTATCTTTGTTTTTCAAAACTTGTCCCAATAAATATTTGAACTATTTTCATACTAGAATACTTGTTTGACTTTACTAATATACGTATCGTATAGTACTCAACTGTACTACTTTTAATGTCGTTAATAAAATAAATAGTGAAAAAAGAAACCAACAATAGAAAGTGTACATAAAAAAAGCACCTTCTGTAAAGAAGATGCTTGGTAGTCCGTACGGGAATCGAACCCGTGTTTCATCCGTGAAAGGGACGTGTCCTAACCCCTAGACGAACGGACCTTCGGGGAGAAAAGCGTTAAGAAATAATGTCCTTGTCGTTTTTCGTGGT
>JACCDR011340897.1_pt1 | contig 28218 bp, 28 predicted proteins | sample 7446431 | NCBI WGS metagenome assembly JACCDR01 (sample SAMN15323443, study PRJNA562643) | freshwater metagenome | isolation source: river surface water | place: USA:Blue River Watershed | collected 2017-08-17 | reverse complement strand
AGCCCATTTTTGAAGAACTCATGACTTTCAATACCGGGGACAGTCTTGATGAAGATCAATTGCGGGCCTTTGTTGTGCCGTTGATTGAGGCGATTGTCGAGGCCAGTAATTCGGATCCCGACGAGGGGCGTATCTGGGATGTTATCCACCAGTTTGAAAATCTCCTCAAAGGTAATTACGCGGTTGAGGCGCAGGCTTCACGGTTGTACCATGACATTCTGAAATACCGCCGGACGCACGGTTACGATCCCCGGCTTAAAATGTGCGTGCGCGATCCCCGTCGTAAACCACACCTCTTTGTATTGGTGACGATGGATCTGGACGGGACCCTGAAGGCTTTACAAACAGAAGACATCAGTGATGAACAAGACATCGAGGATCTGGTCAGCGCGAACCCAACACCTGATCAACTTAATCGCCTTGAGAAAGCTCAATAGAAACGAGTATCGTCGCTTCTATGTGAACTTATCCGATTTAAAAATGGATGTGATCTATACACTGTGCGACAAAGCGGATATCCAGGGAGTCTCTACATCACGCCAACCCATTGTTATCGTGGCTTTACTTGCGCGCGTGATGAACCATCTCCCGATGCTAAGAGAACTCCCTAACAACGCCGGGTCTTATGACACCTCCGTGTTACACCGTCATTTCTCAGCAGACGCGTTAGAGGAGTGCGACGACATCATCAAGGATGAACTCGTTGAACTCTTTATACGGTTTACACCCAATACTTTTTACAGAACCCCCCCACTTTATCGGTTCTTGGATTCCAACGCCATAGAGCTATACATACACAAAACGGATTTAACGGAGGCGCACGATGAGTAACACTACAACGTACACGCTACCGGTACGTGAAATCAGTCAGGTTATTCGGGATAAACAACTCGCCGCATCAACCAGCCTGGATCACAACAACATCATTAAAACGCTGATAAGCGTCACCAACAACGGACTAGATAATAACTGGTCTGCTAAAGATGTCGTGGAGGTTTTTCTCGATGTCATTGGGGAATATACACCTGACAGAAAAGGTGACGCGCTCCCTCGAATGATTTTGGAAATGCAACTCGTTCCGCTGGTTGATGAGCTCGCCGAGCGTCTCGCCCACGCAGTAAAAGGTGGGATGGATATGTATTACTTCGACTCACATCAAGATGAAGCCGATGTCTTTTATATAAGGGTTAAAGATGAACTACAGTCTTAATATCACTGTCCCACCCGCTACAGACATCGATGGTTTAATTGGCGTTTATGGCTCCCTGATGCGCAGTATGGATATCGAATGTCCAATGCTTCAGGGGGACCCTCAAAACTTCAGCCATCCAATCGAAGCCTCGCGTGAAATCCTGCTCAGTGAACTGGAGCAGAACCATCAGGTGTTAAAAGGTTTGAAAGACCAATACCGCCACGTCGCGGTGATCAACGCCATGATGGCGAACAACAACGCCCGGCTCCAGGTTCTTCTGAAATGCTCAGGCGATACCGAGGAGTATATCAATGTATCTCTCCCACAATAACTTTGATCCAGTAGGGGTATTAAAAGCCATTGCTGCGCGGCTGGATACACCCGACCTTACAATGAACCAAGTCGGGGTGTTCCTCACCCAATGGTTTGGTGATTGGTTGGAAGGGGATATCGATGAGTCTGACGAACTCTGGGGCTTGTTCTTCGGTGATTTAAACATTGCGGGGATTGAGGGTGTAACAGTGGTTCCGCTCGCACATCAGCAGGTTCCCTGGGAGAGTTCGGATGGTATGAGAACCCATTTCCCTTTCCCTCTGATTCTGGTGGAGTACTATAATGATCCCAAGTGTATCTAACCATACTGAAGTCTCGTTCCAACTGGTGGCTTCGGGTATTGTCGATACCGCGTTTAACCGTGTACAAGTACAGGGTAAAGTAACGTTTGATATCGCCGCAAGCATCAACCCGGAAATCGCCAGTAAACACTACGCACTGTATCCGTACTTCAAAGACGCAGTGGGTAATGTCGACGCGCCGACGGCCTACGAGTACCTCCTGGTACGTCTCCCTAATAACACGCTGGAAGCGGTGGGGATCCCCTGGATCCTGGAATCCTCTTTCACCGTCGTGGGAGATCAAACCGCCACGATCACCATCACGGGTTATCAGGATAAATACTCAGCGCCATTGAAAGACCTGCTGGGTAACTTAGGCGCTACCTACGTAATGGATGTGAAATAATACAAGAGGGATCCTTCGGGGTCCCTCTTGTATAGACGCACTTATTTTTTTTTAGACTACGCCCTTATTCTATTAGTCCAAAGCCAGAATTCAATTGCGTTAAGAGGATGTATGTCTGAGCCGATGCTATCTCCTTTTGTCGATGCAAGCTACACCGCTAACCGCAACTGCGTCGAACATTACCATGATCAGGCCGCACTGTTCTTGTCTAAGAAAAAGAACGTACCGCCTGAACAGATTAAATCAGTTTTAAAACCTCATATCCAGCCTAACAAAAACGGGTATAAAGACCGACGCATGCAGGTGCTGGTCAAAAACAAATACGGTGATCGTGAAGTTAAAGTCATGACCACCTCGCATTTCTTTAAAGAAGCAGAAGACAACAATTACCACTTAAGTCCCTCGATGGTTGCGTACAAACACTCCGATGAAGAACAATCGGTGAACGCAATCGGAACGGAAAAGTTCCTTTCTCTTCGCTCGCTTTATAAGAACAAGAAGCAAGAAGCAAAAGAAGCGGGCGACGGGTTTGGTGTTAAAGCCTTCCATGAAGTCCAGAACGCCCTGAAGATTTTTAACAACGCCCAATCCGGCGCGATGTCTTCCCGCGGCACCCCGCTGAACAACAAATCAGGACACACCACCCTCACGTCTATTTGCCGAGCGTTGACGTCAACTGCGAACTTTTGTAATGAGAAACTCCTCGCCGGTAACCGATTCTTTAATTCGGCGGAACGGGTGATGGAGAACTTCTTGTCGCTGCTGACCGCTCTTGACCTCAAGCGTATGGAATCCGTTATGGCTAATCTTGGTATGCGTCATGCAACCGTAGAAGAAGTCATGGATATGACCCGTCGCTGTTCTGCCCGCTACTGGAAGGGTAAAACCGCAATGGCGGCAATCGAGGAGTGGTTACACAAATGTAAGCCCGTTGAACTCACCGCATTACTGTGTAATATGGACTTCGTGGGTCTGATGACCACCAACAAAGAAGTGGTGTATCGCTTCTTTGATGACTTTTCCCATATTCCAGAAATACCGGCGGGTGCCAAGGTAGAGGATTATCCAAAACCCGACAACGGTGACCGGTACGTACTGTGCGTGTCCAAGTTGATGAAAAAGGCGAGCGACCTGGAAGTACGGGTGCTGAACGCGCATCACTTAGAGATGGAGAAAAAGTGGAAAGATTTCATCGAGGTGTTTTTAAAGACTCCTGTCCCACCATCTGGGGTGTATGAAATCACCAACATGATTCGTGAAGTGGTGCAAACCTCGGATACCGACTCCTCTATCTACACCGTGGACACAGTAGTCGAAGCCTACACGGAAGATCGCGATCAATCGCTGCGATTGAACGGCGTCCTCACTTACTTTATCCGCATGGTCTCTATTCACCAGCACGCTCAGTTATCTAAAAACATGAACGTGGCGAATCGTCACCTCAATCGTTTGACGATGAAGAACGAATACCTGTTTGGCTCCTACGTCACCACGTTGATGTCCAAGCACTATTTTGCCACACAGTTAATGGTAGAAGGCGTGCTGAACAAAGAAGTTGAAATGGAGATTAAAGGGGTACACCTGCGTTCCTCAAAAGTAGCAAAGAACATCAAAGATTTTGCTCACGGTTTGATGCGAGAAGTGCTGGATGCGATCTATGACCGACGCCAACTTGATGCCGCTGATATTTTATATCGCGCAGCTGAACTTGAGCGACAAATCATCAAAGAGGTAAATGAAGGTGCCTGGACGTGGCTTTCTCGCGCCACTATCAAGGAGCGAGAAGTTTACACCACCCCAGAGTCTTCGGTGTTCCAGTATCATTTGTTCTGGGAACAGGTGTTTGCCCCTAAATACGGCGCAGCCCCTAAACCACCTTACTCAGCAGCAAAGATTAACTGTCGTCTGAGCAACAAAGCAACCATCAGCGAGTACCTGGATCAGATGAAAGACCAGGAGCTTAAAGAGCGTTTTGCTAAGTATGTCAAAGACAACGATAAAAGTGAAATCACCACGTTCTATGTACCAAACGACGTACTCCCACGACTGGGTGGATTACCTCAGGAAGTGATTGACGGCGCGGACATTCGTTCCATCATTTCACAAAACCTGAAGTCAGTCTACGCGGCATTGGAGGCGTGCGGTCTGTATATCAAGAATGAGAAAATCACCCGACTAATTAGCGACGAGCACTAATAACCCTCCCTACCCGAAAAGGGTAGGGAGTTAACACTATTTTGCTGCTTCAAGGAGTTTGATTACGCTACTACGGTAGGTGTCATCAAAAGGACGGGGGGCGAAGTTCCTGATCATCCCTGAGACATCTTGAAGACCCCACGCCCGCACCTTACCCCCAATGCTACCCGAGGGTGCCCCGGCACGTTTATTGGCGATAAGGATCAGGGTGAAGAGTTTGATGATGGGGAACTGCCACACCCAGTTAGTTTGGGTATAGGAATTATAGATGCCGGCCGAGAACATTAGAGGGTCTACGTCCAACGACACCCAGGGTTGAAAACGAGCGAAAAATTGGTTTTCGTCATAAACCCCAACATCACAACAATCCTCAACCACTTTATTGAGATAGGGGGTAATCATATCTCCTAACCCATTCAGTGGCATAGGCGCTCTCTGAGTGATTGTTCGGGGAATAGCGATCTCGTCCACGATCGCGTCGTGGATAAGGTTGAACATCGCCACTCGTTGAGCAAGCAGTCTGGCGTTTAGCAATGGAAGCCCGGCAATGAAGTAATGCGGGCTCCCCCCTGCATACGGGTTACCTTTGAGGTACTCCCAGTAATTAATTGCCAGGCACGCTATATCTATAGCGATCACCGCGTATTTGTTTTTCTTAACCGAATCAGATTCTGGGTTGTCCGGCAGTGAAACATAATCGATCAGTGTTTCATTACTGGCAATAGGAATTATTGGACAACGTCGCTGTTGCTCCACTAAGAGGTAGTCCGCATAGTTATCTTTTGATGGCGCGAGTACCAATATCTCCTGGTAGTCTTTTCCATAGACGGCGTTGCGTGTGACGCCACCTGACTGATAGACTGAGGTGAGTTTAAACAGACTCGCCGCTGATTCTCTTTTGAATTTAATCCATTCGCAAAGGTAGTTGAAATCCCACTCGGGATTGATACCTAAGTGTTGGAGTAACTGCACCAAAACGTTTTCATTCTTTAAGACCAGCGTCGTATACCCTAGCCGCTCAACCAGCCTACCGCGATTGAATTCTCCAACGCGCTGTATGTTGCTAAAACGGGTATAGGTGTGAACAGCCGGTCTGTGCGTCGAAGGTGATAATTTTAACGGTCGCATAGTTAGCCTGTAAATTCTTAATAGACATGTCTATTATATGTAAACAAATAACCTCTGGGAAACCAGGGGAAGACCTGGCCGGTTTGCGATTGAGTTTCATAGTATTTCGGCTAAGGCTATAAATTTTTAAACCTATATCACTAACGGGTATTGAGCAACAGAGTTGTTTAATCTTAACCTTTAGTGAATCCAAAAATCGTTTAATCGGGAGTAGTAAAATGTCAGAGAATAACTGGGATGTATCAAAAGACACCAAAGCAAACGCCAGCGCTAACTCAAATCATGAGAAGAACCTGGCCGGTGCAACTAATCCACTGCTGTCGCTGCTGAGCGAAGCCTCCATCCTGGGCTCTCAGCGTGATGTACCAGAAGTCACTGCGACACTTGGCGCGGTGGAGAAAACCATTGAAGCGCTGAAGAAAGGTTCCCTGACCGACGTACAGCGTAAGATCCTGCCGAACGCGACCATCCTGACCAAACAGATCTCATCTGGCCTGCCGGGTCTGGTGCTGCACATGAAACTGTCGAACACCATGTTCGTTCAGCCGGTGCTGTTCGCCAACCGTGCTCTGACGCAGACCATGGAAGATATCGACGTCAGCAATGGCTCTAACCAGCGTCGCGTTTCTATGCCGCTGACTCCAATCAGCTATGTGCGCAAAGAGCTGCTGGAGCAGATCCGTACTCACTTCCTGAACCTGAACGCAGACAAAGGCGTGAACGATGTTTGCTTCCTGAACTTCCTGGTGCTGGATCTGGATCAATACCAGACCGAAGAAGTCATGAACGCAGGTAAAGAAAACGTGCTGTGTGATGTTATCCTGCGTGGCTGGGAGCAAGGTCTGCAGGTCGCGGTAGCGAAACAGCAGGTCGCTGCAGGTATCACTAATCTGCCAGCGCCGTTTGTCCGTGAAGGCAACATCTACGGTCCGCACAACACCGCGGTAGCCCGTGTTGAACCGGTAGTAGGTACCCTGGTCCGCGACGGCGTGCCGTCAGGCGCAAACCTGTCAGTACGTCTGCAGACGTCAAACCAGTACGGTGGTGTGGGAACTATTGGCGAAACTTCCAAAGAGATCGTGACCGCTTACGCGACAGTACAGCTGCTGGGTAACCCAATGCAGACGTTCCGTCCGGATCCGAACGCGAACTACGGCGCTAACTTCCCACAGCCGAACGGCCGTCCTAACGGCTACTTCCCGCTGATGCCGATGATCGTGTATAACTTCGCGAAACCAGGTGAGCTGCTGGGTGACAAAACTGGCCTGTCGACCTACTTCGAAGGTCTGTATGCGCTGCTGTCAACCAACAACAACTACCTGTTCACCGAAGGCCTGCGCGGTAAAAACGTCGGTAGCCGTGGTAACCTCGCAATGATGGAAGGCGTTATCCGTCAGGCTGAGCGCGTTAACCAGATCCCACGCGATAAAAACGCTGTGCTGACCGAGCAGAAGCTGGCGGACGTTGACTTCACCAATAACTGGATTCGTCAGAACATCGGACCAAAAGCGATCTTCGCAGTTGATCTGATCCAGTTTGGTAAAGACGCGGCGCTGAGCAACTTCCTGCTGGGCCTGACCACCAACCACGCTGAGTTCTCTCGCAACACCAAAGTTGTGGTTGCTGTGCTGGACAGCCTGTGCCGTAACGCGTTCTCCACCGTCATCAAGAAAAACATCGATGCGAAATCAGGTTGGGTGCCGGGTAAACCAATTCTGCACGCTTCTCCAACCATCCTGCCGTTCGGCACCTTCCGTGAAGACGGTAAGCTGGTTGACCTGAGCGAAGTCGATGAGATGAAACTGACTAAGCTGTTCCCGAACGACACCGTCGCACCGGCGCAGTGGATGCAGGCCTCTTACGGCGATAACGGTGCAACGCCGGACAAAGTACGTCAGTACAACCTGCGCATGCAGTTAAACCAGATGTTCAGCTCAGAAGTAAACCTGAATGGCTTCGGCGGTCGTTTCTACTACGACCCTGAGTTCATGCTGGCGATGGGTGCTGCGCTGGATACCGTTGGTCAGCTGCAGGCGTCTGGTTCTATGGGTACCTTCCAGTCTAACGTTGCGATCTACGCGTCTGGTCTGCAGTTCGCTGTTGCAGCGGCCGCCGGTAATGCAGGTGGCTTCGTTACCAACAACGGCGCTTCAGCCGGTAACGGTAGCGCGCTGGTATTTGGTTCGTAAGTAGCGGGCAGTAAAACAACTAACGGGGAGGCGAGAGCCTCCCCGTTATTAGTCGCTTCATTTTTTTAGGAATATCTCATGGTGGATGTAAACAACGATTTGTTTAACGACGACACAATCAATGCGTTAACGGGAGAAGAGTTCTCTGCCCTGAAACCGCTGGTTCATTTCAAACGTTATGCAGAACAACACGGAGGATATTTAGGTGACAACAAGCAGTTGTATCAGGCCATTTATCCTGACTTCAACGATTTCGACTTCCGCCATAACACCAACCGAACCACTCCTGTTTATTTAAACGATTTCGATTTTTGTCTGGAAGAAGACCGTAGTCGGATAGCGGCACTGATCCGTATGGACTTCAACTCAGAAACGTTTGAAACCATCGCACAATGTCAGTGTGGTCGGCTGCGCGGTAACCACATGCTGGGTAGTCCAATCAAATGCCCGGAATGCGGAACCAAAGCCGAACGACTGGTTGAATCCGATCTTGAGACCAAAGTCTGGTTGCGTGTTCCTGAAGGCGTCAGAGCGTTCATCAACCCGGGGTTCTACAAAACCTTTTTCGAACGCATCTCCACCGGCTCACCTAAAATTCGCGTGGTGAACTGGTTGATTGACTCCTCGTTCCGCCGCCGTGCAAAAGCACGTTCCACTGAGTCTGGTCGTCGTATGATGGCTGAGTTGGAAAAGATTGGCGTCGAACCTAACCTTAACTCGTTTATTGATAACGCTGATCGTTTCATGGAACACTTCCTGGTCGGGGAAGGTTTGCGCGCTATCAGTATGACGGCTGCAGAAGGTCGGGATTTCTATAACCTGTACTGGCGTTTCCGGGATATCATCTTCCCGCGTTACCTCCCGGTACCTAACCGGTTCGCTACCATTATCGAGCGTGATGGGTCTGACCGTTATGTTTCGTCTAACCAGTTAAAGATTTCAGGGATCTATCAGTCAATTGCTGATACCCGGGACACCACTGAGCTTTACAAAACTACTCCTCACGATCTGCAAGAAAACGTGGATATCGTGGGTAAATGCATTGTGAAGCTTGCCAATCAGAACTCCGAAAACCTCAAGAACATGTTGTTCGTCAAAAACGGTACTTTCCGTAAGCATGTTATTGCGGGCTCACTACCTTATTCGGGTCGTGGCATCATTACGTCAACCACCGGTATTCATAATCCCGGTATTGCGAGAATTCCGCGCGTGATGGTTGTGGCGATGCTTAAGAAGTTTATCTTGAGCCATCTTTATCGGTTGGGTATCCCGCCACTTAAAGCGCAAGTGTTAATTGCTAAAGCGGCGCACCGCCCAATAAAGGAAGTGGACGACTTCATTCGACAAGCAGAGCGAGAAAGAGACATTGTTTGCATTCTGGGACGAAATCCCACTATTCAACATCTGTCTATTCGTGCGTTCTTTGTGAAGATGAATGAAGACCCAGAAGATGAATCCATTAACTTGCCAATTCTTTCCGCGGCACCTTTTAATGCTGATAAACTGCATTAAGTTATAAAGAGAAGAATCCTCAGGAGAAGTCCTATGAGGATTAGTGAATTCGAAAGAAAAGAGCGTGATTTAATAGAGTGCAAAGAAGTACCGGGATGGTTCTATCATCCTTTCATTGGTGATCTCTTAGTGAATCGTAAAGATAACTATGTCATGAAGAAAACCGATGAAGGGTGGACGCGAGTCGATCCAGGTTCTTCGAACGACTATCTTTATATTTCACGATTACCGATCCACATACTGAAACTGGAAACATTTCTTGAGCGACCCATTTGTGAGGGTGACAAAGTTTTGTTCGGCAACCACATCGATGGTATACGCGGACATAACGATATTGATAACCTTGAATGGGTGAGTGCTTCAGGAAACATAGTCCATGCTTATGAAACCGGTTTAAGGGATGACAATATCACCGTCACCCTTGTAGATCTCGTAACTGGGGACAGTATTCGCTTTTATTCTCTGCAAGCCACTGCTCGTCACCTTGGGGTCAATGCCGGTAAGATCACTTTTTATTTGCGTCAGAAAAGAAATTATCCTTTTCTGTGGAAATACGATTTGATTGCAGAAGGTAAAGAACCTAATGGTTTGACAGAAGCTGACATTGGGAAACCAGCACCCAACTGGCCGAAACCATTCCGTTTAAGGAATGTGGAAACAGGTGAGGTACAGGATTTTCCAAACAATACAGCAGCAGGGTCACGCTTAGGTGTGTCGAGAGATACTATCAGGCGTTATACTGATGCTGGAAAACTCATCAAGGGTCTTTGGGAATATATCCCCGTAGAAGATCCTGAAGAATTGGTGAGAATTTCTTTGTTGGCTGAAAGAACAGTTGAGCATAAAGCGATTTTGTTTAAAAATCTGCATGGCAAGAAAAGATCAATACCAGTGGAAGTTAGTAAAGACGGTGTTACAGTCAGATACAGCTCTATGAAAGAGTTCGCTGACAGTATCTCTGCTAGGGCGAATACCATTCAGAAATTTATTTGGAAAAATCCTGATAAATCTTGGAACGGGTATTCCATTCGTTATGTGTAACGGATTCTTCTCTTAAACTTAATGCAATGTCCCACTGGGCACGAAAGTCCCAGTGTGTATCCTCTTGAATTGCTGGAAACTCCACAAAAGTCTGATACCTGGTAACAGGGGCCGATAAGGCAGAAACAAGTTCAGACCTGACCTACGCTAACCAATACGGCTAAGGGTTATTAACAAGGGATAACCAAGCAGCGAAGCTCCTTAAGGGAGAACGTTCAACGACTATCCGGTAGCGCGGAGTACCTTGCGGTTACGCAGGGGAAGCGGGAGGAGACCTAAGTCCTAACAGATAAGGTCATGATATAGTCTGATTACCACACCCTTGATCGCAGGTGCAAGTTTAATCGCTTGATGGTAATCGTTTGACGGCGATCAGATGTACGTTTATATACTGAGCGACCTCATGGCGAAAGCACGAGCTTATGGGTCTTTTGGTCATCAGTCTATGTTTGATGAAAACAAACCATTTAAGATTAGTCGGTTTGCGGGTCAAACAGCCACCACGCTGATGAATTTCAACAACATTTTAAGGAGTGTACCAATCCAATGATTAGTGCGGCCAATGCTTTTAGTTACGCTTCTTCTGGTTCAATGTCCGAGAGCACCATGAGTCAATACGCGGATCTGGTGCAGGCCGACGCCGAGCGCATTAAGAAGCTCGGTGGCTGGTTGGGAGGACGGGTCGAGTCCTCCCTAAACCGTTTCAACAACTTTGTCAACTCTCGTGTCTGGGAGCTCTCCAAACGCTTGTCAGGCAAAGGTGATGGCGAGTATGTAGGTCGGTTCGATATCGGCTTTTTAGGTAGCGTCAGCGGCTTACAGAACGCCACAGGGGTTATGCGAGATTATATTCTGGCTAACCCTGAAGTGCGTGCGCTGGTCGAGGATAAAACGTTCGAAGGTTACGGTGGTGAAGTGTCCAAATTCAACACCGGCATTGGGCGTGACAACCTTTACTACCGTCGTGCGATGAACGGCGTACTGGATGTGCGTAAAGAAGAGGACGTTGCGAAAGCAAGCTTCTCTTATTACCACGATAGCGTCAGCTCAAATGAGTTGTCCCAGCGTGAGCGCGTCAATATTCAACAGACCTGGCGTGCCGCTCAGTATCATATCGCAGCTGGGTTGTTTGACATCACCTCACCTTCTGGGCGCAAGCTCACTGACGAGGACGTTGAAGAGTCAGAAGAGAGCTATAAGCTTTAATAACCGAGAGAGGGTGTTAGCCCTCTCTCTTCTTTTTGTATATCGATATTTGAGGAAATAACAATGAACTTACAAGCAATGAATTCAGGTTTACGTCGCGGGGAAATGCATATCCTCGCCAGCATCAATACCCGTCCGTCGCAAATCGAGGGGAGCATTCCAATGGAAGATTTAAGAGGTCGCTTTTTACATATCCTCGACGCCAAGCAGATCGCCGGCGTAGGTCGCTCGCTGCGTTCCGGGGCTGAACTCCTTTGCGTGTTGGGTAAACCCGATATCTCCCACCAAGACGCGCAGGGTATTGTTGATATGTCTGAGGTGATGTTTATCTTCGACCGCTTGATGTTTGATGCGAATAAAAATCTTATTGGAAGAGTTCGTCCCGCAGGCCCTTACGCCCGTCGAGGCGCTGACCTGTTGAAAGACGAGAAGTTCTTCCAGAAAGTAAAATTCCATCCCGTGATTGTAGACAATAACCGTGGGTGGCGTCAAATTGCTTCCCTGTACATGACGTACCGGTAAGTTCCTACAAACGGTGGAACCCTATGAAAATCGACCTCAGTAAAACACTCGGGTGTCGTGCCAGTTTGCATATCGACGACAATGATATGCAAACCCCCGTAGTTTGTGCAGCCCTCCCTCGAATCGGTTACTTCGAGGTGCACTACTACGGGGACCACGCCAAACCGATACACGCGCTGATCACCGCTTTCGATGAAAAGAAAGACGACGTAAAAGAACTCATCCAGAAAGCACTCCCGTTGCTGTTTCGGGAGATTGAGGTGGGTCAGAAGAAAGCGTTGAAACTTCGCATCATGAATGTGCTGTACGGACAACTTGAAGACGAAGACTTGTTTTAACTTGGAGTTAGTTATAGACCTATATAACCCAAGTGATAAATAAACAATGTCTTTTTACTTCAAGGAACTGTCTCAATGTCAATTATCTCTTTCTTCATGATGGGTGTATCTGTAGTTGTTGTAACCGTAGCGATGGTCGAAATGATCAAACGCACGCGTGAGAAAAACAAACCGCAAGCGGTAATGAACAAATAACCCCTACCCTCCTGCGCATGCAGGAGGGTTCTCTTTCTCTTTATTTTTTTGGTGAAATTATGAGTAATGGTTGCGTAGGCACGATGTCAACTCTTGGGTTTGTCACCAAGGACATGAACCTTGCGATGGACTTACATATTGCTTACTGGTTTGCTGCCCGCCGCGACCAGTGCAAAATGATTCCCGACGTCCCAAGTTTCGAATGGGTACTGATGCAAAATCAGGGTGATCGAGAAAAACTCCTGACTGAAGTGAAAACCACGCTCACCACTTATTTTCAGGAACTCACAGAACAGGTGGAGGTGCTGACTTCATCTACCACTGAGTCGGGTAATCCTGACGACGGTAAATTCACCATGCTGGTCGGTGTAAAGTGCGTGACTCCAGATGGAAAAGAATATGACCTGCAACGCGCCGTATTGGTGAGTGGGCAGACTTACGAACTGATTAAGAAAGGTAGAGGTATCTAATGGATCAAGAACAATACGAACGCGACTTTAAGTTCACCGAAGAGATGAAACCCGTTACCATAGAAGGGCGTCGTTTCCTCGAAGTACGCGGTCAACTCATTAATATTGAAGCCGTCATGGATGAGATCACCTTCCGTGATCACTGGATGTTTCAATTTCTCATTGGATATTGCGGCGAGAAAAAGTTCTTTAACGAGAACGCCTGGAAAGACCTTACTAACGACGGTAAGTCGGGTATGCTGATCCACGAAGCGGGAAATCCCAGTAAGCCGCTGTTTGTTGTCCCGCCTTTATCAGATATGAATTTTTCACCTGAAGAGGCGGGGAACATCCAGGCGATATCGCAATTTATGTCGGGTGCAAAGAGCGCGGTAGATGATCATCAGGCATCTAAGATATTGCGTGAAGGCAAGAACTACATCGATCAGGCAACAAAGAAAGTTGACCGTAGACTCGCCGATTTAGTTCCGTTGTGGTTTACTGAAAAATACGGTGTGGATCGCGAGCTGGTTGTGCGGATGACGTATTGCCGTGTGCGCTACGGTCTGCAGCCAAACACCGAAGCCTGGACGTATGCCGAAGAGTGTTTTAAAACTATCCTGGCGGGTAACGCGCCAGATAAACATCAGATTGAATTCCTGGACGTACTTACGCAGGGTGAGTACCAGCTACCGGAAGGTCTTAAAAAGCAAAGTACAAAACAACTACCCCCCTCATCTATTAGCCCAAATTTAGACGAGTGTTAATAATGGTACCGAAGACCAAAACAGCCAACGTACTGAAGATGCTCTGGTCTTCGGACCAACATACTTTGCATAACCTTACTCCCACCTCACACATACTGAGCACACTCAGTACGTTCTACTATACCGCGTACGATCTTAATCAGATCGATCTGGTGGTATTAGGTGGGGACTTTTTCGATCGCCTGGTTGACGCGTCCAACAATGACCTGCGTAAAGCGGAATATTGGATTAAAGAGTTTTTACAACGCTGCGCCAATGCGAATGTGATTGTCCGTGTTTTAGAAGGTACGTCCTCCCATGATTGGGAGCAACCGGAAATGTTTGAGGTGTTGTGCCCTGAGGGGTTAAATCTCCGCTGGGTAAAAACACTCTCCACCGAGACCATTGAGGAACTCGGCATCACCGTGATGTACGTGCCCGATAACATGGGGGCGAAAAGCACAGACGAGATCTGGGAAGACACACTGGCTATTTTAAGTGGCCAGGGTCTAAAGCTTGTGGATTTTATCTTCTTCCACGGCTCGTTCAAATACCAGCTACCCGCACACCTTAATCATCACTCCCATGATGAACACCGCTGGCAGTCTATTGTTAAATATGCATTGTTCGCAGGACACGTTCACAAGCCATCAGAGAACGGTAAAATTTATGTGTCGGGTTCCTTTGACCGGATACGTCATGGCGAAGAACACCCTAAGGGGGCGTACTACGCCGAATGTAACCTGAAGACCGAAACGTTTAAGGCAACATTCTACGAGAATAAAAAATCTCTGCCCTATATTACTGTTAAAGTAACCCCTGAGATGTCTGCGACGGATGTCAGTGATAAACTGATGAGTGTGATGAATCAACAGCACTTACCACCGCATAGTCAACTACGGGTTAAGGGTGGGGCTTCAAACGTGGTGAATCCGATTGTGGAATCTTTCAAGAAAGAATTCCCACTGTTTGGATTCGCCGCGGATAATGTAAAAACCGACGAGCAAATCGTCGACGATACGTTATACTCCGATCGGACGTATCAGGGTGTTACGCTTAATGCGGGCAACTTGGAATCCTCTTTGATGACCTACCTCGTCGAAGGTGATCGTTTGAACGGCGAAGATCCTAAAGAACTCAGCGAGCTGCTAAGAGAATTTATCTGATGCGTAACTTAGGTGCGTTAAGCTTATCAGTGGGGACGTCTCTCGCGCTAGAGGGAGAGATCACCAAAACCCTCAAGTCTTATGATTCGTTCCTAATCAACTTACTGACGGTGGTTCGAAACGCGATTGAGGCCTACGACAACGATGACTCGGATGGAAAAGATGTCACCCTGGTGAGTCAGGCGGTGGTTGATGACCTCATGGGTATGGCCAGATTCGTGCAGGAAAACCAAGGCAGTAAATCGATCATTTTCACGGTGTTTCTTCCAAGCTACGCGGGACTACCCAAACTCTTCCCACAGGCAAACCTTTGGTCGCCTACTAAAGAGAAGCAATTGGAACGCGCCGTGTTGGTCAAGAAAGTGCTGGACGTGGTAAAGAAGCGACTGGGTACTTCAATCACACCCGTGGATTCTACCCCACCTCGCTTTTCGGGTAACGGTGTGATTTTCTCGCACCACCCCGTGGATCTAGTGACGGTACAAGGTCCTACTCGGTTGAAGCTGCTCGAATCCTACACGGGTACGCTCAAAGGTTTTGCTCAGTGGTACACTAAGTTAACGGGAAAAGACCAACTCCGTAACATGCCGCTGAACAAACTCACGATTCAGATTTTCGGGGATAACGCCACGAACTTTAAGTCCGGCAGTGTGGAACTTAAAAACCTGGTAAAACGTCTTGCAGAGGAAGGGCGGTGGACATCAGCTTCTACTGTAGACAAAGTCAAGGGATCAATTAAGAACTACGCCAGCGCAGCCGATCGTAGCAGACTGCTGGTATTACTTAACTGACCCTCCTTCCTATTAGTACAAAATTCAAATTTTATCAAGAGGAACATTCCATGAGTGAAAACAGCTTCGGCAACGCACGCGAAAAGACGCCGCTGAACGACTATCGTTTTCCACACCCATCAACCAAAGAACCTGTTGGTGGTGGTAAATATAACGCACAGATGATGTGGGAACTTGCCAACAACGGCAAGATCATTTTCAAAGTCTCCGATGGCGTTTTCAACCAGGGTGGTAACGACCAATCCTATCGTAAAAAACAGCAGGAGATCGATGGCTTTGAGCGTAACGCCATTTTCCAGCTGCTGATGGATGCGGCAACCCAGCCTGATTTTGACAAAGCGCAGTATCTGATCAAACGCCGTCAGTTTGTCCGCGAAGGCGGCCAGGGCCGTCTGTCTGATCGACCGATTGTTCAGGCGGTCTTTACCGTTATCCGTGACAAGAATGGTGTGGTTAGCCTGGGTTACACCAAGTCAGACTATAAAGCACTGTTCGTGTTTGACAAAGCCAGTGACTCCGAACTGGTGGATTTTGTCAACGGTGAATATGTTCCGGCGCACGCGCGCATGTCCCGCATTTACGTGCTGGGTTATGTCAACACTGTGCAGTCGTTCCTGAACAGCAAAGAGTTTGCTAACTACAAACCGCGCGAGCCGAAAGGCGGTAACGGCGGTGGCAACAATAACCGTGGCGGTGGTAATAGCTACGGTAACAACAACGGCGGCGGCAATCGTGGCGGTGGGAATTCCTACGGCGGCGGCAATGATTTCGACGACGATATCCCTGACTTCTAAAGTCTCCCTCAGCCTACCCTTCGGGGTAGGCTGATTTCTTTGCCCCCTAATTTTTTTGAGAACTATATTATCAACTCGTATAAACCACAATAAGGATCATACTTGTGCTAACTATTAAACTTAATCCCAGCGCAAAAACTCAGTACAACGGTATTGTTGTGGCGTTTCGAGGGGAAGAGGTCTTGTTTAAAGGAGGTGGTGCTCTACATTGCGGTGGCAACGACATTAACCTGTTTGATTGCTTCAACGAATATGCGGAGAGTTTAAGCAGCGAAGCCAAGGAAGATCTTTTCGAGTGCTTCCAAGATGCCAAAATGATTCTCGATCCGCAGTCGGATGAAGAGGGTAACCCCCCACCTGAAGAGCTGATGCTGAACAACCACAAGTACCACTATCTGGTTGCAAAGCTCGAACCCATCCTGATTAAGATGATTGATCTCATCCGTCCTCTTAACTACGAGTACTTCATTGTACAAAACGGGTTTGCTGAACCACCCCCAAATCTGGACACGTATTATAGTCGCGGTGAATTCCCTGCAGAAACCACCATTAATGCAGATTCTTATCGTGACCTGGCTAAGTTCACTTTAGTGATGCGTCCAATCTTCCCTATTATTTCGGAGATGCTGGATAAGGCGGAGGAAATTGCCGGCAAGGATTATAAAGACGTCGTAACGGGGAATTTGATCACGGGCATTCCTTTCCTGATGAATCATCCGGGTTGGAAGAAGCTGGTCGAATACGTTGAATATTCTTATAGTGCACGCGGTCGAACCATTAACCCGCTGCGCCTGGAGATTATCAGTGAAGATCGTTATGCTAACCATGCGGTGTTCAAAGCACTGTTTAGTCGTTTATGCTTGTCGCATATTCCCTCGCAGCTACCGACTAAAAACCTTGCCAAGTCGCTCTATTCCATTGTGCGTCAGTTTGATGCGATTCAAACGCAAATCCGCGACAAGAAACCCACCGGGATGGACGAGTCAAATCAGAAACGGTCGATGTATGAAATCTACCAGTTAAAGGAGAACGTTAATGCCGCTGACGAAAGTGCGCAGGCGGAATACTTTTCCTTTGGTTTGATGGATGAAAACGACAAGCCGCGTCTGATGGATCGTTTCAAGTATCAATGCATGGGTCTTGGGATTGAATCCGAACAGGTCGTGGATGCACTCTATGAGTTGATTCCTGATAACTGGCGTTTTGAACTCTGTCCGCACATGGTGAAGTTACTGCAGCTTGCGTTCGCTGATGATATCTCGTACAACATCGTGCATGCGTTAGAATATCGCCAACTCATGCCGGCGTTAGCGTTAGCACAAGCTAAACTTCACCAAATGGGATTCGTTAACTTGTCGGTGTTAATGACAGCCATCCCAGATCCTGAAGAGGATCGCACCAGTACCGAATCAATCTATTCGCTCAGCAGCGACGAGCGTAAATCGATTGAGTCCCTTTGCGATGTGGTCAAGGGTAAAGGGGATACGACCAGTGATAATGAAGCTGTGGCAGCGGCGATGGAGTTCTTCAATGATCTCGGTAAACATGCGTGGCAATCCACCATCGAACCCGGAATGATTGGCGATGAAGAAGCTATGCGAACAGCGGTACGTGGTCGACTCCACAAAGTTGAAATCAACCGCGAAATAAAAGAAGAATTCCTGACGCTCATCGCGCAAGTAAACGCCCTGTAATTAGGGTAACTTTTTAGATAAGGTAAATGAGGTTACAATGAAACAAGAAATCACTCTAATCAAAGCGCAAATTGGTCTGTCTAACATCGATCAGGATCACGTACTGCGCCATCAAGCGATGAACATCCAAAACAATGACGTCGACGTATTGATGGAAGGTCGGCTGGGGAATACGGGTCGAATCTCCGGTGCTATACTTAATGAGGTTGCCGGTCGCACTGGCGGGTTGTCGATGAACCCGGGTGGGGACGCATTCATTGAAGACGGATGGGGGAATAGCCGTGGCCTGTGTCAACTGGAGTTCTTGATTACGTCAAACGCCATGCGCGAAGAAAAGATGGTTATCATGGGGTACATCCATGGTGGGTCACCGAGCATGGATGATGGCGTGCCAGAAGACGCTTTCTTCCTGCCCGTCCGCATGTGGAACTTTGAAACGACACAGCAGCAGAATTTTCAGGGATTTGTTGAATCGCGTACCAACATCTCCCAGTCCGCGCAGTTCCTGTTAAACGATCACCGTAGTCAGGGACTACACACTATTCGTCCACGGGACATCGTTGAGTCCTCGAGTGGTTTGGCATCCCAGTTAGAAGAAGATAGCTGGATGAGCGGTGGGGGCGATGATAACTACGCGGGCAGTTCTTCTGCCTCACTTAAGCTTTCCGGTCTTAGCATGAGTAAGACGCAGAACAATGCCCCGGCAACGTACGCGCGTAGCTTACTCAATGCCAGCCTGCGCGCAGGGAGTGCTGCCGAGCAAAACCCCAATAACCAGTACGGTGCGATTTCTGATGCATTGAATGACAGTTCGTTGCGTGAACTCAATATCCGTGAGAACCCGTTCATCGGTATCATGCGTCGTATCATTGGTCGCACGGACATCTCTGGGTTTGAGGGTTTCACTTTCGGTGAAATCGCACATGTGTTTTCTAACTTCACCGACGTACTGTATATGGAAGCGACAGACGTTGATCGTTTTGAAATCGTGGACAGTCGCATGGCGACCGATATTCACGGCACGGGTAATATGTGTGAAGTTCTGTGTAATGAGCTTGCTCAGATCGCCCAGCAGGTGTTGATTGGCAACAGTGTCTCCTCAGTACAGATCGAGGGCACCAATGACGTCGAACAGGGTAGCTTCGAGATTAACGGCTTACCCATCGACTATCTGGTCGGTGGATTTATGCCGATTACTGACGGTCTGAACCTGGATCTGGAAGGTACACGTGAAAACATCAAAGAGATGTTCACGCAACTCTTCTTTGCCCGCCACTGCTCCGACTATTATCATCAGCGCCAACTGGTGTCGTTCGAAGCAGACCTTCACCTCTTTGGCCAAAGTAACATCCGGGTCTTTATTAACGGTGACGAGGGAACCGCCCGTCAGATGGCTTACGCAACATACGCGTTAAACCGTTTTGACCCAACGCTGGTTGATCGCAATTCCGCGATGCAAAGCACCCGCGGTTTCTACGACAACCTGGTTTCTCACTTCAACATTTAACGGATAAGGTATTTTCACGATGAACGAATTAAACAAACTCTACGTTGCCATGCTCGAAGCCTGGAACGCGCGTGTGCAGGACGATTATTCACTGGTCATGATGATCGATAACGAAAAATTCCCTATCAAAGTTGATGGGATGAAAGTGTACCTCCCGGTTGATGCCGTGCTGGATGGACGTATCAGTGATAAGGTCTTTTTCCATCCGGCGTGTGAATCGATCATCAGTCGTGAAACCGAGATCTTTAAAGTTATTCGCAAACTCACCAGCATGCGCCTGCTCGATATGTTCATGCGTTATCCGCATGTACTGTTTGCCGTCGCGGGTAAACGTTCTACCAAATCCATGCGCAAAGACGTAATGGAAATCATCGAACCGCTGCAGGAACTCAAGGCGGGTGAGCAGAAAGAGATCCACGACCTGTTCAAAAAGATGACGGTGGAAATTGGCGATTCCAACATTGACAATCGCTTCATTCATTTCCAAATCACCAAAGGTGGTCGTAGTCGTAACAGCGGTGAGAAGATCTATTACAAAACCAAACCTCAGTTCCCGTTCTATTCTGAGATGGCGCGTAAACTCAACCGCAGCGAAGATACCCCGCGTAATCAAAAGGTGGAAATCAACGGCGTTAACATTTCTCTGAAAGCGCTAGCCGCCGCGGTACACATCTTCCGCATGGTATTCCCATCAATTGATACACCTGAGCAGTACGAAGGTGACAGTGTCATGAGTGATGCCGCCCGCCTGGTGAGCTTCTGTTCAAGTTACGTTCTGGTCGCAGAAGACATGAACATGCTGCAGAACCTGTTCCGCTCAGACTTTGATAAAGTCGGCGTCTATGGTCTGGACACGAGCTTTACCGAACCGCTGGAGCATATCTCCGATATCTACCGTCAGGTCCCGGTGTTGAACTACAATAACCAAAGTTCAAGCAGTGAAGATAATCGTTCAAACATGGATTTAATTAATTCCGTGATAACAACGAACTCCCACAGCATGCATCACAGTCAATCTCAGCAGCATTCCGGTAACGACAATGCGGGAACGGGTTCTCAGACCGACGGGTTTAAGTCGGTGGTGCTGGCGTCTATGCAGCCGGGTGAAATGTATCAGGGTTGGACGTGGGATACATTTAACAACTGCTTCAACCACTCTGTGATGTCGGTAAGTGGTCCGGTCATGTACAAGGTGACTCGCTCGGGTAATATCCTGGCGCGTGAATTCGCCGCCGCAAGCATGCCGATGTACCAGAACTACGGTAACTACCAACAGCATATGCAGCAGCAGCATCCGCAGTATATGCAGCAGCAACAGCAGCCGGCGCCGGTTTATGGTCAGGTGCCAGCGCAACAGCCGTCCGTTCAGTCTAACACCCCTAGCGGGATGGTGACTTTCTAATCGATCGGGGGAAATTAGGTTCCCCTGTTCTCTCAGAAATGCGGGTGTGGTGTGAGGGGAATACCTCACATCCCGCCTGTTATTTTTTTTTACAAGGAAACCGCATGCGCGCTGTTGTCGTACTCAATGCCCTGGTGGAAGAACTTTTGAAAGAGGGTGGTCGAAAAGGGTTATTGGATTATTTCAATCAAACGGATATAGCCGGGGAAGATAGTGGGATGGTTAAACTCCGTCCGCTAAGTGATCAGTTCAGCGTTAAAGAGATGCTGGTGCGTTATCGCGACTTTCGCTACGATTCCCAGGGAAATATTACTGCGGATGTAATCCTTTACGGGTGGTTACGCGATACTCCATTTGAGAAGATCTCTTATGTGACTCGCGCATTCAAAGATGATGTTAAGGGTAAATTCTTTATTGCGGGAATTGACGTTAACATCACCTAGCAAAAATAAGCGAGGAGGGCTCTCGCCCTCCTCTTAAAACTATGTTCGCACCGTGTTTACCCGCGTTAGCATTTGGGAAATGATATCTTCATTGATGTTCTTGAAGGTAGTCATCCCACTGACATCCTGATTAGGGTCTTCTATACCGTTGAGGTACTGCACGATCCACTGCATACGTAGTGGAACATTGTGTTGACGCATAATCCGGTTGAAGTCGTACTTATGAGCTTGCACGTAGTTTTTGTGAAGAACGGTCACTTCTGTTGTGAGTCCGAGCAGATATTCGCGATTTGCTCGCACCATGATCTTGGTCGATTCAGAGAAGTAGATATCGTTCTCAATAGGTAGGTTGCTTAACATGGGCTAACTCCTTTCAGGTCTATATTATCAAGTGGTAAGATTACTTTAGATTTTCTAACGAGAGGTCGTATCGTGAAAATAGAGCGCGTTATTCCAAAGAATGAGATGCATCCGGATATGATGTCCATTTGTATCAACCTTAATGCCTTTCCCTGGTCTGTGTCTGCTTCGCGTCAGTACATGCTCGGGAACAACGTCGGTAAAGCGGTTCCGGTATCAGGCGCCACTACCCGTAAAATCACCTCAGGTTTCGAAAGTCATTATGGGGCTACCGCAAGAAAGATCGTTGCTCCTTCGAACATGATCGTCGAGAAAGTGTTTTATCGCGGATCGAACCAAGACAACGGTCAGCTAAGTGACGACTGGTCAGAGATTTACGTGGTCTTCTTTAACGAAGAGCTGCAGAAATACGATCTTCTGGTGTTACCGAAATACAACACACAGAACTCGTATGTTGCCTTTGAGTATGTCTACGATAAAGACCTGATGCGTAAACTCGGCAGCGAAGAGAAACCCACCTTCCCTAAAGGCGCAGTGTTCGCTAAATCCCCTTCTATCTCTGAAACCGGTGAGTGGATGTTTGGTTTGGAGGCCAACGTGTGTGGGTTGACCGCACCTTACACCGAGGAGGATGGGATTGCGGTAACTGATCGGTTTATCGAACGTATCGCTACCACGTTTGAACACAAGCGTAAGTTTGCTTATAACGAATCGGAATACGTTGCGTTGAATTTGTACGGTACACCGGACAACCCACGCGCCTTCCCTGAGAACGGCGAACCTGTGCGTGATGACGGCATCGTAATGGGCTTCCGTCGTCGTGATACCTCAAGTGCGTTGGTCGGGCTTACGCGTAAAGCACTGATGAATCCGCAGGATAACTACGATATCCTGTTTTACGCACCTCCCAACAGCGTGGTGAAATCAGTACATGTTACCACCGAGCGGTTCAAGAACCGCGCGCATAACAAGTCTGCGTTCAAAGCAACCCACCCCCACACGGAGTCACTGGATCGTTTTGCGGAGTTGTCTAACCGGATGGCGAACGAAGTGAAAGAGTGGAACCGCAAGCTTGAGGCGAAATACCGCGATTCCCGCCTACCCGTTACCCCGCGGTTACTGAACTTCATTTGGAAGCAATTAGGTGAGGTGGTTAAAGACCACACCACGGGTCGCTACAACCTGGTGAAAAATACCCACCGTAACAAAAACAAGCTGGACTGGAATATCACTATCACTCTTAAAGAGCGTGTACGTGGTAAGAAGCGTTTCAAGCTTACCGACGTTAACGGGGGTAAAGGCGTTATCGTTAAAGTCATTCCTTGGCAGAACGCACCGCGTTATGCTGACGGCCGAATCGCTGACGTGATCATCAACAACACACCTGCGTTTCGTCGTCAGATTTTCTCGGCGTTAATCGAGCCGGCGGTGAACCTGGTAAACTATGAAGTTCATAGTCGTGTGAAACGACTGGTTAATGAAGCTAACGGTTATGCGCTTGCTTTCGCTGAACTGATGAAGTTCTATCGAGCGATAGCGCCTGAGTTCGCTGAATTGGTAGAAACCGCCACACCTACCGAAGAGGAGCAATTTGATCATGTGGATTATATCCTGCGTGAAGACATTAGCGTGCAGATTCGCAGCGACACTACCCTGTATGGCGTAGAGATCGTGCGTTCCATCATGAAGAATTATCCCGAGGTTAAACCGCAGCACGCGACCTATATTAACGATCTCGGTCAGGAAGTCACCACGCTTAACCCGGTGATTATCTCGAGCATGTATTACATGCTACTGGATAAATTTGGTACCGACATGTCTGCGCAGTCCATGCCAAAACGTAACCTGTTTGGCCGCCCTGCTAAGCTTAACCATAATGACCGCTACCGTAGTTGGCACCGCGATCAGGCGGGTCGTAACGGCGGTGAGGCGGAGGCGCGTGGTAAAGCGGCCGCTCTCGGTGGTGAGGAGTTTATCCGCGAGATGATCGCAGCGACATCACCCGTGGTCGCGACACGAATGGCGCAGCGTATCATTCGCGCTAACCAACCGTTTAGAATCAAAGAACTCGTTCGTCTCGACGAATTGAATATGAACCGCGCGCTACACATGGCAATGAACATGGTGCGTGACGCAGGCTACGATCTACGTAAGGAGACCGCCGATGATATCGCTTCGTGAATTCGCTAATCGACAGGAACATGAAGCCCTGGCGTGGCTCAACCCACGCCGTATGGTGACTGTGGGGGATGACTTCGACCAAACCATTGACATCGACACCTATTTGCTGATGGCGTCGTGGTATGGGTTATCCCTACATCGTCACTATGATAAGATCCCGTATTCCGTGGATGAGTTGATTGAGTCAGATGTGATCGAAAACAGCGAGTTCTTCCGTCCGGTAGAGGTGTTACTCTATCAGCTGATGGACATTGTTGACGACCCGATTGAAAGTGATCATTGTAAACAGATCATTTACGAGTGGCAGATCAAGCTCAACAACTTCTTAACGGCCTTGGGTCAGGGGGGTGAAGTATCGGCGACGGCATTCGATGTTGAAACCTTGATGTCGGAACCTGAAATCCTTGATCTCAAGCAGCGTTTGAGAAATATGGAAATCACCATCGACGAAGCGGAGCTGGAATTTAAGCAGATCATTTTACACTCTGAGAAAATCCAGGTCACTGTTTTTGTCATGCTGGCAAGGGTCGGTGGGGTGTCGGTAAACCAGGCGTTCCAGACCGTGATCACACGCGGTTCAGTGTTCGACCTTAATAACCAGATCCTTCCTAATCCCATCGAGCCGAGCTTTGCTGAAGGCATCGTTAACCCAGCCGACGCGCTGGGTGAAAACCGCGGTGCGGGTAAGTCTCTGCTCTCTAACGGTAAAGCGTTGGAAAACTCCGAATGGTTCCACCGTAAACTGCATATCTCTACATCGGTCAAAACAGATGTTGGGTATCTGGATGATTGCGGAACAGATCGTTTGGTGCCGGTGAAAATCCAGAGCAGCGACCACCTCCGGTCAATGGAGGGTAAATACGTGATGTACGACGACAAGCTCGTTGTACTTAACCGGAAAGTAATGAAGTCGTTCAAGAAAGGTGACACTGTGATGATGCGGTCGGTGGCTTTCTGTGAACGCTTCCCGGCCAGCGAACCTTGTGGTGTGTGTTATGGTAAGATGAAAGCCAGTATCCCGTATAACGTTATTATGATGCGTTCTGCGAATATCGGCATGTTCTCATCCACGGCTATCGCCGAGCGTATTGGACAGTCTTTGTTGTCGACAAAGCACTTCCTGCGTCATACCAGCGCCATTCCGTTCGTGGTGAATCCGGCTGATGACAAGCTGATCTCAACCGACGGTGACTTCATTTACCTACGCCCTGCACTTGCCTGTAAAGGCACTCGCTTGATCATGGATGCCGCGCTCTCATCTGAGCTGGCTGACCTGCGTAACCTCGACTCCCTGGATGACACGAATGAAGATCAGCTACAAACCTTCACGAATGTCACCATGGAGTTTGTAGTACCTGACCCTATGGTGGATGGTGAGACCATTACCGAGCGTACGGTGTCTACATCGGTATCGTCTCGTTCGGCACGTATGTCGCGTGACCTCATCGAGTTTGTGATCAACAAAGGGTGGGAACGTGAAAAGAAACGCATGTACATTGACCTGTCGGATTTCCCAACGGATCTCCCACTGTTCTTTCTTCCGTACGTGCACGAAGACCTGGACCAGTACCGTATCCAGATCGAATCGTTCCTGAGTTTCTCTAATCGAAATGACGCATGGCTTAAACGCGAAGTGAATGAGGAGATTCTGGGAGAAACCTTGGCGGAATTGTGGGTGTTGGTTAACCGCAAATTCACCGGTATCAATCAGATTCACTCTGAAGTGATTCTTAGCGCGCTGTTGGGTACAAACCCGAGTGAGGGATTGTATAGACTTCCGGCTGGCCGGGAATCTCGGTACTTTGTGCCGTTTAGTCAATGTATCGAAAACCGTGGGATGGGTGGACTCTACATCTATCAGAAACAAAACAGCGTGCTCGAACGCGCCAGTACCTATGGGGTGAAAGAGCGGCAAGGTGGACTGATGGAGGCGTATTTGTCCATGTCCACGGTATAGGAGTGAGAAATGCGAACGACGGTCACCGTCTACCGCGCGCACAACTACCTGAGAATAACGGACTATTCTCCGGAGTTTGTGAATCGCGTGATTCATCCCTTTACCCGGCGGTTCTTGCTGAAGTACAAAAAAGAACCGATTCCGGGTACGCGGAAGAGCCGTACGGTAGTAGATAAAGTCTTCGCTCGTCAAAACAACGATAAGAGCGAATTGCGCATCAGCGCGGGGCTCTTTAGAGAGTTCACAAATTTTGTAGAGCAATGCGGGTATCACCAAAAGCGAATCAACATCGTCGAGGAACCCACCATCGTCCCTAAGCGATGCAGCTTCGAGTGGAATCCCGGATACGGTAACTACAAAGAAGATCGAAAAGAGGAGCAGAAGGAGTGGTGTGATTACCAGCTAGAACCCGGAGCAATTAAGGTCAATAACGGCCGAACTGGTATGGGGAAAAGCTGGTGTGCGACACATCTCATGGTCAACATGGGGGTTCGTACCATCATCACCGCTCTTCCTCGCTATGTCTCTATCTGGACGAAATGCTTACCTGAATATCTTAATGTTAGCGTGCAGGATATTGTGGTGATGGAACGCGGGCTTATCAGTGAGCTCGCGGACAACATCGAGCAGGGGGTGATTGATCCCAAGATCATTATCATTCCACTCACTCGTTACGACACCTACTTAAAGCAGGCGCGTGATAGCGAGGAGATGGAACCCCTAGACAGCTGCTTTAACCGCATGGGCATCGGCCTTCGTATCATGGATGAAGGACATGAGTCGGCGTATCAGGTTTATATGTCGATGCTGTTCGGTAACTTTGAGAAGACGCTCGCCCTCTCGGCTACGCTCAAAGCTGACGATGAAGCCACGAACCGGATCTATTCTTACATCTATCCGATGGAGATTCGGTTCAAAGATCCTGTGCAAAGCAAGTACATCGATGTCTACGCTTACCACCACCGCATTGATGTCCAGAAATACCGCATTAAGTCCCAGGGGTTCGGGGGATACAGTCATGTGGCGTTTGAACAGTCCTTGATGAAATCTCCCCGACTTATGCAGGAGTACTATAAACTCATTCGTCAGTCTTTTATTGAGTTCTATATTACCGGGTTACGAGATAAGCAGCGGTGTTTGTTCTTCTTTGCAACGGTGGAGATGTGCTCCAAAATACTGGACTTGTTGAAAAAGGATTACCCAGACTTTGATATCGTGAAATACACCAACGCCGAGTCTTCCGATAAAGAGTTGAAAAACTCCTACATGGAACACCAGGTGGTGATTACGACTTCACAGTCATGCGGTACGGGTAAAGACATCCCGTATTTGTACGTGGTAATCAGCCCCTACGCGGTGAGCTCCCGCCAAAGAAATGCCCAGATGCTCGGACGTCTGCGCACCATTGAGAAGTGGTGGCCTGATTTAAATCCGAAGTATGTGTACTTTGTTTGCCGGGATATCCCTAAGCAGGTGGACTACCACAAGAAGCGTACGGAAGAGTTCGCGGACAAGTCCAAATCCATGACCAATATCGATTCGTTTCACCGTATTGCGTAACGACCCCTAACTGGAGAGGCGAGCGCCTCTCCAGTTATATTTATTTTTATAAGAGGTACTATCATGAGTCGGACTTTGCTGACCCTTGACATCGGTGATTGGTGCCAATCCCGTTTTACACATATCGTGGCTTTCGCCTATCAAGGGTACATTGAAAATTATGAGGTCGAGAGTCTTTACGAATACATCGAACAGGAGCTCCTGGACGCCCTCACAGAAGACGAGAAAACCGTGACTGACACAGAAGTACTCAACGACATTGCGGGGATCTTAGAAGAGGAGAGAGACGTTGAGATCGACAAAGCGGAGCTTCAGGAGAACCTTGAACTGTATGCGTCTAACGCAATCAGCGGCGGTGACCAGGAAGAACTCCACCGCAGGTTTCTTAAACTACGACAATCAATTATAGGTGGGTTCCAGAAAAACATCGATAACGTTGAACATATCGTAACCAGCCTTCGTAAAAACGGCTTTACTGTTCCAGTTATCGTGCATGCCGATGACAACCGTGTCATCTTTAGCTTAAAGACAGATCAGAACTTTTAACGAGGTATTACCATGCAATTCTCCGCAAGACTCCAAGTCCTCCCAGTGTACGAACACTTACTCAACAAGCAGACAAACCTCGT
>JACCDR011630972.1_pt1 | contig 28238 bp, 32 predicted proteins | sample 7446431 | NCBI WGS metagenome assembly JACCDR01 (sample SAMN15323443, study PRJNA562643) | freshwater metagenome | isolation source: river surface water | place: USA:Blue River Watershed | collected 2017-08-17 | reverse complement strand
GGTTTCTGCCCTATAACTTCTCTTAGCGACAATTGCGTTAAAATCGCATATTTACGGGTACTTTTCGAGCCCTGGTGGAGGTGGCTTGTAGTACTTTATACAGATGTATGTTTTTTGAAATGTAGTAGGTAATAAAAAAGGCCCTTTAGGAGAGGGCCTAGCACTGCGGGATCTCGTGTTCGTATCAACAGGTACGAGCAGCATTTAACAAAACGTAAGAGATACCTTTTATGTTAATCGAAAAAAACAAAGTAGCCAACTACAAAGATTGCTATGCAGATCTCACGGTTGAGCAGATTCAGACTCTAAAACCAAGTTCTTTGGTTTTGCTTGTCCTTATCAAAGTCCACACGATTCTTAAAAAGCCGTTCTTCCCAGGGACTAAGCACCTAGCAGAAAGCTTGGGGTACAATCGCAAAGAAATACAGCGGTCTATTTTAGACCTAAAGAGAAAGGGCTACATTGAAGTGACTTTTGAAGACGGCGTTCGCTTTTTAAGCCTAAAAGAACACAAAATAGCCTCTGGTAGGTGCGACAAAAATGTCGCACTAGGGGACAAAAATGTCGCACTAGGGGACAAAAATGTCGCACCTACTGCGACAAAAATGTCGCACCACTGCGACAAAAATGTCGCACCTGAGCCGATCCATACAGCTTATTCTTCTTTAAGAGAGAATAATTTAAGATCTAAGAATTTAAGAGAAGATCCGGAAGGGGAGTCCAGAGGGGAAACCAAATCACTTCACGCCGCTGTCGCGGCTCCAGCGTTCGCTGACGCTCACTCGGGTTTTTCTGTTTCTCAAAGCATTGTTGTTGCAAATCAAGCTTCAGCTCAAGAACTCGAAGCCCAAATTTGCCCAGAAACGCCAACTTCATCCCCGACCCACCCAAAGATACCAACCGACCCTCAAAAACCTAACAGCGGGCAAATTTCGAGACCTGGCGAGCAGCTACCGGCGGTCCAGAAACCGCCGAGGGCCAAGCAGCCGAAGGTTCTGAAGTACACTCGATTTTCAGAACATGATTTCTTTTGGCCTGACCACTGGGGCGATATTGGTAGAACAGCGTTAGCTGAGTGGGTGGATTTCAAGAACAAAACTAATAACCCAGTTTTACAGGAGAGCTATCAAAAGCTGATTAACCAACATGCAGCTGACGAGACTGGCTTTGTTGCCGACGTAAATTTTTCCATTAGCTCAGGCTACAAGGGAGTTTTTCAGGCTCCAAAAAACATCCGCAAGTCTTTCCAGTCTGGCAAGGTAGCTATAGACACAGCAGAGAACAATAAATACGCAGCAGCAGCCGATTGGGCTAGATCTCTCTTGGAGGACGAATAATGAATTTAGCCGAAGTTAACTCTTTACTTGAACTCTTGAGTAGTTACTACCCAAACAGCAACAACTACGAACAAAAATATGCGAAAAATTGGAATCTAGCCCTGCACGACGTAGATGCTAAAGAACTCGTCAGATTGTTCCTTAAGGCCTACATGAGCGGTGATTTTGGAGAATATCCTCCGCAACTGCATCAGTTGCTTGCCTTGATTAGATCCACCCAACCGCAACCGCCAAAGTGTTTTGAGGAATTGAGCCCCAAAAGCAATTTTAGAAAACGCATAGGCTACATGGTCAAGAGGAGATTCCCGAGCTATAGCAAAAAGCATCAGTTTAGCTCGGTGGAGGAGATGCAAAAGAGTGTCGCAATTCGCAGAGATCAACAACTCAAAGCCTCTGGAGAGGTCTTTAATCAATACATAGATGAGCTTTGGAGGTTGGTCAGAGCAGGAGTCCCCGAAAGAGAAGCACTGATTAGAGTTCTAGGTGCTCACAACGTACCGCAAAATACAGTAAAAGCACTACCCGACACAATTAAGCAAACGCTACAAGTAGCAACAAAGGAGACAAAATGATAGCAAACAAAGGTAAATTTAAAAGCGCGTTAGAGGTGATACAAGGCGAGATCAAAGAGTGGTGCAAGAGTAATGGCAACGATTTGCCGTTTAGCGAGTCGCTCAGAATTTTAGAGCAGCTACTAGGGGACATCGAGGATTTAGACACCTACGATCAAGGGTGCGAGATACTCCTCACCGACGCAGATCCACTCTTTTAAGGTAGCCATGACTAACCACTACCAAAAAGACCGAGAGGAGCGACAAAAAAAGAAGGAGGAACCACGACCGCCAAACCCACGACAACCAGAGATTTTAAGATACGAGTGGCGAGACCAGCACGGGATCGCAAATGAAGAAAACGTTTACACAGAACGGTTCTGTTATAGGACCGCGATTTTAAGGAGGTATAAATGGGACTGACAGCAAAGGACGTAAGAGAGATGGAGTTAAGACAACTGGAACTTGAGATAAAAGAGGACGAAAGCCTTGCAAGCTCCATAAAAAGCATAGAGGAAAGTATATTGTCGGCCTTGAATAAGAGGTCGCAAGGAGTTTTTTGGAGACTACCAAAAGATATGAGAATCCCGAACGATTGTGGCATTCATTCCGATAAAGGCGAGGCTAAATTATTAAGAATACTGAGATGTCGAGGTTTTAGTGTGCAAGTAGAGGCGAGGAGAAGCGATGACGATCTGGGCATCTCGATAGTTTGGTAGAAAATAGAAATAAATGGACCGCGATTTTAAGGAGGAGTTAAAATGCAAATCAAGATTATAACAGCAGAGGAAGCTAAAAACCTTGCTGCTTTTTGTGAGAACTACACGGAAGTGGTCGCGAAGATCAACGACAGGATTCGAGAGGTGGCGAGGCAGGGAGGCTACCATCTAGATTACACAATCTCGTACGGGGCGATGAAGTACCGAAAACTATTCGATGAGTTTTTCGAAAACCAGGGATTCGTCACTACTTGGCCCGTCCGGGTAGAAAAGGAGTATATCGACTGCATGAAAAAAAAACTCCGAGAAGGAACGATACGCCACCCTCTGATATTCGTAAAAATTCACATAAGCTGGGAAAAAAACTCATATGATCGAAGAGACTACGGCCTTGAGTACTACGGTGAGGAGTGAGATGACAAAAGAACTCAGCTTTGCGGAGGTATGGGAAAAAGAAAAAACTTTCTACTCAAACATGTCGGTTGAAATAGCCACTATTTGGTCGGAGTTTTTTGTTGTGGAGTTAGAGATCTACGAACCGCAATTTTAAGGAGAAGTTAAAATGGATGAAAGAGAGAGAGGAGAGAGGGAGCCTTTGGACCAAGAAGAGATAAAGAAACAAGCTAGTAAAGTTTTTAAGATCCTAGTGAGGATCGAGGGATCTTTGCTCGAGACGGACTTAAGATCTGAGATACAGGAGGCTGTGCGAGGAGTGAGGGCGATCAAAAAACTACTAAACAAAAAAAAAAGACAACAAGACGAGAGAAATTTTTGTAAAAGTCGAGGAAAAAAATTTTGAGCGTCTGCTCAAAAAAGAGAAAGAGCTTTTTAAAATAAAAGACGCGCTGGAACTGATACACTCTCATATTCAAAATGGAGTCGAGATCCTCGAAGAGTTGAAGGCACCTAAATTAAAAGAATTTAATTTGGCTATGAATTTGGTCGCAAACTGGATTAAAAAATTGGAAAAATAAAATGAACCGCATAACACTAATTGGTAACGTCACACAGGATATTAAATATTTCGGGCAAGCATCAAATGTAGCTAAGATTAATTTAGCTACAAACAGAAACTACAAAAACGAGGCAGGGGAATGGAAACAAGACGTGACCTATCACTCGATCACGGCTTTTGGAGAATTAGCCGAGAAATTAATGGTAGCAGGAGCTACAAAGGGGACTAAGCTTTTAGTGGAGGGTTCCATCAAAAACGAGAAGTACGAAAAAGACGGTAAGGAGATTAAGTTAAATGTAGTTCATGCTAGTGCTATTGAGTTTATCGAGAAGCCTAGCAAGGGGGAGTTTAAGCCAGTCGAGCCAGCCAAGCCAGACGGTGTCGATTGGAGCGATGACGACATCCCGTTTTGACAAATTCAAAAAGTTTTGGTAAATTTTAAAAAGTCCCAAGGGCCTATAGGGACAACAAATCTCAAACTTCCGCCATCGGTTTGAGGGGGGTTGCAAAACCCCTAGGCGGTCAAGATCCTTATGAAAAAAATAGGGAGAGAACCAAAAACTAAGGGGTTCCCTAGTGTTTGGTGGTGAATTTTGAGAAGGGATTATCAGATCTGCCGCCAAGCTTTGAACTGATTGTCCCTTTTTTTTGTGCAATCAGACCGCCCCAGAGGCCAGCACCAAAGCAGCCCAGGCGGCGCGACTTACCGGAGAGTCGTCTAAATTTTCCTCTCCCAAAAACTTCAAAAAATTTCCCCGATCGAACTCAACGATCTCAACTCGATCACCTAACTCTTTTTTGACGCTATGCATCGCCTGTCGGTGCCTGTACGCGTTCAAACTCCCGTGCCAGGGGCCTAAATCTTGATCGTCTGAGTAGACTAGCAACGCCACAACACCGGGGTGGTTTAAACTTTGAATTTGCTCAACGCTACGAGCTACTAGCGGGTCTTTTTGACTCATTGATCTCTGTCCCAAAAACGTAAAAACTCCATCATCGAAAGAACTAAAAAACGATGATGGAGTTAACATCACTAAAACGAGGGTAAAAGCAATGTACAAATACATTATATGCATTATTGCGCTTACGGCAATAGGAAATGCACAGCAAAAAATATGTAGTGATAGCAACGGGAATTTGTCGGTCAGGAAACGGTGTAAGGCACAAGAGGTGATGCTAACTCTGGCCAAGCTCAGAGCTGATCAAGGCCCCAGGGGATTGCCCGGGAAAGACGGGCAGGAAGGGCCAAGAGGGCCTAAAGGCGAGACCGGAGAAAAAGGCCCCAAGGGAGATAAGGGGGACACTGGACCAGCAGGCCCAGCTGGTAGAGATGGTAAGGACGGTGCCTTAGGAGACGCTGTTAAAGGTCCCAAAGGGGATACCGGTCCGCAAGGACCAGCAGGGGCACAGGGACCAAAAGGAGATAAGGGAGATCAAGGAATACAGGGGATTCAAGGGCCAGCAGGGGCACAAGGACCGCACGGGAGAGGGATAGATTTAAACCGTTGTTATCCTGTAAAAGATGAAGGTCGAGCTGGCATAGATCTTGAAATCCCCGGCAATTTTATAGGGATGACGAGCTTATCCCTTCAATGCAAGACAGGAGAAGTTTTGCTGAATTTTGATTGCCAGAGTTTTCCAGTTGATAGATCTTCTGTTATCTTCCTAGAAGAAGACAGTGTTCATTGTGAGTTTAATTTTAACCATGAAATCTCTGAGAGTGTGGACTCGTACGTCACGACGGCTCAAGGAACTTGTTGCCCGATCTGATTAAAGGAAAAAGGCCCCGTTTGGGGGCCAATCGAATTTCTCTCTGTTCGTTTTTTGCTTAAAAATATTTAAATGTGATTCCTCCAGGGTCTTCGATTTTGGCTTCAAACTCAAAGCAACTACATTGACCTGACATTACAGTTCCTTTTTTTTGAAGTTCTGCTTTTGCTTTTTCTCGAAATTCTCCAAATTGAATTTTTTGCAACACGTTTATTTTCTGAACAGCAGCTCTCCTTACCTGATCTGCTCCGAATTTTTTTCCTGGAAAACCAGCCGTCAATACTTTTTCTCTGATTTTTTTAATTTCAGCTCGTTTTGGGCTTGGACAATTTCCATGTCTGTAAATCTCCGCGTCGGAGAGGAAGCATTTTTCCCAATTTGTCAAAGAACTGTCGTCAAAAACAAAGTCGCTCATGTATTTAATTGCAACAACTTTGTTATTCTCGTCTACGGCTGCCCAAGCACGACCACAACCTTTATATCCAGCTTTGGTCATCATCTCAACTCGTTCTTCTGTTTTCATTTCTTCTTCTCCCTTTTCAACCAATCCTCAATCACCGTTTGAATTATCGTGGTGATTGTGACTCCCTCTTTTTTAGCAATATCCTCTAAAATCTCTCTCAACTCATTATCCAAGCGGATATTTAGCTGTTTTTTTGGCTTTGGATTCGCGAATTTTATCATAAGCATTACCCCCATAAGATAAGACTACTATACATAATGTATAGCAGTCAAGGGTAAATAAAAATAGTTACCAAATTTCAGAATTATGCCCACAGTCAGTAAATATCAGATTGTCGAGTAGGCGGATTCCCAGCAAAGACGAAGCGTCTTTTAGCTGTTTCCCAAAGTGGATATCTTTATCGCTTGGAGTCAAAGATCCAGAGGGGTGATTGTGTCCAGTGATGATACTCACGGCTCCTAAAATAAACGCTCTTTGAAAAATCTCCCTATGATGGAGAGTGCAGGCATTGGCGGTTCCCGTAGCGATAACGCTGTAACCAATGATGGAGTGGTCTCCTCCTAAAAAAATAGCTAAAAAATGCTCCTGGGAGTTGTTGGGGGCGACTCTCCTGAAAATAGTAGCCGCGTCCTCCGGTCTAGTAATTTTATCCACAAGGGCTCTTTTTCTTTTATATTGAATTTGAACTTCTCGAATCGTAGTATGTACCATTTTGAATTCTCCCTTCTTTTAAAGTTTAACGTCTTAACTTTGACCATGATATACGAAACGTATAGCAAGAGTCAACACAAAAACTTAATTTTCCCCAAAAAAATAAATATTCACTTCTCTGCATAAAAATGCTATTTTACAGGGAGGAGGGAGGGAGCCGTCCCGTTACTGCTCGAAGAGCAGCAGGGACGCTGAATAACGTAAAATGCAAAAACGTAAGCCTAATAAAACCTCAACATGGCAAATCGTCGGCACTCAGAAGATGTAGAGGCTCAAAAACTCATGCAGCTACTTCAACTCAAATTACCCAAAATCGCCGATCTCATTTATCACGTTCCAAATGGTGGAAAACGCGCTAAATTCGAGGCTTTCCGCTTGCAAAAACAAGGGACAAAACCCGGCATTCCAGACTACTTTTTACCTGTCGCGGTAGCTCCTTATCATGGTCTCTACCTGGAACTTAAGGCCCAAAAAGGTACTTTACAAAAATCTCAAAAAGAGTGGTTAACTAAACTACAAAATCAAGGCTATGCTACTTGTGTAGCTTATGGAGCCGAGCAGGCTTATGAATATTTATGCAACTATTTAGACTCGAAACATGAATTTCCATCCAGATCAAGTTAGGTTTTTAATCGTAGAGGCTGAGAATCCTTACGATCATTTTTTGCGAGCGTATCAGATCAATTCATTTCATCTCATTCAAAAATACGATCAAAGAAGATTTCGTAAAATGCCGTTAGGAAAAGTCCAGTTTTTACCGCTCGCTACAGCTAAATCTATTTTAGAATGGTGTAATACCCTGAGCTTAGAGTGTCAAAAGAACTTCAATTCAAAAGCAACTCATCAAAAAGTGATCAGTCGAGTTGTTCGTGTTGCCCTATATGTGAATACGTTCAATTCAATAACAGAAGATGAAAATCAAATGTCTGAGTCAACTCTCAAAGCTTGGGTCAAAAATGGTGGAACAAACGAACAATTGCAGTATCTCATGAGATGTATAGCTTGGTGTTTTGGTTTTGAACTAGAGGGTGAGAGGCAAAAGTATAATAGAGTTACTTTCGACTTGAGAGATTTAGAACTCTGTCCGCATTTGAGAGAACTCAAGGTCTCTTAAACACGGAGAAACGTGGTGCTAATTCCTTCATAGTGAGGAGTTTTTGATCCCCGATTTTCCTTCATAGTGAGGAGTTTTTGCAATGCAAACTAGGATTCAGTTCTTTTGTACTATTCGTTCTAGTGCATATTTATGCATTCTTTTATGCATAATCGGTGACTGTTCAAAATAAAGACAGTTTAATAGCTAGAACAATAAAGAGGGATTTTGGATTTCTTTGTGAGAAAATCTTAATGCAACTTTATTGCATTAAAGAGGCCAGCTAGCTACAAGGTTTTTGACTATTATATATAGTGTATTTTCTCCAGTCGGAGACAATTTAAGCTAACTATATGATATTATTACACCTAGTGGTAGGATTTAATGCTGATAAGACATCTTATCGGGCTAAGCTCATATTCTAGTACATCGTTCCTGCTCCTCTCTTTTGCTCAAAAGGGGAGGGGGTATCGGCCCCCCACGCCGTCACCACCGCCTCCAACCCACCTATTCCTCCACCTAGACCAGCGAAACCCTCTATACATAAAAATACATTCTAGTGTATAAGTATGCATATAACCTTATTTTGAGGATTTTTATGCAAGACGCCTTCGCTCGAATCGCCAGAGATTGCAGAGTTTTACTTTTGCAATGCCAAGACAAAACCGAGGGCTTGCGAGCTATCGGAGCGTATCGATCTGGCTTGCAAGAGGCTGGGAGTTACTACGTTGATTTTGAGTTAACCGAGCGAGGGAGAACGGACGGCAAAACCAGCGACGAGGTTTTTCGCGAGATACGAGATCTGCAGCTCAAGGGAGCTTTTAAGGGCAAAGCTGTGAGTGGTGAGTTTTGTGATGAGGAGGTTGATGGCTGATCTGTCTCCTGCCGTAAGGCCTCAATGGAGGGCTCGGATACCCCCGAAGGAGCAAGAGGATGTCTTGCAGTACTGTAAGCTACGCTATCTGGAGGGTGCAAACTGGACTGCTCTTTTTGAGGAAACTGGATTACCTGCAAACGTTTTTTACAAAGAGTGTAAAGGTTGGAAGGCCGAGAGAGACAAGCTGTACAGCAAGAAGGTAGCAGAGGTGTTGCAAGCTACCATAGGAGAAAAGAGTGAAAGCATTGTCCAAGACGTTTTGGACTTAATCAGCAAAGGCTTGCAGCAGTACAAACAAGAAGGGGCTGTCATTGATGAAAAGGCCATTAGCAACTTGAGTATGGTGGCTATCAGGCTGCACAACATTTTGCGGCTGGAGAGTAACAAGGCGACTAGTATTGCGACGGTTCAGAACTATCCGCCTGAGAAGGTGATTGAGCTGGTTGAGGAAAAGACAGCAAGCATTAAGGATAAATACGGCGACCTTTTCATTGAGGAAGAATGGGAAGATCGACAACCGGAGTAAGAAAACCGAGTGGTAGGCAAAAGGCTATTTCTCTGGCGGAGGCTGGGAGAGATGAGGCTCTAGGGTTAGCGGTCCCTGTTGTAGACCCTTACGTTTTGGACTTACAAGAGGAGTATTACAAGCACCTGCACGAGGTAGGGTATTACCCTCATAGCGGACAGAGTGAGGTTTTGGGGAGATTGTTCCACCCGAAGTTCAAGTTTAAGAAGATTTTCATGCAGTGTGGTCGGAATTTTGGAAAGAGTACCACGATTGCCATAGCAGCAGTTTTTTTTGTAGGCACTAGACAGAAGTTTAGATTTTGGATTGCTGGCCCTGAATTAGAGCAGATGGAAGAGGCGTATTATCACAATCAGTTGGTAAACGATTTAGTGGTGCCCAGGTGGTGGCCTGGTCCCAATGGTGGTTACCATCAGGCTGAGAGTAGATGGACCTTGCTTAATCAGAGTTTCATAAAACTTTTTGGTGTGGCTAAGAACAAGGGCAAATCGATGAGGGGGTTAAAGCCTCATGGTGTGGCCTGGGACGAGGTGCAAGATGTGCCTGGAAAAGCTTACTCTGCAAACGAGCCGAACCTTTTGGCCTACGATGCATTTGAGATAATCGCTGGAACACCGCCAGATTTTGAAGGTTTATATACTGAGTTAGCTAACGACATCATCGAGAAATCAAAGACTGACAAGAGGTACTGGCACCTCGTTAGGACGACTTGGGATAACCCAAGGATTAGTAGGGAGTCGTTGCAGGACATTAAGGAGAGGTTGTTTAGGGAGGGCAAACAGGCTTATTACGAGCGTGAGTACATGGCTAAGTTCATCCCTGGTGGGACTCTTGCCGTACTGCCTCAATTTAGTCGAGAGAAAAACCTAGTCCACACAAAGGCCATGCAGGTTGTTGTCCAAATCGAAAAAGGGCAATGGGAGGAGAGTTATGTAGTTTACGACCCGTCAAGTAGTGGTTTTGCTGCAAGCGGTTTTATCTACAATAGGTACAAGGGCAAAGCCTACTGGGTCTGGGGTTTTGAAGAAAACGACCCACTAGAAATTACCACGAGTCGAATTTTAGAAAGAGTAAAATACGAAGAGGATTGTTTTCCTCAGTTTTTTAAGAATCCAATACGGATCTACGACGAGGCGCAAAAGCTTTGGGCCTTAGATATGATGGACAGAGGGATAGATTTAATTCCAACTCAAAAATACACCAACACAAAAGAAGGCAACATCAAGCTTGCCAGGGACATCCTTGATAAAAAGAAGCTAAAGATACTAGAGCACCTAGAACAAGTGTGCTGGCAGCTAGAAAATTATCACTACGACGAGAATCAGAGGATTGTCAAAAAGAAAGATGGACTGGTTGACACTCTCTTATATTTTCTAGCTGAGGTCGGATACTCATCTAATGAGGAGGAGTACGCACCAGACGAGGTGCTAGGAGACCCTGAAGTGGAGATGAGAGAGAAGATAAGCTTAGGCGAGTTGGATAATGGTCAACTAGAACTAGGCATGAGTATTGATTTATCGGATTTTTTGCCGTTTGGGAGCATTCCCTTTTTACATAATATCTATGAGCATTAAAACACTACACGAAAATATTTTAGCCTTGGCTAAAGATATAGCGAAGCTTGAATACCGAATAGAGAGATTGGAAGCATCTTCTTTTCAGCAGATGGTAGGAGAAGATTTAGGCCCGAGCTTACAAGGGGAGCAGCAGGCACTAAAAAAGAGCTTTGAGGAGATTTTGACCCTGGCGACCACAGGCTTTGGTTTCGATGCTTTTGAGTCGAATGTAAACAACGGCGAGCTGGTAGAGGCCCCTAGAAAAAGTGCGGAGGTGGTAGGATGACGATTACCTTTGATACGTCGCTACAAATTGAACCCCTTTGGACGGTAGTAAGAGGAGATGTCGCCATTGCTGGAGAGGAGGGCTTTGAAGGTACTTTAAGCGAGGGGAACAAGCCTTTAAAAGATTGGCTAGCTCAAGTCTTTAGTCAGGTGAGCAGTTTTCAGCGCAAGGTTTTTAACAAAGATGTGCTGATGGGGGAATTCTACCAAGGTTTTCAGCATGTCAAAGGACAGGAGGGTAGGGTAGTTAGAGGTAAAGACTTTAAAAGCCTGAAAGTTAGCGTAAACAGGACTAAAAGCATTATCGACTTGATTAATAGCAAGGTTTTGACTGGTTCAAGAAAAGTTGTGGTTAGTCCAGCTAATAGCGACGAGTTCAAGGACCGCCAGAGCGCGAAGATGAGTGAGAAATTTATAGAGCACCTTTGGTACACCAAAAAGATAAAAAGGCTCTTTAAGAAGTTTGCAAGAGATTCTCGGATTTATGGAGATGGTGTTATCGGGGTAAAATGGGATCGTTATGCCGGGGATATGTATCCGACTCCTGCAAATACGCCGACAACCCCATCAAGACAGCCTGGAACCCTTGAACCCTTAGTAGATGAGACTGGAGCACCAAGACTTAACGATCAAGGAATGCCGATATTGGTGGATCGAGTGGATCGAGTTGGTGAGGTGTCCTTAAGGGTAATTAAGAGACGATATCTAGTTTTGCAACCAGGGAAAAATGACCTAGATGATATTGAGTGGGTGATTGAGATTGAGGTCAAAGATAAGACGGAAATCTTAGCTAAACACCCTGAGATTCCACAAGAAGAGTCGCCAGAGGGATTTTTGTCCGACATTTTTACAATGAGCGAAGAGAGATTAGGAGAGCATGAGCAGTACGTGTATTGCCTGTACCACAAAGGTACCACTTTTATGGACGCGGGATACTACATCGAGTTCACTAATTCTCACATTTTAGCCGAATCCACTCTTGTTGAGGCAGTAGGTCATAGAGAATTACCGTTTATCTGGCTGCAAAACGAACCAGACCTTGAGACACCTTATGGGGTTGGCGTTACTGAGCAGTTATTACTGCTGCAAGTGCTAAGAAACGCTTTAACTAGCCTCAAATTTACGAATGTAGCAGTAGGTGCAAGTGCACATTGGCTCGTAAACAAAGCCTCACGGGTAGACCCAGCAAAACTAACAAACTCTTTTAGCGTTATTGACTACGCGGGTTCAGTAAAGCCCGAAATAGTGACTTATAAAACTGTTACGCCTGACATTCTGACCGCAATTCAAGCCACTGACGATGCAATGGATAAGGTTAGCGGTATCCATAGCATTAGTTATGGAGAAACTCCCAAAAGGATGGATTCAGGGGCAGGGATTGCCGAGTTACAAGAGATCGAACAGAGAAGATTTAGCCCACAAGTTGAAGATTTTGATGATGCTATAGAGAAAGTGGGTAGGTTGTGCCTTGCTACTGCTGGATACTTCTATCGCCCAGACGATGGAAGGACCATAAGAATACTTGGACGGGCTAACGCTTCTTTGGTCGAGAGGCTGGATAGTTCTAAGTTAGGTGGTCCCTACGACATTCGAGTAGAAAGAGGAACCTCACTTGGCGATACAAAGGCTGGTCGAGTGGCTTTGATGACCGAGATGATGCAAATGGACCCAACCCTGTTTAGCAAACAAGAAAAAATGTATCTGCTAGATTTGGGTGATTTAGATAAGTTCTACGACAGTTCAAAGGCAGCTTTTGAAGCTCAAGAGTTAGAAAATGAAATGTTCTTAAATGGCTATGCAGTAGCAGCACCAAGTATCACAGAGGACCTAGAGCCTAGATGGGTTTCTATGGTTCGTTTTGCACAAAATGATTTTTTCAAAATAGATGTACCCGATGAGATAAAAGAGATGTTTATCCGCAACGGAAGAACCAGAGAGGAGTTTTTGGTGATGAAAATGCTAGCTAATCCCATCTTTAAGGAGCGGTTTTTAACAGAGCATCAACACTTCCCGATTTTTTTACAACCACACGAGGCTATTGCAGCCCTAGCAGGAGTATTGCCAGGGACGACACCACCTGTAGAGGCTCAACCAACTGAGAATTTTAGAAACGTAGAGGCTAATGTATGACGACCCCAGTACAACAAACTTCAGAACCAGTAGTAATCACTAATCCGCTTTCGCAACTTTCGCCGGATATGTTTGTTTCGCCTTCGAGTGAAGCGCAGGAGAAACCAGGCGATGGTGTCGAGGGAAAACAAGGGGCTTTATTACCCGAAGATTCCCAGACAGAAGATCAGGAAGGTCAGGCAGAAGATCAAGAGGAAGAGCAGCTAGAGGCGGATTCGCAAGAAGACTCTAATCACCCCTTTCACATTGATCTAGGCTACGAGGAGGGGAATTTATATACGGTTACTTTGCCCAACGGAAATACTTTGGACTTACCGGAGGGAGCGGTTATAACCAACAAGGTCGGCGGAAAAGTCCAGAACTACAATCTTGCTGAGCAAATGGGAATCGCTAGCGGAGAGATAGCCGTCAGCAAGAGGCTAGCTGAAATCAAGAAAAAAGAGGAGACGCTTTTAGCTGAGGTGGAGACGCATAAAAGCAGGACTCAGGCGGTAGAGACCACTATAGATGAATTTAAAACAAGCCTGCTAGAAAGCGAGACACCACACAAAGCACTAGAGCTATTGGCGGACAGGTTTGAAATCCCACTAGGGAGTCTGTTTAAGAGTATTGTTAGAGCTTACAAGCTCATGGAACAAAATATATACAGAGATAGGATAGCTCCAGAGTTGGCAAAGGCGGGATTTAACCTAAATGAGGAAGCCGATATCAAAAAGGCCACCGCCTATGCTCAAGGGATATATGAAAGAGCTTGGGAGGATATGGATCGAGAGGTCCGCAGCAAAAAAGAGAGGGCTTCGCAGGAACTCAGCGAAAAAGGAAAACAAGAACAGTCTGTGATGAGAGCCTATGCAGCTCAGCAGCTAGAAAACTACGGCTTAACCGTAGAGGAGGCTAAGCTAGGAGAGGAGCAGTTTAGAAAAAACAATCCAGAAGTAGAACCTAAGACGATAGAGGAAGCTAAGGAGATAATTAGGCAGTCAGCTATCCTAGGATTTAACGTCAAGAAAGGCAGGATGATCGGCAAAGCAATCCGAGAAGTAGATAGTGGTCTAATCGAGGATACGGCTTTAATCGACAAGCTTTTAAAGCTAGTTGACCCACGGAGCCATGACCATGAAGACATTGTAGAGCTTGTAAAAAGCAGCTCCTACAAAACTTCCGCCGGGAGAAGAAGGACCGTGCTAGCAAAAGATCTTGCTAACAATATAAAAACATCTTATGCTACAAGTAATGGAGCAACGTCTAAGGGACCACGCAAGGTGGTAACAGACATGAGCCAAATCGAAAAAGCATACGGATTCAAGTAACAGCCTTAAAAGTAGATTCCGCAAGAGTCTCTTTTGGTGAAGCGAAAGAAAAATATCAAAAAATATTTTTTATTTTCTTCGTCAGGAGACTCTTTAAATGGCAATTACAAGTAAATCTACCACTGGATTTACAGAGACTTTTAAAATCAAGTTCGGTGGTTACTCAAGCGCAGTTTTCTACACTGGGGGAAAAAACCCCGATCCTTTTCAAGCGATAATCCCAAAAGAATATGACATTCTAGCCTCAAGAGAGGGGAGGAAGACGATCAGGACCACAATGGGAGGTTCTGTCGGATTTTCAGCCCTACCAAACGCAAACCCCGTTCAACACATCGAGATAAAGCTCAATTCGTACAAGCAGTATGCTCGTATGAACATCGACAACGAGACGTTGGCGGCGAGTGAGAAGCAAGGTGCGGCCTACATGTCTAGTATGAAGCTTGAGGTAGACTCTAAGGTACTAAATTATACTCGTTGGGTGGATCTAACCAACTACAATGACGGAACGGCAGTTTTAGGTCAATGGACAGGTCAAGCAACTGGTACGGCGGCAGCCCCAATTGTCACGATAAACGCGACAGTTTCCGCCAACAACCCTTACGGGTTTAGACCCTTCTACTTTGAAGAGGACGATGAAGTTCAAGTTGAGAAAGATGTAACAGGTACTCCGGTTTTACAAACGGATACCTTTAGGATTACCGCCGTAAACACCACGACCGGAGCTATTACTTTAGCAAGAATTGGAACCACTACCGACCTAACCGCAGCTGGTTTTGGCTCACAATCTCACAACTTAGTGCTATATAGATCCAGTAGGCTCGATACCTCGAAGGGGATAGCAAGCGGTGTTCGTCGCGTCCCTATGGGACTGTTGGGTATTAAGGCAAACCCCTCAGGGCTGTACGGACTACCTGGTGCTTTGCCAAGAAGATTTTCTTCCACTACTACCGCAAGGGCGGGTGCCGTTTTAACTCCTGACACGTTAAGTAACGACATTATCGAGTTTAACCGGTTTAGGGGAGTGCCTTGTACTCACATCATCACTTCTATTGCACAACAAAAGATTTTGGTGGCGCAAGCTGAAGGTAGAAAAGACTACACGATGAACTCCACCTTCCAAGGAGTTCCAAACCGAGTAAGTCCGTTCGTGATGGGTGTTAGCGCAATCAAAATCGAATCTCCTGCTCAACCTCCAGTAAATCTTGTAGCTTCTCGATTTTTGAGGGATGACATGGTGGTACTAATGGCAAACCAAGAACATCACCAGAGCTATGTTGATGATCCTCAATGGTTGTCACGAGACGGGAACATGTTAGATCGATTGCCAGATGACGACGGATATGAGGCGAGATTCGGAGGATATTGGGAGAATTACCTACATCCTTTCTACTTTCACTTTATCGACGGTTTATCAACCAGCGTGTAGTAAATTTAGGGGGAGCAATCCCCCTATTTTAGTTTTTATTTTACGGAGAACTCGACAAATGGCGCAATTTAGACCCCCCGCGAGGGAGAGCCAAAGCGATTTTCAGAACTTTACTATTGGGATAACCGGCCAAGCTTCGATGAACTTATCGCAAGTAAACTTTGGAGTAGCCGACGTTGCCAACTTGGTCAGAAACGGTGCAGGTGACTACACAATCACCCTAAAAACAGCGTTTAACCGTTTATTTGTCACTCCTGTGGTGCGTAGCGACGCAGGGAACTTAACGGCGGTAATCCACGACACGGGAACTACTGGACAGACTATAAGGGTAAGAATCTTTGCTACGTCAACCAACACAGCGACAGATGCAAAAGTAGATTTGCTTGTTAAAGCCAAAAGAAGCTCAATGGAGTTTTAAGAAATGGCATCATCGTTTTTACAGGTAGTACCAACTCACTCCAGAGGGCTAACGGTTTGTCAGTATAAACTGGTGGTCTCTGGTGGAGAGTTGAACACACAACTGCCCATCGTGGTGACTAACGCGAACAACCCACAACTAGGGTTAGTTAGCCAAACCTACGATGGTGCTGTAGCCAAGGCGCTAGACCCCAAAGGGGTACAAAAGATTTTAGGCTGGCACAACTATCAGACAGCCTCGGGCGAGTTGACTTTTACGATTGGGACAAGCCTCACCGAGAAGAAAGCGATAGATGCAAACAGTCTAGGATTTCAAAAGCTCCTAGATAACCTACCCTTTGTCGTAGGCATGCCTGGTTATAACATAACGGTAGCCTCTACGGTTACATTGGAGGCTATTGTATATGTCGCTACCGGAGTTGGGAGGCTTGAATATTAAAAGTGGCTTGGGGAATCTGGGATAGTATCACTTCTGGGGCAGCGGAGGCAGTAGAGGAAAAAAGCTGGCTAGATAGCTTTGGTGATTGGGCTAGTGATAGCTATAAAGATTCCTGGCTTGAGTCCTTGGTGGGCAAGGGAGGTGGTGAGGATAAAGGCTCAAGCTGGCTAACACCAAACACTGTAATGTCAGTGGGCTCCGGGATATTGGGGTATTTAAATAAAAAAGAACAGCTCGATTACGAAAAAGGGCGAGTCGAGAAAAAAGACGAACTAGATCGCTTGATGGCTATCGCTGAGATCGAAGGAAAAAGACTTCAACTGATGAGACAAGGATCTGGCTCTGGGGGTGGAGGAAATTCCAAAGCCGAAATATTGGCAGCTCTCAACAATGGAGCTGTGGGCAGGATGAATGCTCTTAGCACTCTAGCATCTACCTACTCTCAAGCTTTAAGGAGGTAGTATGTCATACTGGGACACGACACCAACTTACGACCCCGAGATGGCAAAAGCAAAGTATCTCAAAGACAAAGAGAAAGCTGAGCAGAGACAAAAGGGAACATCGGCTCTTAGCACAGCAAAAAAAGTGGGAGACGCAGTTAATGCGGGAAGTAAGACTACAGGGATATTTAAGCCAGGGGTTAGCTTAGGTAATGCAGCTGGCGTTGCTGGAGGTTTGTACGGCGCGTACAATATGTACAAAAACTGGGACTCTCTCGATACGACAGAGGGCAAATTAGCTTACGACGACGATAAAGCAGCCTTTAGCATGGGCGCAAGTGGAGCAGCTGTAGGAGCTGGAGCGGTCGCAGCTGGGGCGATGGCCGGTGCGAGCATGGGATCGGCAGTTCCAGTTCTAGGAACGGCTATCGGGGCTGTTTTAGGTGCAGCTTACGGATTTTTTGCTGACGACTTAAAAACAGGCAAACATAAACATCAGCTTAGAAGAGACCTGGGCAGAGAAAATCTACAAAAGGTCAACTTTTTAGACAAAGAAGGGAGGTTGACTTTGCCAGATGGTAGCGTTTTTGAGATGGGCAAAGATGGCGGCTTTAGGTACTCGGATAATTTTAGAGCCTACGAGGTTGATCACAAAGACCCGTTGCAAGGCATCGTTTTTGGTCACGCCTTACCAATCGCTGAAGTGGCGTTTAAAGGCGATAAAAAGCTTATTTCAGATTTTGCTGGGTATTTTACAAGAGCGGCTATTTCCAATACAAAAGATTTAAATGTAGCACTAGATAATCTTAAGTCGTTCTCAAGTAAGCTAAATATAAACCCTGATACCATTTCAAAGCTCACAGCTGATCAACTATCAAAAGGCGAAATAGACCAGGCTACGGCAGCGGCCTACGTAGGAGGCTTGAGTAATATATTTTCTGATAATCGTAATCTTAATTTCTCGGAGTTGTTTAACGACGAAAAAGGAGATTTTAGCGGGGATAAAAAGCCTCAGACTTTAGCCACAAACAAAGCTAGAGCCGAGAATCCTAAAAAAGAGATGAGAAGGCAAGTTAGGAAAGTAAATCCTGCGCCTAAACCTATAGTTCAAGCTCCAGTCCGGCCCCAAATTGATTCAAAGTCTTGGGGGGAATCCTATTTTGCAAAAGAGCAACAATCTTTGATGGGAGCTCTCTTGTCATGAGATACATAGGAGAGCTTGTAAAAAGAGTAAGGAATGACAGCAATTTTAATTTATATGTACCCAATGGTACGGGCGTGCAGTCCCATGAAATTGTAAATCTACTTAATGACGCTCAAGGGATAGCCTTAGCCAAGATAACTACTACAGCTCACTCTATTGCGCCTTTTCAATCTGAGGCTATTGTTTCCGTAGTGCAAGGAACCGAAACCTATAATGTTAGGGGAGTATTGTTGCACGACATAAAGATAATAGACGTACAATATAGATCTAGCGAGCAGTTTAGATTTAGGGATTTAACGAAGACTAGTATAGGAGAGATAAACAAAGCTGGATCTCTTGCCTATAAGTGGGCCCTGCAGAATGGTGCCGTAGTTATTGACGTTCCCGAGGAGGAGAATGTAAGCGAGCTAAAGGTGATCTACGAAGATCGCCCCCCAAGGCTGGGGTTGCGAGCCGGTCTGATAACAGAAGGGACTGGTAAGGATGGGTACCTCCTTACCATGAAAATCTCATATCTAAACGACTTTGCGGACAAAGATTTCAATGCCGACATAGATCGATATTTTAGCGTAGTGGACAAAGACGGGAATATCCTAATGAGGAACATTCCGTTTAAGAGCATCTCCAGCGGAACTTTTAGTCTTGATCCCTATAATTACCAAGAGGGCGAGAGTTGCGATATCGGGGATTATATTGTGCTTGGTCGCGACACTAGCACCCATTTCAAACTGGGAGAGGTCTTTGTCACCTACTTAGTCAACTATGCGGTAGAGAAACTCACCAGTAGCAAAGGGGCGAGCGAGGCAAAGATAGAGGCTTTAAGGAGGACCACGAGTGAATCATTAAATGTGCTGGTCGACAGCTATCTATCTGGCGACAAAGATGCCACTGACCCAAATATAGACCTTAGTGACTTCTACCTTTACGCTCAACATCACGGATGGGAGCAGTAAATGGCAGAAAGAAAGCACTCAATCGTAATAAACCAGTTTAAGGGAGTTGATTACAAGAGCAACGATCTAATTAGAGATCCATCCTATTTTAAAGAAAGCGAGAATTTAGAATTAACCTATACCGGAGGAGTAAGGGGGAGGATTGGATATCGGCAGCTATGGCCGAATTTTGGGTTCTCCAGTATGCATAAGCACATATATACAGACATAGACGGTAATGTAAAAGAGGAGCTGTTGTTTTGCAATGGTCACTTGTGGAAATACGCTGAAACTAGTTTTACTATTAATACTACTTTGCCTGTTATACTGTACTATGATCCGGCAAAAGAAATAAAGGCTACACTCTCTACTGGTGAAGTTTTATCTCACCCACAGTTAACTTTATCTGTCGGTGGTCTTAAATTCGGTCTCGCCGAATACAATATAGGCACGCTTTGGGAGGCTCTAATAGCCAATGGTATCACCATTTCCCAGTATCCTACGGCAACACAGACCCGCAACTGGTTAAAGATCACATCTAGCGACACTTTTGTAGCTCCCACAGGCAGCGCGACTCAAGATTTAAGTGCACTACGAGATGTTTTGCCTAACGATATATTCGGCGTGTGGGACTCTACTTACCGATATTACATCCCCGTCCTGATGACCTATGCCACAGCTCCAAATATAATTAAACTAAGACATCCTAGTTACGTTGTTAGTCTACAATTAGCCCTCGGATATGCGGGAATAGCCGGAGTTCGAGCAGATTCCATAATTTCAGTTAGTGGCAATATCATCACCTTTGCTTACCCAGAGCCGATACCAAGTTGCACCCATTTTAAACAAGTAAGCGCAAACGCGAGTGAAACATGTGATCACAGCTTGCTGGCCATTTACTCCGTATACGACACTGCTGTTCTCGACACTGGACAAAGTGAAGTTGAATACTCGTTTTTGAGTGCTGCTGATAGCTGTTTTATATCAGCTGATAAAGTTGTATTAGCTTCTAATTTGCCGAACTGATGGGAGTATACAATCAACATAAGTACGGCCCAGATTGGCCCTTGATGCAACGAAACGTTGTAAAGGAACAGCTGTTACCAAAGTACGATGGTAGGCGGGCATACTACGCTGGTTGCTTAAAACCAGAGCTATCCCAGACAGAAAACAAAATCCCAAGCGGAGGAACTCAAGAAGCAGGGACTAGGGTTTATGTTTTCATAGCTGCATATCGAGATGCTCAAGGTAGGGTAGTTTTTTCGGACTACTCGGAAAAAGCCATCACTCTTTCGGCAAATGAAAGCGTTGAATTTAGATTCGTTAAACCGAATACTAGCAAGGCGACTTTTGGGTATGGGCTAGGTGCAACAGCCTACGCCAAGCAAGCATATACTAATGCTACAAGCATCAAAGTTCTACAACCTCACGGCATTATCGCGGGAGACATAATAACATTCGCTGAGGGGATCGCTTGGAATGGTAAAATTATAAATACTACGGCGATTAAAGAGGCTAAAGTTATAGGTTCTCGATACGAGGACTTAGTGTTAGATACTCCAGTAACATTAACCCAATGGCAACCAATAACGGCCAACCAAACAATTTTAGTTTTGCGCACTAAAGTAGGAGGGACTGAGCCTTACGTAGTTAAAGAAATTCCAAGATTTGAAAATGTCTTTGTAGATCCAAGCAACCCATCTTTTAGCATCGGCGATCAGGTCTTTGAAGATAAAGTTGCAGACTCTACCCTTTTTGAAAAATTCACGCTACCAGAGGTTGGCCGTGAAGGATATCGACCCATTATGGGGCAAGCGATGGCGGTGCATAATGGCCGCCTAGTATTGGCTAACAAATCTGTTCTTACCTGGTCGAATCCAGAGGCTGGGACAGAATCTCTAGAGCAGGTTCCACCGACAAACTCCATCTTAATTGGTGGTACAGTTGGTGGGCCAATAACAGCTTTAGCCAGTGCAAATGATACTACCCTGTACGCTTTTAGGAGTGCTGGTATTTATGCAGTATCTGGGGAATTTGAGAGCGAAAACGGAGGCCCAAATTTAAAACAAACCACCATCACTGAAAATGATTTAGGGTGCTCAAACTCAGAAGCAATCTCAACCATCGGAGGTGCTTTAATCTGTCACGGCAAAGGCCGAATATTTAGCATCCTAGATGGGATGATTTTTCCAGAGATTGGTGCGCCAATCGAAGAAAAACTAAGGGGAGTCAGCCCCTACTGGAAGGCTTTTCTTTTGACAGATCCAGTAACCATTCAAGTTAAATGCTACTTGAGAAGACCCCTAGATCTCTTTGAAAAAACTACCTCAAGCTACCAAAATAGAGCTTTTGTTCTCGATGGTAAAAATTACTCAGGGGCGTTAAGTGCACAAGATTCTCCAGCCTTATCGCGACAATCTTTAGAGTCTAGTTGGTTTAACTGGAATTGGATTAGTGGATTTCCAACCCACGGAGTGGAAAGTTATAAAGGTAAGGAGTACTACATATCATTCAATGTAGCGGCTATAGAAGCTAACGAGATCGGTGGCGATATAGCTAAAAAGAAAGCTTTATATAGTCGTAGCAACGGCGTTTACGTGCAATTTAGAGAGGGAGAGGCGTTGCAATATACAGACGCTGGATACCCAATAAAAAATAGCTTAGTGACGACTCCTCTTATCTACGGAGGAGCAGATCTATTAAAAGATTGGAACCTTTTAAAGGTATATAAATATATTTCCGAATCCGACAAATACAGAATCTCGGATTGGAACGCTACGGTGAGCTTAGCATTTGACCTGTCAAACAACTTCCAAGCCTGGGAAGCTCTAATTCAAGAGGATTTACTCTCTGTGTACAATAAAAACCTCGAAGCTACACTTGAGATGCTTAAGAAGCATACACAAGGAGTTGTTGCCCTACAAGGGCAGTGCAGCCCAGCTATAGAAATTAAAATAGAAACAAATACGTTATACAAATCACTGAACCTTTCGGCGTTGGTGGTTGATTTTAATGTGCCATATTCTACAGATGCCCTAGAGGTGAGAGCGGATGCCTAAAGTAAAAAAGAAAAAAGCAAGAAGAGAAAAAAAAGAAAGAACTCGACTGAATGCCGGGCAAAAAGAAACTTTAAAAGAGTTTAAGGGTGCGGAGACTATTGCCAAAAGGCTGAAACTGCTTAAACCGTTAGAGCGCATAGATCTTAAAGAGCTAGAGGCGTTAGTAGATCCAAACAATGCAGCTTTCCAAGGAGATCTATCACCAGAAGAGCAAGCCGTTATCGCAAGAACGCAAGAGAATTACAGCTCTAGTCAGCAGCTAACATCAGAAGAAAAAAGGAATAAAGAGCTACTAGAAAATGCTTTTGCTAACTCTGGTATTCGTAGTCAAGAAGTTTCGGCAATTCTAGATGGGTTAAAGTCAACTATGGATTCGGCTGGCGTTCGTAGCCAGGACATGAACGAGACCATAGAGAGACTAAAAGCCAACATTTCAAATATAGATAAAGAGGACTCTCGACTAACTGAAGCTTTTGCTAAAATGAAAGATGGGCTAGCAGGCTTTAATTCAGCCGAAATGCAAGCCATTCGAGACAAATCAACTAGAGAGATTGCAGGGAGAAAAGCGCAAGCTGAGAGAAACTTAAACAACGCTCTTGCTAGAAATAAAGTTCAGGGAGCAGCAGCAGCGGTAGCCCAAGGTCAGCTTGAGAGATCGGCTTTAAAAGACGAAAGAGCCGCTGAAAGCGACTTGCTAGTAAAAAACGCTGAGCTAATCGATGGTAGGTTAAATGCATACACAGGAGCTTTAAGCGATTTAGAAAAAAGCAATGATAGTAACAAGACGGCAGCCATAGCAGCACTAGCAGACACGGTAAGAGGAAGCGATGCTGACCTAATGAGTAGCAAGCTACAAGCTGCGGGATTGTATAGTAAAGCTGTCCTTGAGCAAGCAGCTTTGGAGGATCAGGAAAAAGATGAAGCTCTTGCTAATTTAGTAGCTGGTAATACCCAAATATCTTCAGCAGCAGACGCAAGAAAGCATTCTGCCTTATCCTTACTAAATGACACTACGTTAAGTGCTAGTAATGCTAAGGATGGTCGCTTAATCCAGTATCTGAAAATGCTACAAGAGGGTAGGGCTGAAAATGCCGGAATATCAGCCTCTGAGCAAGCAGCTAGAGTGGCTGGAATCACGGGAGTACTCAACTACGACGTAGCTAAAGAAAACGCAAAGGCGCAGCTTGAGGCAATTAGAGGCAGCGGTAGAGGCGGTGGTAGTGGGAGTTCAAGCCCAGATACTAGCTCGATGGATGCAGCCCTTCAGGCCGTATTAGATCAGCTAAAAGAGGAGGAGGAATAGTCATGATGGACTGGTATCCGCCAATGCTACTAGACGAGGAGGAGAGTCAACTTCCATTGCTTCCCTATTCTGGCACAGGACAATTTTCGCGTTTTGGAGATATCTCAAATGCGATAATGCCAATGTATCAAACTCGTCTAGAGTCTTTGCAAGAGGATCTTATTGCTCAGGGCGAAAAAATAAGAACCCCCTTGCAAGTTCCAGTCGTTAACGACTCAGAGAGTTGGGGTATGGCTATCGGCTCGCTCTTGCCGATGGCGTTAGGAGCTTTTGGAGGTGAAACAGGAGCACAGGCAGGATTAGCAGCCTCCAGCGCCGTAATCCCTTACGTGCAAGATACACTACAAGCCAAGCAAAATGCTCTGATCAATCAACAGCGACAACAGCAACAAATAGACGCTGAGATCTATGGCAATACTCTGAGACAGATGCAAGATACTCAAGATGCGATGATTGAGATCCCGTATAAAGCGGCAATGGAAGACGCAAGATTTCAGGGATATTTAGATATGGCTGGCGCAAGACGAGGACTAGGCAGAGACACAGGAACCACTAGTGACAGTTCAACGGAAGTCCAGCAACAATTTTATAAAGATCCAGAGTCATCGGGAGAAGGCTTGACAGATGAAAAAGGAAATACTCCAGTCGTCGCAAATGGGATGACTCGTGCTAACACCGATAGAGCTAGGAGACAACAAAATAGAGTTTTCCAAGTGGGTAATAAAAAATTCCAACTATTTGAACCCTACGGAATCACAGACGAGGAGTTCAAGAGAAGGGAAATCCAAATAACTGCAAAAGATGCAGTGATGAGCAAGCTCAAAATACTAGGTGCTCACATCGAGCAATTTGGAGTCTTAACGGGAGCAGATGTCTTAAACAAAGAGCAAGGAACGATCCAAGACTCGCTAAGAAATGAAATTCAGTTATACAAGAAAAAGGCAGCGGAGCTGGGTGCTAGCTTAACAGTAAATGAGGAGAAATTCATAAACAGGATGCTTGAGCAACCTGGACTTGTCGCGACCTACCTTAGACCAAAGATAAAAGAACAAATGCTCACTCAAATATCGATGGGATTGCAAGATATGGAGCAAACAAGCGAAAGAGAGTTGTCTCAAAGTGGATTTAGGCAAGTTTTCTCATCCAAAGAGAGAGAAAGTAGAAAAGCGGGCCTGCCGGTTTCAAGCGGTCCCGTTCGGATCCCTAGTCAGACGACAAAGGTAGGTATTGCAGAAAGAGCGAACCAGATAGAACAAGAGAAAGCAAACTATTCCAGCGGTAAAGCTTCTATTTTATCAAAATATACGTGGTAGAGAATGGATTTTAGCTACTTAACCGAAAAAGAGAAGAAAGATTTTCAAGGGCTATTACTCCAGCTTAGTAGCGAGGGTTACTCAGATGATGAGATCGATTCTGCGATCAGAAGTGGTCAATTAAAACCAAAAACAGAAGCTGAGATAAATTCAAGGCAAAGAGGGCTAGAGTTTGATGCTTTTACTACAGGGTTAATGGACGGCTCCTCTCAAGGGCTTAAAAGTGCAGCGATAGAGAGCGGAACAAGGGGAGTTCTTAATTTAACTGGCAAAGTCGCCGGTCAAATTGGGGGAGCTATCCCCTACGTTGGTCCAGTGGCAAAAACAGTATTGCCTACCATTGTTAGTACTGGACTAACTGGAGAAGGAGATTTTGGAGAAAACCTATATAACGCCGCAACCAATACGGACAATCTAATAGATATAGGCGGAAGTGTTGCAGGTGGCGCAGCAGGTGCATATATTGGTGCAGGGTTAGGGAGTGTGGTCCCTGGGCTTGGAACTGCTATCGGAGGTGGAATTGGGTATGTAGCTGGTAGCACGCTAGGCGGGATTGCAAGACCGGCCTACAACTACTTTTTTGGCGAGGAAGATAAGACACCACAAGCAGCTTACGAGGCTGGGGCTGGAATAGGTGGAGGGCTAACAACCGATGCCGTACATGGTGCAGGAGCTAGTCTATACTCGACTGGGAAGAGTGCGGTTGATGCTGTCGATAATCAATTAAGCAAATATTTTCCTACCGATGTGGTTGGCGATGAAATTGCGCTTACCAACAACTACACGAGAAATCGACTAATTCAACAAAAGTTAGGTTCTGGGCATAAACTTGCAGCTACCGAGACAAACAAAGCAGCTGATGCGATAAAGAATATTGAAGGATCTCACGATTTTGTGACTCTTTTATCAAAGAAGCCAGAGCTACTAAAAGATGCTAATACTGGATTAAGTCTCTGGGAGGAGTCTGATAAAGCCCCAGCTAGTTATAGATTTCAGCAGTTGAACGATAACTTGAATAAAGGGCTAGAGATTACTGGTAGATCCCTGGAGGATAAGTTAGAGACAACCCAATCTTTCAGGGAGTCCAAAATCCCCTTTGACATCACTAGTGCAGTAACTCAAGATTCGGACCTTTTTAAACCTTACGCTGACGGGCATGAGAAGCCATCAATTCTACATCTAGCTGAGAGTTTTAAGAGCATTGCCCCAAGTTTCGCAAAAAGGCTCACCGACGGGCTGATTAGATCTGACGGAGAACTAGAGAGCGGGACTACAGCTAAAAACGTAAAGCAACCTGCCGCAAAGCAACTCTTAATGGATTTAAACAGCACTCCAGTTAAGACTGTCTATGATCTACTCAAAGGTATAAAGCAGGCCAACGAAGATCTTAGACACATAGATGAAAATTGGAATGAAAAAAATATAGCAACTCTCAACGGGAGAGACATTAATGTAGACATTGAGGTAGCGGAGCTAAAAAATTCTCTCTACAAAGAGCTTTTAGACAAGATGGTAGCCTCTGGTCAAGTCAATACAGCTGACTTAGATAGCTACAATCAACTCAAAGCTGAGTATGCAAGCATAAAAGAACTTAGCAAATTATCAACCCGATTTAACGTCCTTGCAGGTCAAGCAAACGTTACAAAAGGAACTGGGCAGTTGCACAACAACAATCCCAATTTCGGTTTAGGCCAGTGGGTAAATCCTACCAGGGCAACGCTCCAAGCAGCTGGTGATCTTCTTGCTCCAAACGCCAGCCACTCGGCGAGAAATGCAGTAAACGTGGAAGATACGTTTCAGGACACATTAACTAGCATTGGTAAGGCTGTTGGGGCAGTTCCTGCGGCCATCGGAGATAGAGCAGCCATTACCAGCAGTAACATCGGAGCAGCTGCATTGGGTGGCCTAACGGCTATGGGGACGCTCGGGCCAAGTATAGCTACCGGAGTGGCTGGAGGTTTAAGCGGGTGGGCAGCCGATAGGGCCCTAACAAATAAACTAGGAGTCAGTCCGCTAGAGGCTGGAGTTTCCTCGATAGCGCAAGCCCCGATCCCCTACAACACCTTAGATCGGAGCCTAAGCCGGACCAATATAAATACCGAAGTGCCACCAGAGGCTACTGACGTAACCGCTATTATTGGCGGGATAGTCGGAGATCATCGAGATTTTAGCCAGGGACTCCCTAGGAATCCTGACCAGTGGGACGATAAGACTATAGCTTACTTAGCAGCAAGCTTAAACAGCACCGACGATATAATGGGAGTGCCAACAATGGAGATGATTAAAACCCTAAGGACATCTCTTAAAGACAGAGACCCAATCAGAAAAGCTCAAGTAATTGAGGCTATAGCTACAATTAACCCTGACTTATTTGAACCTGGAATGGGAGTAGGTGGGAGGCTTTTTAACAAGGAAGAGCAAAAACGATACATGGGACACCTCTACACAGCTTTGAGGTTAGGTAACGTTGATTCTGCTTTTGTCGCGGAACAAGAAGCGGCCTTTAGAAATCCAAGCGACTCTAGAGTTATACCAATTAGACCTCCTCACAACACCACAGTAAGAAAGCCCATTATCGGACAACCAAGCGTAGGACGGGACAACTATGACTACTGATAAAAAATACAAAATCAGAATTACCGGAGATATAGTAATAAACCCTGCAAAGCTCGGAGATACGGGAGCTTTTAACGGGGAAGGGGTAATTATAGTAGATCCGGAAGATCCTGTTATCCCACCACCTGCTACTTATGCACCTTTTAACTCGACCTTAACGGTCAGTGAATTCTCTACTCTAACCGGGTACTCTCCTCTACAAGTAATCGACTTTCGAGATTCTTCTACAGTAGAGTTTGATAGCAACTCAAGAATTACTAAAGTCAACGACAAAACCGCGAACAATCACGATTTGCTCGTTGCTGGGCCTGGAATTTTGTTAAATAAAACTACCTACAACTGTATAAACTTAATTCCTACTGTTAACTGCTACAACTCTTCTCTTGCTCCTAATTTCTCTGGAAATTGTTTTGCAAAGCCCTTCTATCTCCAGCAGGCGATTTTATATAGACCTCAAACAGTAGAAAAAACGCTTTGGAGCGTTGGGCATGCATCAACCAACGGCTATCGCTCTCTGTCATTAACTGCCGACGGGTATTTGCGGTACGAGTACAGAACGGATTCCGGTTTAACTTTTGAGAAAATCAGCGAAAACCCCAACATCATTGGGGATAGATTTATATCTATCCACACTTTCGTTGAAAAAAATAAGTTGATGGTTTACGTCTCTGACCAAACGGAGATGAGCTATCGTAAGATTTTAAGCTGCGAAGCTGGGATTAATGCGGATATCACAGCGACCTCGATTTACTTTGGGCACAAATATATAGCTGGTCAAACTACAAACGAACTCGGCAATAGCGAAT
>JACCDR010919999.1_pt1 | contig 28264 bp, 31 predicted proteins | sample 7446431 | NCBI WGS metagenome assembly JACCDR01 (sample SAMN15323443, study PRJNA562643) | freshwater metagenome | isolation source: river surface water | place: USA:Blue River Watershed | collected 2017-08-17 | reverse complement strand
GCTCCGGCTCCCGCTCCGGCCACCGCTTCGGCTCCCGCCCCGGCTCCCGCCCCGGCTCCCAAACTCTACACGATGCGCGTCGGGTATGTTGTGAAGGAGACCGAAACGGAGCGCGTGGACGTACCGGCTCGCGCCATCCTCGATATGGTCGAGCAGAGGTGCAAGGACGTGGATACTGGGGCAGTTGTCCACGACCGTGGCTCTTTCGACGGCCCAGTTCTTGCCGGGCGCATGTACAAGAAGGAGAAGGCGGCTGCCAAGTACAAGGACGCGAACTTTTACGTTCTGTGCTTCAAGGATGTCAGCATCGACTCTGCCAGGGTGATCCAAAGGAGTGTGATGCCAACTCTCCAGTCGAGCAGGATCAGCGATCTCATCGAGACTACGCCCGTCCCCGATGACGAAACTGTCGTGGACATGTGTGTTTACGTGCAGGCTGAGCAGCAGAAGTAACACTTTTTTTTCTTACTCTCTTACGGATGATAAATCCATACATTTCTCTTTGCAACAGTCTTGCTCTTTACCCTGTAGATTACCAACCGCGGGTTCATGGAGTAGACCAGCCGTGTGTCATGCCCTGTGTGCATGTAGGGCACAAGGAAGGGAGTCCGTGCGACTCGCGGTGCCAGCACACCCATCCAACGGGCGATGCGTGCCCTCATCCGTGCACCTTTGTGAGGTGTTCCACGTCGGACTCAACGTACGGACAGTACACGTACTGCATGGGATCCGGCGTTTTGCACGAGTGTGGATTCGCAACGAGCGTCTCAATGAAAGCGTGTCCTCTTGCGATCGACTACCCGGCAAAGTGCGTCCGCTGGTGTCCTGTGAGCAACCTGACCAAGACGATGGACATGGACATGGTCCGCAACGAAGACTTTGACGGCCGTTCGCTGGACCGGAACTTTGTTCTGGCCAAGCCGCTCCCCGCTCCGGTGACGGTACCCCGCGCAGCCAGGAACGCGCGGGCAAAGATAACGGAGATAGCCGCCATTTCTTCGATCTCGGTCGCACCCCTTACGGACGCCATGCGCAAGGTGGACGCGTACAACGACGCCGCAGACGTGTACAAGGCAGAGATCCGCTCTCAGCGCGAGAAGATCATGGAGCCGGTTTTAGCGACGGTGAGGTCTGTTGTGGAGTTTCTCGTGAGCGGCCCTGATCGTTCCGGCTCGGACACCAGCGCAGTGAGGGACATGGAAAAGGCGGTGCGGGCCTGTGCCGCGGCTGGTGCTGACTTTGTGTCTTTGGTCACGTGGATGATCGGAGAAGACTCGCGGTATCGAGTCTTGGGGCTGGTTTCGCTCTTCGACCCCGAAGAACCCAAGTTCCCTCCGAGAAGGCCCGACCCGACCGGGGTGGAAGCCGTGATCAAGGAGGTGTCCGAGGCGTACGCGACACTTTCGCTCTACACGGGTTCTGTTTCGATCCATGCGTTTACTCTCGCGTACCTGCAGTTTCGCACCACGGGTATCTGGCACGGAGGAAAGCGCGCGGACTGGCTCCTTCAACCAATGCCGTCGTTGGCCGAGCTGATTCCGTCCGAAGAGTACACGATGCGGACCCTTTCCACGTGGACGGGCAAGAAGCTCGTCTCAAGGGACGTCACAACGGCCATGAGGGTGTTACCGAAGGCCATGCGAGTCGCGGCCGAGAACAAGCAGTGGCCAATGAAGCAACCACGCTAGTTCATCATCTTCCTGAGGCGCTCCTCCTCCCTCTTGCGGATCTTCTCCTCCGCCTCGCGCTTCTCCCTCTCGATGTCGTACTTCCTCGCCTCTTCCAGCAACTCGGCGAGTGGCTTCATCTTTCCCGCTTTCTTCGGCTCTTCAGAAAGGACCGGTGCCGGTTCCGGGGCCTTGGTGGGGACTGGGAGGGGCACCGGGACCGGGGGTGCTGCGGGTGCAGGGACTCCGGCAGTCCGACCCGGCTCCGGCTTCTCCTTGGGGGCGCGGAAGGTCACAACCTGTCGCTTGACTTTCTCGTAGTCTACCATGGGGAGATACGGGCTGGAAAACCGTGGGTCGGCTGCACATAAGTGACCTCCGCACGCGTCCTTGGGGTAAAGGCTGCTCGTTTTTGTCGGAAACTGGGGCCTACTGACGTAGCTCGAGACGCTAGAGTAGCTGTACGTGTCGTCGCCATCTTCGGGTGCATCCGGTCTCTCGGGTGTGGCGGGAACAGGTTCGGGGAGGTCGCTCACCAGAGGCCGCACCGGCCCGCGCCTCCGATCGGTCTCCATATGTGCAGCTTTGGTCTCCTGGCCCGTGGGAACCTCGTCAGAGGACATACTTGTTCAGGTCTATGGCGCGTCCCAGAAACGGCGGAGGCGACGGAAATGTCGAATATGGCGGACTGGCCGATGACGAAGAGAATCCCGCCGCCAAGCCTGTGCCCCGGATCGTGCGCGGGGGCGGGACGGTCCAGATTGGTCCAGGGCTCAAGCTGTACCTTTTCTTGGTGGCTCTGGTGTTGACGGGCATATTGGTCTTGAGTGTGCCGCTGGGCTACACTCTGTGGACCCGACAGCAGGAGATGGACGAGATCATGACGAGCAGCGCCAAGCTGGCCAGTTCTTTGGCCGGCGAGCGCCACAAGGTCGTTTCAACGATTCGGCGCGGAACGAGGATGGCCAATCGCCTGATTCGCGTGTTTGGAAAGATGGACACGGCCGCAATGGACCGGGCCGTGGCCTCAATGAGCGCCATGGCAGAATCCATGGGTGACCCATCGGTGCACGGTACTATGGCTGCGGCACTCGACTTTTTTTCGGGGTCTTCGGCCAGTGTCAGGCAAGTGGCGGGATCGGTCTCGACGGCTTCTGATCAGTTTACTCGCGTTCTCAACGCCTTTTCGATCGCGCTACAGCAGGAACAGGCAAAGCTCAAGGACGCCGCGCTTCGAGCGGGGCCGCTCTGATTTCGTCACTCTCGAGAATCGTTGAACTGGCCTCGCAGTGGCGCAGTAAAGATGAACTTGGCGTCCCAGTCGTCTCCGTACTGTCCGCTCCTCTTCATCTCGGCCACAAGCACCTCTGCCACAGGTTTCATGCCACTCACAAAGACCCTGTACTGCAAAGGTGTGCATGTGGCCAAAAGGGTTTTCCCGTTAAATGAAGCCGAGACGTCCCACTCGTGTGCAAAGGGAATGGCGTGCCCACCCGCGCGAAAGATCACTGTTGGGTGTGATGCCAGCTTGTTCGAAACTTCCGAGCATATCTGACTTGCGTCGAAACGGCAGTGCTCTCCAACGGAGACATCGGCCAGAAGAAGAACGTTGTGTGGAAAGTTACCCGCGCGTCTGCGCTCGGTGTAATTTTGCTCAAACCAAGAGACAAAGCTGTTATCCATCTGTGTGTTTAGACGATAGAAAAAGAGTGAAAGAAAGGTAGAAGAACAAATCATACTCGCTCAGGGGTACTGGTAGTACTCGACACGGCTCGGGATCATGTCACCCGGCTTCGCGATCGAAACCGTGACGACCCTCGGCTCCCTCGGCACCGGGAGCCCGGCAGTGGCAGCGCGCGCGTAGTCCAGTGCGTACTGCGTCAACATCTGCCTGGTAACCGGGTCGGTGGGATCCCTCGGATAGTAGCCGGCCGCGGGCGTGTACATCGAGCCCGCAACAGACCTGTGAGGAGGCCGACTCGAAGAAGCCGGAGGCGGGAGGGGCACCGGTGCGCCAAGCGGCTCTGGGACCAGCGGAGGGAGGTTGCCCAGCGCAGGAGCGAGCCTGGGCAGGGGCGGTGCTTGCTGAGCAGCAGGAGCGGCTCCGGGAACCACGAACCCAGGCTGGGGGAGCGGGTCTTCAGGGATTGCCATCCCGAGGGCCCGCGCCGCGTTCAGCAACTCGTTGTACCTCTTCAGGCTTTCGCTGTACTTCACAGGGATAGCCTCCACCTCGGACTCGGCCACCCGGATCATGTTAGCGATATGAGCCTCGCGCGTCTTGTTCAGCGGATCCACGGCCCTGATCCTATAGTACTCAAGGCTTCGGCGCGCCTCTTCGTACCGATCAGGGAGGCCGCTCAAAAAACTGCGTACGTTGTGCAGTGACTTGGTCGTCTGGACGATCTCCCTCTCTCGCTCCATCTTCATCCTCGCGTCGCGGGTCCTCTCGCTTGCCATCAGCATCCTGACTTCAATCCTGTCCCTGTCGTAAAGGTACTGGTACATGTGGGGCCGGTGTCCCGGTGCAAACCGCACACCGAACTCGAGCGGCTCATGGGGCCTGTACTGCTGATTGGGGTCGCCGTTCGGGAACCTGGCGCGCCTTGTCTCGTACCAATTCTTGTCGTCCGCGTACATGGCTTTCACGTCCGCGCTCTGTGTGTACGACCACCCCCACGTATCGTCGTACTCCTGCGGCATGGACTTTTGCTTGCCGTTTGGCATCTGGCGGTGGGTACGGGTGTACTTGGCCTCGTTCTTGATCAACTGCTTCTGAACAAGCATGGGCTGGGAAACAGAGCCAGCAGCAGGCTGCTCGCTCTGCAAAACCCCTGACATACTGTGTATAGGGGTCTGTGTACAGGGGTCTGTGTAGAGGGACTCGGTCTTGATTGACTGACTAATACCTTTTTGTGCTCATATGTTACAAAAAAATCGCACACGTTTACAAAGCACCAAAATGAAGTGTGGGGATGTTCTGTGTCTGTTGATTCTGTACGCGGTGGGGCTCTCTGGCCTGGTTGTGTGTATTATTGGCATCACCGCCGGTCCTGTTGATGGCGATTGCATCAGACCCGGTTCTTCTTGCATCAAGTCATCCGATTGTTCTGCGTGCATCACTCCCGGTCTCACCTGCTCAGACTTCCAGATCGGCCCAAGCGGGGCTTGGTGTGGCGAGAACGCCACAGTGGCAGCGGGTTGCACAAAGTGTACGTGCTACAGCGCAGCCGAAGGGTTCGCATGCGGGACATTCGACAAACACGACGCGCCTCACAAGCCTATTTACATCGGGTTTCTTATTGTATCCGTGCTGTTCTTGATGGGGGCCGCATGGGCGACATTCATGACGTGGCTCTGCTCAGGTCACTAGTTTTAAACAAAAACCTTTGTTTGGGTTCTTACAAAGCGTGAAATGCCCCCGAGCGCGCTCGATACCACGATTATTGACTACGTGTGGGGAATCATAAAGCTGGTTGCTTTTGTGTCCCTGTTGGGCGCGGTCACGTACATTGTGCTGGATGTGTACCACCACGTGAAGGCCATTGACGCCGAATGCCGCGCCAAGGAGGACATGGCGCGGATACAGGCACGGAACCTTCTCGATACCTTTTGCACAGCGAACCCGTACGACAACGCGGGCCTTTGCGCCGGTGCCCACCGGAGGCTCTACGTTGAGGACTATTCGCACGCGGTGCGGGACTGCCGCACGGAGCAGATGCTTGACCACCGTTTTTTCAGCCGCGAGGTAATCGTTGACGTGATCAGCCAGACGGGCCGCGGAGTCGCAACTGTCTGTGTCGTTCTGTTGATTGTGCTGTACTTTTTCGGAAAGCTTGGAGCCGTGGCTGGTGAGGCGCTGGCCGTGGCGCGGAATTACGCCAACAGCAAGAACACCGGCCTCCCAGTTGTGGTCAAGCCCGCAGGCGGTCCAGACAAGATCAAGTCAAGCTGACCTTATGTGCATCACGTTGGTACGCGCACAAGTAAACAAAAATGGAAAGCCGGATCGAGATTACCCCCGAACCAGTTCGGAGGAACGTCGCCTACATCACCCCAGAGGAAGAGAAGGAGGAAAAGGAGCGCGTCCTTTTCAACCACTGCTGCAGCTGCTGGTGCAAGAACAGCGCCGCTCTATGGATCATGGTGGTCCTGATTGTCCTCACGGCTGGTTTTGCGTGGGCGGCCTACGGGGAAGTGACCGATCTTAACCAGCGCTTCGAGGATGACGTGGTGGCGATCATCGAGGACAGGTTTGGCCTGGAGCCCACCAACTAGCCTCTACTCCGTACGTGTCAGATCGACCCGCTCAAGGTACAAATAAAACACATTTTTTTTTTCCTTTTCGTCACAAGCCTCTCGATCAAAATGGCCCACAGCTCTTCAAAGGGCGCGTCCGGCAAGGCGGTGTCTGTATCCGTATCGGGTGGAGGGTCTTTCGTGGCAGTTGCACAGGGCGGCAGTCGCTCCGTCGTGTCTTCTGGGTGTCGCATTGGACGTGTCAGCCTCGGTGACACATACGTGACCCACCAGACTGATGACGCGGCTGGTGTTGTTGTTGTGTCTGGGCCCGATGGCCGCATCTTTGTAAACGGCAAGGAAATTCGTGGCGGGGTCAAGCGCATCGGAGTCGTTGTCGAGCAGTCCGACGGGACAAAGGTCGAACTGCCTTGGAGCGACGAGACGCTTCATCTGACCATCCAGAACGCCCAGTCTGTCGTCGTCAGCAGTCAAAACGGGCCCGTGCGCATTGATGGTGGGTCCGCCATCTCCAAGGTCAGCACTCAGAACGGAAGCATTACTGTCCACGGCGGGCACATCGGTCGCGCTACGAGCCACAACGGGTCGATCATCACTGCTCGCGCGGGCGGACCTCGCAACACGTCCGAGTCCGATGATTCTGACGAGTGATCCGGCTTCATAAATTTTTCGGCCTCCAGGGCCGTAGTTCCATGGCCGGAGTCAATTACAACACGGCGCAGTTTAACCGTCTCGCGCGCACTGCGCTGAGCCACAAGGCCAAGTCCAACTCGCTTTCCAAGCAAGCGGAGTGGTCGCATTTTGCTTCTCTTGTAGCGCGGTATGCAGTCGCTCCTGTTTCATTGGGCATGTTGCTTGCGGGTGGCGGTTCCCCGATCTTCAAAATCGCTTGCGGCGCTGTTGCGACCGCTGCAACTGTCTGTCCCGTATTTGCCCCAGATTACCACATGTTGAAGCAAGCCGCCGGTGATCATCACGCCTTATCTTGCACGTACGCCGCCTACCTTTCCAGAAAGGACATGGATAAGGATCCGGTATACGACTGGACCGGGACACACGAGTACGTGTACCCGCACGTGGATCCCGTTGACTGGCGCACCGTGGACTGGCGCGCAACCATGGCATGCGAGGAACCGGTCTACAAGGACCGCGCAAGCAAGTGAACGACACGTCGAAAGGCGGGCCAAACTCACAGAAGTATCGCATTGAGTCACAAAATATAAGCTGAAGTCATTATCAAAGCTACCAATGGAACCGGGCGTTCATTCATACATCCGCGATTCTGAACAGATTGCAAAGGAAAATGCCGATGCAGCTGCGCGCGCATCTGCGAGGAAGAAACTTGTCGATTATTTGATAGGCAAGAGACCAATTGTCTTTTTTAAGTGGACTGACTTTTTTAAGAGGGACGCAACGCCACCAGAAGGGGTCGTCAGTTTTTCGGATCTAAAAGTTATCCGCAAGTTTCGGGATCCGCTTGACTTGTACCAAGCTGGTTATGCGGTAGAGGCTACTGGGGAAAGCTCGTCGCTTGGTATAGATTATTTCTTAAGCCTGATTTGGGCCAATACTGACGCGGTATCATTCAAGCCGGTCGATGCTAGTTACGCTGGGCCCAGACCCGTGCAATTTGTGAATACATACGACATGCCATACGTAACCGTGCTTGTTTTCCACGCAGACGTTTCTATCTACCACTGGTACACAGAAGAACAGTGTCGATGCACCCAACGGGACCACAGGTATCAACCCAGTCACAAGAGCGCATCCAGAAGAGCCGACCGTGGATGCATTTGTTGCAAAGGCTATGGAACACACACTCTGCCCGTAGCCCTTGCTCTTTACAAAGAAGCCGTCGCGGACACAACGCGGGCCATTCGTGCGTCCGATTAAAAGCTCTTGTCGAAGTTGCTATGTGCATGTGACCTCGTGGGGATGTTGTCAAAACCGAACCATGTCTATCGATGTGGGTCGCCCCTTCAAGGCGATTCAGACCACCCGGGACAACGTCTTTGGTAACTACCAGTTTCCGGCGAACCCGATGGGGTTTAGGCCGGAGCTGACGCCGATGGGTTCCAAGCAGATGGAGGCGTTCAACCGCATGTCGCTCGCCGAGCGCTTTGACCAGGCTTTCGGCATTTCCTCTGGCGGCCGCATCGACATTTCCGCCCCGTGGGACAAGACCGCCACCGACATGCGCCTGCTCGACAGCCTGGCCCCGCGGGTCCAGAACTACATGAAGACGACGATCCTTGGGGAGCTCAAGGACACCGACAACGACATTTTCCGCACCGGCATCTTCCGCATCGAGCAGCGCGGCAGCACCCGCGATGTCCCTGTCGTCGAGGAGGAGCTGGTGTTCAACCAGCACGACCTGGGTGAGGTGCCCGTCTTCGGAGTTGCACCGGGTCTCACTTCGCAGATGGAGAAGTCCACGGGTACCTCGACCCGCGTGGGCATCCGTTTCCAGATGGAGAGGGCCTTCATGAAGGAGCCCGAGGGCATCCTGACCCTGCTCTGCTACCTGCGCGTCGTCCAGCTCTCCGTCGAGAGGTGGCTGCTGAGCTGCGCCTGGCGCGCCGTGCTCACCGCATGCGACCAGCAGAGCTTTGTGGCCGCGGGCCACCTTGGTTCCCAGTTTGGTCTGCCCATGTCCCAGTCGTCTTTCACCGCCGTGATGGACTACATCGTCTCGATTCACGGCATCCTCTGCCGCGAGAACGGTCTTGCCGCTCTTGTCAACATCGCCACGATGCTCTTCATGGAGCGCGGCATGACCTGCACCGCGCTGGCCGTGCCTGCGGGCACGATCGGCATGGTCTCCAACATGGCTTTCAAGAGCGCCAAGTTCCTGCCCGTCAAGACTCTCGACGGCAGCAGCGCCAACTCCATTCTGGCCAACAAGGGCGTGGACTTTGTCAACAGCCTTTCACAGGGCATCCGCATCTTCGAGTCTCCCTTCATCCCGGACCAGGTCCAGTTCCACGACCCGACCAAGCACGTCCGCGCCCACATGATCTACACGGTCTCGACCGAGCGCTGCGCGAGCACGTTTAACAACCCCGAAAAGTACCGCTCGGACGACACGTGCCCCTCGATCATGGACTGGGCCGACGACGACGTCACCAAGGTTGGCGGAGGCAAGAGGAACCTGGTCGCCTCCATGCCGATCTTCGACCAGATGGGCGACCTGAACCAGTACGGAAAGACGGTTTTCGCGGAACTGCTGAGTGCGGGCAGTTACGTGGATAGGGTGACGAAGTACTACGGCGCCCAATCCACGGAACGCGACTTTTTCCTTGCTTGCATGGCACTTCGGGGTGCCAAACTGCCTGCCACGAACTGGTTCAGGCAACTGGCTGATGGCAACGCTCCTGGAGAGTTTACGAAGAAGGACGCTCTGGAGCTTGTCGACTGCGACATCCCGTGGCTCACGGGTGTGCTCGGTGTCCGTGCCGACATGTGGGCCTCCTGCTCGTCGGTTGCCTTTGCCAACACGGAGGGCGGGCTCGGAACCATCTACGTCACGGACCCCGAGGCGTCCTCGTGGTTTGACGATGACAGGGGTATCTACACGGCCGCGCCCGTGTTCAGGGCGTCCGTCTTCCTGGGCGCGCGCGCCGCCTCGCGCATCATCATCTTCCCCAACACGATGCGCCGCGAGCTCAAGAACGGCGGCCGCAACCACGTGTTTGACGCAACCAACACCGACGCGCTGGAGCGGCTGAAGACAGACCCCGAGTTCGACCCCGGGTGGATGTGCCTGCCGCTGATGCCGGGAGAGGACCCTTGGGGCGCTTACCCGTACCTGCCTCTCGAGGGGTCTCTGCCGCCCGAGCTCGACAAGAGCATCGACATCAGGGCTGTGAGGAAGGTTGCCTGGTCCACTTTCGAAATGGGGGCCATGTACGGATGGAGTACCCCGCAGGCCATCGACATGAACAGGCCCTTTGCTGGCATGGTGTCGGCCAGCACTGGTGCCCGCTCTATCCCGATCGCCATGCGCGCTCACAGCTACTACCCGAGTGTCGACCAGCACGACCTGCGCAACGAGCGCGGTCGTCTGCGCCGCGGCAAGGAGCCGCTTGTGCCCGGCTACCCGGGTCTCTCGCGCGACTGTGTCGGCCTGTCGTGCAGCCCGGTCGTTGAGCCCCCGGGTGGTGTGCCTCTTGGCACCGTCTCCTTCTGAGTCTTTTCATTTCTTTCCACGCCTCTCTTTTTTCTCCCTCTGCTTTTCATTCTTTCGCCAATTTTTTTACTAAACATCCACACAGAGGTATTTTCGTTGCATGGCCAACGCCCACCCGCTCGTGTCCGTCACAGAAGAAGTCATCTGCCAGATCCAACAGACTTTCCCCGCGGTCAACTATCAGCACACCCAAAAGTACAAGGACCGCTTCATTGTCCACCTCTCGCACGGACCCAGCGAACCCACCGAGGTTTCGATCAGGTCGATCGAGCAGATCGTGCACCGCACATGGCCACACAGCTCAGTGGAGGTGGTGATGGGCGGGTACAACCCGCAGGCGCCGACGGTCGTCAAGGTGACGCTGCGGAACTCGCGGCCGCTCCTCATGCCAGGGCAGCTGGTTGGCCTAGTTTGGCTTTTCCTGGGAACAGCGGGCCTCCTGCTGTGAGACAGGGCGACTTTAGGGTCAAGGAGCTTCGCACAGGCGTGTGCCATGCATTTGTCCGCCTTGGCGCGCCGCTGATCTGGTCCGAGACAAAGGAGATGGTGTGCTACAAGTTCAGCCTCGGAGAAGACGCGGTTGTACCCGTCTTTGACATCTTGGCCAGCATCAAGCGCGTGTGTGATTCGAGTGGCAGAAACGCACCGGAAACCGTGTCTGTCAAGATCGAGTCCGGTGACCGCCCGACGATCACAGTCATCGTTCGCAACAAGCAGACTCAGTTGATTTGCTCCAAAGGCCCCGAGGAACAGGCCCCAGTGAAGCAAGACGACCAGACAGTGGCGTCGCGCCTGAAGCGCGGTATCGCCGATGTGGTCGAGTCGGCCCGGGTCGCCATACGGAACGTCTCCCGGAAAGTCTCCAAGGCCAGCGGAGCCGAGGATGTGACCCCCGAAAACGCCGTACTGGCCGACCTCAACTACTATCGCCCGCTCGGGCTGGACCCGGCGTCTGTGGAAACGGTCGTCGGCATCACGCGTCGGATCCGCGAGGCGATCGAGTCGAACCTCGAGGACGAGGTTTTCTTGAGCCAGTCTGTCACGCTGGGGCTCCAGGACGCCAAGCAAAAGGACATTTACATCGACACCCGTGGAGTTCCCGTCTTGGGTTTCGATGACTTTGTCTCTATTAGGCGCCACGTGGACCAAGTACCGACCGCTCCGGCCGCTCTCACCTACCAGTACGTCAGTCAGGGAGGCGGCGCGATCCGCGTCGTGGCCTCTTTTAAGATCGGACCCGCGTAGGACACTACAGACAAGGCGCGCTCTGGTCATAAAATGAGCCGTCAGTCCACAACAATGCCTGCGGGCGCGGGCCCGAGTCTTGAGGAGGTGACCAATTTGTTGAGGACGAACCCCAGCAATCAGCACCGTGTGATTCTGTCTGTACCACAAGACGCTGTTTCCTCGGACAGAAAGCCGATTCCGCTTGACAATTACTGTGAAAAAACATTTTTCAACGACGAAGCTGCTGTCAGAACGCTGATCGGTGCTGGGTTTGACATCAATTGGGCTGAACGCCCCTTCACCTATGAAGACACTTACCTGCACAATGCATGCCGGTCCGGTAATGTGCGTGTAGTACAAGTGCTGCTCCGTGTTGGTGCGGACATGTACCAGACAAACGAGCTTGGATATACACCACTTGAGTATGTGTTATTTTGCCAAAACACTCTTTGTGGAGCCGATGAGCTCACCGAGATTCTCGAGTTATTTATTTCATTTGGGTACGATTTTTCTCGTAGCAGACATGACTATCTTAGTTTGGTGACTACAAAGGTGATTTACCTGTTCAAGAAGGGGTTTGGCAGTGGTGCGTTGCTCCGCATTTTCGAGGTTCTGGCAACTGTAGATGGGTTCAGCTTCCGGTCCCGTTCGCCAGATTCCGACTGTCTGTACAGACTTTGTGCCGCGCATCTTGACGATGTCGCAATCTTCATGCTTGAACACGGCGCGGACCCCAACGAGCCGTGCGCATTACTAGACGGGTCAACACCGCTATTTGTTGCCGAGTCCGATAGACTCGTTAGCGCATTGCTGGCACATGGCGCCAACCCACACAAGCGCATGGATGACGGGAGCACTGTGTTATTTAGCCCCGCGGCAAACATACACGCTCTCGTGCAAGCTGGTGTGGACGTGAACGCAACCAACTCCGACGGCCACACGGCATTCTCTGTGCATTTATTGACTGTGGTGGCAAATGTTGACCGTATCAGACGTTTCAACGCGGTTGAACAGTTGGTTATGCATGGGGCACGCCTCGAGATCCCAGGGGGGTTAGAGCGCATGCACTACCGAATTTACTTCCTAAATCCCATGCCTGCTCTGATTCAACTCATGAATGGCATGAGGCCGTGGCAGCGGGAGCGCACCGCGTTAGCGCGTGCACTCGGCTCACTGCAGGTAATGCCGGCGGAGCTTGAACGGATGTGTGCCGACTTTATTGCACTGGTTCCTCGTCAGTAAAGCAAGATAGGCTCAATCCACCCACATTCCACCTCGGCTATGTCATTGCAAAATAACTCGAGCGGGTATTCTATCTGGCCAGACAAAACACCCCTTCGAGGATTTTGCAACGATTATCATATGAATCGGTAACCCATTTTTATAAGGTGGAATCCACTGTCGACCTGATGTGCAACGAAGAAAGTGCATAGCTCGTAGGCTATGCACAGGACGCAAGGACCAGTCCCAGGACGAGAGGACCTGGTCCTATCCGGCCTTCTTGTCGCAGGTGTGTGTCATTTGACACGCTCAACGTAAATCAGCTGAGTGTTGTCGTATCGGTCTCGTTTCCCATCAACAATGACAAACTTGTATTCTGGGTATGTGGCTTGCAGAAGGGGCACCGCAGCCAACCCACTTGGCAAATTGCGTTCGGAAAGCCACATGACATCGTGCACGTGAATCCCGAAGCTCAAAATAAACTCCATCCGCTTAAAAGCGACTATGTCGGGATTGGGTGGATTTGACATGGATTGGACCGCGACTCCGTCTGACTTGACACAAAAAATTAATACAGCCGCCACCAAGATGGGCAACAACGTGACACGCCGCCCAGAGGAAGAGACTAAGCAGGCCATGCTCCGGTACGCCCAGAAGTTTGTGGAGTCAAGGCGAAGCAAGACGCGCAAAGAGCTGAGGGACGAGTTCAATGACGAGAAGCGGATGGAACCAATTTTCAGAGCCTTTGTTCTCGAGTACACGGGGAAGCCGGTTGATTCGGACGAAGAGGATGACATGGACGAAGACGACGCCATTCTTGAATTGGTTATCAGGCTGGTGAACTATGCCAGAGAGACGTGGATTTCCCTTGGCACCGCGTCTGAACGAGCGACTTGATTTATTGCTCGATAAACGTGTCCGAGTCCCTTGGGTCTTCCATCGAATTGCAAGAGATGCCTGGATTTCTGGTGGCAAAGCCTTGTAGGATCCAGTGTGGATTTCAGGTGGATTTATCTCGCGCACGCCCCTCTTGTGATCAAATGTCCTGAAACGTTCCCATGATAGAGGGGCGAGAAGACTTGGGCTTAGTGCCCAAAGTGGCCGCACGGGCCTTGGCGCGGCTGTCAGTGACACACTCGGACTTCCACTTGACAGAGCAGCCTCCCGGTTCCGGTCCCGCCAGACAGGAGTGGGTCACGTGCACGAGGCTTGGGTGGTCTCCCAGCTGTTCGACGAGCGCGCCAAACTGGGTGACGCGCGTGCAATGGACCGACAGGCGCTCGAGGGCCGTCATCGAGTTGATGGCCGCCAAGCCGGACGGCTCGAACGATGTGAAGCACACGGACAAGGAGACGAGGCGGCGGCACCTGTGCAGGGCCGAAACACCCCGGCCCTGGACCATCGGACAGCTCTCCACTGCGAGGGACACGAGGTGGGGAGCGAACTCGGCAACCGTCTGCCAGATGCCGTCTCCGACATCTTTCGTGCCCGAGATCTCGAGCGTCCTGAGGGTCTCCAGAACGCATCCGCGCGAAGAGGTGATGCCGGCGCAGTCGCGGATCCGCAGCGTCTCGATCATCGAAACGGCCATCTGCTGGAGAGGTACCACGACCATGGCAGCCGATACTTGCAGCTCGCGCAGGGTCGGGATTGTCGTGATGCGCACTATCTCGGAGGGCGTGAGAATGTGCGCAGAGACGTGAAGAAGCGCGAGAGGGGGCCTGAGCTCAACGATGACGTTTGCCATGTAGCGCGGCATGATGATACCCGTGAAGCCAGATGAGGCGACCTCCCGGGCCTGTGAATGGGTAAGGGTCCCGTGCAAGGGAAGCCGAATACGCTCGAGAGCGTGAAAGGGCGGCATCCGGGACAGAATTCGGCTGTAGATCTCGGGGGCGATGTTTGACACCTCCATCAGGTCAATGCCCCTAGGGTAGTAAGGCCATAGCTTCCCCGAGTCAAGGGACACGGGCTCCCCGTTGGCTTCCTTCACGAGGCAATCGATGACGGCCCTGCCGTGCGCGTCCCTCTCAAAGTGGCGGCGCGCGTGAGTCAGGACCGGGCGCATCTTGCTGCTCTCCCCGATGCGCCAGTGAGGGGCCAGGCGCGACAGCATCAGAGCGTTGATCACCTGAGGGACGAAGAGCGCAAACAGCGAAGTCGTTTCCGACACAACGAGAAGGTGAATCTGCTCCGCCGTCAGGCCGTTCGGAAACATGTGTGCCACCAGGGCCGCCCTCCCCTCAAAAGAGAGACACTGCAGGACGCGGTCCATTATTTTTTGTGACCGCTCAGCGCAAACATGAATGGGTACCCCTATACACAAGAACTCCTTACGAGGTACATTGCAAACCTGCGGCTCAGTGCAAGCGCGGACCCCGTCAATTTTCCAAACGGCGGGTTCTGCTCCCCTCTCTGCAACGGGAGAACCTGTCGGGGATGCCCCGTAGCAACGACGACCGGGTACGGTCACGCCGGGCAGTGCAACGAAGAAATACCGTGTCCGCTCTGCTTCCCTCCTCCCTACGTAGCGGCCTGGTGCTTCCACATGGACAGCTACAAGCGCCTTCTCGCCATCTCCCAAGCACTGCTCCTCGAGGTCTATGGCCCCAATAATTCGGCGGCGGGGCCGGCCCCGGGCGGTGATTTACCACAATAAATTTATCACAGGGTTCGACATTGTTGCCCATGGACACCCCCTTTGCACTGGACCCTTACACACAGAACCCATATACACAAGACCCTGTCTTCTACTCGGAGCCGGGTCTGTTTGACGACTGTACTGTGTTCATCACCCTGCCAACGTTCGATTCGGTCGACGTTGATGCCGAAACCCCAGCTCCATTCGAGTTGCTTCCAGATGAAGAGTCTTGCTCTTCAAAGGAGGAGCCACCTGTGGTTCCGCCCGTTGAGCATTCTTCCCCTCAGACACCCTCGGATCCCGTTGGTAGCGTGCTGATTGTCCCCACTGTCCAGAACATTCGCTTTCACGAGCCCCGCGAGTTTGTCTCTGGTGAGAACCAGGGAAAGCCGCACCGGGTGGAACGCGACACGGTCAATTGGCCGCGCGACGAGACCGAGACCCGCCCCAACCCCTTGATGCAGCCCGTGTCGCTTGACACGGCGCTGCTCGGGACCGATCCGGTTCTGGTCCATGTTCGCGGCAAGGCAATGCGGTTCGTGTCCAACCGCGCGTCTTTCGGGTCCCCGAAGCACCCGACAACCGGCCTGACTCGTCTTTTGGACGAGTTTTACGCCTTTTTCACGTGGAACCCACTGGGCCACTTTGGCTCAACCACGGTCATCATTCCCGACACGGACGGGTTCTTTTCCAGTCGCACGTATGGGTACGCTGACCTTGGAGCGATCATGGTCACGGCGGTCCACAGTGTTCGCACATCGTCTGGTGGTGTCTTCGAGACCGTCCTTCCTGTCACCGTTGTTCTCGGACCCGCCGTGTCGAACCACGCCGACTCGCTCCTCCCGGGTGCCTACTCCTACATGGTGGAGAACATGCACACGCAGCTCAGCGGCGATCACGAAGTGCACAAGATGACCGAGTTCATGCGCAAGCAGTCGCTCTCCGGAAAGGACGGGATCAACACTTACAGGTCTGCCGCCAAGAAGGTGGCGACCCTCCTGGAGCGCAGTGCCCTCTGGTGCAACCCAACCAGCACACAGCTTTCGCGGGTTATTCGCCGCAAGTAGGTTTGTTTACTTTACGATCGACTGGTCCAGGTTGTAAGAGGCCAGCTCACGAAGCATAGCACCCCTTTCAGTCTCCTCTTCATCTCCGACCGTGCCATTCTTCTTTGGTTTGTTGGTCACGACATAAATGGCGGTCACAGTGAAGCGGCTTGTCTGTGCGGGATCAAAGGGAGCGGCCAGCTCGTCCATTTCTTGTAGCCACTCCACCGGAAGCGGCGAGATCCGCGGAACAAACCCAGCGGGGCTCTGCACGATTTCGTTCAGCTGCCTGTAAGCCAGCTGTACGCTGGGGTGGGCAAACCGGAACACGCCGTCGTCTCCGACCTCTCCTGTCTGGGAGAGCTGCGGAAAGGTGTCCCTGTCGCGGAGCTTGGCAAATACTCGCGCCTGAAGCTCAGTGGCCTTTACCGGGCCGGAAAACTCGGCAAACAAAATGGCTTTATCCTGCTCCTTTCCTTTCCCGTCCTTCGAACGAACACGCGCAGCCAGGTAGCGCGTCATTGCTCTGGATCAAGACTTGGGTGAGCTCTTCTGCTCATACCCGGAACAGGCACACAAGCCCTAAAAAGCCGCAGTGTCATCGTCGCCCAGATCGACATCGACCTGGCCCATAGACGTGGGACCAGTGGATCTTCCGCCTGCACCACGGGTCGCCCCAAACTCGTCGCGGCCCGCAAGAATCGACGTCCGGAATTCCGGAACATCAGAGTCGGAAGATTCCGACTCTGGAGCCTTCTTCTGGGCTGGGGCTGTCTTGTTGACGACCCTGGAGACTCTCGAGCCCGCGTACGGGTTCAGCAGACCGCTGGCGCTTCCGGAGGCCACCGCGATCGTCACCTTGGGCAGGTCACCGACGTACTTGGCACACTCGGCACCGCTCCGAGGGAAGAGGACTCTCTCGCGTGCAATGACGGCGAGAGGCTCCCTGTACCTCTTGTAGTGACTCGCGTCGACCACGGTCGCCACGCCCACAAAGTGCTCGATAGCGTGCACGCCCTGGCGCACATCGTCCCAGAACTCGGGGTAAGGCGGGTCGAGGCGGACGTCGCTCGCGTCCTGCGAGGGGGCAGAGGTTCCACCGGCGGGCTGCTTGCGCTTCTTGGACTCCGTCTCGATTCTCTTGTTGTAAGCCAGCAGAAGCGAATTGTGACTGTACTCGGTGCCAGAGATCGCGTTGATGACAAAGTTAACCAACTCTCCTGCGTAAAGGTCCTTCTTGCCACCGGCGTTGAATGACTCCAAATCACGAAGCAGTTGTTGGATGTTGTTGTCGGGCACTCCAAGCCAGAAGGTTAAAAGGGACAGGTTGGTCGTGGCTTCAGGAAGGGTGCTCGGGTCGGTGAACATCAGAGACTTCTCTCCAGTGGACATTGCTGCAAAGACCATGGATACCGTGATGCCGATGTTCCTACGCAGAATCCGCGCCCGCGCGGTAAAGAACTCGATCTTACACGCGTTCAGTAGGGATGTGAGGCCGCCCAAAAACGCCTCTTGGCTCCGTCCCCTCAGATCGGCAGCACCATCCGGGGTCGCAATCGTCCGTGTTCCTGTGACCCTCACTCGGAATGGACCCAGCGAGTCCACTGGCTTGCCGATAAACTCACCTGCCTCGCCAATCCGTACAGGTCCTGCCTCGGAGTTCTGTCCGAGGCAGAAGCGAATGACGGTGTAGATGGCCTCTGCCGGAATTTCAGTGTCCTGCGTAACTGTAAACTGGCGAGTCCGAAGATTCTCAATCCAGTCCAGTACAGTCGCCGCATGTTCTCCCACCCCAGGGATGTCGAATGCAGCAAAGGCGGCCATCTCGTAGAGCTTCGAGCACGCCTTCTCAAGCGGTGAGGCAGCAGGACCCGCCTCAGGCATTTTGTAAGATTCCCCAGAAGCCGGCTTGTACCACGGACTTCCGACCGGTGAATCGGCGTCAGGGCGGTAAACGGGAAAGTCGCCAGCCCCAGCGTCCCAGTCGTCCCCACCGCCGAGCTGAGAGGGGAGGTCCGTCTTAAAGACCGTTGACCAGTCAAAAGGCGTGGGGTTTCCGAGACCCTTGACGATCACGGGCTGCCAGTAGTAGGCGACAGTGGTGGACTCGCCACCCTTCTGGCCAAAGATGGGGTGTGGCTGGGACGGGTCGGTCCTGGCGCGCTTGGCGATGCGCGTGTCCAGCGAGTCGTCGTCACCGACACGGTCGCTCACGATGCGGGCCTGGAGCTGAAGCCAGAGGTGGTCGAGACCCACGGTCCCCACCCCCCAAAAGTCGACGCAGCTGGGAAAAGAACCCCTCGGCACGACGGCTGCACGAGCCCCGCCCCCGTACATGGTCCTGGTCGTGGGGTCGGTGGCTCCGTCCGACTTGCAGATGCCGTGGAAGGGGAACAAAGCAGCAACCTGCGCAGGAGTCCGGATCTCGTCGTAGCCGGCGTACTGCCACAGGGTGCGGTTCATGAGCGGAACGGGGAAAATCAGCATGCGGGGCACTTGGGCCGCCCCAGACAGGCCGTTGTGCACGAAGACGGGCTGAGTCACGGCGGGAAAACCAATCATCAGGTCGCTGTCGTGGCGAAGGTTGACGTTGACGGTCGCAAAGTCGTTGGCCGAGTTGACCTGGTGCCCGGGGCCGCTGTCAGCGTCCATGCCGTAGCTGAACGAGGCGCGGATGCCGGGGGTCGAGCCCACGGGGCTGGCACCGGGGAAGCCCATCGGGTTCACGCCCGGGACGGGCGTGCGCCCCGTGCCACCAGAGTAGAATGCCTGCATTTTGAGTTTAAAGTCGCTAATTCAAGGCAACCCCTTTCAGAGTGCTCATATATGTTTGTTCTTGACGCTCTCAGACGCGCAAGTTAATCCAGTAGGACCAGAGAAAGACCAGACGCCCCATCACACCCTTGCGAGTCTTTGCGTCCATCTCGCGGAAACGCACCGGGTGTCGGTTCTTGTGACGGGGCCGTCTCTCGCACTCTTCGTGGTACTTAGTGAGAAGAGCCTCGGCGTAGCTGCCAAAGTGCTCGTCCTCCAATTCAGTCATCCCTTTGGACACCGAGTGAAGAATGGAAAACGTGGTTGATTGGCTGACGTTGAGCGAGTAGTGTTCCTTCTTGGTGTAGTCGGTGCCACAAGACGCCGCAAAGGCGACCAGCATCATCGGCGTTACGCCGCTTCGCACGAGCCGCGCCACGAGGTTGTGCACGTCCAGCGTGTACGTTTCCTTCTTCAGGTCACGGAAGCGCCAGTGGACCCTCGTGGATGCGTAGTGGGCCGGGTTGCGCATCATGCGGACCATGGTGCACGCCAGCATGTCTTGGTCCGTGGACCAAGTGAGTATGTTTGCCCCGATGGCCTTTGTGACGCTGTGGTCCAGCTCGGGTGGTGCAACCTGGCCCGCGGCCTTTTCGCGGGCCAGGAGCGCCACCCACCAGACCGCGCGCACCTCGGCTTCGCCGGAGGGGAAGATCAGCTGCTCGTACTGCCTGACTGTGCGGCTGCTCAGATCGACCACGTGCGGGCCCTCGCGCGTACCGATGTCCATCACCACCGTGGCAAGAAATCCGTCCCAGTGACCAGCCTCGACCTCGGAGACGAACGTCTTGTAAACGAGTTCGGCAAACAGCCGAGTCATCCCAGGCGTCTGGAAGAACCTCACCGGCTCGAGGACGACCCGAGGCTCCCCGCCGCCGTTCGCCGCGGACTCGGAGTAGACCCAGTCGTTCTCCAGAACCGAGTCGGCCGGATACGGTACAAGAGCCTTGCGACGCTCCATCTGGATCTCGCGCTTCTCCGGAGGAACCCACTCGGGGATGTCGGTCATGTAAACAAAGGTGAAGCGCGGCACACCGGCCAAGTTGCTCTCCGAGTCGATGCTCGCGGCCCCCGACTCGACCGCCTGCCGGATCTTGTCAAGCTCGCGCCTCACAAGCGCGTAAGGCCTGACCGGTGCCGGGTTTTCGTAAAGCCCGGTCATGGCATCGACGACCACTGCATCAAAGGATTCGTAGGAGAAGCGGTTCTGGGGCACAATTGTTGCACTGACACCAGTAACTTCACACAGCACGTTCTTGAACTGGTCAATGCCCATTTATGCGAGAAAGAGAGAAGGAAAGAAAAAGACTGCGAACAAGTGCAGACCCAAGTGGAAAAAAAGTGACCTAAAAGTGGCGGGCCTTCTTGGCCATGGCCTCCCACACGTCCTCGTGCTCGTCAACATCCAGGCGAAGGGCGATCTGGCCAAGCAGACGCAGCATAGCCGGGTCCGCCTGGACCTCGGGCGAAAGGTGGCCAAACAGCCGCTCCAGGTCAGAGCGGTTGACGGAGGCGTTGGTGCTCATGGAGATACCCTTGGCGACGCTGAGCACGTCCTTGAGAAGAGAACGGCCGCGAACCAGAACAACGTCCGGGGACGAGGCCGAGGCAGGGTTGGCGACGACGGCCATCACGGGAGCCGCGCGAGAAGAGGGCACGGAGCGGGGCCGCTTGTTGGTGACGGACTTCTCCTGGGACTCCTCGTCCGAGCCGTTCGCCACCGCAGCGGCAGCCGCGGCAGCTGCCGAAGAGGAAGACGACCTGGCCTTCGGGGGCAGCGGCCCATGCTCGGAAATGTAGCGCTCCTTCTCAGCCAGTGCCAGGTCATCGTAGCGCTTGCGTTCAGAGTCGCTCAGCTTCTTCCACATCTCGCCGATCACCTTCTGGGCACCGCCGAGCTGAATGCCCGGGTTGTTCTTCATGACCCGAGAACGATTCTCGCCCGAGAAGATGATGAAGGCGGTCCGGGGGCGCGCCTGCTTGGCGGCGTCCGCGGTCGCCGCCTCAGAGGCAGCTTCGGGGGCCGCAGCGACAGCGGGCGGCTTGGAGTTGGAGGCGGCCATCTTGGCCTTGGCGTTGGCAACGGCCTTGGCAACTGCATCGGCCGAAAGCGACGAAGAGGAAGAAGCAGGCACCAGGGGCGCCGGAAGGACCGCCTTGGAGGTCTTGTTCTTGGGCAGCTTGACCGGCGTCACGTAAGACTCGTCGTCCTCCACAACGCCCTCAACGTGGCTGTTGTCGTCACCCTCGTCCTCGTCCTCGTCCTCGTCCTCGTCATCGTCCGAGCCCAGGACCTCTTCGTCATCTTCGCCCGTGGGTGCCGCGTGGGCAACAGGCGCACGAGGGGCGGCCGCGGGGGTGGTGGCGCCCATCATCTCGGGCAGGACAGCCAGGTTCTGGGGATGCATGCCGTTGGTCGCCGCGGCAGTGCTCGACTTGGGCTTGGTGGGTGCGCCGGGAGCGGCCGCCTTCTTAGGCTTGGCAGCGGGGGTTGCGGGCTTGTGAGGCATAATTTCTGATGCCTCAGTGGTTCCCGAAAAATGACCGTTGGGCATCGGGTCTTCGTCGAAATCCAGACTGGCAGCGGGAGGCATGGTAAAGTCTCCAGCAACGCTCATTTCTGTGTGTATGGGTCTGTGTAGAGGGGTCTGTGTAGAGGGGTCTGTGTGTAGGGGTCTGTGTGTAGTAACCCGGGCTGGAGCGCAAGAAAATTTTGTGGCTCTTTGTCTTTTCAAGTACAAGTCCAATCAAGGAAGAAAGTAGATTTATTGGAATGGCGCGCGGAGTTTCTCGGACCAGTCTTGGTCCAGTGTTCTTGCTAGGGTGAGCCCTACTCGGAATCGTCAAACCTCCTAGCTTGGGCGTACTCTTCCTGAGTGAAACAGCGGTGGTGCACCAACACATCGGCCTGAAAAAGATTAAAGATCTCTTCCGTGTTGCCGTTACCCGGACCTTTCTCCGGACAGCCGCGGCTCTTGAGGATGTACAAAAGATCAAACCAGAAGTCGTACTTGTCAAGCCAGTCAGGCTTGGACGTGTCTGGGTTGTGCAGGCGGTCGTAGTGAATCTCGGCCAAAGCCCGAGCAGTCGACACGTCAAGTAATTCCGGGGGAACCTGGTAGTAACGGTAGTTGTCCGGGTTACAGCCAACAAACACACGGGGGTTGCCCACGAGACGACGGGCCAGCTCATCAATCTTGCGAGAAGTCATTTCTGTGTATAGGGGTCCGTGTATAGGGGTCTGTGTGTAGGGGTCTATTAAGTTCCTTTTGACAATTTAGTGGCGGGATAAATTCCAAGGCTCATATACAGGACGCCGCGGAGCACAAAAACCACCGTGATTGGTTTTTGCGATGTAGACAAAGCACGCAATGGCCTCCGCGGCGCTCCTCGCGTGAAGGGAAATCCGCGTGTCTGTCACCACGAACCTGTCACCCAGAACAACAACAAACGGAAAGACCTCTGAAAAGGTCGTTTCCGTCTGAGAAACGCGGTGCCACGCCTCGCACACGTCGGTGATCACGTGATCCACCAGCCACGGCACGTTGTTGCGCGGGTGCTCCTGTGCGGAAACGCGGTGCTGGCTCGGAGCAAAGTGACTGGCAGCCACGGCATACGCGCGCAAGTACCACAGCTGCCGGCGCATCGCAGACATGGAGTTCCAGTCCCGTGTCACGTTGGGTTTCTTCTCCCCTTCCTTCATCGCCTGTTCCAGCCACGTCTGAAGCGCCGGACTTGACTGGTACAGTCCAACAGGGTCCTCAAAGCTAAAGTAGGCCAGGTTTGGGTCCGTCACGGCCGCAATCCGGCGCTGCGCAAAGTGCCCGAGGCAGTTGAGAAAGTAAGCGCGCGCGTCTCCTCCGTCTATGTAGGCCGATGCCAAGGAATCACCCGAACGGTTGGCATCGAGCCACCTCTGGACTTCGTTGATTTGGAGTCTGGTGCGAGTCTCTTCGCTCGAGTCCCGCACGGACCGCGGCCCTATTTCCGAAACCCACTCAAAAACCAGAGACATCTGGACAAGGCGGACGCGCGTCTCGTGGTTCAGCCGGCAGTCGTCCCGCAGCGTCATTCCAAAGCAAAAGGTCTGAAAGGCCTCGCCCGCGTCCCGCGAATCGAGAAGCACCGCGCCAATGTTCTCGGACCTGCAGTAGCCCTCTGTGCTCTTTTCCACGTCGCTCACGCGCCCTCCCGAGTACCCTTCCAGTAACACGGAGGCCGGCGTGTCCAGTGTGCGGCGAAGGAAGCGGTCGGCACAGTGACCGCGCCACAGCTCAAACTGCCCCTCAAAGCCCGCGGCCGAACCGATCTGGGGCGAGCACGCAAACACCCACTGGACCCGCATCAGCGACCCACACGGCACGGCCCCAATGGGATGATGCCGAACGGGGTGGGCAACCGACACGTCCGGCGTTCCCATGACACCCAACGCCCACTCCTTTGCTGCATCAATCAGAGAGGCAACGCGACCGGGCAAAGACTCGAGCTGTTCCGACAGTTCAGGAGAAACAGTTGCGTCCGTGAGCCCCGAAATGCAGCCTTTGCGGGCGTTTCGAATAGAAGATAAAGACGCCATCGTGAGATTGTTAGAACGGTAAAAAAGGGTTGGCGTGCAAGGAACGTAAAGAATAGGGCGGAAAAAAATGAGCGCTGCTTCAGTAGGTCTCGTCGTCGCCGACCGTCTTCATGCCGACAACCGGCTTCACCTCGGGCAGGCCCCAGATCACGATGCGCCCGTCGATCTGCGGCTTCAGCGCCAAAAAGCCGTCCTCCAGCTTGGCGTCAAGGGACGGGTAGATGCTGAAGGGCACCTCGACACGGGCCCACTCCAAAAACGAGAGAGGGACCTTGCACGGGACAGCGGTGTAGCCGCCCTTCTCGGGGTTGTAGACCATGATGACCACGTCCAGGGGGCTGTAGCGGACGTCCAGCCTGGCCAGGTACTTGCGCACCTGCTCGCTCTCCCACGAGTTGTCCGGAATCGCCGCCTCTGAGCGGGCCTCATCGGCCTTGTAGGGCCACGCCACCTTGCCGTGGATACCCAGCATGACCGCACCCTTGTCCGTGTAGTCCTCTCCCGAGTGGACACCCTTGTAGTTGGGCTTGCCGCTCGCGTCCTTCTCCAGCGGGGTGCAGACGGGCGAGCAGATGCCGTGCGTCTTGGGCACCACGATCTTGGGCTTGTCAAGCCCGGCCGGGTTCGGGTAGTGGATCTTGGAGGTCTTGGAAGCCAGAAGGAGGTCCACGGCCTTCTCCCTCTGCTCGGGGGTCATGGTGGCGTAGGTAGCGCCGTGAGCACCCCCGGAAGCCAGCTGGATGACCGTGTCGGTCGCCGGGTAGGCGAACTCGTTCTTGGACCCGTCGGTGGGAGTCTGGGTGTAGCAGAGCACCAGGCGCGCAATGTGCCGAGAGAGCTGGTTCAGGGCCACGGACACCTCCTCCCACCCCTTCTCGCGGCCGCGGGCGTCGACGGCGGACACCTTTTCGTCTCCGTGACGGGGCATGAAGGTCTGTCCCGGTGCGATGCCCCTGAAAAGAATGCTGTAGTTGGTCTTCTTCAGCAGCAGCTTGGAGTCGAGCGCGGTGATGTCCCCGCCCGCGTACGGGCTGTACCGGTCGTCCAGGTCACCCAGCGGCCCAATGCGCACGCGGCCAAGCAGTGGGCCGCACGTGATGCGCAGCTTGCGGCCGGTGTTGTTGTCGACCAAGTCATACGTGGTCGAGATCGTGGGCTTGGGCGGGTTGTCATCCGTCATGCCCTTGACGAACCGGAAGTTGCGCACACCCACCCGGTTCTTGGACGGGTTGGTGGGGTCGGCGGGGTCGTAGTGCCTGATGTCCAGGATGTGCGTGAGGCCCGGCGGAAGGGTGGAGGCGGTCCTGATCTCGCGCCAGTCAGTCACCGAGACGCGCAGATCCTGGCACATGGCCTCGAAGTCCGTCCGGGGCTTGGCAGAAGAAGCCACGTACGAAGCAGGGCGCGGCTTCTTGGCGGACTCCTCGACCTCAGACTCGGGGTCGCTGGCCTCGTCCTCGCTCTCGACCTTCTTGTTCTTCTTCTTCTCCTTCTTGTCCTCGCGTCCGTGCTTCGGCATTGTGTGTATAGGGGGGTCTGTGTGTAGGGGTCTGTGTGTAGGGGTCTGTGTGTAGGGGTCTTTGTTGGGCTGGGCTGGACAGGGAACAAAAATTTGTGACTGTCCAAACGACAACTTGCCAAATCAAAGTCCACACAGACCCCTGTACACAGACCCCTATACACGATATGACGGAGCAGGCGATTGAGCTTCCCCGGGCTGACCCCGACCAGCCGTTTGTATACGGGTTCCGGCGCAGTCACCACTCGTACACCCGGGCCGATAGGGTGGTTGTCATCACACACTCCACGGAAGCTCCAAGGCAGTTTCACACCCCCACTGTCATGGTCTTTAGCAAGGACAAGTTTTCCAGTGTCAGCGACAGCGCCAACCGCACAAAGAACTTTACTGTCGTTGCCCGCGACCAGCACGGGGCCGAGGCTGAGATCGTGTTCTACTCGGCAAATGTCAAGGGTGCGATTTTTCGTCGAGTTGCTACTGGGTACTGTATCTTGCGCCCCGTCGACGAAGGCATTGCTGGGTGCATGTACGCGACAGTCGACGGAAAGTACGCCCACATTGTTGTGCAGAGCTTCGCGGGCGTCAACATCCTTGTTCCTGGTGACGCGTGGACACGGAGGATGCGTAACGGGATAGAGGTATCGGCTTTGTTCTCTTTGGTGATGACGACCGACTCACAGAAGCTCCGCCGCTACAACATGGCCCGCCGATTCGAACAGTCAAAGTTTGTTCACGCGGACGAGATGTACCAGCGCCGCTACCAAGCTCAGGCCGAGGTCGTGCGCCACGCCAGCCTGATGGAATGGGCGAGGTCAGCCCGCCGGCTTTACGATATGGCCAAGACAACTGCCCACCTGCGTGTCAGGTACGCGGGCCACTTGTGCAACGTGGCTGCAGAGGTTGAGGCCTTGTATGACCTCGCCGATCAGCTGGCCGACGAAGACCGCGCCGAGAGGGAGCAGGGAAGTGTGTGAGCTGTTCACATTTTATCTTGGTTAATTCCGAGCACCCAGGTCAATACACACCCCTACACACAAACCCCTGTACACAAAATGGCCGAGAAGCGCAAGACACACCCGGATGAGGAAGAGGCCAAGGCCGCGTTCATCCGCTTGAACAGCAGCCAGCGCGAGGAAGTTTCCCGGCTCGCCGAGACGTACGCGGACAATCCGAAGCCCGGGGCAGAGATGGTCATGTGGGGGTACGCCGAGTACTCTGAGGAAAACGAAGAAGAACAGTTCGAGTTTCAGGGCCTTGTTTCGATGGAGGAGTACAGGAAGGCCGAGAATGGGGGCTGCTTTGAGCTGTGCGTGGCCGGAGGGGTGTGCATCCCTATGAGCCCCGAGAACCTGTACATCCACACCGTGTACAACACGTCCAAGAAAGGCGAAAATGACGTTTTTTTGCTTTACCGGGACTCCGGGCTTTTGCCTACCCAGATGATGTCCCACCGAATCATCGCTTCCTTTATCGTGGCGGGTTCGGCTGCCGAGTCCTGCTCCGCGCCTCCCAGCAAGAAGCTTTGCGGACCCGAGACCGAGGACAACTAGTCCAAGCAACCCACGGAAACCATTCCGGCAAGCGGGAACTGGAACATCCGCTCCTTAGGATTTCCGATGGAAACGGCCCACCGCCTGACCGTGCCGCGCGCCTGTGTGTACTCCGGGCAGTCCACTAAAAACGATCTCTTTCCTTTGCGCGGCCGAAAAGAAAGCTTGTCCGACCTAGCAAGTTCTCCAATTTGGGAACAGAGATCCGCCAAAAACCAGAGGGCGTCTCGCACGTAGCCAGGCATAAACCTCTTGTCGTCACTCGACAAGACGTGACAGTGCCACAGGCAGTGGTGGTTTCCGTCTTCGGCCTGGACCGTCATTTTGTAGACGATCGCGGCGGGGTGGCTCTTCTTGGTAAACTTGTACCCGGAATCAAACTTCTTGGACTGGGCTGCGGCAAGCACAAATCTTTTCCATCTCCGTTCCTGTTGGTTGTGCAGGCTGGCCAAGTCCATCAAAAAATTTGTGCCCGATGAGTGGCCGGGCCAATCCGAGTTACGAACAAGGCTTCACTGCCGAGGTGGTGTATGGTCTACACACGCAGATTGACGATCTCAAGTGGATGACGAGGCTATTTTCTGTTGGTGGGGGCGTTCTTATTTTTTTCGTCGCTCTCATATATATCCGCCTGCAACGGCTTGCGTGTGCGCGGCGTCCAGAAGAAAACAAGACTGCATGAGCCGCGTCAGTGCTGGTGCACCTCTGGCTGTGCGACATCGACTCTCAGGGTGTTGGCATATGTCGGGCTAGTGTCCTTCCCAAGAAACTGAACCGTTGCCTCGCACGTATCTTGGATAATGATAAACTTCTTTTCCGGGTCGCTGTTGTTCGCCATACACTTGACCACATCAAGAACCAGCCGTTCTGCCGCAGCGGTGCTGTGGACCAAAACCGTGATTTTTGTGTTTTCGCCGCACAGCATCGCAGTGACAACCATCTGTACAAGCACTGGCCTCTTGTCCGTCGTGCATGTAACTGATTCGTCTGCCATCAGCAATCCAGACAAAGTGCGTCTTTATTTTATGGCTCCAGTTGCACCAGCAGTCGTGTGCTCGTAGTTTCGAGAATGAAAAGCACTTGGTTACTTATGCACCTTCTAATAATTTTGGCCGGATTTCCGGCCGAAAAAGTCCCCTATATATACCCCTCCAGGAAAAAGCGGCCAAGTGGGTTTGGCCGTTTTGGCCGTTTTTTGGCCAAGCCCTTTTCAAAATTGCTCGTATGCCTTGATCCTATACACGATGAAGGGAGCCATCTAGCCGACCAGTCATCTCCACTGATGACCCTTGACTGGTGTGATGAAGCCCGCCTATCAGCCCATACAGGGCCGATGGATACGAGCAGTTTTGCAACCTATGGGTCTATGGGACACTGATCAGTGGTACCAGTCACGGCATCACGGATCCCTTGATCCTATACACGATCAAGGCATACGAGCAATTTTGAAAAGGGCTTGGCCAAAAACGGCCAAAACGGCCAAACCCACTTGGCCGCTTTTTCCTGGAGGGGTATATATAGGGGACTTTTTCGGCTGGAAATCCGGCCAAGATT
>JACCDR010871919.1_pt1 | contig 28293 bp, 39 predicted proteins | sample 7446431 | NCBI WGS metagenome assembly JACCDR01 (sample SAMN15323443, study PRJNA562643) | freshwater metagenome | isolation source: river surface water | place: USA:Blue River Watershed | collected 2017-08-17 | reverse complement strand
TTGATCTGCATGGGCTGGTAGACCCGGTGCATCACAATCTCCCGGTTCTGCACGGTCACATGGCTGTCGGGGAACTCCGGCGACGCAAAGATCGGCAACCCCTTAATGCTGCCGGCGTACCCAGCCGCCGTCAGCATGGCGTTGGGGAAACCATCCCGCGTGAACCCGTCCCAGTTGCTCAAGCGGTCGGCGTTCGTCTTGCTCATTAAAACGGAGTTGGGTTCATAGAACCGATTCTCCACTTTGACCTTTGCCACGCCGATATACTCCACCAGCTTGGCAATCGGGTCGCTGGCGCTGTTCCACGTGCCGCCGCTGTTGGACGCCTGTTGCAACGAAGCGGTCAGCGCCGTATACATCACGCCCTTGTCAATGCGCCGGCGGATCTGGCGCACCAGGTTCGCCAACGTGCGGCCCACGGCGTCGTAGCCCAACTGACTGCGGCTGAATACAATCGCCTCGGTGGTGATCTGCGTCGCCAGCCGGTCGGCGGCAATGTTCAGCGCCTTGTTGGTCAAGGTATTCTTGGCCCGGCTAATGGCGCTCATCTCTCCCTTGCGGATGGCGTCATGCTGGTAGCCCACCAGCACGCTGGCCCCGTTGGCAATCCCACCGGTCAACGCCATGATCTGGCCGTTGAGATAATCGATCACATAATCGACCCCCTCAACGTGGGTTGTCCCAGCCGGATTGCTGGTCACTGTCACCGTACCGGGGATCAGCCGCTTGCCGTTGCTCGGCACAGCCGCAAAGGCTGTGCGGCTCACCGTCACCGCTGCCGGCGCCACCGTCACCACCGCGCCGGATTCCGGCGTATAGCTCTCAAAGAAGATGAGCGCCGGCGCCTGGTCGGTCGTCGAGAAATCGAACACATTGGCGGCGATCAGCTCCGGGAACGCCTGTTCGATAATGGCCCGGCTCACCGAATAGGGCAGATTCAGATCGCTCGATTGCTCGGCCTCACTGAATTGCCGCGCCTCCTCGGCCAAGCGCGCCTTGTACACCTCATCAAAGCGTTTCAGTACCGCCTTGGTATAGCGCAGCGCCCCAAAGTCCGCCTTTGCCAACTCGTAGCGCTTGCCATTGCCGCTGGTGATCAGATTCTCGGTAATCTCCCACGCCGCGCGGGTATATTCCGGCTGCCCTGTCTCCCGCTCGAAGACCGGCCCCAACACGCGCACCTGGTTGCCGCCCATGCCGGCCAGCTTGGCCGCAGAAAGCAAGGTATCCCACTCCTTTACCTTGCTTTCCACGATAGACAGCACCGCCTCCACCGTCTGCGGCTTATCGGCGCGCACGCTCTCGATAAACTTCTCGTTGAGCTTGCCGTAGGGCAGATTTTTGCATTCCGCCTGAATGGCCTGCTCAATCGTCGCCGCGTGCTGCTGCTCTTCCAACTGGCGCTTGGCTTCCAGCATCTCCTGCAAGCTGGCTTCCAGCCGCGCTGGCGGCACGCCAATCTGGATAGCCAAGACGCGCTTGTCCGCATAGCCCAGCTTGCCCACGACGCTCTCGACCAGCGCCGGATTAGCCTGCAAAAATTCCGTCAGCTTCTCTGGGTTGCCCTGCAACTCCTTCAACATCTCTTCCGTATTCATCTTCTTCTTTCCTTCCGCTTTTGGCTGCTGGCTCTCTGTCACTTGCCCATTCGGGTCAGACGGTTGCGCCACCAGATCAAAGCCCTTGATTGTTAGTTCCGTTACTTCCTGGATCGTCCGTTCGCCCTCTTGCAGCGAACGAAACGCCCCATAGCCGCGCATGGAAACCCCCACCGGTACGCCGTGTTCGATCAAAGTCGAGATGTCCCGACCCTTGCCCGTCGGAATGATGACGCCTTCCAGTAGCACCTTGCCGGCGCTATCCAGGGATGCCGCACTCCACTTGACAACGGTCTCCAACAAATTCGGACGCCCGCCCTTGTCGCTAGGATGTTCCACTTCACCAGTAGCGATCAATCGCCCCTGGCCGTTGCTTTCATGCAAATGGCTGTTCAAGTTGGCGACCGCCGCCGCCAGCACCGCCCGCGGGTAGCGCCGGCCATTGCCATTGACCACCCCGGCGGTAATGCCCACCGCCTTCACCTTGTGCCCGCTCCCTGAGCCTGCCGAAGGGCTTTCAGTCAGGCTCATCACCTGCTCAATCGTCTCGGTGAACGCCTGCCCTTTGCTCTGGGCCTTGCCCTGAGCGGGAACCCCCTGGGAGCGAAGGGTTTCCGTCACCGGCTCAAAGAGCGCCACCTCCTTGACCTGCACCGGTGTTCCAAAGGTGAACGCGCCGGTCGATGAGCCTGCCGAATCGTCGCGCGCATAGGGGATTTCCCAAGCACCACGCCCCTCGCCATCCCGGTAGACATAGGCCACCACCCGATCCGCAAAGGTGAACGCCACCCGAAGGTAATCGTTTGGCCGCTGCCCCCATTCCTTCAGCGCCTTTTCCAGTTGCGCCAGGAACGCTTCATAGCTCTGATCCGAGCGCAACGCCTCATTCAATCCAAAATAGGCAAAAAGCGCCCGTAAAAATTCCTGCTCACTCATTCCCCACCCCCATCCGTCCTATAACTCCTATAACTCCTATAACTCCTATAACTCCTACTTCCTATTCCCCCAACCGCATCGCCGCCGCCTGCGCCCCCTGGCTATTCCCCAACCACAACTCCAACGAATCCGCCAGCCCCATCGACCACGGCAACGGCTCCGTAATCTGCCGGCTCCCCAGCCATGACTGGTAGTCGTCGAGGAACTGATTTTCCCCGTCGAGCCAGCCTTTTACTTGCCGGTTAAAGTCGCTGGACTCCATCACTACATCTTCCCATCGGCATAAGCAATTCGGATGGGCTGGCAGCAACTCCACGTCCTTGGTATATGGCCCGCCCGCCGCCAGTTCGTCACAAATATCAATCTTCGGATGGGTAGGCGACAGCACCACCTTGCGCCCCGTCACCCACGGCGCGTGCCGGGCGATCTCCGTCGTCACCGCATGGTTGGCGTACTGCAATTCCGTCCGCGCCAGCCGCAACGCATTGTAGGCCACCCCACGCCCCCGGTTCTCGGCCCCATGCAACAATCCCTTCCGGTCGCCGGCCCGCTGGGTGGCGTCCATCCCATAAAGCCGCTGGCGCGTCCACCTTGGCAAATCCCGATCCGCCCCCAACTGCCCCTCTAGTTGCCGGGCCAAATCCCAAGCGTTCGTCCGGTCGGCCATCGCGCCAGACAGCGTATTGCGAATCGTCGCCAGCCCTTCATTCTCCAGCCGCCAGATCCGCTGGCTCAAATTCAGCCGGTCACTATATACCCGCCGGTTTGCCGCCTCTAACGCCAGTTGCCGGCGCCGCTGCCACCCCTGCACAATCGCCCCCACCGCATCCGCCGTCATCTCTTCATCGAGCCTATTGCTCCCATAACTCCCATAACTCTCATCAACCCCCGACCCAAAATAATAATTATGCTGCACCACCAACAATCCAAACGGCAACCCCGCCGCCTGCACCCTGGCCGCCTCCAACAAGGAGCGCCAACCGGCCATCACCCGCCGCCACTTCGCCTCCGCCTGTGGAATCGCCTGTAGCAACGTCGTCCCGTCCGCCGTCCCATCCGCCTCGGCCCCATTGCGAATCAGCCCCACCAGCCAATCCTGATAGCCCAGCAACTGCCGGTGCGTCTCCCCCATCACAAAGAGCGTCAACCGCATCAGCGCCCGCTGTTGCACCTCGCCAATATCAGATAGCAGAATCTCCGACAATTTAGTCGCCATCTATCCCATCTATCCTATTGGCCCCATCCACAGCCAACGCCCCCACTCGCCCCATTTCATCCCGCATCGCCACCGCCAGCGCCCGGATCTCCGCCTCTGCGTCAAACTCCGGCACAAACAAACTCAGCAGCCGCAGAATCGTCTCGTCCCGCAACCCCAGCGCCTTCAACTTCAACGCCGCGTCGCCGGCCTCCCTGAGCGTCGTCGCCGTCATCGCCTGCTTGGTCGCCCACTGCACCGACCATTGCAACCCCGCCGGCCAAATACCTTTCAGCAACCACTGGCGCTCGACGAGCGGCTTCACCAACTGCCCAAAGATCCAGTTGGACATTTGTTCTTTGGTCGCCTCATATTGCGCGCTCTGGCGATCCAATACATCCCGGTTTAAGTCCTGCCCATAGCCCAATAAACTCATCGGCACCGGCGAAGCCGTCCACCAGGTGCGGATATGGTGCAGCACGTCCTCAATCTCACTTAGTCGGGCGTCGCCCTGGATGGCGGTGATGGCGGTCTTCTTGTTGCTAAAGAAATCAGCCACCGCATTGAACGGATCATCCAGCGCCGCCTTATTGCGCACCCGGTACGCCTGAATGTCCGCCTCGCTGGCATCCTCCAGCGCGTGAACATACTTCATGCCCGCCCGCGTCTTGCGCCGGATCGAAATATCCAACTCGCCCTCTTTGACCCGCTTGTAAGCCCGCTGCGCGCTGGCAAAGACTGGCCGGCCATACCGGCTATTAGGCCGCTTGCCGCCCCGCAAGTGAATCAGTTGCCACTCAGCAAAAAAGACCGCGTTCGCCGGTGGCTCAAAGCCGCTCCACATCAGATCCGTCCAAAAGAATGCCCGCGCCGGGTCAACAAAGCGGTCAAACTCATCCGTCCACCGGTGCAATTCCAACGTCGGCTTCCGGCTCACCTCCACAATGTCGCCGGCATCATTGGCGACCAATTCCAGGAAGCTATCCCCGTCGTTAAGTGTCTCCCGCGCCCACTCTTCGCCCAACTCCCAGAAGCCCACCCGGTCGAGTAGTTCGGTCGCCACCCGCCGTGCCTCTGCCGCCTGCCGGCCCGCAATCTGTAACTCAAAGCCGCCCTTCACCGTATCCCGCGCTAGCGTGTCGATCACCCCCTGCGCTCTGGGATCTTCGTCATACATCAACCGGCACTGCTCGACCACTGAGCGCCGCCCCGCCTCCGCATTAAAGACCGTCAGCAACGCCGAAGGGCGCGGCGGTGGCACAACCAGCGTCGCCGGCTGCTGCATCTGCTCTCTCGGTCGGAAAAGCGCCTGAAAGCGCTGGATTAGGCCCGGCACTGCGCCCCCGCGAGAAGGCGCAGACTGTAATTGTGTTGCCATATGCTACTTTCGATTCATGCGCCGGGAAGCCTTCGCCATCTTCCGCTTGCCCTTGGGCGTCCCCTGTCCCTTATTACGCGTAAAGCCAGCCCGCTTCTTGCTGGCTAGCGCCATCCTGCGGTACAGGCTATCGCCGCCACCGGCAACAACGACCGGCAACAGCACCCCCAGATCATCTGCCCCATCCGCCATATCTATCGCATCAATCGGATTTTCGCTCACCCAAACAACCTTTCCACCACACTCCGCCCTACCACCTGGCTAACCACCGCCGCCACTTCATCTGCACCCTGTCTCATCCGCGTCAACGCCTGCGTAAAGGCATCCACATCATCATCATTCGCCGCATTCGGGAAGCCGGCACAACTATCAACAAACTCGCTCACCCACGGAAAGAGCGCCGGATGAGGCAAATACACGTTCCCCGCCTCCACTTCCGGTTGGGCCGCATACGCCCGGCCAATCTTTCCCCCCTCTGGGTTTACGGCGATCAATCCCTCAACCTTGCCCTGCAACATCTCTATCACCGCCGGCCCATTCGCCTTATCCTCGACGAGGATGCCGGTCGCTCTGGGCCACTTCAGCCGAAAATGGGCAATCCGTTCCATTGACGTCACAATCCCCAGGCGCTCCTTACAGTAGTCCAGTAGGAACTTATCTGCCGCCGCCCTGGCCCACACCTGGCCGGCTACAAAGTCGCTTCCCTTGGTGTCCTTAAACGCCAGATCCCAACTCTGTAGCATCTGGTCAAAGGTCGCCGGCAACTCCACCGGCGCAACCTCGATCACCGACCCATCCGCCAGCCGCACTGTCACCGCCGGCAACGCCATGCCCCTGGGCTGCCAATACCGCCAATGCTGGCGCTTGAAAATATGCCCCTCATCCGGCGCCGGTGATTGCTGGTAAAGTGCATTCCAGTAGCGTGTACCCACCCGGCGTTTCAACTTGCCCAGCTTCGGTAAGTCATAGCGCTCCGGGCAAAGCGCCTCTCCCGGCAACCGCTCATCCGGCTCCACGGTGCAGGTAGCCGGGAAATCCGTCTGTTTGTGTTCCTTGATGGCCGGCATACAAACAATATGCCACCGCTCCGGTAGGTCGTCTTCGCCCAACTCCTGCGCCAGCAACCAACCGCTCAGATCGTCGGCGTTCCATCGCGTTTGTACTACCACAATCGCCGCCCCCGGCTCCTCGCGTGTCCCGAAGGTCGAGCGGTACCAATCTTTGTGTCGCTCCCGAATTAGGGCGCTCATGGCCTCTTGGGCATTCTTCACCGGATCATCGATCAACCCCAGATGGAAGCCCTTGCCCGTGATCGGCCCGCCGACGCCAGCCGCCCACATGCCGCCGCCCTTGTCGGTCTCCCAGTGGTGCATTCCCGCTGCCGCCGGATTCATCCCCCCGCCGGCCTCCCGGTAATTCTCGCGGGCATTGCGGCTTAGGGTACTCGCCAGCGCATCGGCATAGGAATTAATCCCCACCCACCGCTCTGGATGCCGGTAAAGATAATAGGCTGTAAAGAGCCGGCTTGTGGTCTCGCTTTTTGAGTGCCGCGGCGGCATGAAAATCATGAGTCTGGCAATCTCGCCATCGGCCACCCGTTGCAGGATGCTAATCAACCGTTCCGCATGGGCATAAAACTTGTACTTCGGATTAACCTGCGCAATAAACTCGCGAAACGAAAGCGACCGCTGTTCCCCTGCGCTTTCTCGCCGGCGACGCTCTAACTCAGCCCTTGCCCTCACTCGCGGCGATGTAGCCACTAATAATCACCTGTATCGGCTCTTCACCCGCTGCAATCCGCTGCAACTGGTCATCGGACAGCCGGCCATAGTCAATGTTTGCAATCGTGTGATCAACCTTCTGCTTTCGTCCGCCGGTCTCCGCCGCCAGATCCGCCAACGCCGACCGAAACTGCTCTACCAGCGCCGCATTAAACCGCACTAGGTCGACCCGCTCGGCAAACTCCCCAGCCCCAATCTGCTTCACATCCGCCAACCACAAATTCGGGTACGCTCGCCCGTCAGCCCCATCTATCCCATCTGCCCCATTGGCCGTACCACCCTCATCAAAAAGCTGATCGCCCAACAACTTCGCCAACCGCTTGAGAATCCGCACCCGCTCATAATCGAGCGCCAAGCCGGCTTCCATCTCTTTCCGGCGCCTCTCGTTTTTGGCAGCTTCCAGGCCAGCATCATAGGCTGACGAGCGCGCTCGCCAGTCGTAATCAGCCGACCACTTTTTCAAGGTGCTCTCGGATTCAGTAGACAGTTCCTTTTTGTTCTTTTTGGCCCCTTTTTGCAGCAGCTTCGCGAGTGACCGCCCCGGCCCCAAGCGCAAGTAATCATTGCAGGCAATAACCGCCCGATCACTCTCCCCCGCCCGGCGCTCCCCCGCCAACAATTGAACCATCCGTCCCACTGGTCTCACCTGTCCTACTCAGCCGGAATAATCGAGTCTGGCCCGCCACCCATCGCCACCGGCACCCACGCCCGATAGCTCACCATCTGCGCCACAGCCGTCAACGTCGGCGCCGGCGGCAGCGTCCCTACCGCATCACTCAAGGTCGGCGTCGCCGGCGGCAATCCCACCGAAGCCGCGCCGTCCCTAAGCCCCAGCCCCAGCATCACCCAAAGCACCACCAGCCACAACGCAACTTTCGCCATATCCATCCCATCCATCCCGCAATGGAGCCGGGCGGAATCGAACCGCCCACCAGCACCGCGCCGGCAGGCACGACGGCAAAAAACGCCAACACCAGAGTCGCCAGACGACTCCCCAACCATCAATCCTATCTGTCTCATCCAATCGAAACACCCACCTACGCTGTCAGTGCCTGCAACTCTTCGTTTGGCAATCGCTCGTTGTAGTAGCAGATTCGGCGGATGTGACTATTGATAAAAGTGGTCATCGAATGGTCTGCACCTATATGCAACCTGCTGACGACCGGAACGACTAGGGCGCTAGATGTTGCCGGGGCAGTGCCATCCACTGACATTGCAGTATCGCCCGAAGCGTAAGCGATTGCTACTTTTAGCTCACCTAATACGTTGCTCCGACTCTTACTTAGTGTGAATTGCGCCGATCCCCCATTTGCTGCGTCAGACAAAATCGCGCCATTTCCGTTGGTGTGTATCCGCACGACTCTATACGCTGGATTGTTATCCATCGCGATTAGATATGTCCTGCCGCTCACGACGGTTGTTATACTGCCGAATTCCCCCATGAACGTCCCCTGACTCTGATTGTACCAACTGCTAAAATTGCTTCCAGTGATTGAAGCGTTGTCGGCGGCGCGGGTGACGGCTGCGGTGATGGTTGGGATGTAGCTGGTGGCGAAGGAGCCTGCTTCAAGTTGAGCGCCCCATAGATATAGCGACGGCTGACCGGAGACAAATTCTACAATCATCTCATTGTACGATGACGCAGCGCACACACAGCGATACCAACCATTGCCTAGCGCATGAACGGTACCCACTGTCGCACTTGCGGCTCCAGACGAGGCCTCGGCAGTTACCTCTCCGGTCGCCTTCACCCTAAATGTGTTATAAAAGGAAAGCTCGCTATTGCCTACCCCGTAGTATCCACCGATCCTGAAATAACCTCCTGTGCCATTTGCTTTTGCATAAATAGAAACAGTGTTTTTTGCTGACGAGTTTGTTGCCGGTTTTCTCAAAAATCCTACACCGTTCCATAGCTTTGCATTATTGCTCCCGCTTGGATCAGTGTAATTACCACTGATAGATGCTCCACCGTTGCCATTGAAGTTGATCTGCGACGATGATGTGATTAGATTAGTCCGCGACTCCTCAATCAACAACCCCTTTGGTTGCAACGTGACCGGATCATAGTCAAATCGCGGCACGTTGCTGCCGACCGTCTCAATCAACCCGCTGGCATTAACGCGCGTGGCCGATGATGAACGCGTAAACGTAATCCGTGGATCAAGCACCCCGCTCAGGAAATTCAAATCCAGAATCGGCGTGCGCCCGCCGCCCGCACCCGCAAACATCGGCAAAAACCCATTGCCTAGCATCAATGCAATGCCTCCTGCACATCTACCGCGCTAACCAGCCCCAACCCCAGCGTCATAGCGACGCTATCGCCGGCCACCGTCTCCGGCCACGCCGGATCGGGTTCCGTCGCCTGCATCAAAGCTGCCAGCGCCGCCAAGCTCTGCTGACTCAAATCCGGCGCCGCAATCGCGACATACATCTGTAGCGCAACGCGATCTCCGGCCTCGGCAGCCTCTTGCACATCGTCCCGAAAGCCGGGAATCATGTAGAGCGCCCGCGCCTCTGTTGGCGTGATTGCGCCGAATAAGTCCCGAATGCCCAGCCGCTTCGGCACCTGCGATTGCATCACCGGATTCGGAAGCTGAGGACGATCATTGAAGAGCGATGCGATTGCTGGATAGTTGTCGCCAAGCGCCTGCATGGCCGCGTTGCCATCGATTTCAGCTTTAATAATGACTTTCCGTGCCATAGCCCCCCCCCTACGCCCGATACCACCAAACGGTATAGGCGAAAGAAATATTGGCCGACGCGTCAATATGTACTGGCTCATTCTCGCCGACCAACCACACGTACCCATCCGGTACCCAGAAGACAGCGCCATCACCCTTTTTGACGAGCAACAAGCGCGCAACCGTGACAGTGCCACTCTTGATCAGCAGTTGCTGCTCCCCGTCCGCCAGTGACTGAATCGTGTAGCCGGCAATCGCAATACACTGACCCTCTCCTGGCGCGTCCAGTATCGCCGTGGAGCCACTAGCGGCGATACTGCCGGAGACCGGGAAAATTCTTTGCTGATCCACGAATACCATATTTCCTCCACCTACGCCGATCCACCAACCCCATCCAATCGCCGGCCCACCGTAAAGATCACCGGCTGACTCGTCAACACCACCCCCGGCTTGCTAATCCGCGCCTGTAGCATCCACGTCCCTGTCTGCGCGATGTCCCCCGGCTGCACCAGATACTGCAACAGTCCATCCGTCCCATCCGTCGTGAACTCCGCCCCCTTCACAATTGTTTCCCCCGCCGGCGCACGGAGAATAAATTGCAGCGTCGCATACCCACTAATATCCAACGGCGCCTCATCCTGCGTCAGCCTCACCTTGCCCAGCCACCCATGATCACCGGCGTAAATATTGTTCCACATGGCCTACATCCTCAACTCAGCCGGCAACGCCGTCACCATCGCCACATCCGCCAACGCCGTCTCCCGGATGGCAACATCCGCATCCACCACATACGCCACCACAAAGGGCAAATACATCCGCAGCAGGATCGCCCGCTCCCAGCGATTCAACTGGCCATCCGCCAGCGGCAGCAGCCCCGTCGATACCCCCAGCGCCACCCGTCGCTGCAAAGCCATCATACCCACGCCCCACGCGTCAGCGTCGCCCCATCATCAATCGTCGTCGCCGTCGCAATATCCATCGTATCCGTCCCATTGCGCAGCACCTGACCCATCGCCCCTTGTTGCATCGTATTGCGGTGCAATGCCCCCAGCCAGCCAACAATGTCGCGCAAAGTAGCGCTCTGCCAGTCAAACACCCCGACCGGCTCCGAGATCGGACCGTCCAAAATATCGCTGGCGGTCGGCACCTCCTGCGCCACCAATACCGCTGCCGTGGTCGCCTGCACATCCGCCACCGACAGATTATGCAACGCCCCAATCGCCGCCTGTAGCGCCTGCGTCGCCGCCGCCAGTTCGCCGCCGGTCGCTGCATCGTAAGCCGCCAGCCGGCCATCAACATCGGACGCGCTCAGATTGTGCAACGCCCCAATCGCCGCCAACGTGGTCGCCAGCGCCGTCGCCACATCCGCCGGCGTCGCCAGCCCTCCGACAGGAGCATTCAGCAGAGCCAGTCGGCTACTATTAGCATCCAGCTCCTGCCGGATTTCTACCGGCGTCGGCGACGCCGGGAAAGGCGTCGTCAGCGTTCGCTCGCCATGACCCCAGATACTAGACGCGTCCGGCGGAACCACATACGCCCCCGCCGCCAACCGACTATCGACCCGCGCATTCAAATATTCGCCCTCCTGGGGATTAATGGCGAATACCGCACGGGTCGCCGCATCGTTAGCGTCATACAGCACGAAGCTCCCCACATGATTATCCGGCAACGTCAGCGCCACGCTATATGCCCCCGGTACAATCTCCACAATACCAGTCGTCACCAGCACGCCCACCTGCGCACCGGCTACATCCAGCACTTTGCCATTCATCGACAGGCCGGCGGCACTTGCCCCAAAATCGGCCACAAAATTAAGCTGATAGCTCATGCTGCCACCCGGAACCGAATCGACGGCGGCGTGATCGGCTGCCGCTCACTATCAATATAGACCCATGTCGCCGGCGCCATACCCGGCCCAAACTGCACAGCCTTGCGCAGCACGGAGTTGTACGCCGTGCCGGCTCCATTCGACAGCCCTAGCGGCGCCGTGGCCGCCTGCGAAATCGCACGTACCACAAAGTTGGCAGAGGCCAGCAGTCCGAGCCAATAGCCGGCCCCTCCCGCGAAGCCGCTAAAACCAAGCGGCGTCGCACCCACATACCCTGTCAACGCCGCTGACAGGTCGCTGGACTCATACAGTTTGTTCCCTGGCCAGCCATCGGCCCCGGCGCCATAGATCACAATATGGAAGAGCGCGCCGGCTGTCGCTGTCGCAATCGCCACGCCAATGTTGTCAATGGCCGCTCCCATGGCCGGCCAAAACGGCGCCAACGTCAACGCATTGGCGCCGGTCGCCAGCGTCGCGCTCACCACAGCCCGATCTGCATTGTCATAGTAACCGCCCGCGATCAGCGCCAAGGAAGGCACGCCCGGAGCAGCGCCCGCTCCCAAATTCGGATTAGATACCACCCTGGGAATCGTTACAGTCGGCATAAATCACACCCTACGTAGTGGGGCAGCAAGACGGTCAGTTAGTTACCGTCTTGCCACCTCACTGTCTCCCTAAACTAGGCTACCATGCCGCTCACAACAACCTTAAACAGGTTGCTGGACACGACGCCGGCAAAGGCCGCTTCCAGATTGCCACTCACCACGTCGGCGGTCTGGCTATTGATACGAACGTAGTTGCCCCCGCTCAAAATAAACCAGGTCAACATGGGCGTACCAATGTAAGTCTTGGTCAAGGCGATGGAGAACGAACTGTTGGTGCCGTCGCCAATCAAGACTTCCTCCTCCTGCCATGTAGGAAGGGCCTCCAACGTATCGAGGCGGGTATCCTGCGCGGCCTGCTCGGCCTCGACGGCAGTCACACGGGTCTGGGCATCAGCAACCGCTGTTTCAGCCGCGGTCAGGCGTGTCCCCTGATCAGCAATGCTGGTTTCAGCCGCGGTCAGGCGCGTACCCTGATCGGCAATGCTGGTTTCAGCCGTGGTCAGGCGCGTGCCCTGGCTGGTAATGCTCGACTCGGCAGCGGTGACGCGGGTGTCAAGCGCACTGATCTGGCCGGTGTGGTTGTCAATGGCAGACTGCAAGGTCGTCTGGACGCCGCTGATCTGCGTTTCCAGATCATCGCGCACGCTGATCAGCGCATCAGCAACAGCCTTCTCAGTGGCAACGGCCAGGTGGTCAGCGGAGCCGTCAAGCGGAATTTCTTCCGTAATCTTGACCTTACCGGCGACGCTAGTAGTGGCGTCTGGAGTGGGGGCCGCGCCGCTGGTAGGGGAGTTGTAGGCCAGATCCGACCATGTAATCTGCTGGCCTTCGGGGATGGTGGTCTTGATGACCGCCCAGCCGCCCGACTCGACAGCTACGCCATCAACCGTGCCGGCGCCCACAAATTCAATGTAGCGGCCCTGCGTGTACCCGCCAATCGGAGCGGTTGGCAGCACGCTGGTAGTCGCCGGGTCGAGGACGATGCCACGCAGCTCGTTGATAACTTCGGTCTTGGCCGCGGCAATGGCAGCCAGAACATCGGCTTCGTCCGCGAAGTAGACACGCGTACCCGTGTCCTTGCGGAAATAGCCATGCTCATCGTGCGCCAGCGCCCCATCCGCCATCGCATTGAAGGCGGTAGTATCGGCCTGCCCGACAAAGTACAGCTTGGCATTCTCAAGCTGCGCACCAAGAATAAATTCCTGGTTCTGTGAAATAATTTGTTTCTCAGACATAGTACAAGAAGCTCCTCAATAAATCGATTTATCAGAAAGCGGCCCTGTTGCCGCCCTCTCCCAAACTCCCATCGGGCATATTCATCCTATCCATCCCATACACCCTATTACATCCCCTACAACCGCTGCCGGATCAACCCCGCATAATGCTCCGCCTGCCCCGGCCCATTGTAGAGCGCCGCAAAATTCACCAAGTCACCGGCTCGCAAATAGTCAATACAACTCTGGCCGGTCTTATCCTTGCGATTCTTGAAATACTCAAACATCGCTCGAATCTGCGGCTCAATCCCCGTGCCGAACGCATTGCGCATCTCGTCAGCGCTTGTATAGCCGCACGTCGCATAGTTGAAGCCCATAATCTGCCCAAGCCCATAGCTAGCCGCCTCCGCCGCCGCCTGCTCGGCCAGCGCTACCGCCACTGCCTGAGCGCTATATTCAGCGTCCTGATCGCCATGAAAAGGCTTGCCGTCACACAGATGGAACTTCCCCGCCCATGCCGGCTCGCCCACTGAAAACCGCTGGCGAAACAGCGCCCCAACCTTGGCAATAAACACATGCGGCTCAAACCGCAGGATCACCCGCCCATCACGGAACCCGGAGCCGCCACTCTCCACGGCAATCACCGCCACCGCCAGCCGCTCATCAATCCCATACTCAGCCGCCAACCGCCGCACAATCGCCGCCTGCTCATCGCCCCCTGAGCCAGTCGAAGGGCCGGTCAGTGAGCTTGTCGAACTGACCAACCGCGTCCCATCCGGCGCCACCTCTGCGACCCACCCATGCGGCCCCTGTAACCAGATCAGCCCATCGGCCACATAGATCGCCTCGACAACGAAGCCGCTGCCGGATGTCAACTTCAACGCCACCTCAGCCTGTAGCCCCGGCGCATTGCGCACATTCGCCGCCCCGGCCACCACCGCCACCCGATCCCCGACCTTCAGCGCCGTGGCCACCTGCCCCGACTTCGGAAAATCCGAAGCGGCAGCGCCATTGGTCGTATCAATCCTATCAATCCCACGCGCTTGATAATCCTGCGCCAACGCCAGCCGAAAGTCCTCTGCCGCGCCAGGTGAATGCGCCATGCTCCACTGCTTGTCATCCAGTAGCCACCGAAACAGGCAAGCAGCGCGGATACGTTGATTGTCTGTTTGCTGATTCCACCAGTTGATGCTGGCATACATCGCCCGAATCCAACCAGTATTCTCCGCCGGCCACGGTCCGTTACCATTGGCCTCTGTAATCATGACCGGCAACCGCCGGAACGCCTGCGGAATCGCCTGCATAAACTCCCACAGCGTCTCCCACTCGCTATAGCGATGCGCATACGGTGGATTCATCCGGGCGCCGGTCGCAAAAGCATCGGCCCCATATCGCCGCGTGTAGGCGTGAAGGCAAATCCAATCCACCCGGCTTGATAGCATATTAAGCATCGTCGGCAGTTGCATAATCCAGTCCGGCGCATCTGGCGTGCTGTCATTCCACGGTGCCACTGCCGCCGGCGCTACCATAACATTAGCGTTGACGCGTTTAATGGCGTCGTAACACAGCCGGTAGCACTGCACATAGTCCACCAGGCGGATCGGCTCATCGGTGGGCCACTCCCACTCCAGGGCGATCTCGTTGCCGATGACAACGTACTGTAGACCCCGGCTGGCCGCCACAAAGTTGGCGCACCGCTGGGCAAAATCGGCATACTCATCAGGGGTCGGGATCGTACCGTGGCCCTTGCCGTAAGCATTGTTCAGCCGCACAATCGGCGTAATGCCATCGGAGCGAAAGTCTTTCCCCGCGTGATTGCTCGGATCATGACCGATCTCTTCGGTGTAAACACACCAAGCCGTCTTCCCTGCCTGGCGCACCAAGTCAAACCAAGGGCCAGCGTCATGAATCCCAAAAATATACTTACTCATCAATCCCATCCGCCCCCTGAGCCTGCCGAAGGGCCGGCACCAACACCGGCACAATTCCCCGCGGCAACGGTGGCGGCTCCACAATCGCCCGGCACGCCGACAACCCCAGCCCCATGGCCACCAAAAGCGCCGCTACCCGGAAAAAGCCCAATTGCACCCGGCTCACAACAACTGCTCCAACTCGCGCAGATGATCCCGAATCTTCGCAATAATCTCTCGGCCAGATCGGGTAGCAACCAACTTGCCATCAGCCTTATCGGCCCCATTGGCCGTATCAATCCCGTCGCCGGCCAGTGAGCCTGCCGAACTGCGCTTCTGAAACACCACATAGTAACTATGATGATGCCAGTCATTCCCCTCGCCATTCGAGGGCAACACAGCATGTAGCCCCTGTACGGCATCACTGATGCGCGCACCAGTCGCATCCTCCAACCAGATGGACAGCTTCTGGCCCCGCTGAATCGGCAGGTTGCCCAAAGGCTCGCTGGGCGGCTTCTCTAGCGCAACGGATGGCGCCGGATCATCATCCCGCCTGCCCTCCCAGGTATGCCCCAGGCGCAAAGCCGACTTCGTAACGACGACGCCGCGCTCGTCGATAAGATCGACGTAGACAACATGCTTCATCCCGTTCTCTGCCGGGGCCAGATGGTAGACGTAGACCACCCGCCACCCGCCACCCGCGCCCTCCCGCACCGTCACCCACGGCGCATTGGTCGCCACCGGAGCATCAAAATAAATCGAATTCGTCACCATCTGCAATCGTTCACGTAGCATGAGTACCCCCACTTACTTGCCGTGCGCGTCGCCAGTGTAGAACGCCAGTTCTGCATTCATCTTTTGGACAGCACTCTCAATCAGAAAGCGCACCTCGGCCTCACTCAACTCGACGCCATGCAATTTGGCCTGATCGATCAAATAATCCGACGCCGCTTGCAACTTCTCTTTGCTATCGGCCACCCCACGCCACTGCTGCTCCGCAGCGCGCACGGCGATGTCCGCCACCTGCACCAACAAGCGCCCCTGCGACTGTGTAACCAGGTGGGCGCGCAACTCGCGCAGCGCCCACCCGACCGCCCCGACGACAATCGCGACTACCACCGACCCCAACACCACAACCAATTCGCCGATCATCCGCGTACCCTTTCGATTAACTTCCCCACACTCGCCAACGGCGGCCATACCACCGCCGCCACATCCAGCACCGCCGGCGCAATCTCAACCAGCCCGCGTAGTGCCGCTTCAATGACCGATTCATCCGGCGCCGATGGCCGCTGTAGTTCCTGTTGAATCGTATGCAGTCCTTCGGTCACAGCCGCCTGCTTGCCGGCTGGCAACTTCTCAACTTCGGTCAGAACCGCACGAGGCAACGCCGGCACCACACCAACGGTATGGCTACTCTGGCGCTTATCAATGCGCTCGGCCACGTCGCCATAAATCTGACTACCGGTAATCGTGATCGCCATCACTTGCTCACCTTCTGGGCCACATCCCCCACAATCTGGCTATGCTCGAACTCGATGCTGTGCCGCTGGATGCCGGCCAACGCCAGTTCGTGCATCCTATCCTGCAACTCAGCGGCCTGCCGGCGCGTAATGCCGGTCATTCCCGCCACCACACTCACCAGCGCCTGCATCGTCGATAAGAGCGCCTGCATCTGTTGCCCCAAGTTGCCAAGCGGCTCCGTGCGCGTCAGCAACTCTTCAATCTGCGCAATTAGCCGATTCGTCGCGCTCAAATGCTGCTCGCGCACCTCGCGCAACGCCGCCGCCTCCTGAGCCGCCCGGAGCTTGGCCTCAGCCTCGGTGCGCGCCGTCTCGATCTGCTGCTCTATCAACCGCTCAATTTGACCCAATTCACTCATGACGACGACTTCCTGATAGCAGCAACCCGCTCTTGCGAGGCAACATACAACTGCAGCGCCTGACGCACCTGCTCCAACTCCTGCCGGGCAGAAACAATCTCTCGCGCCCGACCATGCGCCCACAACGCCACCAACCCCGCCACCAGGAGATACCCAAACAGCCCAACCCCAAGCAGCGAAACCGCCAGGCAAGCCAAAAAGGTCAACGGAGCAATCAGGTAGCAACGCATCATCTCAATCCAATAGCAATCATCTTGTGGCACACTGCCAGCCCATTGCAGCAATCCCCGAAGCATACCCATACCGCCAAGATCCTCGCCCACAAAAGAGCATCGCATCGTGACGGCATCGGAGGGGAAAACAAAAAAGGCGCACCCCTCCCTAGTGGAAGAAGTGCGCCTTGCTTTTACAGTTATCGTGCCACCAGCAGCGGCACGCCTTGTCTTTGCAGTTATCGCGGTCTATTCAGCTTGATCTTATCGCGAGCCGGTTGCGGCCATTCAATCTCTGCCTGCTGGTGATTCAACACATGGATCACCACCTTGCAACAATCCGTCCGCCCGGCCAAATGGGCATCCCAAGATTTAATCAACTGCCGAGCAATCTCGACCGCCAATGTCTCCTGGTTTACCCCTGCGTTTCCCATCTTTTCCGTCATAGCACAATTGTACCACGTCAAGGAAACTATCAAAAGCGCAAGCTGTCTAAATATTAGATTACAACTTCATCGCCGTCCATCGGGCAAATGCTCTATTTTTCCGTCGCCACTGCCCCATCCATCCTATTAACCCCATACAACCCATTACCGCCCGCGCACGCCACAAAATACAAAAACACCGCGTGCGCTCGCGTCTTCGCGTCCAGTGTATTCAGCGCGTCCTGCACATGCGTTCCCGCCGTGCGCGGGCTGATTACCAGCCGATCCGCTATCTGCCCATCGGTCAACCCTTGCGCAACCAGGGTCAAAACTTCAATTTGTCGGTTGGTGAGTTTTGCGGTCATAAACAGGTAATCGCACAAACGTGCTAAATCCTTCGCGATGAAACCTTTCTCTTGCGTAATGTTGCCCCGCAAAATGTAAGCGTAACGGATCTGGCCGGCTCACCTCCCGCGCAAAAGCACAAAACTTTAATGTTATTCGCGCTACTCCCCGCTCGACACAATTACGTAATCATGCTACAATATGCGCAGCCAACCAATTAGTTTTTAGACCAAGGGAGAAAGCCATGAAAGAGTACAACAGCCTAATTGCCGCAGCTATCAAGGCCATCTATGCTGAAGCGGCGACCCGCCGATCTGATTCTTTCCTTTCCGTGGGAGAGCGCGCCGCTTACGTGGAGGCAGTGCAGGAGCTAGAGCGCAACCTGCGCGGCCTCGTGAACGATGAACCGTTCGACCTGTTTGATCCAAAACATGTGCAGGTTACTAGCCGGGAAGACGCCATTTTGGAAACGGTGGAATTGCACCGGATCGAAGTCGCCAGGAAACAAGTGAGCGACGAAACTATTTACCGCTATGTCCTGGCCTTTGGCAATGACCACCTTGGCTACATTGCCAGCAGCGAAGAGTGGTTCTCCCCCAACCGCAAAGGGGAAGATACGCCGGAATTCTACGAAGTGCGATTCCAGACCTCCATCCACCGTACCGCCGCCGAAGCGCTGGCCGATGCTTTGCCAAGCGCCATCAAGGAAGCCGCCGAGATCGGGGAGTGGCAGGAGCAATACCTTGCCGAGCGCAAAGAGCAGGGTATTGATCGGAAGCTTGCGGATTTGTTGCCTGCCCATGCAGCGTCCACTGAGCTAAATCCCGGCTCATTTGAGATTACGGACGGCTATATTGGTCATCTTGGTAAAACTTACAAAACCGCTACCATCGAAACGCTAACGTCCGCTATTGTACAGGCGGCAACACACAACAACACGACCGAAGATGAAATCCGCCAGCGCTTGGGCAATGGCGAGCCGATCAAATGGTGCTACTCGCCCAATTACTGCTACGACCACGCCGAAGGCGTCATTCGCGTTCGGCGAACTCAAAAAACAACCCCAATGGTCAGTTGCTCCTGCGGCCATTCCGTCCCCCAAGCGCAGGTCATGCGCGCCAGTTTGGGTACATCTTGCCCCGACTGCTACGACCGGATGAGCAACTAGCCAAGCGGGGGATCGGGCGCCCGATCCCCTAACCAACAAGGAACCGAACCATGCAGCTACAACCAGAGATCGCCAGCGCGCTGCTGTCTTACCCCGGCGAAACCGCCGTTGCGGTAGGGCAGGAAGGCAACACCGCAATCATTCTCAAGAGCCAATTCGAGTACAGCCGCTACCCATCCTGCCTAGTCATCGTCACCCCAATGGCCGGCATGTACGCCGCCGGCCCGGTGTTCCGGCTAGGCTTTCAGTTTGCCCACCAAATTACGCGCCGGCCCATCTACAGCGGCGAAACCTTCCTGAATCCGCTGGGTCAATACGATGCCCCGCTGATCCGCAACCTGACCCGGCAAAGCGCACTTGAATTCCACTTCTTCAACCTGGATCTGGCCTATGTTGGCTCGAAACGAATCCGCTGGAACCCGCAGACGGCCACTGACATCCGCGGGATGATTCACCAATGCGCCGCCCACGCGGGTACTCTCCCCGCCGGCACCCTGGACTTTGTGCTGGCGCGGGAAGCGATGATTGCCGAGATCGGGGAACTGTAACCATGCTGATCACCACCACCAACCCCCGCCTCGACAAAATCCTTTCCGGCGTCTGCCTCCGAATGCCGGACGGCAGCGGCTACAGCGTCGCCACCAACACGGCCGGCTGGCTATCCAACTTGGCGACCGTCTTGACCACCGACTACCCTGGCGAGTGGACGGTATCCTTTGCCGACCAACAGGGTACAGGGTTGCGATACGCCGATCTGCTGGAATCGCTGGACGACGCTACAGAACAGGCGCTCCTGCTCTCCCCCGGCTACATCGGGGCCGATAGCGAAGATTTGATTTTCTGGCTGGAATCGGTCTACGGCCAGCCGGTGACAATGGCGAATTATGGCCGCGTGGCGCAACTCTTCCGGCTCTGGTATGCCGCCACGTATCCCGCCGAATACCACAACCCGCCCGACGCCCCTCCAGCAAAATACGCCGGTCTGATCCTGGCCGAAACGCCAGAGGCGCGCAAGGAACGCAATCGCCGGCTACAGGCCAGCCGCCGCGACCGCCACACCCACGCCGCCAACCGCGCCGGCTTTGACACCATCGACAAGCTGGCCGGCGCGCTCCTGGCCGCCAGCGACGCCCAGATCGCCGCCATCAAGGCGGCGCTGAAAGGATTGTAACCGCCATGCAAACCTACATCTGCGCCGGCTGCGGCTACCGCACCACCGACCTGTCCGAGTGCCACGATCCCAGCGCCACCGGCATCAACCACCACCGCTGCCCCCAATGTGGCGAACAAAAATTTCATTTCCAGGCCCCCCGTGAACTAGAGGTGGAAGCCCGCGCCAACGGCTGGCAGTTCATCGGTAGCGTTAGCGGCCACAAATGGGCGTGCGCCCATTGCCGCACCGCCCACAACAAACCCTTTATCGATTTCGTCGCCCTGCCCATCCCTCACGACTGGCAGGAGGAAACACGCCAACATTGCACCCACCGCGGCGCCGGCATTGCCGCCGTCAAGCAGGGCCGGCGCTACGGCGGTCTAGTCGCTAGCCAGCCGCTCGACCGTGCATCTATTTTCCGCGGCGCGGTCATCGACGGCCGCAACAAGATCGCCCTAGAGGAATGTGGCGACGATTGGCCCACCCTGGTCGCCCACATCGACGCCGAAGTCACCCGCCTGGAAGCCGAACACGAAGCCGAGATCCACGCCCTGATTGCCGACCTGCACGAAGTCCAGCAGGCCAACAACTACAAGCCCGGCTGGGTCTGGTTCCGCATCAAGGAAAAATATAGCAAAGAAATTGCCGACGAATTCTTGCCAAAGGAATAACGCCCCATGTATCTCATTCGTCCCATCAGTCCCAAAAGCGAAAGCAACGCCCGCATCACCCTGAAAGGCGAAACCATTACCGTCGACGAGTCCGCTCACTACGCCGCCCGCAAAGACGAACTGTTCAGCGTCGAAAAGTCGCCCCAGCGCATCATCACCCGCTTGGCGGACACCACCCATGCCTTCCAGAGTCGCACCGACCGCCTGCTGGAAGTGTTGGCGGAATGCCAAGGCCGCACGCTGGTGCTATGCAATCTATCGAGCTACGCCAAGAGCGCCCAGTCCGCCGCCAAGAAAGTCGGTCATCGCAGCGTAGTCGCCACATCCTACCAGGTCGCCATGCGCGAAGAAATCGCCGCCTTTGACAATGTGGTCTATCTCGAATCGCCCATCGTCAACAGCTTCTACCTACTGGATAGCGAAGAAATGAAGCTTCTTGCCATTTCGATGGAAGAGGACGGTGTTACCCAGCCGGTGGTCGTCTTCTATGATGCCACCATCGACACCTACATCGTTGTTGATGGCTTTCACCGCTACAGCCTCATGAAACATTATTTTGGCTGCGAAGAAATTCCGGTTGTCGTTATCGACAAGAGCATCCAGGATCGCATGGCCTCTACCATCCGGCACAACCGAGCGCGCGGTAAGCACCAAGTCGATCTAATGTCCGTCATGGTGGAGCGCCTGCTCAAGCTGGGCTGGGATGACCTGGACATTGCCAAGCACCTGGGCATGGAAGCGGAGGAGGTGTTGCGCCTCAAGCAAATGACGGGCCTTGCCGGACTGTTCAAGGGACAGGCTTACTCAAGAAGCTGGATCAAGGCCGATGACCAACCTATCGAAGCAAATTGACTTCATCAACGATATGATCGAAGGCAGTGGTGTCGCCGCCGTCAACCGCGGCGACACCCTGGCCTGGTGCGAAGTGCGCGACGGCGTGCAATACCCTGTCACCCAAAAGCGCGCCTTCCGCAAACTAGTCCAAGCCGGCTACAACCCCAAAGCTCTTATCGAATTCGCCACCAGGCAAGCAAACACCCCACCCGCCGAAACCAGCCACTAAAAACAAGAAAGGGGACGGATCATCCGTCCCCTTTCTTGTTGCCCGCCCATTGCGTCCCATCTATCCTATTTATCCCATAGCACCTATTGCCCTACCCTCAACGCCGCCAACTGCGCCTCAATCATCGCTACCCGCCCTTCCAACGCGCTGGTCTGCCCCGTCACCCCCCGCACCGCAAACAACAGCGTCTGGATGTCGGCCCCCGGCATCCCCTTCGTCATCGCCAGCCCGCGCACCACATCCGACAAATACTGACCCCGTCGGCGCTCCCCGCCGGCCAACTCGATCAGCAACTCATTGATGCCGTCGTCTACGACTAAAGCTAATCGCTCGCTCACTGGATACCCCCTTCACCATGCTCAAAACGAGTGGAGCGAGCGGCACGCGCCGCCGCGTCCGTCTCGGAAAAGCTAACCCGTTGTGTATGTGGCGGACTGCATCGACACGGGTTTTTCCATGCCTCCCATTCCCCGTCAAGCAAAATCACGTTGCCGTCATCGTAAGCATCATCCCAATCGCCAAAATCAATCACCATCCTGCAACAATTGTGGCAGTAACCGATCATAGGCTTACTCATTACGCACAGACCGCCACCGCTTGGGCTACTGCCCTCCTGGCAAAAGAACAGGTTATCACCAGGGGGTAATCCGCAACAGAGCATTACTGGCTTATGACGACACGCAAGTATGCGTATTTTCTTGGCATCCCCTGCGCAAGGCGCCTCCGGCTTTACCTCGATGAAGCAGTCAAAATCCGGCAGCCAAAAATCCGGCAAATACCAGCCGGCTTCCTCCAAATCGTAGCCCTCCTTTTCGTACTCCCACGCTATCCCAGCATGGTCAAAATAGACCGCCCACCGCGCCTCCAACCGGCTCCGAAATCGATACCCTCTATAGCTTGTCTCAATCGCCTTAATCATCGTCAAACCCCCTAACGCGCGCTTGCGCGCGTTGCATATTACCGCGCGTAAATTCAGAACACGCGTTTCATTATATATAAACTTACGAAATTTTCCCAATTCATTACGATTTTAATTACGTTTTAGCTTGACGTTATGGCGAATTAGCGGTAAAATAACGCAATCTAAGCTACCTAAGATTGCGTTATTTCCGAAAGGATTTTTGACCATGACAACCGATATGATCCGCATCGAAACCACCCAGATCGCCACATCTGCCGACAATGATGGGATGCTGGTACAAATGTTCGTCACCACCAAGCGCAGCGCCAAGACGCGCACCCAATACGTCCACAGCGTCACCATGCTGCTAGACTTCACCGGCAAGCCGCTTGGCGCGATTACGCTCCAAGATGCCGTGGGCTATCACGCATGGCTAAAGACGCAATACAAGAGCGCCCACAGCATCCGCCTTCACATCAACGTTGCCAAAGCCCTCTGCGCCTTTGGCGTCAAACTCAACTACCTACGCACCAACGTCTTTACCCTAATCAAGCCCGACGCCACCCCCGAAGTCACCCACAAGCGGATTTTGACCGAGGAACAAACCTTCAAGCTGATCGACGCCCCCAAGCGCGACCGCGACAAACTTCTACTGCGCCTCATCTACGCCGCCGGCCTGCGCGTCAGCGAAGTGTGTGGCCTGGTCTGGTCGGATTTGCTCTTGAATGGCGTGCTACACATCCGCCACGGCAAAGGCCAGAAAGAACGCTTCGTCACCCTATCCGATGGCATGGTGGATCGCCTCAACGCCCACCGCAACGGTGCCGGCCAGGCCGACCCCATGTTCGTCAGCCAGAAAGGCGGCCGCCTGGACAAAACCGCCGTCCACCGCATCGTCAAAAGCGCCGCCCAGACCGCCGGCATTAGCCCGGAAGCATCAGCCCACTGGCTACGCCACAGCCACGCCAGCCACGCCCTCGACCGTGGCGCAACCATCGTAGAAGTGCGCGACACGCTGGGCCATTCCAGCATCGCCACCACCAACAAATACCTACACAGCAAGCGCCAGGCCAGCAGTGCGCTACGGCTGGGGGTCTGAAACCCGACCAATCAAAAAAAGGAGGATGGAAGAGCGCCCGCTCTTCCATCCTCTTTTTTGTCCACCGGTCCCGCTTCCCCTTCCGGCTCCCGTTCCCGCGGCTCCGTCGCCGCCACAAAGCTGACCGGCGGCGCCCACGGCCCCCGGCGCGCTTCCACCTTCTGCCCACTGCGCACCACCCGCCGCCCCCTGCGCTTGTCGAAGGCCCGCGCCGGCGTCGGTCTTGGCCTATACTGCTGCGTCACCACCTGCGTCATCGCTCCCTCTCCCCTGTGACAAAATGCAGATTTTCCCGCATTATATCACAGGTGGTACACACCTGTCAACGACCGGCATATATTTATCCCATCCATCCTACCCATCCCACCCAACAAAAAAGAGGGATTGCCCCTGCGAGCAATCCCTCTTTCCCTCACGCACCCCTCGTAAGCGCAGGCCACCATTACCCACGGTGACAGGCCGGTTCTCACCACTCCCCGGAGCGCAACCACTAACCCAGGTCGCGGGTCTGTCCTACGCAGGATGGGGCGAACCCCAGAGGCAAGAAGCCGACAGCGCAATGACAGAAGGCTCGATAATTGGAGTATGGAGCGAGGGGTGGAATTGAACCACCGACCTCTTGGTTATGAGCCAAACGAGCTACCGCTGCTCCATCTCGCTATCAGTATCCGCCGCCGATTATAGCACGTCCGTGCTACCCTTGTCAACCCCATCAATTGTTCTTCTTTCGCTTCCGAATTTCATCCATCGCTTCATTCAATCGCGCCGCTTTCGCCCCGTCTCCGCCAGCATCTGGATGCTCGACCCGCAATTTTGCTTTCCAAATTGTCTCAATCACCGCCAGTGGGTAATGCGGCTCAACGCCCAGGATGGCATACGGGTCGCTCGAATTGAGCTGATTATTTTTATGCCTGGGCGCTTCGGCCACAGCAATGGGATCAAGCTGCCGATACGCCGCCATGAGCAGCGGTTCAATCCCGCGCGACTGGCCCAGTCGTATCGTTTCCAGCGCAGCCGCCAATAGCTCAAGGTTGTCATGAGCTACCGACTTCGTATCGAAGCAAAGGACAATTTGTCTGTTGCTATCGAACAGTCGAACCGCTGGCGGCACGAACCGGACCGTTACCCTGCGTTGCTCTGAACTATGATAGCGGTCACGCCGCGCCGGAGCATCCTTCGGTTCAATACTGTATCTTTTCACCTTCCACAGCCGCATAGTCTTGTTGATGGCAGCGATCAACTCTTTCCAGGACTTCTTTCGGGTCATGTCGTCACCCCTTCCCGCTCAATCTTCGCAATCAAATCGGCCAGGAAATACGCCTCCACCAAACTGGCTCCCATCCAACCGTCATTGAAGACATGGCGCATACTGCCGGCAATATCCTGCTCTGCTCGCATGATGTCGGCTTGCGCCTGGACGCTTTTTAGACGCTGGCGCAAGATGATAAGCATCTCATCAGTTGCCATATCCCATTCTCGCCTTCTCCAACCGTTCCCGCCAGAGCAACCGGCGGATAGTTCGCCGATTGTCCGTCAACCGCGCCCGCATCTGGCCGATCATCCCGGCCACCACCGCATGATCGGCCAGATGCGTCCCCCCATCCACCAACCAGCCAGTCAATTCTGCAATGGTTGCCGCAACGCGCCGGCTATCAAACACCAATTCGGCAATCTGTTCCCCCAGACCCATTGACCACGCTCCCGAAAAATCATTACGCGCTGCCGGCCACTCCCGAAAATCCGAAGTGGCCGGCGACACGCATTCTACCCAATCCGCTCCACGACCTCAACCGTAGCCAACCACTCCACGCCCACCACCGTGAACCCATCCCGCATTCGCACCCGCTTCTCAAAGCTTCCTACCGGATGCCATCGGCATTGTTCATGGTCTTTCCACCACACCAGCAGGCCGGCCCAATGCCCATAGGCCCGCATGGTTCCCAGCCAGTTCAACTGGTGCGCCATCTCCGCCCCCACGCTGAAAGCATCCCCCGCCCGGCTCTTGGCATCAAAATGCACCACCCGGCCAGTCGCCAGAAACGCCACGTAGTCCACCGGCCCCTTGCCGGTCACAATCGCCCGCCCCGGCGCAACCATCCGCATATCAGGATTCGTCCGATACACCACCGCCCGATCCGCCGCCCGCAACTCCTCATGGTACACATCCAACCGCGCCTGAAGCTGTTCCCCCTCCGACCGATTCCGCCCGTTGCGGCCCGCCACCTCATCAATCCTATCAATCCCATCGGCCCTATCGCTACCCTCACCCTGAACCAACCGCCGATACTGCCCCGGCGTCATCTGCAGAGCCATCGATCATCCTTTCTATTTCGGTTGAAACCCGCCGCTCCGCACCCGCGCACGCCCCGCAGCGCCCCCAACCATCCGCCCCCATAACGAGTTGGCGAAACTGCTTGCCGCAAGCGCCGCAAACAAGCCACGTTGTTGGCCGATCTACCGGCAGATCGGCCAACAACGTCCACAAATCCTCCAGGCGAACATCAATCATCGCCACTCCCACAACCCCAACGCTCCCCGGCACTCCACCGGTGCCGGCAGCATCTGCACATTGCGCAGCAACCACCCGTAGCGACCGGCGCCGTAGTCGCCAAAGGCAAGCTCCTGTTGACTAATGGCATCCGCCAGATCCACCGTGGGCCGGATGTCGTAAAGCTCCGCCGTGGCGATCACTGCACCTTGCGGCAAGCTGGGCTGTAGCCAATTCGTCCCATGCCAGCGGGGCAGGTGGTCAGCAAGCACACTGCGAAAAGGAACGCGGTTGCACAGCTTCTCTAGCCCCAGTTTGCCACCCACCGGCCCCAGCCCCTTGCCGGCATGAATCGCCAGCGGCCCCCGGTAACTCGTAGCCCAAGAGCGGGTTTCAATCTGCTTGGCCCCAATCGCTACCAGTGTCGCCCAGGGCTGGGTGAGCGATAGCCCTTTGATTAGCATAGTAGTCCCTCCTGCTGCGTCTGCTCGTTTTCTTGATTTTGTAACCATTCGTCAATCCAGGCAATGGTCTGCGCATTTGCGGCTTTCGTCTTGCGGTTGTCCAATCCTAGTAACCAGCAAATGCCGTAGGTGATCTTTTCAACCTGCTCGTTATCAATTGGATCGGCAACAAATACGATTCTCAATCGTCGTGATCCGCACCCCGCCGCCCAATGCCAACCCCAACACCGCAAAGGAGCGCCCAGCCACAAAGGAAGACCCCTTGTTCACGCTGGCGTTGATTTTGTAATCCCGCAAAAACTTCTCAATCAGCCCAATCTCGGCTTGTAAACTACCTTTGTTGTTGCTCATGTGTGCGCCCCCCTTATGCCCGCAGATTCCGTCCGCCCATTTCGACCCAGGCGCACGATTCCATCACCCGCTCAATCGTCCGCCCCCCAAACTGATAGGCCAATTGAGCGCCATCGCAGTTGGTGGTGATCAGCATCGGCAAACCTTCGTTGTGCCGGTAGTTAATCAGCGAATACAGTAGCCGCCGCCGATCATCCGTCTCCGGCTTGTTGCGCTCCACATCGCCAAAATCGTCCAGCATCACAACCCCGGCCCGCTGGGCAACCGAGAGCCGCTGATCGGCCTCATCCGCCATGCTCTTTTCCTCCGGGCGATTGCTGTACTCGTCGCGCTTCCCGTAACTGCTTTGGATGGTCGCCACAAACTCATACATCTCAATCCAAAGCCCACTCTTTCCCGCCGCAACCGCCTCACGCAATGCCGGCGTCAAAATGCCGGTCTTCCCGCAGCCAAACGGCCCGCTAATGATAATCCCCGGCTTCCGTTTACCCGTTACCGGATCGGTCGCCCAGCCATTGCCGATAAACTCGCGCACCGTCGCAATCGCCTCCTGCTTGCCTGGATCATCGCCGGCAGTAGCGATCAGGCTATCCAGCGTCAAGCCCTGAAAGTGCGCCGGAATCCCGGCACCGGTAAACGCCTTCTCTAGTTTGCGCTGCTGAGACTCCCCCTCTTTGCGCTGCCAGTAGGCGTGCGCCCGCTGGCCGGCCTCACACTCGCAAAACTCACACTCTTTGAGCGAGTACCCGGCCACCGGCGTCTTCCAGCCCTTGTAGCCGGCATCCTGGCAGGTGCTGCACTTATGTGCCGGTTGTGGGACGATTGGCGCGGTTGTTTCTGTTGTAGTGGCTAAATCGGCTGAGGTCGGGCGCTGCTGGGCCAGTCGGGTAAGCAGCGTGTTCAGGGCGTCCGCTGCTGTTTCTGTGGGTCGCATTTGCGTTTGTG
>JACCDR010538822.1_pt1 | contig 28311 bp, 32 predicted proteins | sample 7446431 | NCBI WGS metagenome assembly JACCDR01 (sample SAMN15323443, study PRJNA562643) | freshwater metagenome | isolation source: river surface water | place: USA:Blue River Watershed | collected 2017-08-17 | reverse complement strand
GGTCAACGTCGAGAACATCGAGACCCCGCAGATGGGCGTCCTCCAGAGGGCCCTCGCCAAGCAGGCTCAGGAGGGCTCGCCCCAGGGCCCCGGCAAGGGCCCCGGCCACCTCGAGGTCTCGGACGCGATCGGCGGCGAGCAGAAGTACAAGAAGGACAAGCCGTCGGGTGAGGACGCTGCTGCCTCGCAGGCCAAGACCCCGCTCGGCAAGGCCCGGCCCGGCACCGCTGCCACCCAGGTCGACAACAACATGCATGACGCTCCCGGCGGTGGCAGCGTGAAGCCGACCGGCAAGTACCCGGAGAAGGGCCCGCTGGTCAACCTCAACAAGACTGCCGGCCGTGATCGCATCATCGCCGGTGTCGAGAAGATGGCGGAGGAGGGCACGGCCACGATCCTGAAGACCCTCGCCGGCCGGGCGAGCGACTTCATGGATGCGCATCCCCACATGACCTCCGCTGGTGTCACCGGCGTCGGAGGCGCCATCGCTGGGGCAGCGAACGCCGAGAGCGGTCACCGGACGCGTGGAGCTCTCGCTGGCGGTGCTCTCGGTGCCGGCATCGGGGCGGGCGCTTCGCACGGGGCCGAGGCCATCCACGCTCGTGGCCTCAAGGACATCAAGGCCGGCAAGCACATGCTCACCCCGACGCCGAAGGCGAAGACCGCGGCCATCGTCCGCAGCCACCTTCTGCGCAAGCTCGCTGGCGAAGACGTCATGAAGGCCAACATCTCGGCGGCTCGCAGCGCCGATCCGCTGCCCGGCGGCAGCGAGGGCATGACGGTCACCGACGCCAACAAGCAGGGCCCCAAGCAGCCCGGAGACTCCTCCGGCGGCGGCTTCGGCAACTCGGCCCGCAAGCTCATCGGCTCGAACATGGCCGCGATCAACGCGACCAAGGGCGAGGCCAAGGGTCCGGTCAAGACCCAGCTCAAGGAAGTGCTCGACGAGCCGGCCCTCTCGAAGAAGACCGACTCGAAGCTGCAAGAGAACCTGCGGAACACCGGCAAGGCCGGAGTGAAGATCGCAGCGGCGGCGTACCTCCAGAAGATCGCCTCTGGGGGATGCCAGTGTGATGGCGGTGGGGGCTGTTCCTACTGCCGGATGCGGGAGGCGATCAGGTCCAGCAACTCGGAGAAGCGTGCGAACGCCATGATGGGCTACGGCCCCGGTGCCGGCGGCATGTCCGCTGGTGGCATGGGGGCGATGGCCGATGCCGGAGCGAGCGCAGACGGCTGCCAGTGTGGCGGCACCGGTGAGTGCCGGGTCTGCAAGCTGAAGGCGGCACTCGCCGCCGCGAAGGCGCAGGGCGGAACGCAGGGGGATCCGAGTGCCATGGGGAGTGCCGCTCCGGGAGAAGTTCCCGCCGGTGGCATGTACTAGCGACCCAACCAGGAGACAAGCCATGAACAAGCTCAGCAGTGACAAGGTGGCCGAAGTCCTGGGACAGGTCGGCCCCACTCTCCGAGCTCTCTCGGAAGAGAACCAGGGCCTCAAGGAGAAGCTCGCGCACTACCAGAAGCGCGAGAGGGTCGAGAAGCTCGCCACCATCATGGAGCAGAAGCACCTCGATCCCGAGACGAGCTACGACGACAAGGTCGAGTCGCTCATGGCGGCTGATGACCTCGACGTCTACGAGAAGGCCGTCGACCTCTCTGCCCCGCAGATCAAGCTGGCGCATCTCTCCGACAACTACGGCAACGGCTCGGACGCGGCGTCTTCGTTCGAGTCCGCCATTGTGTCGGACTAACCACTCCACCTGACTGTTCCACAGGAGAACTGACCCATGTCGATCCCTCCCACTCTTCAGCTCGTCTCTGAAGTCCTGCCGGTTCAGCGCCGGGACTTCTATCTGGCCAACCCGGACCTGCTCAACCCGAACAACGCCAACCCGCTCCTCGAGGGCGAGTGGCTCGAGCTCGACTCGAACTACAAGCTGGTTCGCGGCAGCGGCGCCTCGCTCAACCCGGCCTGGCAGGTGTGGGCAGAGCGTGGACGCTACGACACCCAGGCCATCGGCAAGACCACCCTGCTCTTCCTGGGCGGGTATGAGGCCGAGACCTCGGTCTACCTGGCCACCGGCCTGGCGGTCAACGACCCGCTGGTCGTCAACGATGTGACCATCGGTGGCCTCACCCGCCGCGGTCTGCTCAAGCTCCCCGCCTCTGCCGGCACCTATGCCGTCCGTGGCTTCGTCACCCGCGTCCTCACCTCCACCGTGCGGTACCTGGTCCCCGCCAGCGGCTTCCGCGTCGTCGTTCCCTAGTCCCGGGACTCACTGATCCCGAAACGGATACACAAGGAGAAGATCATGAGCGTCCCGGCCCGAGTGCTGAATGACATGTTTGCCCAGAAGCTGGACTCCAGCGAGGGCAAGGAGAAGCTGGCCGAAGTCGGTGCCACCTACATCCGAGACCGCCTCCGCGAAGTCTGCTTCGTGGACAAGATCATCCCGCCGGAGCCCGTCACCCGGGCGGACTGCCAGCGGTCGGTCAACCACGACACCCTGGTGAAGATCATCGACATCGAGCCGCAGTCGCGGGCGATGACGCTGACCTTCCGTGGCCAGCCGACCGCTCGGTTCATCCGGGCGGCTCGTGCCGAGGTTCCCTTCTTCACGATCTCCTCGGAGAAGTTCGAGAAGACCGAGCAGGAGCTCCTCGCCTACGAGATGCCGGTCACCAAGATCATCGAGGACAACTCGGTGAAGGACATGCAGGAGATCAAGGACCGCGAGTTCCTGCGCCACGTCGAGGCTGCCGTCCAGGCTCTCCAGAAGGAGGCCAACAGCAACACCTACACGGCGCTGAAGACCTCGACCTACTCGGCGACGATCAAGACCCGCGTCATCAAGGGCCAGGGCGCTCTCGGTGCGGCGGCCGACGACTTCGAGGTTCATCCGATCCTGCGGCCGGACCTGGTCAACCTCTTCAAGCTCATCGACGGCAACCGTCTGCGCTGCGAGCGGTTCGTGATGACCGAGGTCGACTACGACGACATCCTCGCCTGGACCCTCACGGACATGGGCGACAAGATGCAGTCGGAGACGATGGTCGACGGCTACAAGTACAACGTCCTGCTGGGCCGGAAGCTGATCCGGACCATCAAGACGGACATCCTGCGCTCGGGCAACATCTACGCCTTCACGGCGCCGGAGTTCCTCGGCAAGAGCTACGTGCTCAACAACACGAAGTTCTACATCGACAAGGTGGCCAACCTGATCACCTGGCAGTCCTGGATGGACATCGCCATGGCGGTCATCAACATCGCCTCGATCGCCAAGCTGGAGCTCTACTCCGGTTCGGTGACCCCGACGGCGGAGACCTCGGGCTACGCCGCCAAGCTGCCGATGGACGAGGACCAGCTGGGCGCGGTCAACCACCGCGTCGACTCGGGGCTCAAGTTCCCCGACGTCTCTCAGTTCTAGGCTGGTAGCAGGGCCTCAACTCCCTGCAAACAGGGGGCACCTGGCCGCGAGGTTTCAGGTGCCCCCTTTTCCGTTCTTCGTCTCACTCGGGAGGGCTGCGTATGTGGAAGGTCATCAACGTCTCAGCAGATCGGGCCAAGCTGGCACTCCAGCGCAAGGCCACCAAGTTCGACCCCGAGCCGGCCATCGCGGGGGCTCGTCTTCGTCAAGGTCATCTCATGCTGCTCGAGGACGAGCAGTTCGAGCGGCTCAAGCCTACGCTCGAAGCGTGGAAGGCCAACGGCATGGTCGAGTTCGGACCGGCCAAGGGCGACGAGGCTCCTCGTCCCGGTGTCTCGGTGGTGGCTCGTCCAGAGCACGCCCTCGACCCGATGGCTCCCATGCTCCAGAAGGAAGCCAACGATCCCACTCCCGAGCATCACCACGAGATCCCGCCGCCCAGTCCCTCGGTTCCTCTCCCGCCCGAAGTTCCTCAGGCGGCGGTGACGCCGACCGAGACCGAGGCTCCCAGCGCCGATGTTCCTGGTCCCGAGGAGTGGACCGAGAGCCCGACCGACGCGGACAAGCCGAAGAGAGGCAAGAAGAAGCTCTTCGACAACAAGTAGCCCGGTGAAGCCATGATTGTCGAGATCATCAACATCACCGACGCTCCTGGTCGAACTCCGACCCAAGTCGACATCTACAACAAGACCATCGATCCCGGCGTCTCCTTGAAGTTGCCGGCTGAGCTGGTTGACAAGAAGGTCCGGTCGCTCGAAGACCAGGGCCTGATCGCCATCGGACGGGTGCCGCCGTGGTACGCCACGGCCAAGCAGAGGAAGGGCAAGCCGTTGTCTTCCGAAGAGAGGAAGCGGCGTCAGGTCTCAGCTCCCGTTCGTGCAACCACCCCCACGGTCGTCCCGCTGACGCCCGAGCCGGAGGTCCCGTCTTCGTCCAGCAAGCGAGCTGCTCTCAAGCTCGAGCTGGCCGACACGGTTCCCGTTACCGAAGAGCTCGAACGCAAGCGTCAGAAGAGGTGACCCATGGCAGACGAGATCGGCTACATCCCGGCCAACGACATTCCGCTTCGGCAGTTCGTTGGCCTGGTCCGCATGTTCATGCGGGACTACCCGGAGCTCAACCGACTCATCCAAGGGCACGAGCACTCTGATCGGCTCATCGCCTGGGCCATCGTCGATGCAGTCGACGACTTCAACACCACCCCTCCCATCACCAACTACGGGCTCATCAACTTCCCGTCTCGCCACCTGCTTCTGAGAGGAGCCACCATCTCGCTGCTTGAGTCCCTCGGGCTCTTGCAGACCAGGAACCATCTGTCGTTCTCGGATGGCGGCATCCAGGTTGGGGTCTCGGACAAGACGCCGATGATCCAGTCCTGGCTCCAGATGCACAGCAACAAGTACGAGCAGAAGAAGAAGGAGCTCAAGATCTCCCTCAATATCGAGGGTGGTTGGGGTGGTGGCGTCCACTCCGAGTACAACTGGGCCAACGGGTTCTACGGGGGTTGGTAGTGCCTACCATCACCCGGGGAGGTAAGCGGCACTTCGAGGCCCGCCTCCTCGGGTGCTTGTTCCAGACCGATGATCAGAAGTCGATGGACATTCTGGAGGCGACTATCACGAGGGAAGCTCGAGACTACATCGAGCCCATCGCCCAAGCCGCCCTCCAAGGTGTCCGTGAGCTCAACGCCAAGGCCATCCCAGCGACCATCATCAAGTACTTCAACGGCAAGGTGACGGTCCACTCCGGCAAGCAGTTCGGAGAAGTCCACTCCGAAGCCTATGAGGTGGTTCACCTTCCCACCAAGACCGATCTTCCTGGAGAATGAGCCATGGCTGCTGCTCTCGCCAAGTTCCGCACCAAGATGTTCAACACCTCCTTGGAGCTGCATGCCTATGTGACGAATGGCAGCAGTGACGTCAACTCGATCACTGCCATCGTCTTCGATTCGGCCAGCGCCAAGTACATCCTCTTCTACATGATCGCGTAGGGGGTTCTTCGTGGACAACGACTCGTTCTTCGAGGGGATGCAGGACGATCGCGCTGCCGACAAGCAGCAGGTCGATGCCGCTGAGCACCTCATTCGCCTGAAGAAGCAGACGGGTCTTCTGCCAGATCACGATGCTGAGCTCGAGAAGGAGGCGATGTCTCCTGAGGCGGCAGCCCGTAGGGCCTATGCCGGAGCGCAGCAGAGGATCGCGGCGGGGAAGGGCGAGTCGGCCCTCCGGTCTATCTCGCGCCTTCGTGAGAAGGCCAGGATGACCAGCCCCTCGGCCAATCCTCACCACAACATGCACACGAAGTACCAGGCGGCCTTCGAGGGTGGTCACGAAGCTGCCATGGATCGTCTTCGGCAGTTCCGGGGCGCCAAGAAGAAGGGTCCGGTAGTCGAGGTCCTGAAGAAGCCTGGCGTGGCCAAGCCGACCCCGACTCCGGCGGTTCAGGTTCGCAAGGGAACCGGGAAGAAGTCCGAACCGAAGAAGTCCCCGGCTCCGAAGGCAGAGGCCGCTCCGGCTTCAGAGAAGCCCAGGGTGAGCAGGTCCAAGCCTGCTCCTGCGTCACCTCACGGAGGAGGGGGAGGTGGCGGTGGCGGCGGAAGCTCTCCCGAGAAGACGTCGAAGGGTCTCAGCACCGGGGCCCAGGTCGGTATCGGTGCCGGTCTCGGCGCTACGGCTCTTGGCGCGGGCTACCTGACCTCGAAGTACAACGACAGGCAATTCGCCAGCAACCATCAAGAGAAGACGGCCCGCGTTTTCGGAGAGCAGTCTCCAGACGAGATCCGCCATGCGGCCATCCCCTACGCCCATCGCAAGAAGGCGTTGATGGACTACGGCAAGAAGAAGGCGCTTGAGGAAGAGACTGGCTACGGCAAGTCGATGGGCGTAGGAGGCCTGGTCGGCGCCGGCATCGGCGCTCTCGCTGGCTCCGGTGGTGGAGCTCATGGTGCTGGTGTCGGTGCTCTTGCCGGCGGCGGTCTAGGGGCTCTGACCGGAGCTCTTGCTGCGGCCGTCGACAAACGCAACGTCTCCGAGGCCAAGCACCTCATGAAGACTCGGGGTAATGAGGCGGCCGTCGCCAAGGCGGTCCATCGATCCATTTTGAACCACGAGGCGACGGAGAGGAGTCTCCATCACCTCGATCACAGTCTCAATCGGCCTATCGAGCACCACTCCCACTATCACAAGTACGCCGAGTTCGCTCTGTCGCCAGGACTTCCCGAGGCGCAGCGAGGAGACAGCGCTCCCCGCGTCCACGATCACGAAGGCAACCGGCAGGTCCGGTGGGATGGCCGCAAGGGCTACAACTACACGGCGCTGCACCATGGTGGCAAGCACCACGTCCTGGTCGACCATCACTCTAGTGGCCGGGTCGGGCACATGATCATGAACCCGGAGAGCGGGGCGGTCGAGCACTCCGAGGTCCACCCCTCGCACAAGCACATGACGCCGGTGTTTCATGAGCGGGCCAACCTCATGCGCTCGCATCTCGGAACCGGGAGCCCGATCGAGAAGATCTCTGGTGAGCTGGTTGAGCTGGCCAAGCGGATCGAGCGAACGCCCAAGGGCATGGCTAGCAGCGCCACTATGAGCAAGGTGAAGGGCAAGCCCGAGAGCCCGCACCACGCTCCGACTCATCATGCTCCTATGCACCATCCTTCGCATGTAGCCAAGACGGCGGCTGCGGCCGATCTTCTCTCCAATCCGACCGCTCTCATGGCGGCGATGGGTGGGGTGCTCGGTACCGGCGGCATGCTCTACAAGACCTGGCCGCGCAAGAGCAAGGGCAACCGTAGTCGTGGCGAGTCAGCTGCCGAATCAACCATCCGAGGAGAGGACCCGAGAGAAGACGGAGCCCTCGACAATCTCGGTCGCAAGGTCAATCGTGGCAAGCTGAAGGTCGAGACCCTCATGCGCAAGAATCCGGTCAAGAGTTCGGTCTTGGTCGGTGGGACTATCGGTGCGATCACCGGGGCTCGGGTAGCGAAGGCCCTGGGAGCGGGCAAGTGATGAACACCTTCTTGACGCAGATGGCCGCGGAGCCGGAGTCCGACGAAGAGGAGCTCCAGCTCGCCATCGAGTCTCTCCCGCCTCGCGAGCTCCAGAAGATGGCGTTCGAGTTCGGGATGGTGAGTCCATCCCTTCGCGTCGACGGCTTGTTAGATCGCACCATCCAGGCTGAGCAGATGGGGCGAGAGTTGGCCTACACCAAGCAGGCTAGCGCTATGGCCAAGCAGGCCAACTTGGCTGCGATCGAAGCTGGGGTTGGTCTTCTGGGGCGCTTCGCTGCGAAGAAGGCCGTTACCGAAGGGATCAAGGACGTCGGAATCGGGGTCCTCAAGAACAAGGCTATCGACGGCGTTACCTCTGCCTTGTCCAAGAACCGAGCGGCTCGCGGAACGGTCGCACCTGCCGCGGAGCAGGGGTTCAACTGGGGCAACAAGGTTGTCACCGCCTCGGTCCGTCCGCGCCTCGTCAAGAAGGCCAACCTGGCCGGCTCTCTGATCAAGACCTTCGGTCATAGTGAAGGTGGTAACTCGGCGCTTCGTTCCATCGCCGGCAGTGCGATGCGCAACCCGCACATGACTGCCGCTGCCCTCGGTGCCGCAGCTGGCGGCGTGAAGGGGCTCATCGAAGATCCTGGGATTGACCCGCAGACAGGCCAACCGAAGTCTCGGCTCGGCAACATGGCCCGCAATGCTGCGGGAGGTGCCGTCATCGGCGGCGCGGTGAGCCATGTCCCCTGGGTCAAGGGTCAGATCCAGGGCGGTGGCAAGAGCCTCTCGGGCGCTATCCGCAAGAGCAACTGGCGCAACCTCAACAGCAAGGCTCTTCCGGGTGCCGAAGCTGCGGCGGAAGCCGCGGGCGGTGCAGCCAAAGTCGCTCCAGCCAAAACGCCGAAGCAGGTCGCTCTTCCTCACGGCGTGCCAGAAGGGACTACGCTGTCCGAAGCCCAGCAGGCAGCGCACGACTACCACGCAGCCGGGAACGTGATCCCGACCGACCAGCTTCACCCCGACACGACGGTCCGCCACAACGGGATGAACGTCCCGGTGAGCCAGCTTGGCGAAGGGACGCTCAAGAACGGCAAGTTCACTCCGGCACCGAAGGTTGAGGCCGCGGCTCCGGCAGCAGCAGCTCAGGCCCCAACGATCGCCCCAGCCACTGCCGCTGCGCCTCCGGTGACCCAGCCTGCGGCGGCTCCAGCGGCGGCTCAAGCCCCGACTGCGGCACCTGCTGCCGTCGCCGCAGAGCCGGCTGATGAGTGGGGCTCGGCCATCTCCGCAGCCCGATCTCGGACCAAGGGCCAGACGATGAGCCCGCCGCAGATCGCTCCGGCCGCCGAGGCAGCGCCTCCTCTCACGCAGGCAGCTTCTACGGCAGCTGCTCCAAGTGAACCCATCGATCTCTTCCAAGGCGTTCCCAAGGGTCGCGCTCCTCTCGTACCAGGAAAGCGGTCTCAAGTCGCGGCCGGATCCATTGCTCCCTCGGCCGTCTCTCCAGCCGTTGCTGCCAACATGCAGTCCTCGATGCAGAGTGGGGGACGAGTAGAGCAGGGCATAGCGAAACAGAGAGCCGACCAGCAGGCTGCTTCGGTGGCAGCCAACATGCGGTCCTCCAACGCGGCTGGTAGTTCCCTCGACGCACGGGTGCAGAGGAACGCCAACACTCCTGTCGGCAGGTCTCCGGCCTCTCCGCAGATCAGGCCGAACTCTCCAAGAGCGGTGAGCTCTCAACGAGCGGCGCCTGCTACTACGCCTCCTCCCATTGCTGAGCCGACAGTAGTCGCTCCGGCTGCAACGTCTCAGCCGCTGACTCAGCCTGCTGCTCAGGCGACCCCTGCCCAAGAGGTTGCGGCTGCTCCGGTTGTTGCTCCGGCGGCGGCTACGGCACAGCCATTGACTCAGCCAGCCGCTCAGGCAGCGACTCGGCAATACGATGACGCTGGGGACATGTACTCAAGTCTCATGAGCAAGTTCCAGAGGGAGAACCCGGGCGCATCTCCAGAGCAGCTGAGAGCCTATGACTTGCAAGCGCAAGACGAGGCCATGATGAAGTTCCACGGCCGGCCAGCGGCTCGGCCAGCTCCTCGTCCAGCTCCTCTTGTCCCGGCCGATGAGTTCGATCTCGATCTGCCTCCGATTCCTCCCCCGTCTCGCCCCATCTATCAGCAGCCTTCGATGGCCAAGGCCGCTTCCATGAGGAAGATGTCCTCGGTGCAGCGCATGAAGTACCTGGTGGAGAAGCGAGCCAACACCAGTGGGTTCTCGACGCCTTCCACGCTGGGTTCGGTAGGCAAGACCAACAGCGGCAGCGGAGGTAGTTCTATGCCGTCCCTCCTCGGTGCCCTCAAGCCGAAGGCGGGGATGAACCAGACCAAGCCCAGCCTGCCCTCGACCTCTGGTCCCAAGATTCCGGGAGCCAACTAGAGGTTCGATGATCACCCTCACCAAGTTCTACGCTCGGTCGTTCGATCTCGACCACGTAGATATCTTCTGGGAGATCGCCGACTACAAGGGCAACATCAACCAGTTCGAGTTCACGCTCTCACGGTCGGAGTCTTCCGAGGGCCCGTGGGAGCCGCTCGCCGCTCCATTCAAGGATCAGTATCTCTTCCGCGACGTCTCGCCGTCCATCATGCACAAGTGGCGGACGCTGTACTACCGCCTCGAGATTCGCGACGTCCTGACCGATGAGCGGATTGAAGCCGGGGTTACCGGGCAGATGCCCGAGCCCGACCTCATCGCGCTCGAGATCATGCGGCAAGAGGACATCTTGCTGCGTGAGCACACCGGCAGGCGCTGCTGGCTCTTCCCGGTGCGGACGTTTGGCGCGGTGTGTGTCTGCACCGATCGGGTGACTGGCAGGCGGACCAAGTCTGGCTGCTTGAACTGCTACGACGTGGGCTTCTTGGGTGGCTACTTCTCGCCCATCGAGTTCTTCATGCAGTTCGATGCGGGCGGAGGAGACAGTTCTCAGAACACACCATTCGGTGAGAAGCAGCCGAGCCAAAGCAACGGCCGGCTCATTTCCTTCCCACCCCTGAAGCCCAAAGATATCGTTGTGGAAGCAGAGAACATCAGGTGGCGGGTTCTTGAGGCGGGCGGCACCCAGCGCCTGCGGGCTGTGGTCCACCAAGAGGTCTCTCTTCACGAAGTTCCTCGCACCGACGTTGTCTACAAGCTGCCCATCAACATCGCCAACATCCAGACCCTCCAGATCTCCAGCGAGCGCAACTTCACCAACCCGCAGCATGTCGACGCCAAGCCCACTGAGGTTGATGACCTCCTCGCCGTGTATGGCTACGCGCCTCGCGGCAACCAGCGCTGAGAGGTCTCCGTGATCAGCCGAGAGGCTCTCTTCGACGAACTGGTCAAGATCGGAGAGGCGAGGCAAGAGGCCAAGACGAAGACCAAGGGGCTTCGTCACGCCCTCAAGACCATCGGCGTAGCGGGGGCTGGAGCAGGGGTCGGCTATGGAGCGGCCGAGCTCATTGCCCGGAACATGAAGTTCTTCAAAGAGCCAACTGCTGAGAGAGCGCAGATGGCGAAAGTAATCATTCCCATCGCCACGGGTGTGACGGCACTGTTGGCAGGGAAACGCTTCAACAAGATTCAGGACGAGCTCTCCAAAGTGAAGGGATACCGCGACCCTCGCAAGGGCTCCAAGACGTAGATGTCCGCTGATCAAGTCATGACTGGGCTCGTAGAGCCGCACGGGAGGGGGGAAGAACCCCTCTACCACTTCACGCGCATCTACCTGCTTTTCATGCAGGGCCTCTTCGAGCAGTTCCCGTCTGGGTCTTACCGCTGGAGTGACGATCAGAAGCTGTCCGAGATCGCCATCACCGACCAGGTCCCCATTCCCCGAGAGAGGGTCGAGCAGACCCCGCATATCGTCACGATGCGCGGTCCGGCTATGTACTCGAATCTGTCTCTCGACCAGCTTCGCCAACTTGACGTCAAGACCGGGTCCAAGGAGCGCACTGACCTCGTCGCCTGCACCATGTCGCTCAACTGCATCGCCAAGCTAGGTCCCGAGGCCCAGCGCATCGCCTGGATCTTGATGCGTCACATCAGGACCTTCAAGACCACGCTCCAGCGGGCCGGCATGCATAAGATTGGCGACGACCTCTCTATGGGGCCGGAGAGCCCTCCCGGTGCTCTCGTTCAGTCTGATGGCGGTGATGCTGAGGCCGTCATGGTCACCGTCCAGTCTCCCTTCTTCTTCCAGTGGACCGAAGTCGTGACCCCTCGCGATGCCCCCCTCCTGCGCAACATCGAGGCTCGTCTGCGTACCGCAGTTCTGCCTGTCCATGTGACCGGACGACAGGCCCAGCAAGACCTCAGCCCTCCAAGCATCCGCGGCCGGACCATCGCGTCCTACCCCGTTGTCGAGCTGAATTCCGAAGAGATCACCCAGACGGTGAAGACCTAGAGGAGATGCCATGGCTGCCGAACTTCCTCGCCCCGGCGTAGAGATCATCCAGGAGTTCCGTGCGGCGTCGCCGACGATCGTCCGGCCCACCCTGGTTCCGTTCATCTGTGGCGCCGCCAAGGAGATCGTCGAGGTCACCACCGCCGACGGACTGCTCAACCCAGATGCCAAGCAGGGCTCCTACGAGCAGCTGCCGCGGGTCATCTCGCAGACCTCGTTCCCCTCGCCGCGTGACAACATCGCCGAGGTCGACATCGACGAGGCCTCGGTCAAGGCCTTCTTCCAGTTCGGTGGCCGTCTGAGGGAGCTTGACCGCAACCCGGGCGAGAGCTTCCTGGTCGCTCACAACTACGCTCAGCGCCCAGCCCTGCGGTCGAACCACTTCGTCACCGGCCTCGGGCTCGACCTCAACGGCAAGCTCCTGGTCCTCGCCATCGACGTCACCGCCAGGCTGAACACGACCAAGAACGTCACGGTCACGTTCGCCTCGGATGGCTCGAACCTGACCCCTGAGCAGATCGTCGAGCAGATCAACGACGCAGTTGGTCAGGAGGTGGCTTCGGCCATCACGCTCGGGTCGAACACCAAGATCCAGATCGCCTCGACGCTCTATGGCGCCCTGGCCTCGGTCACGGTTCGGGCTGGCGGCTCGGCCAACACCGTTCTCGGCTTCGCCTCGCTCTCGGTCGAGTACCGCATCGAGGGCTGCGGCTTCCGCGCCCAGGATCTGTCGAACAACACCACCCTCTCGCCCTGGGTCGAGTGGTTCTCTGGCGACTACCTGGCCGACGGCGTCTCGACCTCGTTCCCGACCTACAGCGACTCGACCACCGCCATCGGCTACGGCTTCCTCGACGCCGACGACGTCTTCACCCCGAGCAAGATCCAGGACTCGACCCTGTTCACCGGGGTGAGCTCTCTCGACCTCGAGGTTGGTGACCAGTTCTTCGCCGACGGCGAGGCTCCCGGCCAGGCCCTCATCATGAAGGTCGAGGCGACCCGGTTCAAGCTGGGTACGGTCAACACCAAGCTCTCGTCCTTCGATGACGACGGCAACGTGGTGAACGCGGTCTACGATCCGGTCAACATCAACACCCTGTTCTCCTCGGTTCCGTTCTCGCCCCGCTACGCCTGGTTCATGGCGAAGAACCTCGAGCCCAACACGACTGCTCTTCCGGCCACTCTGGCCGGTGCAACGCAGGGAGCGGCGGCTGAGACTGCGACCGTCGAGGCGCCCAACGCCGCCACCTACCCGCTGGCGGTGGCTGGTCTCACGCTCGAGGTCGACGTCACGGTCGATGGTGTCGCCCAGGACACCCAGACCTTCACCTTCTCGGGTGGTCCTCTCGCCGACGTGACAGCTCTGGTCGCGGCTATCGGAACCAACATCGAAGGCGTCTTCGCCCACACCGATACCGGCGGCACCAAGCTGGCGCTGTCGACCGATCTCACTGGCGCTGGCCAGTCGCTGACCATCAAGGCCACCTCGACGGCGCTCTCGGCCATCGGCTTCCTGGCTTCGACCGAGTACTCGGATGAGGGCGCCGATGTCTCCTTCATCGACGTTGGCGCAGTCCTGACCGGAGGCACCCAGACCTTCCCGTTCACCGCCACCATCAGCGAGACGCTGATCGTCCAGGTGACTCAGGACGGCGGGGCCACTTGGCCCATCACTCAGACCTTCACCTTCAACGCGACCGGTCCCTACGCTGACATCGACGCCCTGCTCGCAGTCCTCAACACTGCGGCCAGGTGGACGGGCGGTGTCCTGCCCTCCAACTTCGTGATCGGCAAGAGCGGCAACAAGATCACCATCACCCACGCCATTGGGGGCAGCGGGTTTGGGCTCCGCATCGGCTCGTCCTCGACTGCTATCGGCAGCGATACCGACAACGATCTTCTCTTCACCTCGCTCCAGAGCGACGTCGGCGAGGAGAACCTGAACGGGCTCACCCTCCAGTTCAAGCTCAACGATCGAGACAAGGTCTACTCGACCGTCCTCACCAGCGACTCGCTGAATGATGCGGTCGATGCCATCAACGAGACGGTGGGCTGGCCGGTGGCGTTCATCGGTGGAGGGTCCGACACCCAGCTTGTTCTGGTGTCGACTCTGGCTGGCTACGCCTCCAAGATCGAGGTGCTGGAGAACTCGACCACCAGCAAGGCCAATCTGGCCCTCGGCTTCACCGAGGACGATGACACCCTCATCGCCTATGGTGACGGCCGGCCCAACCCCGACTTCTCGGTCGACGTCTCGGGCAACGTGGTCCTGGGCGCTGAGGCGCTGCGCTCGCAGATGACCGGAGCCCCGTTCGACCCCGGCACCGCTGACCTCTACGTCCAGTACACCGGTCTTCGGAAGGACGTCTCGGCCATCGCAGCCGTCCCGGCGCTTCTCCGCATCGACGGCGTCACCACTCTGACCTCGGTGATGGCACCCATCCGGTCGGACAACCCTCTGGCGCTGGGCATGTTCTTCGCTCTCATCAACGCGCCGAACCTCGAGTGTACTGGTCTCGGTGTCGACGAGACCTCGGCGGCCGAGCCCTACGGCACCCCGGCGGCCTTCGCTCGGGCGGCTGAGTTCATCGAGTCGGAAGAGGTCTACGCCATCGGCCTTCTCACGCACAGCGAGACGGTGGCTCAGATCTTCAAGGCCCACGTCGAGACGATGTCGAGCCCGACCCAGAAGGGCGAGCGCATCCTCTTCTTCTGCCCTCCGGTGCCCAGTCGCGAGGTCGATGACGTCATTGCCTCTGGTCTGTCTGGCAACACCACGGCGACCGAGAACCAGTTCGTGCTCGACGTCAACCCGAACTCCGGGCTGGTCGATCGCGGACTCGACCCAGGTCTTCTGACCCTCGAAGATCAGGTCTTCCTCGAGCTCACGGTCTCGACTTCGGACGGCTCCGAGATCCGGAACTATCTGGTCTCGTCGGTCTCCGGGACCCTGGTCACGGTCGACACCGAGTTCGACGATGGCGAGAACGAGGACGGCTTTTTCTCGATCGAGACGCTCGACGAGGCTCTGGTCAACGCTGACTGGACGCTCTCGGTGCGAGGCTCCAAGCTCCTCATCCCCGGCAGCACGCTGCCCAACAAGAGCCTCATCGCCGAGACCATCGCCAAGAAGGCGGAGGCCTACAAGCAGCGTCGGCTGTACTACGTCTTCCCCGACAAGGTGAAGGCGACCATCGGCGGAACCGAGGAGCTGCTCCCTGGCTTCTACGTCTGCGCCGCCAAGGCCGGCATGGTGGCCAAGTTCCCGCCCCAGCAGGGCTTCACCAACATGCCGGTGGTTGGCTTCACCGGCGTGGTCGGGTCGAACGACACCTTCTCCAACAGCCAGCTCAACGTGATGGCCGCCGGTGGTGCGTACATCATGGTGCAGGAGGCTCAGGGGGCGCCGATCATCTGTCGGCACCAGCTCTCGACCAACCTGACGTCGATCGAGACGCGAGAGCTGTCCATCACCAAGGTCGTCGATTTCTGCGCCAAGTTCCTGCGGGTCGGGCTCAGGAACTTCATCGGGACCTTCAACATCACGCAGCCCTTCCTCGACACGCTGTCGACGGTCATCCAGGGCATGCTGGGCTTCCTCCAGGACAACGGCGTGATCATCGGTGGCGACCTCAACAACCTGATCCAGTCGAAGGACGCCCCCGACACGGTGCTGGTGGACGTGACGCTCGACGTCCCGTTCCCCTGCAACTACATCCGCCTGACCCTGGTCATCTAACCCGGCTCGCCGCCCTCAAGGAGAACGAACATGCCCGCTTTCTTCCCGTCCGGTTCCGACAAGATGGCCAAGATCCGCAGCCTCGCGGCTCGCGGTGATGAGGGTGCCGAGGCGCTGATGGCGTTCCTCGACAACACCTACTACGTCGCGATGACGGCGGCGGCCGAGGCCGCCAACAAGATCGTCGTCACCGGCCAGGTCAAGGACCAGGACGGGCAGAACGTCGCCGGCGTCAAGAACGTCCTCCTGAAGTCGGTCCCGGTCTCGGGCGCTGGTGGAATCACCGACGATGGCGTCGGTCTCATCAAGTTCGGCTCGACCACCAAGGAAGCGTGGGTCCAGACCGACTCGACCGGCAAGTTCCAGATGGGCATCACCAACGCCGTCGCCGAGGACAACCTGGTCACCGCCCAGCTCGACAACGGCACCGTGGAGATGCTGGTCCTGACGTTCGCCTAGTCGTCGTCACGTAGAGCGTTCTCACCGTAGGTAGCGAGAGGAAGAAGGAGCCCGACATGGCCAGACTGTCCGAATGGGAGCCCTACAACAAGTTCGTCCAGGGTGGCCTGGTCGATGGCCAGTTCATGTCCGCCGCCTTCACGCTGGTGGCCGCTGGTCCGCCTCGCCTGGCTCAGGTGGGTGGATCAGCCGGAGCGGCGGCGACGCTCTCGGCCACTGGGGGAGCCAAGAACTGGGCCTTCCCCATTGGCGTGGTCCAGAACATCGGGCTGTCGCACAACCGCAACTTCGCCCGGTTCTGGGAGCTTGGGTCGGAGCGGAGCTACTTCATCTCCGGTCGGACGACTGGGCAGCTCCAGCTCAGCCGGATCATGTACCACGGTCCGTCGCTGCTCAGGACGCTCTACGCCTACTACCAGGACCTCCTGCCGCCAACGGTGGTTCCGTTCCTGTTCGACAATCCGGGGGCGTCGAACGTCGCCAACCCGCACGACGTCAAGATCCCGCCTGGCTACGAGAACCTCTTCCTCAACCTGGCCTCGGATCTCTTCAGTCAGCCCATCGGACTCCTGATGTACTTCCGGGACTCGAATGAGGACACTGTCGGGGCGTCCTACATGGAAGGCGCCTACGTGCCTTCGCACCAGATCGCGACGGATGCTGGTGGTACTGTGATCCAGGAATCCGCCTCGATTCAGTTCGAGCGGCTGGTTCCGGTGGCGGTCAAGGGCCTGGCGCTCATCTCTGGTGAGTTCAACGCCGCGACCGGGTTCTAGTAGCACGAGGAGAGAATCATGGATCGCGAGCTGGCTGGGGCTGTTCTGGATCGCTGGAGAGACGGGCTCCCCGTCCGAGAAGGCACGCTCTACAAGGCGGCGAGTGCTCTCGGCATCGATCCGCAAGCTGCTCTCATGGAGGCGCGGTTCTACACTCATCTCGACAGCTACCTGCTCGAGAAGAGGGCAATGACACGAGGCGAGCGGAGGCTGTTCTCTCTCGCCGCTGGCATCGATCCGCGGACGATGGTCAAGACGGCCTCGGCCTATGGTCTGTCGCAGGACGAGCTCATCATCGCCGCGCTGCGAGAGCGGGACTTTGTTCCCAACCTCGAGAAGCTGGCACTGATGGCTCCGATGCCGGGCCAGGATCCGGCTGGTGGTCCTACTCCTCCAGCTGGTGCGCCAGCGGTCGAAGGGGCGCCATCGGCGGATCCGGCAGCTGAGCTTGCGGCGCCTCCTGTCCCTGGAGCTGAGGTTCAGCAAGCTCCAGAGGCTCGCTTCAAGCCGAGTCCCACTGCACCCGAGCAGGCTCCGCCCACTCCCCAGGGCAACATCGACCAGCTCCTCCAGGAGCACGCCGGCATCTTCGGTCAGCAGGCACAGGAGAATGGCGGTCAGCCGCCGGCTGGCATGCCAGCCCCGCCGGCTCCTCCTCCGCCGCCGGAGGAGCGCATCATGCAGGTTGCACCCAACCTCGACCCAGAGACGGCTGCTCGCTATGGTGAGCAGCTGACCAGGCTCGAGCAGGGCATCCAGATGCAGGTGTCCGATCCGAAGCAGATGGTCAAGTTCGTCAAGGAGCTCCAGAAGGTCGATGGCAAGAAGATCGACCAGGGCATCAAGGCGATGGGCCAGGAGCTCGAGCAGGAGCAGGCCGCCGAACTCGGTGTCGATGGGACGCCCACAGTCGACGGTCCCGCCGGCGCCGGCGCCAACCAGAACAAGGTGATGGCGCCCAAGCCAGGCCAAGAAGCTGGCGACGAAGCGGGCGGCGATCCCGCCGCAGCTGCGGGAGGTGGAGGTGGTCCTCCTGGCGCCGGTGGCCCACCCAAGAAGAAACCAGCTCCCGCTCCTGCCCAGGCTCCTGGTGGAGAACCTCCGGTCGAAGCGGCTGAGAAGGTCGCCGGCGCCGCTCGTGCGTTCGCGAGGGCTCTCCTCTCTCACTGATCGATTCCCTGACCGTATCAGGCCTCCCGAGCGGTCTAGGGTACTGGCGCCGTACTGGGTCCAGCCCCCCAGTACGGCCCCTCTTTTTTCAGCTTCTCTCTCCCCAATACGGGATCCGGGAACGTACTCTGCTGGTGTACCAGCGGAGTGACCAATGGCCGATGCCACAGACGAAGAGGTGAGGCAGGCGTCGCAAGACCTTCTCATCTTCGTCGAGGGCATGAGACAACGGACGTTGCGGCTCTCGCGCCGGGGGAGAAGCCAGGATGGGCCAGAGACCAACACCTTCGACGGGAGGGCAGAACCAGACGTTGCTGGAGCTGATCTTCGCCCTGAAGGGGTTGGCACAGGCCCTGGAGTACATGCACTCGGACGTGCGGCGACTGCTTCAGGACGAAGGCCGCGATAGGTCGCAGGACATGGAGAAGCTGGCCGAGATCTGCAACAAGAACGCTCAGGCCCTCGCTGTCCTCCCCATCACCATCTCTGACCGGGTCGAGAAGCTGCTCGACAAGCAATCGGCCGGGGTCGACAAGAAGATCGATGGTGTGCTCGATGGCGTCAAGGTAGGTCTCGGTGCGGTACAGGACCGCCTGATCCGCTACGCTGAGCAGGTCGGCGACAAGGACAACAAGCAGGCCATCCCTCTTCTACGGCCGCCTGAAGATGATCGAACTGGCAGCTTCGAGATCCTGAAAGACGGCGACGTCAAGATCGGCGCCCGGCTGCCGATGAAGAAGATCTGGATGGTCCTCAAGTGGGGCGGCTTGGCCCTCGCCAGCGTGGGCGGAGTCACCGGTCTCATCAAGCTCTTCGTTGACTACTTCCGCGGTCCCTGAGAGCTAAGAGAATGGTCAGCACTGTCCTGGCACCTGGCACCGCAGCCGATACATGGAACGAGCAGCTGGAGTCGCTCGGTCCCTACTATGGCCCGGTCGCCGAGAATGACGTTATCGATCGGTTCTCGTCCGACTTCGGTGACGGCTACGAAGCGGTGCTGTACTTGACCAATCACATCTCCGGGCCTGTGATCTTGCCAGCGCTCTTGCTCGAGGGCAATGAGCTCCAGCGGCTCGAGACTCGCCGGACCCTCGCAGGCAATTACATCTTCGCCTACGAGGGCCACGACTTCATGCTCAGCGTGGTCTAGCTACTTCTTCTTGCCGGCCTTCTTGGCGGGAGGGGCCGCCGGAGCAACGACAGCGGGCTTGGCCGCCGGCTTCTTGGGCCCGTTGGGGTTCTTGGCGAACTTCTTTCGGGCGAACCAGTCCTCGCCCGCGGCGCCCATCGTGCGGGCCCACTTCTTGAGCGACAGCCCCGAGCTGGCGCCGCGCCAGGCGTCCTTGAGGCGGTTGGTCTTGTCGCGAATGTTGTTGGGTCCGTCCGGCTCTCTGTTCTTCATCTCATCTCCCTGATGTCAGACTGCGCCTGGCGAAGTAGCGGCGCTTGGGCTTGCCCTCGTTGGCCTTGAGAATCTTCTCGGCCTGGTAGGCCTTCTCGATGACCGGGTTGAGGGTATAGGTGACGATGTCGTGGCGCCCCTTGATGCGGAGGGCGGCGACGATGTTCTCCGGGTTGTCGTCCTCGATGGTGAGGGTGGCGTCCTGGAGCTTGGTGGCGCTGTCGAAGTGACCACGCAGGCGGATGTGCCGCTTGCTCACGACGCTTGCGCTCCCGACTTCTCGAGCGGCTTCAGAAACCTGGTGAGCCGACCGATGGCGGTTACCTCTGGATCGCCGAGACGGACTACCTGCTCCTTGACCTCACCGAAGCCGAGGAGCTTGCCGGAGTCCCGCCTCTCGCCCGCCTTGGGCGGCTCTCGCAGGATGGGGATGGCCAGCATCCGAACGATCTCCCGCGTCTCCATGACGCAGTGGACGACCTCGACGGAGTCCGGGTGTTCCGACAGATCGTTCGGCAAGTCTTCTCGTGTGATGCCTGGCTTGGGCTCCGCCATCCAGGCCTCCGACACGTGCATGGCGGCGAAGGCATCGACCTTCTCGCAGATCGCCCGCATGGTGGCCGAGACGATGTCCTTCTCATCGGTGTTGGTCGCATCCATGAACGGGCGCATCGTCCGCATGTACGGATCGTCGATCTTGAAGTGCTTGGCCATCTCGACGGCGGGGACCAAGAACTCACGGGCCTTGTCCGAGATCCGGATGACGGCCTCGTACATGGCTTTCCAGTCCATCGCCAGGTTGAGCATCAGGCCGACCATCTCGTGCCCGCCCATCTTGTCGTGCGTGATGAGCTGCTTGGGGTCGAGGAACTCGATGCCCCAACCACTCTCGAACAGCTTGTCGGTCTCATCCCTTCTTGTCAGGACAAAACCCATCGGAAGAACGCGACCGACTTCGGTCATGATCCTCTTCGCGATGCTGAAGTTCTCGTCCTGGATTGCCTTGAGCTCGTCGGTCCTGCTCATCTCAGCACTCCTTCTTCCCGCTCGCCAAGAACTCCTCAGCTCGCTCGGTGATCCAGTCGAAGACATCCAGCGTGTGGATCTTGTCGGCAGTCACCACGATCGCACCACCTCCGTAGCCGTCGTTCATCGGCCTCGAGCAAGTGTCAGCGTAGGTCATGGTGAAGAAGCCATCCGGCTTGAAGTTCTTGAGGTACTCCCGGACGAAGAGAGCGACGTGGAACTGATTGCCATGCTCCTCGCTCACGATCTCGACGTTGTAGTTCTCCCCCGCCTTGTCGACGGTCCAGTTGAAGCCGAGATTGGTGAAGCCCACCTCGTACTCACCCTCGAGGAGCTCTTGGTGGATACGCAGGGCCTCCTTGTCGCTCTCGTCAGGTTCGACATCGATCAGCTCTTCCAGATGGTTGTCGAGATAGGCGAGACGCTCTCTGGCCCAAGCCGCTTGCTCTTCGGTGAGCCCTGCGATGGTTGCGCTGAACTGCCTGTAACTATCTGTCATCACTAATCTCCGAAGTGAAGGTCGAGCTCCTTGGCTTCGATCTTCTGGGCCACCGTGGTCAGGTCCTCGATGACATGAGCCACCTCTTCTTTGCTCAAGTCGCAGGGGGTCTCAAGCGCTGCCGCCGCTCGATTCAGTAGGTTGATGAAGTCTTTCCTCTTCATCTTCTGAGGTGCGTCAGCTCGGCCCCCAGCCCGCAGAACTCCATCTTCGTCGCGGTAGACTGGATGAGGCTCGTCGCAGTCTAGTGCATCGTTTCCATGGCGACACTTCACGGTTGTCTCCTAGACTTTGATGTTCTCTCGGCGCTTGCTTTCTCGCTCGAGAGCCACCTTGGCGCGTGCCCAGTCTTCCTTGTGCAAGAGCCTCAAGCTCATGAACATCGGGTAGCCGTTGATGGAGCGAGGGCCAGCCTCGCGCATCCACTCCCAGATGCAGCCGATCTCGTTGAGCTCTTCTGGGGTCCACTCGGCAAGACCGCCCAGTCCTAGCACCATGAAGATGCTCCTGACCATGGACTCCCACTGACTTGGTGGGATGTGCTTGTCGGTGAAGATCTGGTTGTCGCACACGCCGAGGACGAACTCACGAAGCTCGCTCTCGGTCATGCGCGGAATGATGCGAGGTCCTGGCGCGGCTGGCTCCTCGACCTTCCCTCGGTTGTCGGGAGCCGACTCGGCGCAGTCTCCTCCAGGGCACATGTCCGAGCCGCAGAGCTCGCACTTGCCGAAGTTCGGCATCTCAGTTCCTTTTGCCGGTGTCGATGTAGTGCTGGCTGATGATGATCGGACAACCGACTCGGTGAAGGTCGAGCGGCTTGGCGCCGCAGAACTTGCAGAGGTGCAGTTTTCTCATTCTGGTTTAGTCTCCTGGTTTCCCTCCCCCCATTCGCTGTAGGACTGCCTTCGCGTCTCTGACGCTCTTCATCTTGGTGTAGTCGATGGCGTTACGGATCTGAGGGAGGTCCCGGTACAGGTTCCACAACGCCACCAAGAGATCGTTCTCGGTCTTGCTGCTCTCGGAGCGCTTTGCCATAGGGGTTATCTCCTTCGACCCACTTCCCAAAGTGCTTGAAGGTCGGGTAGGGCTGGGCCTTGATGTGCTCGACGAAGTGCTCGGGGTCATCCATCGCTTCGAGCACCGTGGCCAAAATCCGCGGCATGGTGCCGATGTACATCGGCCCGTTCTTGTCGACCATCACGCCTAGCATCCGCATGACTTGGATGTTCTGAGTGATGGCCTGCTGGGCGATGCCGTCGTTGCCGACCGAGATGATGTCGTCCTCGTGGTAGTCGGGCTGGCACTTCTCCATCGGCGACCAGACGAAGTACGACCGACAGGGGATCGGTCGAACCTCGTATATCGAGCAGCGGTTCTTGGGGGTCAAGAAGACGCACGGACGGTTCGAGTCGAACCAGGCGGTTCGGCCCTGCGCCTCGATCTCTTCCCCCTTTCGCCGCAGCTCAGCGATGTAGCTACTCGTCACCCGGCCTTCGAGCCGCAGGTGCCGGGCGATAGCTAGGGCCTCGTAGATGCCGATGTAGACAGCCTGGTAGCAGCAGCCAGGCTTGGTGCAGGTCCGACAAGAAGGCTCGCGATTGAACTTCTTCTTGCCGAACTGAACCATGTCCCCGATGGTCCTCTGCATGAGAACGAAGTCGTTCTCGATCTTGTCGATAAGACCATTGAGGCCGCGGGGGAGTTTTGGATCGTAATGCTTGGGGAATTTTCCCATCCTTGCCTTCCTGTCGAAAGCGAAACTTCTCTACTAGCTCTTATCCCCGCTAAGAGTGAGAGCTTGCGTAGGGTCTCTGAGACCTAAGAACTGGGCCATGAGGGCCCAGTTCCCCGGCTACTTGTCGCCGAGCTCCTCCTGCAAGAAGATGTCGATGATGTGGCGGTAGAGATCGTCCATGGTGTACTCCCCATAGCGTTCTTCCATCGCCTTCTGCAAGAACCTCAGGCGCTGTTGCTGGTCTCGGCGGATCTTGATGGTCTCTTTGACCAAGGGTCCGACCGGTGTTTCCATTAGTTCCTCGAGTTCAGATACTTGGTGAAGTTCTCTAGCACCAGGCGAGAGAGCGCGTCCCCTACCTCTCCGGTCGACGTTTTCTTCCAGTAGCGCGGAGCGCCGAACATCTTCCGACAGTCGGCGTCCGGGATTGCGTAGGGTCCGATGATGATGGTGTAGACCTGGACCCCATGCTGGCGAGCCAGGTTGATCTCCTTGGCGACGAAGCTCTGAAGCATTCCTTCTGACATGAGCCCTGACGAACCGCTGTGACACGGCGAACCGTCAGTCAGCAAGAAGAGCCGCTTGGCCATGTTGGCTGGGACCTGGGTCCGCAGCTGGGTCGAGACTACGTGAACTGCGGAGTGCATTGGCGTCAGGCCACCGCACTCGACCGGGATGTCTTGGTCGATGAACCTGGACGCGGACTGGTTCCAGGTTCGGTTCTTGGTCATCCCGGTGTAGCCCCGACAGTCCTTCTCGTAGCGGTAGATCCACACACTGCTGGTGTTGTAGCGCCCGCAGTTATCACCGCCACGAAAGCCCCACAACTCGCCCTTGACGAACGGGAAGTTGAGGGACTGCTTCAGCATCTCCGCTGCCCGCGCAACGTGCGGATAGGTCCCGCCCATCGAGCCTGACATGTCACAGAGGATGGCGTAGGCGAAGCCCTTGTGTCGGTCATCGGCCTCGAAGACTTCAGGATCTTGTTGATCGAACCGGTGACGAACCAGAGCCTGGACATCGACTGTGTTGCCTTCGATCTGTCTCTTGTTCTTCTGTGTCCCGAGAGCCCTTACAAACGCCGAGCGAAGTCTCCCGACCGTTGCTCGCTCGATGCCGTCGAGCTCGAAGCGGCTCTGGTCGACGCCCTGGGGATGCACCTTGATGAGCTGGATGCTGGCCTTGGCGTTTGAGGTGAGCTGAGAGTCCTTGCTCTTGTCGACCAGGCTGGACTGGATCTGCTGCACCACCATCTGCATGTCGATGTCCGGCTCCGGTGGGAGCAGGGCATCTATGGCATCGAGGTCGTCGATGGCGCTGTTCATCGCTTGCGCGATAGCTGCCATCACCGCCTGAGGTGCTTGCGCCAGCGCCTTCGAGATCCCAGCTGGATCCGGGTCCTGATGCTTCTCCTTGTGGTCGAGAGGGCTAGCCCCAGTCGCCAACTTGCGGAGGGCATCTAGGCGCTCTTTCGGAGTCGCTCCTTGAGCTGACGGGGCTTGGCGGGGGTCTTGGCCGCCTTGGGCGCCGTTGGCTCCTTGACCAGCTTGTGCAGGAACTTGCGGTCCCGCACCAGGTCCAGCACCCCCACCTCCAAGAACATCCCGTTCGGCACCTTGATCGTCAGCTCCGCCGTCCCGTCCTTCTTGTGGATCACCGCCGCTCGCCAGAGCTCCCCGCCCTTGCGATCCAGGATCAGAACTCCCCGGGTCGTCCCGTTCTTCGCCACCGTCTCCGTGATGTCCTTCTTCGCCATCGTTCTCTCCTTGTTGGCCCTGTGGTTGGTCTGTGGATTGTCCACTATTCTGTGTTTGGTTCTGCTGGCTTCCAGCCAGCTGAGGCTGTGGATTGGCCCTGGCCTTGGATAGAAGCAAGCCCATGCAACGGTCGAGGACCACCCGCACGTCTATCAGCATCTTGGCGAACCCGCGGTACTTCACCTTCTCGGAGCCCCAGGCAACGATCGGCCGGCACGCTTCGTAGGGACCATCAGGGTCGGTTGGGACCCCGAGTGACACAGCGAAGATGAAGCCGATGAAGTTGGAGCTCGAATCCCGCACCTCCTCGGTTATGCGCTTCCACCTCGCCCAGATGTCGTTCGCCGACCCAGGGTAGATGAGGCTCCACAAGCTGTTCACTCGCAGGTCGTCGAAGGCGTTGACCACGAAGTGAAGAAAGCTGGTGAGGGCCGAACGATCAACTCCAGGCTGTGAGGCCAGCAGCTGATCGACGTACTTCTCGACGAAGATGGTCCGCAGAAGCAGGTCGCTCTTGAAGGCGATGTGGGACCACTCGTGCTCAAACCCAAGATAGCTCTGAGCTGAGCCGCAAGCCGCGCAAGCCCCCTTGACCGTCCCGTCTGTGATGTGGCCGGAGTTGAGCTGCTCGACGTGCCCGCACTCGAGTAGGTAGATGGTCTTGTTCTTGGAGCTGCCGGGCTCGACGATGTCGACCAGCGCTCGCATCCGCTTCTCGCCGAAGTTGACCCAGATGGTCTTGAGGTCTGTCGAGTTTCGTGGCCCAGCCTCGAGCCGAATCTTTGGATTCCTCTTGAGAACGGCGTTGAGGATGTCGTTCGTGCGGTAGTAGCGGTTCTTGTCGATTCGCCGGAGGTAGGCCAGGTCTTCCTCGTCCTCATCCTGGCTCGACGTACCAAGACCACCAGCGGTGTTGTATCCCCTCCGCTTGGCCCAGCGTTTCTGTGGCCGAGCCACTACATCACCGGTGCATCGATGGCCTTCGATTCCACGACCTCGAAGACCTCGAACAGATGGACCACCGAACCCTGCGACTGCGACAGACACGAGTCGATGTAGGCCAGCCTGGGCGACTCGATGATCTGGTTGTCCATCACCATGGCGAACATCCGCTCGCGGTCTTCTCCCTCGGGATCAATCTCGACCCGCATGACCGGGAACTCGACCGCCATCTCGTTCGAGTGACCGTTAGGGCCCGGGGCAGCGATGATGCCTTGCTTCTCGTAGCCCATACCGAAGGCGTGGATGATGCCCGGCTCTTTGATCTTCATCTTGAACTGCTGGGTGGGGGCGAGACGGTACTGGACGATGACGCGCTTCACGGGATCTCCTTTACCATCTTCTCGACGATGATGGTCGCCCGGTCGGTCAAGAAGAAGCGAACCGGTCCATCGTGAGCATCGGCATCGGCCAGCGCCTTGGCGGCGGCGCTCTCGGGACCGACGATGTGTGCCACCTTCTCCAGGCGGTCGCGTGGGACCTCCATCACTTCGTTGTCGTTGGGCTTTCTCACTCCGTCCCTCCCCAGTGGAGCTTGATGTTCTTCTGTCCGAAGACCGACTGCATGCGAGCCAAGACCACCGTCTTGTCCTCCCCCTCGAACTTGCAGATGATCATCTGGAGGGCGGCATCGAGGCCAATACGGGCCACCGTGTTGACCAGACGGACGATGTCTCGGGGCGAGAGCGAGTAGGCCGTGTTCTTGGTCCTGGTCTCCTTGGCGAACTTGAGCAGGAGGTCGATCATGGCGTCGTCGAGCAGGCCGGGGCAGACCGCCTTGATCATCTCCTTCTCCTGCCGCATCGAAGGATAGGTCAGGTCGAGCTCCTCGAACCGGCTCTTCAGGTCCTCGTTGAGGTCATAGGTGCCACCATAGACCGACGGGTTCATCGTCCCCACGACCCACAGCTGACAGCCAGGCTTGACCTTGTAGGTTCGGCCGATGTGCGGCATCGAGACCATCTGGCGGAAGTCGGTGATGGCGTTGAGCTGCTTCTGGACGCCAGGTGGCAGGGCGTTGATCTCCTCGAATAGGAGAATGCAGCGACCCACCTCGTTGGCGACGTCGATGGCGGTGGGCAGCGAACCGAGGACGTAGACCGTCTCGTCTCCCATCAGCGAGTTCGAGCCCATGAGCTGGTAGCTCTTGGTGTCTTCCGAGCACTCCTGAACAACGATGGGCGTCTGCGTAGCTGCGGCGTAAGAGAAGATCGAGAGGGTCTTGCCACCGCCCTTGGGTCCCTTGAGGAGCAGGTGCGAGATATATGCGATGTGTTTGTAGACCTCGTGCAGTCGCAGCGAGTCGACGTAGGTCAGCGGCTCGGTGATGTAGGGGGCCTTGGTCTGGGCTCTGGTGACTCGGATGTGCTTCTTCTCGTCGAAGACGTTCGACAGCATCTCCTTGTTCGTCTGGTTCTTGAGCTCGAGAGCGAGCTGAAGAGCTGCCTGCTGATCGGGCGGGATGTTCTTTTCGAGCCAATCGGCCCACGTCTGGATGTCGTCCACGCGTTCTCCTGTTCTATGGGCAAAGAAGAACACGGTAGCGTGACATTCGATCACGCTACCGAGCTCTACGGGAGGTTGAGGGAGAATCCCTCGATGCCGCAAGATGCCAGCTCGACCATGCTCGTCTCCTGATGGAAAAAAATAAGTACCTCTGTACTGAGATTCTTATCCCCTGAAGACCGAGCCTCTTGCTGAACTAGAAAAGGCGCCCAGGTTACCCTGGACGCCCTTCGATTCCCCCCGACTGGTGTCGCTCTACGCTGATGCGCGATGCGGTTCCGGCTCAATCAAGCGAGGCTGGTAGCCGCGAACCTGAGTGAGCTCGCACAGAAGCTCCTGCATCTTCCTGTCTAGGGCATCGAGGGCCTTCGCTGTCTTCTCTGTCTTGTTGTCTGTGGAGACCAGCATCTTTCTGGCGTTGCGCAGGACCTTGATGTCGGCCCGGATGGAGTCGAGGTATTTGTCTTCATTTGCAGCACGTGCCACGTGGAGCTCCTACGGTTCGGGTGGGAGAACCCGCTCGTAAAGCAATTCACACGCCAGTACGTTTGTAAGTACTTGCGACTATAAGACTATTCCAGGAAGCACGGACAACTCTCCGTGGTTACGTCTACAGCCAGGGTAGGAACGTAAGCGTGGGGACCGAGACATGACGTATTTCTAGGATCTGCCTGGTTGAGCCCTTCTCATGGAATACGTGGCCAGGAAGCACATCGTGCGGCCATGGTACGCACAAAGCTAAGAAGACAGCTCAGGTTTCCCCGAGCCATCTCCTTCGGTCGTCCACGCCTCCCTCAGTTAGAACGTCACCTCCCAGGGCAGACCGTAGTCCGGGTAGGGCATGCTGAAGCCGCTGTCGACCAGCGCCTCAACTGGCTCGGTGCCGTTGCTGCTGTTGGTCGTGTACGTCTTGCACAGTCCGCCATGCGTCCGCAGCGAGCGGAGCTTGACGGCCACCGGAGACTGGACCTTCTTGAAGAGGGTCGTCGTTCCGGTGTCGTGCCACAGCAAGTTGCTGTAGGCGACGTTGTGCAGCTCGGCCTGGGCGATGTAGCGGCTGCCGTTGCACTGCGTCTCCGAGTAGTAGATGTCCGTCGGCTGGTCGACCGTGACCAGCCAGCCCTCGGGGAACGTCGGCGCCGGGTCCTCCTGGTGCGCCAGGAAGCCCTTCTTCAAGCCCGCCGAGTTGGCGAGCACGGTCAGCGTCACCGGGATGCCGAGCTCGGTCCCGTTGGCCGAGATGACATGCACGCCAAGACCATCGGCGCCAGCCGGCCCAGTCGCGCCCTTCGCTCCGGTCGGCCCAGCAGGCCCAGTCGGACCCGCAGGACCGGCAGCTCCCGTCGCCCCGGTTGCTCCCGTCGCTCCGGTGGCCCCGGTCGC
>JACCDR011691730.1_pt1 | contig 28337 bp, 49 predicted proteins | sample 7446431 | NCBI WGS metagenome assembly JACCDR01 (sample SAMN15323443, study PRJNA562643) | freshwater metagenome | isolation source: river surface water | place: USA:Blue River Watershed | collected 2017-08-17 | reverse complement strand
GTCCTAAAAAGATCGTAGATATAGGATACTCTCGCCTTAACCCTGAGGATTACCACTGGTGTAAACCAAATGTGGTATTCTTCGGCGAGTACCCGCCTCAGTATGCAGAAATGAACCGGGAACTTAGCGATCTTCGCGGTCAAGATTTGGTGATCGTGGTAGGTTGCAGTGGTGTGGTTATAGATTTTATCTATGAGCTTGTAACTTACCAGCACTACGGCAATTACAAGATCTGGTGTGTTAATCCCAAACCGAGCAATTATGAAGTGCAAAAAGGGGAGGATGGGGATATCGTCCTTTGGAAAGGAACGGCTGTTGAGGTTTTTGAGAATAAAAACTTCATTGCGGCGGTAGAGAAACATATGGAGGGCTAATGAGTAATAAAGAGTTAAGTTCTTTCCTTGAGCGGTTGAAGGAAACTTCTGCCATTGTGGAAACGTGGCCGCGTTGGAAGAAAAATCAGTTAGGTGCTGAATATGTGACAAGGCACCATCAAGAAGAATTAGATGCTGACGAAATGGAGTTTGAAAGTCCCAACGGTAGCGTATGGATTGTTGCTGTAGACATACAGGGCCTAGTTACTATTCTTAAAGCACCCAATATCCATTACAGTTTCTTTGACCTTGGAAAAAGTGCTGAAGACATCGGATTGCCTTGTGAGGTTGAAGACGTCGGGCCTGGCGTATATCGCTGGACTTGTAGCGTAAATTCAAGTAAAGACTGGGAAACGGGTATTGTGGACGACTACGAGTTCGAGGTGGAAAAGGAAGAGTTGTTGTGGTCGTTGGAAAGTGCTTGACGTCTTAAATTTCATTGCGGTATTCTTAATCGGCAGCGGGTTTTCTCTCGCTGCCTTGACAATAGTTGCTTTACGAAGGAGAAACAATGTCCAATGTGACAGGTATTATCGCCCAACTCGCGGCGACACGATCACCCAAAGAGAAAGAAGTAATTCTCCGTGCTAACCAAGATAACACCGTATTACGTGAGGTGTTCCGCCTGGCATATTCTAAAGAGATGAATTTCTTTGTCAGAAACTTCAAAGTTGCTCCAATTGCCACACCGGGACTGAATACTCTGCAAGAGTCTCTGGATATGCTGGTAGAGAACATTGCTGGCCGTGTTTACACGGGCGATGATGCACGTTCTTTCCTGACACAACTGGTACAGACCTGTGCGGAGCCAGAAACCCTGCTAAAAGTTATCAATCGTGACTTAGAATGCGGGATCCAAACAACCCTGACTAACAAGGTCTGGAAGGATTTGGTCACCGAACCTCCATACCAGAGCTACACTCTGTTCAAAGAGGATCTGCTGCGTAAGTTCAACTATAGCGGTGCTTTCTCCGATGAGAAGATGGACGGTTTGTATGCGGATATCATGGTGTGGCCTGACCAAGTGATCTACCGCAGCCGATCCGGTAAGGAACTGAACTTCCGTGCTCCGGATAACGTTGAAAAGGCGTTGATGCAGGCTGCAACCCAAGAGGATGGCACGGTAACACCTTATGTTGCACATGGTGAAGGCTTAGTTATCGATCCTAACGGGCTTCATGGTGTGATGGAGCGTGCAGAGGGTAATGGCTATCTTAACCAAGACCCCGAAGAGATTGATCGTGATCGGGTACGATTGGTGATCTGGGATCGTGTAACGATGGAGGAGTATCTTGCCCGCAAGTCTACTCGTCCTTACTCTGAGCGTCGCCTTTCTGCTCAAGGACTGGCTTGGTGGGTTGAAGATCCTGAGCACATGCAGTTTGTGAAAGGTCGCCAGATAAACAGTCTGAAAGAGGCTATCGAGCATTTCATCGAGATGCGCCGTCAGAAGAAGGAAGGAACTGTCCTCAAAGAGGCAGCTATGCCTTGGGGAGACAACAAAACCAAGAAAGGTGTCAAGCTGAAGAATGAGTTTGACGTTGATCTGGAAGTTGTAGCTACTTTGCCACACAAGAAGGATCCTTCTTTGGTTGGGGCTCTTGTATGCCAAACTCGCGATGGTCTGTTGGAGGTTGGTGTTGGTTCGGGCCTGACGGATGCCCTGCGTAAGCAGCCGCCTGAGTATTTCATCGGCCAGATTATCACAATCAAGGCTAATGATATTACGAAATCTGAGACCAAGTTGTTGCAGTCTTTGTTCCTGCCGCGACTGAACTACAAGTTTGTTGAGATCCGCCGGGATAAGTCGGTGGCTAACAGCTTAGAGGAAGTGATTGAGGCTTCGGATTCTCTGCTGGAGTTGCTGCGTAAAATTGCGGAGGAGATTGTATGAACTTAGGGAGCATCTATTTTTTAGTTTTAGCTATATTGGCTTTAGGAGGGTGGATTTACAACAGTAAAATACACCCCTTAGTCAAGACCCGACCGCCAGTTAAGAAGATTCTCGACTTGGTTTCTCGCCAAGATGGTTTTTCCATTGACGATAACCCGGCGGATACGAGTTGTGATTTCGTGTTGCATGACACAGTAGTCGGTACTAAGACATCGATAATGCGAAATTGTTTTTCTGGGCATATCCTCTTTAAGGGTGAATTTGACTGGATGAACCAGTTCGAAAGAAAACGGCTATATGATGTTCTGTTCCGAATCCACAAGGATCGTGTTTCAAAGTACAAAGAAGCTTGCCGCATAGAGAAAAAAGCCAGCGATGAAAGAGCTCGTGAGGCCGCAATTAAAATTTACGAAAACCGTTGACAGTTTGAAGGGGTCGTGTAGAATGACCCTACCACAACAGAAGGAGTTATTGATGTCAAAGCAGTTCATTAAAGATGCAATTCGTACCGAGTCACACAATTTCTATCTGGAAAATGTTGGCCCACGCCTAGTCCATGCCTCTATGGGTTTGGTTACTGAGGCGGCAGAGTTTCAGGATGCTCTTAAAAAAGCCCTGTTTTACGGCAAAGAGTTGGATAAAACTAATCTTAAAGAAGAGATTGGCGACGTCTTGTGGTATCTGGCAATTGCAATGGATGTTCTGAACACCGACTTTGATACAGAGCAGGACCGAGTTATCCGTAAGTTGAAGGCGCGGTATCCGAGCAAGTTCGAGAACGATTTAGCTGAAAACCGCGATTTGGTGGCAGAGCGCAAAATTCTGGCAACTGAAATTTTTGGAAAAGATCATCCCGCGTATGTGTCGGGAATTGACGATTAAAAGTTGTTGACACACTGATATTTAACGGGCACAATGGCCCTACTTTAAACAGAGAGGAGAATACAATGTCTAAGCAAGACCTGATTAACACCATCCCTTCAGACGAAGTTGCTCGCAAAAAACTGGTAAATACCGTAAATGCGGCCGTACAACTGATGAAGGACATCAAGGGTTCTCAGGAAGATCTGAAAACAGTAATCAGCGTTGCAAAAGAAGATCAGAATATCGATCCTAAGTTTCTGAAGACCCTGATCAAGTTTGAATTTGACAGCCAAGTCACCGCAGAGAAAAAGCGTGCTGAACTGGAAGCCCAAGTCGAGCAGGTTAACGAACTTGATATCCTGATGGGCCGTTCTGATGTTGCAAAGTCTACGGTTGACGCTGAGTAATGAAAATCCTGATCAATGTCTTACTGATGTTGATCTTCGCGGCAACGATGGTGGGATTCGTAATCCCACCTCTAATCTCCGGGGATACAATCAGCGCTATTCTGGGTGTTGTCTTACTGTTCGCAACCATCGTTGGTGAAGCGTACTGGGGCAAAAAGGTTTTCAAAAACGTCGTTAAGGAGAAACAATGAAATTTTTAAAAGGTATCCTGCTCACTGTAGCAATGATTTTCGCAGCCTCTGCACTGACTGGTTGTGACCGTGTAGTACCTGGTGAAGTAGGCATTAAGGTTAATAAACTGGGCGACGACAAAGGCGTGGGTGAGGTGGTTGGCGTAGGCCGCTACTGGACGGGATGGAATACCGAAGTGTATACCTTCCCAACTTTCAAACAGATGAAAACTTACGATGAGCCTTTCAGTTTTCAGATGAGCGACGGTACAGCAATCGGTCACAAAATCGGTGTTGCTTACCGAGTAGATCCTTCAAAAGTTGCCACTGTTTTTCAAACCTATCGTAAAGGTGTTGATGACATTACCGAGTCGGATTTGCGCCAGAAGATTGCGGACAGCCTAAACCGTCTTGCATCCCGAATGACGACAGACAAGTTTATCGATGGTGGTAAAGCAGACCTACTGTCGGATGCGCTTAAAGATATTCAACGCGAAATGGGGCCAGTGGGTATTGATATCATTAGCCTGTCTTGGGTAGATAAGCCTATTTATCCGGACACCGTAATTGCGTCTATCAATGCAAAGGTAACGGCTAACCAGACTACCTTGCAGCGTATCCAAGAAGTTCAGCAGTCTAAGGCAGAAGCTGACAAAAAGATTGAAGAGGCGCGAGGCGAGGCCGAGTCAACCAAACTGAAAGCACAGGCAGAAGCTGATGCAATCAATATTCGCGGCAATGCTTTACGATCTAACCCAGAAGTTCTGAAGCTTAATTTGATCGAGCGCTGGGATGGTAAGCTGCCCGTTTATCAGGCAGGTGATGCACAGAATATTATTTCTCTACCTTCTTCAAAATAAGTCTTTACTTGTTTTAAAGAAAGCTGTAAATTGTAATCAAGCCGGGGAGGTCCCCGGCATATAATAATCAAAGGAGACCTTTTATGAACATTAACTTTAACGACTCAACCTACGAGAAACTGCGCTTCCTGGCTGATAAAGAAGGCCGATCTGTTGCTGCATTCGTCTCCATGCGTATGGATGAACTGACCGGCCAACTGGTCAATGTCGAATTTTCTCTCAATAACCTTCCTGAGGGTGTTCTTCCGGCACATATGGACCCGACACCTCGCCCAGCCCCTAAAAATAAAACCTCGCAAGAAGAGTATTCTTTCTTGATGTTTCCAAGCGACACGCTAAAATAAATAACAGCCGCCTAACGGCGGCTTTTTAGTTGACAGACAAAAATTATCATGTACTCTGAAGACACCAAACAAAGGAGATTATTATGAACAAAACTAAACTGATTGTAACGAGTGTTTTGGCAGGCTTATTTTTATCTTTTTCTGTGTCAGCCGCCAATACGTTAGACTTGGAAGACAGCTACCGAGATGGTGATCAGACGGTTTGCGTTTACAGCGATGGTCGCCATACAGCTGTGGTTTACAAAGACGGGGCGGGTTCCTGCCCTTCCAAGCATACAACGCACTGAGGTGGTTATGGAAGTCCATTACCCCCATCCTTACGACCCTAAGAACAAGGGTACGATAATAAGGATCTGGAAAGAAAGGCGTTTTACAAAGTGTCCCATAGTCGGTGCGGATGTTACCGAGAAGGAGTACGAGGGCACTTTCATCGAATACACATTCATAAACAAGAAAAAGAAACTTGTTCATGTGCCGGAGTATTGCATCTTGGTAAAATGGTTGGAGAAAAAATGAAAAAACAATATTTTAAAATACTAAAAGCACATCGGCCTTGGCTGGAAGCAGAGATCAAGAAAGGGAACATCGTATACGATACTCACAACGGTTATCACGGCTTAACAGGGCGACAATTTATAAACTGTGGAGAAGGTCGTGATTTTGGACGACGTTGGGATTGTATGCACGTTCTTGAAGTTGAACGTTTTATCAAGCTATACAAATGCGTTTACTGGATAAACTGATGGAAGATCAATTTAATAAAACAGACTTACCCGAGGTTTGCTATAAAATCGCAGATTGGTGGGACGGTCGCAAACTACAACGACGTATTGTATCCGCTGCCAATCGGTTCCGGTTAAAGACTGGTGGTTTTATTGTCGTGCCCGGTGCAAGACATTATTCACCAGACATGGCCGCAGTTATTGACCTTCTGGAAGAGCAATTGGATACTCGGCACGTTTATGGTGAAGACCAAGGTTTTATAGACCAGTGGGGTGAATATCACACCAGGGAGGAAGCTCTAGTTATAGCTACTCATGCAGGTCAAATAAACACGATTCGTCAGAAAGGTGCCCCTTATGACACACTGTTCAGCGAGGATCTTTACTAATGAAAAAAGCTATATTGGAAGTGTCCGCAGTTGATGACGAAGCTCTTGTTGGTTTCCGAAGGGTTGAACCAACAGGGCCAGCAGGTGATAGGTTTGGTCTTTTCTTACCTTCTTGTAAGGTAGGATTAGAAAGTATTTCTTTTGGGGAACTTGCGGCTATTGTTGAGAACAATATCGGATTCGGCAGTAAATTCGATTACAAATTCAGCTATATTCATATTGGGGAAGATCGGTTTAACCAAGACTCTATTGACCTCCTCGTCGGATGGATTAATGATTTTCCAATGACTGCGGATTGCCGCATAAACCTACCATTCTCACTTCTCTATGGGAAAGATTAATTTTTACGATGTTTGGTACATACTTGAGGATGGGTCTGAGATAAAATGCTGGACCTATACCTCTCTTGAGAGTGCCCACAGGTTCCCTTCCGAGGGAGTTTTAAAATCACCCGGTGTTGTCGGGTATCGAGTCAAGATAAGGTGCTGAAATGAAAGTAACTGATAAGCATGTATTGTTCTATTCTTACCAAGACATCTTTAGTAATCATTTCCGTTGTAAAAAGCCATTTGCCCTCCCTCGTCAAGAACAGGAGGGTGCTCAGTTTTACACGGGCGAACACTTCATGATGTACGAGAAGGCTAAACTTTTCGCGGATGATGACATTGCCCAAAAGATCCTGAAAGTTTGGCACCCGATGGAGGCTAAAAAACTTGGTCGACAAGTCCGGGGTTTCAAACAGGGGCTTTGGGAAGAGGTCCGTGAAAATGTCATGCAAGACCTTGTTTACTGCCGGATGATCTACGACAACGTAGTCCGTAAGCAGGCGATAGAGCATCGCTTGGCGGGCCGCTCCTTCGTAGAAGCTTCTGACCGCGACCTTATCTGGGGTGTAGGTTTGTCAGAAAATAACCCGCTTATCCATGACGAGTGTAACTGGCGCGGATTGAATCTTCTGGGCAAGTCTTGGGACAAATCAACAGATAAGTTGATGGATATGTATGGAGGTTATGATCGGGTAAGGAAACAGTTTGAAATAGCAGACATTATTCGAGGTTAAATTTTGAAGATTAAGCATAAGATTTGTCTGATACCCAAAACAGCATGGGACAATAATTTACGGTCCTATCTTACAAAGTCAGGTTGGGATAAAGTGCGGCGTAAGTGCTATGCCGAACACAATCACACATGCCAGATATGTGGGGGACAGGGAGGTAATGGCAGAAAACACCCCGTAGAGTGCCATGAGGACTGGACATTCACTGATGGCGAGGTTAAGCTGGTTGGCTTGATGTGTTTATGCCCCCCATGCCACGAATTTCACCACCCCGGTCTTGCGCAGATAAACGGCAAGCTTGACAGGGCGATCCGTCAGTTCATGAAAGTTAATAACATCAGTCGAGAAGTGGCTATGGCTTACTTCAAGTCTGAGTTCGCCCTTTGGCGGGCAAGAAGTCAGGAAGAGTGGTCTTTGAATATTGACTACTTGAGTGAGTATATGGGGGCCGACTTTAAGTACAAGCGCCCAGTTAAGGAAGACAAAGAAGACTTTGGTGATGCGTTTTAATAGGAGCGAGTATGCCTTTTCCGGTTGTTGAAAACTGGCGTGATATTGTTGCAAATGATGCCACAATTGTTTTAGACTTAGATCAGACCTGCTACGTTGCAGCAGCAGGCGCAGAGAAAAGAACAATCGTAGTCAAGCACCTTAAATCAGGTCGGGAAATGGAGTTTAAGAACCGCACTGATTTTTATGGTCGACAGAAAAACGTAGTGGGTGGTTGGTTAAAGGATCAGAATACCAACATGGAAGCGAAGGCAGTTGCCGCAGGTAAAACCTTCACACCTTGGACCCGCGATGACTTTGTTATTACCGACAAGCAGGAGGCTGAACCAGTTGAAAATTGCCTCCATCTCCTGAAGATTAAGATCAACGCGATCCTTGAACATATGGAATCCTCAAATGGTTTGGGAGTTCTTGGCGGGGATAATAATTTTCGCTTGGTACTGCCGACCCCTGAAATTTACAAGGGTAACCGTGAAGACACCATCCGGCCTCTGCTTTTGGCAGAGACCCGTGCTTATGTTCAGAGAAAATATGGCGCGATTGTGATTGACGGCATTGAAGCCGATGATTACCTGACGATGAAACAGTATCGTGGGTGGTTAGACTACAAGAAAACAGGTAAATTCAGTCACGTCGTTGCCTCATTCGATAAAGACCAAGTTCAGTGCCCTGGGTTAATCTTTAACACCATGCGGGACTCTACGGAAAAGGACTGGAAACATCCTCTACCTTGGATGATTGATGAGTCTATGGGTGAAATCTGGATGGAGAAGAGTAAGGTTAAGGGTTGGGGTAAAAAGTTCTTTGGTTACCAAATGCTGTTTGGAGATACTTCAGACAACGTTAAACCTTACCAGAACTTCGACAAAATTAAGTTCGGAGAGACAGCTGCTTTCAAAATCATATCTCCTTGCCAGGATGAGAAGGAAATGTGGACAGCTATTGTCGATCAGTACAAAAAATGGTTCCCTGACGGGGTCGAGTTTACCGACCACATGGGGATTGATCGAAAATTTACGCCGGGCCAGTGGGCTTCTGTCATTTTTCAGGCCGTCTATATGAAGCGTACGAAGAATGATACCACAACTCTTGGCAAGGTACTTAGAGAGCAAGGTGTGGTTTGATGACTAAATTTTTGGACGCCGACATTGAAAAAATGATGCGTGCAGACGTTATAAGGGCAGCTATGCTGCCCGGTAAACGTAAGACTTTCTACCTCGTTGAGCAACCTTGGACAATGCTGGAAGAACCTTGGCGTATTCGATGGACAGACTATAAGTCTAAAGATCTATGCGAGGTTACGCCAGTAGGTGTTCCTGTCACGGGTGATCGTTATTGCATGTTCACAACTTACTCTCAGGATGAGAACGTGGTGCGTAATTACGTTTTCTTGAATGAGCAATATCATTTCAGTGGAGAAGAAGAAGATGCGCCTGTTGACGATTGATCAGAGCATGGCCTCGTGTGCCTACGTTGTTCTTGAAGATGGAGTACCTATTTTCAAGGAAGTATTACACACTACAGGATCTGATAAGGCCAAAGAGTGGCAACACCGCTTTAATAACCCTGTGGAGCAGATGGCTTTCATTAGCGGAAATATCTCCGGAGTCTGCGAGTCTTTCAAAATAGACCACGTTGTTTTAGAATCTTTGAGCTTCGGCTCGGCAGGCAATGCGACAAGAGACTTGGCAGGATTATTTTTCTGTATTCAGTTGACCTTGTTGCGAGACGGGTATACGATGGACCAGATACACACAGTGGCCCCTACTTCTGTTAAATCTTGGGCAAGGAAGCAATTGCCTGGGGAAGAGCAGGAGGTTATGAATGAAAAGGGCACCAAGATGGTGCTCATAAAAATGGGCAAAGATGAAATGATGCGTGTCTGCGAGCAACTTCAACCCGGTTTTCTGGCAGGTTACACCAAGTCAGGAAAGAACGGTGGAGCAACTGATCTTGCGGATGCCTACCTGATCGGGAGGTGTTTCCTTGAAAGATATGAGAGTCGACTGGGATTCAGTAGTCAGCAGTGCAAATCGTAAAGTTGTACTGTGTTACGATAGGGGAGAAAAACAATCTTGGCTCTGGTTTATTAAAGGGATTATCGAGCGAGATCAGACTTATCAGTACCCAGAGATGGCCGACAGGTCTGAATTCTTGTTGTTAAGAGATTCCTTGCTAGGAACCAGTATGGTTATAAATTTCTATTGCACTAACCAGTGGTCTTGGTTGAATAAGATGAGGGGTATTATTTACGACGAGGTCATTGTTTCTCGGCAGGCTTTAAGGAGGATGGAATATCCTGAAAACCTCCCTTCAGCTTTATCAGGCTGTCGATTATCTGGAGATATTTCAGACAGTTCCTTGTTCTTATTAACACAGAATGACGAGAGGGCAATGGATACCATTGCCCCGGTTATTGGAAAAACAAGCAGGGGTGCTGAAAGGTCTCTGTCTGAAGATTTCGATTTCCCTGTTTCTCTTTTCAGACGTTGCATGACGAATTATTTCGTCAATTGGAAAATACCCACCCGCGAAGAATTTATCTTTGCCCTTACAATGGAGGGGATTAGTGGCAGTACGGACCGGGAGAAAAAGGCGATCGAAGAGGCCAAGTTTTACCTCGAAAGCCAAAAGTGACCAAGCAACAAAACCCATCAGGGTGACGTTGGATAGGGGTAAGTGGGTAAATGGGTCTAAGAGTATAGCAGTCTACCGCGATCAGCTTATTAGCGAGCAAGGTGGGGTTTGTGCGATACTTGGCGAACCTATGGAAAAGCCCTGCTTGGATCACGATCATATCGATGGTAAATGTCGGGGTGTTATTGGTTCTGAAATAAACATGTTTGAAGGCCAAGTGCAAAAGCTTTGGGGAAAGCATGTTGAGGGAAAAACACAGTTGACAATGACAGAGGTGTTGCGTAGACTGGCCGATTACCTTGAAGAGGATAAAAAACACTTCAAGTTTCATGCCGGGGTTATCACCGAAGTCAAGTCTGCCCTCAAAAGAAGGACTAAAGAAACAATAGCGAGGAACGCTCTTTTTCACTTAAATTTGGTTATTGACCAGGATCTCGACAAGGGAGATATGATTGGTATCTACCTGCGAGAGTTTGTAAAGCAACTTGAGGAGAGCTACAGCAGTGAGTTCGATTGATCGAAGTCTGTATGCAGGTATGGATAGTCCAACCATCAGGTTTTTCTACCGGAACTGGCGGGGAGAGTGCGGTTATCGGACCATTAAGGGGGTCCCTATGTTTTGGTACGGTGAGACTCAGTACCATAAAGGTTCTCAGTGGTTCATCAAGGCGCATGATGTTGACAAAGACGACATTCGTGACTTTGCCATCGTAGATATTATCGAATTTTGTAAGTAACTGGAGAGTCAATTTTGTCAAATGTATCTTTCACACTAGAGCAGGTTATTGCACTTCTTAAGGCTGGCCTGTCTCAACGTGAAGTGGCCCGTAAACTGGGTCGTGAATCTCAAGAGTCTACAGTCCGCAGTATGCTTCGCCGTGAAGCGCAAGGTCGTGGTTTTGAAACAGTAAGTGACATGCTTGACAGCATCCCCGTCCCAGAAGGTTACGATGCCTTTATGCAGGGTCTGGAGACTGGGGACATCGAAAAAGCTCAGGAATCTTTCATTGAGAGTATCCGTAACAACAACCCTGGGGCTAAGGTTTTCCTTGGAGATGTTGAGACCTCATATACGATCTCTTATCACTTTGGCCGTTTTAAACAGTTCATCAGTCCAACGCAGGTTATTCAAGAGCCTTATCTGTTGACGTTTGCTGGGAAGTGGTTGCACAACACCGCGATCTTCAGCCGTAAGCTCCCTGACTACACTCAGGAATTTGAAAGGGATCACACTTCAGATCGTCTTCTGGTTGAAGACCTGTGGAAAGTGTTGGACGAGTGTGACATCTTCATTGCACACAATGCCCGTTTTGACCGTGGTTGGGCCAATCAGCGATTCGCTTTCTATGGAATGCAGCCACCAAGCCCTTATATCACTATCGATACACTGGCAGCTTTGAAAGAAGCTTTCTCTTTGCCATCTAACTCGCTAGAGGCGGCATGTAATTACTTTGAACTGGAGAGCCGCAAGCTATCCAATGAAGGTGCCCGCCTATGGAAGCGTTGCATGGAAGGTGAAGTCGCCGCTTTTGAAGAAATGGAAGAATACAACATCGGGGATATCCCTACCCTGGAAGAGATGTACCTGACGGTGCGGCCTTTCATGCGTAAACATCCCAACATCGCTTTGTTCCATCCGGACCAGTCAGTGATGCGTTGTGTTCGTTGCGGTTCCGATGACTTGGAAGAAGAGGTTGGCAAGACTGCCCATACTTTCCTTTCCAAATTCAAGGTCTACCGCTGCATGGAATGCGGATCTTGTGCTCGTGATCGTAAGAACATCCGTGACAAGGTGGCAATGAAGTTTACACTGGCAAACATTCTGTAATTTACCCGCCCTTCGGGGCGGTTTTTAGCGAGAGCAATATGATACTGATCAATCTTAACGCCCCACCTGGGGCGGGTAAGGATACTCTGTGTGGTGGTGTGCATGATTATATCAACCACCCCGATTATGAAGTGGTTAATATGGAATTCAAGAACCTGCTTTTTGATATAGCCATCCGGGCATCCGGTCTGAGCGAAAAAGTTTGGTTTGCTCATTATGAGCGTGAGTATAAAGAAAAACCATGCCCTTATTTGATGGTAAATGGTGTGAATGTCAGCCCTCGGGACTGGATGATCCATTGCTCTGAAAACCTGATGAAACCTGTTTTTGGCAATGATGTATTTGGACAGGCTTTCCGTAAAAGGCTGGAAAGGATCCGAGAAGAGACGGATGCCAGCAAGCAATTGGTAGTCATTGTTAGTGACGGAGGCTTTCTTGAAGAGTCGATACCTGTAGTGAGTTTGGTAGGTCCGGAAAATTATTTTTTGGTACGTATCCACCGACTGAAAGCTGACGGTACAGAATACGATTTCGCGGGAGATTCTCGTCGATATCTGTATGCCAAAGAGTTCCCTGCGGGCCTGATCCCCAATGAAACGGATATCCTCAATGAAGAGGGTAAGGTAAACAAAACGGTGGAGCAGATTGTTGACTTCGTCAAAAGTCTGAAAGGAGATACTTTCAATGGTCACGTATAACAAAACCCCGATCATTATTGATGTGGATCTGACGGTTGTTGATTCCGGTTGGCCTTGGATGGATTGGATGGAGACAGTCTACGGTATGCCCCCAAATCAAGAAATGTTGGACAAGGTCACTGCTGAAGGTGGTTTGTTTAATTACAACCTTTCGGTGTATTTCCCGGATCGTTGTAAAGAGGCAATTCCCCCTTACGAGTTTTGGGAAGACCCGCACCTGTACGACAAGCTGCGACCTATCCCTGGTGTTGTGGAAGCAGTTAAGGCATTGCACGAGGCAGGACACCCTATCCGCTTCGTATCTTACTGTAAGAAAGGTCACTTCAGCAGTAAGGTCCGATTCCTGAAGCGGCTGTTCCCTTTCTTGGATTTAGATGCGGGATCGAATGGTTGCGGGTTCTGGGCGACAAAGAACAAGGCGGGGGTTAAAGGTGGTGTTATCATTGATGACCGCCATCAATTTCTGAACCAGTTCGAAGACGACGTGATCAAGATTAAATTCGACACGCCGTTTACTCAGGACGAGGAACCCCGTGTTAAATACGATCTGGTTTCTTCCTCTTGGGGTGAAATCAAAGACTACCTGCTAGAAACTTTGTAATGAAGTGCCGAAAAGGTGACTGGATAGTCAGATATGGTCAGCATGTTGAGGTTTATTCGGAGGAGGGCAACCTCCTCGCCTCTTTCAGGGTGACAAAAGATATGTGCAAAGCAATGTTTGACATATACTTAGCTGTCCGTCATGATATCGAAGGACCTTATAGGATTAGGAGATTGAAATGATAGTTACTATTTTCTTAGGTGAAGATTGGCAAGGACTCTACATCGACGGCGAACTGGAACGACAGGGCCATCGGTTGGATCTTATACCTGTGTTATACAGTATAAAGGATCACGGTGGCGAGAGCATCACTGCCATTGAGGAAGTGGAAGAAAAGGGTGATTGGTTGATGTATGAAGGTTATCTCCCTGAAACTACCAAAGAACTATTTGAAAAGAACAAGGAGTAATATGAGCCAGGTTTTCAGTAAGGGTAACATCGAAGTCCAAATCATTGCGGATTCCGTTGGGCAGCGTAGTGGTCGTATTACGACTTTTGAATTAACTTATCCTCGCATCATCCACAGCGAGTTCATGACTCACCGTTTATTTAGCCGTAACGCGATGTCCTCCCGTGCGGTTCCCATCAAGAAGATGGTTGAGTTGATGCAGAACAACTTGGCGATGCCAGTTCGTTTCGGTGCAAACCAGTCGGGTATGCAGGACAAAGGCTTTGAGCATGATGGACGTGTTATCATGCCGGAAGAGTTTAAGGCTCCTGGTCCGGTACTTGGGAGAGAGGCTTGGCAATATGCCGCGACAGTCATGGGGCGTGTCGCACTGGCGATGGACAATGCCGGATATCACAAGCAGATCGCTAACCGCCTGATCGAGCCGTTCCAGATGATGAAGACCGTAATGACCACAACGGAAATGGAAAACTTCCTGTGGCTGCGTGTCGATGCTGACGCCGATCCAACGATCGAAGTGCTAGCTAATCTCATGAAAGAGGCTCTGGAGAACTCCGAACCTGAATGGCTCCAGCCGGGGACTTGGCACACACCTTACGTTGACCACGTTTATGGATTCGGCCCAGAGGGTGATGCCCATATTTTCGAAGGCTACTGCGTACTGGATGAGAATAATTGTCCAGTCATGCTGACCGAAGAAGAGGCTCTGCGGATCTCTGCTTCCTGCTGCGGTCAGGTAAGTTATCGTCGTCTTAACAGCACCAAGGACAAAGCTTTGGACATCTATACTCGCCTAGTGGCTGGTAAAAAGGTGCACGCATCTCCTTTCGAGCATCAAGCGAAGGAAATTGCTGCCGAGTACCACCGGACCAATGATTACGGGGAGGTTCTGTGGTCTATTAACCACCCAACCAATTTCCGATCTTGGGAGGAAGGTATCACCCACGTTGATCGTGACGGTAACTTCTGGAGCGGAAACTTCAAAGGCTACATTCAGCACCGACAGCTAATCCCGGGCCACGTTGCTAAATAAGTTTGACAAAGTTAGGGGCTTGCCCTATTCTGATTTTGCCGGGGATATTCCCCGGTTATAAGCGAGGAGATGTAAATGGCGTTTGGTAAGACTTTGAAGTATGGCTCGGTGACATTGGACTTCGTGGTTGAGTGTGCGAAGATGTTGGGTGTGGATCTCCAGAAAAAAGAAAATTTCCGTCAGATTATGTTCCTGATCGGCTTTGAAGTTTCAGTTCTGAATGAAGAGACTGGATTGTACGTCCCTTGCAAGATTGACCAGATGAATAACGTTAATGTTCGCTGTGTCGGTGCCCCTTACAAGTGCCGCCCAACCACCGTTTTTTCAGGTAGAGTTCGAGATGTTCGGGACTTCCCGAATGCATCGATTTATGATAAAGTAGATATCCTCGACGTTGGTGACTCGGTAGGAAAAACGATGGTTAACTCTCTGCCTTACGACATTCCATCGGTAGAGAAAGTTAATACTCGGAAGTACACCAAACAAGAGAATCGTAGTGACGTTGTTATCCTGGACCTTCCAGAAATTGACGACATTGGACAGATCTTCAACCTGGGTGAAGGGGTTTAATATGGCTAAGAAAAATAGCGCTGTTCCGGATGAGCAGACTAAGTGGTTTCAACGTGGCTTCGAAGGTAAGGCAGATTACATTGGTTGGTTGCGGTTCAATGATCTTTGTGATGAGTCAATGGATTATGATGACACCTATCACGACCCGTACTTGGGTAAAACTATCCGTTTAGGTCAGGCTCCTGTCGAAGACATTGAGCAGTACGACACCACAGTTGAAACCAAGCAGTAAATAAGGAGTTATACTTGACCAGCATTTCTGTTGTAAAATCTTCCGGTAAGAAAGAACCTTTCATCGCGGAGAAAGCGAATCGTGTTGTAGAGTGGGCCTGTGAAAATCTGGATGCGAGCCCTTCTGAAGTTCTGATGAAGGCACACCTGCAACTGTTCGACGGTATTACAACTAAAGAGATCCACGAGACACTGATCAAAGCAGCGGCGGACCTTATCTCAGTTTCCGCGCCTGACTACCAGTACGTCGCCGCACGTCTCCTGCTGTTCAAGATTCGTAAAGAAGCTTACGGGGATTTCACTCCCCGTTCGCTAAAAAGTCAAATTGCAAGCATGGTTGCCATTGGGAAGTACGACAGGCACCTGCTAGATGACTACGCGGATCATGAACTGGATCTGCTGGATAGTGCGATTGATCACGATCGTGATTTCGATTACACGTATGCAGCAATGCGGCAGTATGAGGATAAGTACCTCGTACAAGACCGCATTACGCGAGAGATTTACGAATCTCCGCAAATGGCGCTCATGTTGATCGCAATGGGCCTGATGTCTAAGGAAGACAAGAAGACTCGGCTGAGTAAGGTTGTCGAACTGTACGAGAGCGTTTCAAGCATGGCGTTGTCCCTGCCCACCCCTATTATGGCCGGGGTTCGTACACCTACCCGCCAGTTCAGTTCTTGTGTGCTGATTGAGGCGGGTGATAGCATTGACCAGATCTTCAATGCCAACACTGCCCAAGGAAAGTATGCGGCACAGCGTGCAGGCATAGGTCTCAATTTTGGACGAATCCGTGGGCAGGATGCACCTATCCGCAACGGAGAGGTTAAACACTCCGGTACTGTACCTATCGTCCGTATGTATCAGGAATCTTTAGGTTGGACATCCCAGGGTGGGGTAAGAAAGGCTGCGGCAAACTATTTTTATCCTATGTGGCATTGGGACTTTGAGTCACTGATCGTCATGAAGAATAACCGGGGTTCAGAAGAGACCCGTGCTCGTCATGTCGACTATGGTCTTCAAATCAATAAGTTGCTGTATACCCGTTTGCAGAAAGGGCAGAATATCTCGTTGTTCCACCCTAATGTTGCTGAAGGGAAGCTTTACGATTACTTTTTCTCTAATCAAGAGAAATTCCAAGAGCTTTACGAAGCCCTTGAGAACGATCCAAAGGTGCCAAAGAAGACCATCTCGGCAGTGGATGCTTTCTCTGTGTTTGCTCAAGAACGATCACAGACCGGGCGTATTTATCTACAGAACGTAGACCACTGTAATACCAATAGTCCATTTGACCCAGAAGTCGCTCCGGTGAAACAGTCGAATCTGTGCATGGAGATTGCATTACCTACGCATCCTATTGATGATATCAACGATCCGGATGACAAAGGTGAGATTGCTCTTTGTACTCTGTCAGCCATTAACTTGGGTAAAGTGGAGAAGGTTGAGGATATGCGCTCCCCAATCCGGATCGCGGTAAGAGCTCTTGATGATCTGCTGGATTACCAAGATTACCCCGTTATGGCTGCGGAGAAAACAAAACTTCGCCGTACCCTGGGCATTGGCTGGACCAACTTGGCTTACTATTTGGCTAAGCGCGGTGTGAAGTACAGCGACCCTGCGGCTGCTAATCTGGTACATGAGTTGGCGGAGGCTTTCCAGTTTTACCTGCTGGAGGCGTCGGTAGATTTAGCTAAAGAGCGAGGGGCTTGTGAGTTGTATCACGAGACCAGTTACTCTAAAGGGATTCTGCCAATTGACCGTTATAAGAAAGAAGTCGATAATCTCCATACAACAGAATTGAAGATGGATTGGGAATGGCTGCGTGTGGAAATTGCTCTGCATGGCTTGCGTAACTCAACACTGTCAACAATGATGCCGTGTGAGACTTCGAGTCAAATCACTAACTCAACCAACGGGTTTGAGCCGCCCCGCGATGCGATTTCATTTAAGAAATCTAGCGCAGGTATGCTGCCTGTATTGGTGCCCGGCGTTGGTGAGGAGGGTGTAGTCTACGAGTTCAAATGGGATATGGATTCACCTATCCCTTACCTGAACTTGGTAGCCCTGATGCAGAAGTTTATCGACCAATCAGCTTCCGCCAACACTTTCTATAAGCCTTGGAATTTCCCGGGTGGTAAACTGCCAATGAAAGTGGTATTGCGGGACATCCTCTATGCGTACAAGCACGGCGTCAAGACTCTTTACTACCAAGAGACTAAAGACGGCGAAGAAGAGGATGAGGACGGTTGTGAGTCAGGTGCCTGCAAGCTGTAAGGAGATTTTGTGAGTAAAAAGGTTATCTGGTGGTTTATTTATCGGCGCTGGCGTCTGGTAGCTTGGACGAAAACTTATGACAAGGTAGCAAGGCGGACATTGTTGGCAAATGCCTATCTTGTCAACCTATGTTACTGTCGTGATCACAGGCTGATATACAAAGACATGCAGAGAATCCTCAAGTAATAAACCGCCCTTCGGGGCGGTTTTTCTTTCTGGGGTTATTGACAGTCTTCAGAATAGTTGTAGAATGAGTGTAAGTTTAACAAGGGAGATTAAGATGTCGTCATACAGCACCTTCAACCGTAACGAGTTTGATTTTATGACTCAACCTATGTTTTTGGGAGAGACCCCGAACGTATCTCGTTATGATAAACAAAAACATGCCAAATTCGAAAAGCTGATTGAAAAGCAGCTGGCATTTTTCTGGCGTCCGGAAGAGATTAACGTAACACGCGATCGCGGTGATTATCTCAACTTGCCTGATCATGAAAAGCACATTTTCACAAGCAATCTGAAATATCAAATCCTTTTGGATTCCGTACAGGGTCGTGGCCCAAACGCTGTTCTTTTGCCAATTGCCTCTGATACTTCCCTAGAGACTTGGATAGAAACATGGGCGTTTAGTGAGACTATCCACAGCCGATCCTATACGCACATTATCCGAAACATCCTGGCAGATCCAAGCCTAGTGTTTGACAACATCATGCAGACACCTGAAATCGTGAGCCGTGCAGAGTCAGTGACCAAAATGTATGATGAGCTTTACGAGTTAAACTGTCGTAAGGCTCTAAACTTACCTGTGGACCCTTACGAGCACAGCCGAGCGCTTTACCTGTGTCTGCATAACGTCAATGCTCTTGAGGCAATCCGCTTTTATGTCAGCTTCGCCTGTTCATTTGCTTTTGGTGAGCGCGGTGTGATGATGGGCAATACCGGAATTATTGAACTGATTGCCCGCGACGAAGCCTTGCATTTGTCAGGTACTCAGTATATCCTGAAAGAGATGCAGAATGGTAACGAAGGCGATCTGCTGGCCCGTGTGGCGGAAGATTGTTACGAAGAGGCACGCCAAGGCTTCATCGATGTTCGTAACCAAGAAAAAGATTGGGCAGAATTCTTGTTCAAGGACGGCGCAATGCTGGGACTGAACAAGAAAATGCTCGATGAGTACATTGATTATATTACCGATCAACGTATGCGTGCAGTGGGGCTTGGTAATTTACTCGAAAAACCAGGTAAAAACCCAATCCCTTGGATCAATAGCCATTTGGCAACAGCCAATGTGCAGGTCACGCCCCAAGAGATCGATAATGGTCAGTATCTGACGGGGCAGGTTGATTCGGCAATTTCTTCTGATGATTTTAGTATGGATCTCTAAGGAAGGTTATGAGCTCTACAATCTTATGCCGGAAGGTTGGTAAAACCAAAGACAATCCTTTCACGCCTGGCGAATCTTATCGCTACAGTGAAAATTTGAATTTGGTGTTTGATAGTGAAGATATACCTTGGGCGCTGGGGACTTTTGAAAACACGGGTCCTCTCGTGGCGTATTCCGACTATTACGACCCGAAATCTAAAGTTGTTGCTATGTTTGAGAAAGGAGAGTAGATGTATTATACGGTTTATGGTAAGCAAGACTGCAATTATTGCAAGAAGGCTGTACAGCTACTCCAAAGTAAGACGCTAGAATTCGTGTATCATGACGTCCTTGTAGACCCCCAGGTTTACAAGCGGATGCAGGATGCGGTAGAAAAGTCCACGGGACGTTTTGCCGAAACTGTACCACAGATCTTTGTTGACGGCACATATGTGGGAGGATACACTGAACTTGCAGCCTCTTTTGAGGCGAAGAAAGAGGTCGTTAGTCCAGACGACTTCAATATTGGCGAACTGTAAGGAGTGGTTATGACCGAAGTTAAAAAGCAATCTGCTCAGGTTGCACGCACCACCGTACTGCATGGCATCGTGTCGTATCTTTCCAACGCCGTTCTTGAGGACGCCTTAGACTCAGCGGAGCAATTGCTTGAGTTTTTGGAGGCTATCGAGGACAAAACTGCGGATGACCTCCGCAAGGTAAAAGATCAGAAGAAGTTTATTGAACGTCTCAGCGGTGAGGGTTATCGTTCCCGTTTAGAACTGCTCTACACTGAGGCTTTAGATAAAATGTCTGATGAGCACTTGGTGAGGTATTACCAAGATCTTCTCTACGAGCAAGCCCTTCGTGAACTCGATTTTAATCTCGCGGTCCCTCTGCAAGAATTGAATGAAGAACTCGTGGAGGGCGAAATCGCCAAACCCACACTACAGTAAGGAGCCGTAATGGAATTGACGCTTGACAAGTTGAACAAAATATTCCCCAATGGGGCTAAATCGGGCAGAAACCTAAAGTTCTTACCCGGTATCAATGCCACTATGCGGGAATATGAAATCAACACAGTTAACCGTCTCTCAGGATTCCTCTCTCAGATTGGAGTGGAATCCGAAGAGTTTCTTTATGTCAGGGAACTCGGGAACGATGCCTACTTTAACAAGTATGACATCCGGTTTGCACCGAAAAAAGCCCGAGAACTCGGAAATACCCAACCCGGCGATGGCGCTAAGTATAAAGGTCGTGGTCTGATACAGGTGACTGGACGTGCTAACTACTTCTCATGTGGGAAGGCACTGGGACTGGATCTTATCAACAAACCTGAGCTTTTAGAACAGCCCGTTTATGCTGTGGAAAGTGCCGGGTGGTACTGGGGAATGCGAAAAATCAATGCCGCAGCCGATGCTGACGATATCGTCAAAATCACGAAGCTGGTTAACCCCGGCCTGATGCACCTTGATCGACGTACTGCCTATTACAATCTGGCAAAGAGCGTTCTCAAAAACTAAGGAGTACCCTATGCGTCATAACAATCGTCAAGAGCGTCAAAGTCGCCGTGAGAAGAAGGTTAGTCGCGGGCGTGAGGTTAATCGCCATGCGTTCGTAGAGGTAGAGCTGGCACCAGCCGTTCGTCCTCAGACTAACTTTCAAACCTTATTGGTGAATGCTATTAACCAGAAAGATGCCGTGTTCGTAAATGCCCCGGCAGGTACTGGTAAGACTTTCGTTGTGATGAGTACGGTGGCCGACTGGCTGAAGGCAGGGAAGATTGACAAGATCATTCTCTCTCGTCCGACTGTCGGGATGGGTCAGAGTATCGGCTTACTTCCGGGAACCATCCGGGAGAAGTTTGAGCCTTACCTGGCGGCGCTGGTTCAGGTAATTGTTGAACGGTACGGCGCGGGCTACTATGAGACGCAGTTGTCTAACAAAAACATTGAGTTTGTTCCTCTGGAATATGTCCGAGGTCGGTCATTTGAAAATGCTGTGGTGATTATCGATGAGTTCCAAAACACCGATAAGGAAACCGCGTATACAATCATGACTCGCTTGGGCGAAGGTTCTAAGATGTTCTGCTTAGGCGACATTACTCAGAACGATCTCAAGGTTTCTTCTGGTCTTGACTGGGCCATTGATTTCATTGACCGCCACAATCTGCTGCACTTGGCTGATTATGTGGAAGGGACCAGTGACGCAATTGTCCGCAGCCCGTTTTGTAAAGCTGTTGTTAAGGCTCGTGAAAAAGACAAGGCACAAGGTAACTACTAATGGTGGCATACTCCGGGATAGGTTCCCGAGAAACCCCAGATGAAGTCTTAGGCGTCATGGAGGACGCCGCTTTTCGTCTGGCAAGAATTGGTTTTACATTACGCTCTGGCAAGGCAGCAGGGGCTGATGCGGCATTCCAACTGGGCGCTCAGAGGTATCACGCCTTGTTTCCGGACCTCTTGTATTCCAAAATCGCAGAGATTTATATACCGTGGAAAGGATTCAAAGGTGGTGATGGCTTGTCAGATCTTTACGATATTCTTCCGGATGTCCTTGACAAGCAATACCCGGGATATGATGAGATGCGTTGGGAATGGGTGAAAGAAGTTCACGGCGGCTGGGAAAAGCTTTCTCAGGGTGCCCGCAAACTTCACGAAAGGAACATTCACCAACTATTCGGACCTAACTTAGGGAATGCATATGTTAACCAGAGCAAGTTTGTGTTGTACTACGCACCGGAGACACGGACAGGCAACCCTAAGGGAGGGACGGCTACCTGTGTTAACCTCGCCAAGAAGCAGGGAATCAGGACGCTAAATCTTCTCCATGAGAAGAATCATGAAGTCCTTGAAAAGTTTCTTTTGAGTCTAGAGATCAAAAGGGGTATTGCGTAATGAAATGGCGTGGTGTTGGGTCCTTAGATATAGGGATGTTTTGGAATTTCCTTGACGAGTGCTTTACGTATGATGCCCTCTCTGGGGAATTGAACTGGAAGATGCGCCCTGTACACCACTTCCAGTCGGAAGCTACGCATAAGAGGTGGGTTACCCGATGTTATGGAAAATGTGTCGGGCATGTTAAGACTGGTCGATACACGAGCTACCGAAGGGTTAAACTCTTGGGAAGTACCATAGAGGCTCACATTATTTGCTGGATACTCCACACAGGTACTTACCCTGAAGGAGATATAGACCATCTTGATGGTAACGGCCTAAACAACCGAGCAGATAATCTGAGGGATCGGGACAACTTCAAGAATAGGCGATTGCAAAAGTCAAACAGGTCGGGTATTGTTGGGGTCCACTGGAACGAGGCCAAATGTCGGTTCATCGTTACGGGGGATGCAAACACTAAGCACTTGGGGACTTTCTTGTCGCTATTTGAGGCTGTCTGCGTGAGAAAGTCTTGGGAGCTTGAAAACGGGTATACCCCAGATTACGGAGGTTTAAGTGGCATTAGATAAAGACAGTCTAAACAGCGTATACTCGCTGGTTCGTGACGGTAAGAATGGGGAGTGGGTTCTTGGGGAATGGGTAAACCAATCCCTTTGGTCGACCGATGGAACTAACCGTCGACTATGCAAGTTCAAAGACTTGGTTATGTGGAAATACTTGACCGAAGTTCGTGAGCACACATCTGATGTTATGCTCACACGGGGACAGCGTGTGGCTGTGGAAATTAAGAAGGGTGTTACTGTATGGTATTTCGTTCTCGCTAATATTCGTGCGGCGGACGGTAAATTCAGTTATGTAGTCGGTGTCTAAGGGGTTTTCATGGATTCAGGTATTTTTGCAACAGTAGAACACCGTAAGCTGATGGAACTAAAGAACTGCGGGGCGGTATGCCCTGCGGAACTGGAAGACAAAGCACAACTCGCCTTTATTGAGGTGAAGGATAAAATCAAAGAGTTACGTAAAGAGTCAAATGGTAAAAAGCATTTTTTGATCCGGCTTGTGCAGCCAACAATGCCTGTTGAGAGGGAGGTCGACCTGATGTTCGAAACTCGACAGGAATTAATCGACCACTTGGTGATGGTAGACGTACCTACGGAACTTTGCCCTATCCTCCAAGAAGAGAAAGAACACCTGATCTTTCTTGACAGAGCGGCCCGGTATGCATCAGAAGGCCAGAAGATCTTAGATATGTTCAAGCGTCACCATGATGTTATCGTAGATAGCGACAGGTCTTTGATTGTTGAGTGGTTGCTCCAAAATAGTCAGAAAATCCGTTTGTCTTTGGCAGCTTAAGGGGGTTTTATGGAAGAAGATGATGTAATGCTTGATGCCGTGTACAAAGGCAATGTCTGGTGTACCCCTCAGGAGAGAAAAGACTGGAGAGTATATCTGACTGATCTTATCAGCGATCCAAAAAACCACATAGAAGGTTTGGATATTATTCGCGAAGCAGGAGAAGATGATGTTATCGAGATCCTGATCACTTGCCCCGGTGGCAATATAGACTTGGCGGATATGTACCTCGCGGCAATGGCGGATAGCAAAGCTAAGATTATTACCCGTGCCATTGGGGAATGCGCCAGTGCAGCCACCACCATCTTCTTGTCGGGAGATGAGCGAGTGTGCGATGTCGGTTGCCATTTTATGTTCCACAACGTCCAGTTTAACAACGGAGGCGGTGACGCCGCTAACGTATTTGGTCGTACAAAGTTTTACGAACGTCTTTTTAAAGAAAAGTATTACGATCTGATGTCCGAGGTACTTACCCCCGAGGAGCTTTCTGAGTTATTCGACAGGGCAGGGGAGATTTACCTGACAAGCCGAGAGATGCAAGAAAGATTGGCAGCTGGCGAACAGGCTGCGGAACAAAACCCCTCTTACACAGACATTGTAATGGGTAATTTCAAAAGTCCGATAAATCTGCCTGTTAAACAGATCGAAGTTCCTTTGGCTACGCAATTTGAATCGAGAGACGACTTCGATATTACGTTAGAGTGCGGGTACAGTAAAACTCTACATCTGGGGTCTATTCACCCGAAGGATTTTGATGAGTTTAACATGCAAGAGATCTCAGAGATCGGAGACTGCTTTGGCTGCGACCTTGATGGGCTCAGCCGGACAGAGGCGATTGAAGACCTGATTAGTGCAATTCTGAATGGAGGTGGTCGTTAAGTGGTAGGACTGAAATCTAAGGCAGAAAGAGCACCCTACGACTTGTACGAAACACCAGCTTGGGCAGTGAAGGCTTTTCTTGACCTCTCGCCTATCCGCCAAGACTGGAAATACTTAGAACCTTGCCGGGCTTCCGGCAGGTTTTATAACGAGATGCCATTGGGATCGGCATGGGGAGAGATCAGGGAGGGTGTCGATTACCTGACCACCAAGTATAGTCGAGTCGATTGCATCCTGACAAATCCGCCATTCTCTTTGGCGAAAGAGTTTGTGGAGAAGGCCCACCTGGATGCTGACGTGATTATCATGTTGCTTCGGCTAGGCTTCCTGGAGAGTATGCGGCGTTATGATTTTTGGGAGAAATACCCTCTTGATCATTTAGTCACCCTTTCAAAGAGACCTTCCTTCACTGGAGATGGTAAGACAGATGGAGCAGGGTACGGGTTTTTCATTTGGGATAAGCAAGAGAAGCTTGGTTTGAAAAAGCCCTTCTACTGGCTGAGCCCATAATTTAAAAGGTCACCTTCGGGTGGCCTTTTTTGTTGACAGGGTTAACTGGTCGTGTATACTTCTCTCAACAAAGGAGATCACATGCTAATTCACATATACCACCTACCTGTTTTCGAAAAGCGGAGCAAGAAACTCTCGGGCTGGGAGATGTTGGTATCTGTCAAGGCCAACGATCCGATTTGTCAGGGAATGGATGTTTTAAGTTTCGAAGGTAACGAGAGCCACCTGGTAAGGTTAAGGCAGATGTTTCGGCAGCGATATGAATACTACCGAGACAGTGCAGAATTTGTTGAAAAAAGCCCTGTTCAGATAATGAGGTACGTGTTAGGATTGCCGGAGATAAAACCACCAAAAGATGCTGAGTGGGAGTTTAGGATAGCGGACTGGCGAGTAAACTACAGGGCGGAGAAGATAAATTGAATACGAAGTCGGACCCAACAAAGGTAATACTATATACAGATGAATGGGAGACACACGGAACCAAAGGTGAGAGCGGCAATACTGGGCCACAAGGGCCGTGTAATCTCGAACCCCCTGAGGAAGAGAATATTTCCATCAGCTTTTTCTACAGGGCGAGGCTTATAGGGGTCTTGCTAAAGAAAAGTGAAATAGAAACAGTCAGGGAGTTGGGAATATTCAATAACCCCACAATGCCGAAGCAAGAAGAGTTTCTGTTCTTGAACATGGTACACCCTGAAATTTTTAAAAAATACAAAGACGCATGGGAGATTAAATGAAAATTTACCTGGTAGGCGGTGCGGTACGTGACGAAATCATGGGTCTGGAAAGTAAAGATCGGGACTACGTTGTTGTAGGGTCTACGCACGAAGAGATGATTTCCTTAGGCTACACCCAAGTCGGTGCGGCGTTTCCTGTTTACCTCCACCGTGAGACCAAAGAGGAATACGCGCTGGCTCGCACCGAGAAATCAACTGGGCCGGGATACCACGATTTTGAGGTAGTTTTTGGACCCGATGTAACTATCGAGGAAGATCTTTACCGTCGGGATCTGACGATTAATGCCATTGCCAAAGACTTAGATACTGGTGAATACATCGATCCTTTCTTCGGGGAAGTGGATATCCAAAATCGTAGTCTGCGGCCTGTTTCAGAAGATTCTTTCAAAGAGGATCCTCTTCGTATTTATCGCTTGGCTCGGTTTGCTGCTCGTTACTCCGATTTCTCGATCACGGATGATGCATATCTCCTTTGCCGAAAGGCAAGTGGGGGATTACCGCACCTGCCGAAGGAGCGTAAATTTGCAGAGATCAATAAGTGCTTCTCAGACACAAGTGTTGGTAACAAGCCTTCGAAGATGATTGAACTTTTGGTTACCCTCGGGGAGTTCCCTGAACTGAGGGCACTGCTGTATATCCCTCAGCCGGATAAACATCATGCCGAAGGCGATCCATTCACTCATACGTTGATGGTACTGGACGAAGCAAACAACAAAGGTTGCCACCCCGAGACACAATGGGCTTGCCTCTGTCATGACTTAGGCAAGGTGTGCTACGATAAGTTTGGCAATCTGCACGGCCATGAGTCCTACGGCATACCTATTGCAGAGCAAATGTGTGAACGATACGGCGTACCTAAGTCTTGGAAACGCCTTGCCTTGGTTGTGACTGAAAACCACGGTCGTATGCACAAAGTGTTAGAGATGACGCCTAAGAAGGTATACAGCCTGATGCAAAGGATCTCTGCTGAAAAAGACAGCGACTTCGCTCACAAATTTATGGATGTGGCGGTTGCCGACAGTATCGGCAGGCTCCCAAGTGTGGAAAATTACCCGCAGGCGGTTGTGATGACGAAGTGTATGTCAGAACTTAAAAATAACATGGACGATATCTCGGAGGAATGTTCACAGATCGCTAAAAAATTCGCTGGACGTCCAGAACTTATCCGTGATAACGTTACTGCCCTGAAGGTAAGGTATGTTGCTAGGGCCTTGAAAGATGCCAAGTCAGTTTTTAGTTTGGGAGGTGTGGTGTGACGGTAACTATTTATTTAATTGGGTGTTTTTTAAGCTGTATCGTTTGGTTCGGTATGCTAAAAATTCGTCAAAAGGGTTTCTATGTTCCGATGCCGAAAAAATACGAAGGCAACTTACTTGAACCCCTGAATCATAAAGAGGTAGATTGGAGTCTCGTGATGCTAGGCTGGTTGATCATAACTGTGCTTTGGCCCTTAGCTTGGTTTTTTATTATTCTTTTATTTCTGTTTGCCTATGCTATTACGATCGTAACTTGGCTGTGGAACAGTACAATCGGAAACGAAGAGTTGGCCCGCAAAATTTTTGGGGTGAAGAAATGAAAAGTCGTATGTATTTTTTGGTTAATCAGTATATCTTAGGTATCCAGGCGGGCATTCAGGCAGGACACGCCGCTGTTGAGCTTTTGAATGACTACCGAGATGCCAGCCCCAATTTGTGCCCAAAGAAGAGACTAATCGATGACTGGGCAGATAACCACAAAACCTTCATCTTATTAGAGGGTGGCTATCAGCAAAGGATGTACGACTTTGTGGAGGATGTTTTGTCACCTGTTGACAAAATAATCCCCTACGCTACTTTCAAAGAAGAAGTTGATGCCTTGAACGGTGCGTTAACGGCTGTAGCGTTTGTGCTGCCTGAGTATATTTATAACTGCACGGTGTTTGATGACGGAACTGTACCTTTGCACTACTCTCATCCCGAGACGTTTAGTATTGCAAAGTTCACACAGCAAGAAAGAACGTTAATCAGTGAACTTAAAAAGTTCCGTTTGAAAGGGGGTTGATATGATGGGTTATTTTGAGCACGCTTTGGTTGCCAGTACATTTTTAAGGGATCTAATCATCCACTGGTACGTGTGGTGGCCTGTTGGTATCGTAATTTTTGTCCTTGCGGTCCGATGCTACCGAGACGAGTTTAACGACAGGGAGGCTGGGGCAATGGCTGGTGGATTGATTGGACTTATTTTAGGTTTCATCTGGCCGGTTGTTGCAATTACGGCCCCCTTCTGGTTGCCTCTCCTATTAGTAATGGTGGGAGCAATCGCAGCAGCATTCGCTATTAACAAAATATGGAGTCGTTAGTGAAAGTAAAAGATCTGATCGCCGAACTAAATCAATGCAACCCCGAGGATGACGTAGTTATCCCTGTGGAACTGGGTTATCCGACACTAGGAGGCCACCCAATTGTTAACCTTTCCCGGATTGAGCGAGGGTTTGATTGGGACAGTCGTAAAGTATTTTTGTACCCCGATGAAGGAAAGAGTTTGACACCTATGTCAAAGGATCAGTATACTTCACTCATCCAATACAAACAGCTTGTAATGGGTATGCGTGGTAAAGAAGAACTGGCGAGCCTGTCCGACATTTTTGTCCGGAAAGAGTTTGTCATTAATCTCCTTAAAACACTTAGCGAAGTACCTTTCGATACTGAAATCATGACTGCAATCAAAGAGGAACAACTGTAATGGAACCGATC